>Ga0209990_10002035_pt1 | contig 16234 bp, 15 predicted proteins | sample NOAtaG_6_FD_187304 | JGI IMG/M metagenome (GOLD analysis project Ga0209990, IMG submission 187304) | Freshwater lake microbial communities from Lake Erie, under a cyanobacterial bloom - NOAA_Erie_Diel5S_2200h metaG (SPAdes) (version 2) | ecosystem: Environmental > Aquatic > Freshwater > Lake ...
CGATTCCAGGGCCAGTCAAAACCCAGATCCAGCGCCGGAGACGAATGCGTCAGACTGCCCACGCTGATCCGCTCCACTCCCGTCTCCGCAATCAAACGCACTGTCTCCAGATTCACTCCAACCGACGCCTCCAGCTGCGTCCCTGCACACAGTTCCCAGCAGCTTGCAGGGGTTGGTTTGTCAGCGTCTTCCTGCCCTCGATTCCAGCTGAGCCGCGATCGCCCGCAGTTCGTCCAGAGATCGGGACAGCAGTTCCGGTTCAGGAGTTACGGGAAGATCGAGTATTCGCTGCATGGTCTGGATGCTGCCGATGACCCTGCCCTGCGCAAGCCCTTTTTCAATACCCTGTTCATATAACGCTTCGAGGCAGTTTGGCATGAGTTTCCCCGATCCAGGTGCCTGACCGGCCCTGAAGGCCTGAGCCAGCCAGTGCAGATTCTTCGCATCAAACACAGAGCACAGATACACTACGATATCGTTCAATGCATCGTTTTGGGAATCACTTTTTTCCCATCCCTGCAGAAGTTCAAAAATTGCAACTGTGGATTGATACGGCAGTTCCGGCCGTCGCGCGATTTGCATGGCACGAATGCGAGCTTCCAGTTCCGGAAGTTCCGGCAGGAATGAGGACTTTACGCCACCGAGATCCACAAGAATGACCTGCATGTCCGGAACAAAGCCCTGCAAGTCCTGATCAGCGTTCACTTTGTGACGGAGCGATGTCGGCTCGTCCCACTGCTGCGTTCCCTGGTACACCACCAGCGGTATCACAACACACGGCGGTTGCCCGTTGCGGTCCCGCCATTCCTGAATTCTGAGCACATATTTGAGCAATTGCAGGGCAATCCGCCGATCAACCCAGCTTTTGTGTTCCAGCAGCAGATAAATCAGTAATGACGTTCCGTCCAGAAGTCTGGCGGTAAACAGCAGGTCGAGCCGACTTTCGTTGTCTGTGGCCGTCAGGAAGGTCTCTTTGGCGGGCTGGATGGACTGCAGGTCCAGTTTTGCCACCAGCTCGGCGGGCAACTGGCTTTTGAGCAGCGCGCGAGCGTTGGGCAGCACGTCAAACGTACGGCGAAAAAAATGGTCGTGCGGATTTGCAGGGTGGAATTCAAACATGCACTACATGATTATTTTCATGTTCTGCATTGTCCAGAAAAATCGGACTCGATTCGCAAGCCACAGCATCCGTCAGTGACGAATCTGCCGATTCCAGGGCCAGTCAAAACCCAGATCCAGCGCCGGAGACGAATGCGTCAGACTGCCCACGCTGATCCGCTCCACTCCCGTCTCCGCAATCAAACGCACTGTCTCCAGATTCACTCCACCCGACGCCTCCAGCTGCGTCCCTGCACTCAGCTCATTGCGAATCCGCACGGCCTGCTGCAGTACCTCCGCTGACATATTGTCGAGCAGTACGATCTCCGGTCGCGCCTGCAGCGCGTCCCGCAGTTGCTCCAGTGTATCAACCTCAATTTCCACTGCCGACGGCAAACCACGCTCGGTCGTCCACTGCCGCGCCTCGGCAACAGCCGCCGCACAGCTCCGCTCACCCCGCGCCGCCAGATGATTGTCCTTGATCAGCACTCCATCATACAGCCCCATCCGATGATTTACTCCACCACCACAACGCACAGCATATTTCTGCAGCGCGCGGTACCCGGGAAGTGTTTTCCGGGTGTCCAGAATGACGGCCGACGTCCCCTCCACACGCCGCACAAACTCAGCCGTGCGACTGGAGATACCGCTGAGATGGGAGACAAAGTTCAGCACCGTCCGCTCACCGATCAGCAGACTTCGAACCGGGCCACTGATGTCAGCAATCACCGTCCCCGCGTGCACCGCGGCGCCGTCCTGCAGATACAGGACTGACTGTACACCTCCCGGCAATCGCTCAAACACCAGCGGCAGTATCGCCAGTCCACTCAACACTCCACTCTGCCGCGCCACCAGCTGCACCGTCGCCGTCAACTGCTCGGGAATTGTGCTGAAACTGGTCAGGTCCCCGATGTCCTGCAAATCCTCAGAAAGGGACAGTTCCACCAGGTGCTGTGCCGCCGCATGGCACTGCAGATTGAAATCAGGAATACCAGACATGGACACGCTTTCAGCGAACCGGAAGATCGAGCACACTCGCAACACTCTGCATACCCGCGACTCGGACCAGCAGTGTAGCAGCTTCCCGCAGAATCTCATCCGCTGGACACGCCCGGACTCCGGCAGGTAAGCTCAGCACGTTTCAATTCTGCAGTTTTCGGAGCCCAACATGTCTGAGCTGACTCGTCGTCGCCTGCTGACGGCTGCTGCCGCTTCCGCAGCCACTGTGTGTGCTGCCCCGCATTTGCAGGCCATTCCCCGGCCGTCAGTTCAGGCTGCCGTCCCCCGCGTCGCAGGAATTGTCACCATCTACCGTCCCTTTTCACATGCGGATGTCATCCTCGGAAAGATTTTGGAGGGCTGGGAGCAGAAGGGCGGTCCCGGACCGCAACTGAAACTGGCATCCATGTACGTTGATCAGTTCGTTTCCGACGACATGGCTCGCGATATCAGTCGTCGTTTTGGGATTCCGATTTTCAGCACGATTGAGCAGGCACTGACATCTGGTGGTTCGGGCATCGCCGTGGATGGCGTGCTGAGCATCGGTGAGCACGGCGATTATCCGTTCAGCGAAATCGGTCAGCAGCTTTACCCGCGCCGCAGATTCTTCAGCGAGATTTCGGCGGCCTTTGAAAAACACGGTCGCGTGGTCCCGGTCTTTAACGACAAGCACCTGGGACCGGCATGGGCAGATGGTCTGTGGATGTATAACGAGGCGCGGCGGCTGCGAATTCCGCTGCTGGCCGGATCGTCACTTCCGGTCGGCTATCGACTGAGTCCTGACACGCTGCCGTTGAACTGCGAGCTGGAGGCTGCGGTGGGCATTGGCTACAGCGGTTTGGACGTGTACGGGATTCACGCGCTGGAATTTCTGCAGTGGCATATTGAGCGGCGGCGGGGAGCGGAAACGGGGGTTCGCTGGGTTCAGGCACTGCGGGGTGCCGCGCTGTGGCGGGCCGTCGATGATGGCGTGGTGCGTCGTGATCTGCTGGAAGCTGCCTTCAGCGCGGTCCCGCACGTCAGCGGTGCCGACATGCGACAGGATGCAGAGGCCGTACTGTTTCTCTGGGAACACCGCGACGGGTTCCGCGGCGCACAGTTGATGTTGTCCTGTGCGACAGGCACAGGAACTGCCTTCGCGGTCAGGGGGCAGCCGATTGCCGTCAGTGTGTTTGACGAACGAACAGAGCCGAAATACCCGCACTTTGCATATCTGCTGAAGGCTATTGAAAAAATGATGCACAGCGGTCAGTCGCCCTATCCGGTCGAACGGACTTTGCTGACCGGTGGAATCCTCGACCGAGCCCTGACATCACTGCATGCCGGGGGGGTGCGACGTGAAACACCGGAACTGGCCATCAGCTACCAGCCGGCCGATTATCCTTTTGCACAGCACGTGGATCTGCTGAAGGCCCCCTGAACACGCTGATCGCCGGAGTCCGCGCGGCGCAGCCAAAAACGGCAAAGCCTGTTTGCACGTCGCTGCCGGCGCCCGCTCCCGCACCGCAGGAGCTCACCACCGAGCGTCGGGATTTTCGGACACATGTTGCGCAGGACGGCCCGAACTGCAGGGCAGGGGACATCCGAGTGAGGTTTCAGTTGAAACTGCGTTGACTGTGTCAGGAATCAGGACGCCGGAGGTCGGCCTGGCAGAGTGATCTTTGGTGGCACCGGTCGCGGCAGCACAGCTTCAGCCTGCTGCAGCAGCTCCTCCAGTTGCTGGCCGAAAAATTTCGCCGCAACTGCACATTGCTGGAAGTTGGTATGAGTCGAGGCGTGCCAGGCATCCTTTTGAAACTGCTCAGCCGCAGACTTCAGCTTCGCCAGCTTCTTGCGGACAGTGCGAAAATAATTGACGGGATCTTCTGTCTGAGTCTCCACGGCACGGAAGACATCAAAAATCGTTCGCGCCATCTCGTTCAGCTCAGGGAAGTCCTCAACCTCATCACAGTGCTTGATGAAGGTCCGAATCATCCAGCCGTGAGCCATCACCTGCTGACTGCGAGCCACCAGTTCCAGCAGACGCTGGCGGATTTCCGGAACCAGCGTTACTGTGCCTGCGGAGGCTTCGCCTGCTGCTGTCGAATCTGTGTTTTCTGCCTGTGACATAAACTGTCATTTCCTGACTGTCAAACGGAAGTCGCACGCACGACCACTCGATTGCCCTCAACCTGCACCACCTGCACAGCCTGACCGGCATCCACCCAGCCACCCTCGCTGACGACATCCAGCAACAGATCTCCCACCTGCACCTTGCCGGCCGGTCGCAGTGGAGACACCGTTTGACAGCGAGCTCCGATTCGCACTGGACCGCCAGTCTCTGCTGACAGCAGGTCGGGACGCAGTCGAGGGCCCTCGGGGATGTAGCCAGGCGGAGTCAGAATCATGCGATTCAGCCACGGCAGTGCGGGCAGAAACCGACTCAGCACAAACCCGGCGGCGATGACCGTGACAAGCGCCCCCGCAATCGGCATGAATCCTCGCGCCGCACGGTCCAGCGTCTGCCCGGCGGTCAGACCGGCAAATGTCTGGCTGGCCATGATCAGCGATGCCACGACCAGCACAATGCCGCTCAGACCGCACACTCCAAATCCAGGGATCACCAGCAGCTCCAGAGCCAGCAGCCCGAATCCCAGCAGAAACAGGATCAGCTCAAGCACCCCCGCGGTGCCCCCCAAAAAACGGCTCCAGAAAAACAGCGAGAAGCACAGCACAGTACCTATACCGAAGATGGCCGAAGGGGCATGCAGCTCGATGTACAGAAAGATCAGTCCCAGAGTGATCAGGACAAACGCGCCACCTTTGGAATTCAGGAGAGTGACGAATCGATCCACCCACGTCAGTCTGATCGGAGTCAGCACCTGCTCGGCCGGAATTCCAACTCTCTGCCGCAGCGAATCCAGATCGGCACAGGGTTCCAGTGCCAGCCCCAGCTCAAAAGCTCGCTGGCCGGTGAATACGACCGCATCCGACTGCTGCGGAGTGGTTTGTTCCGGAAGCTGCTGACCGGGCTGCCAGTCCTGCGGCTGTGATCTGCGTTCCGCCTCCGTCATCCATGCCCGACGACCGTCAGCAGCGCTGGTGCACTCGAACACGGCTTCCGCTCCGGAGACCATCGCCTGCAGCAAACCTTCCGAACGATTCCGCAGACGCGCCGTGGAAGTCATGAACTGCATCACAGCGGCGGGCGGTTGACCGGCATTCGGAATGCCGCCCCATTCCGCCGCAGGACTCAGCACAATTTCGGCACAACCGGCCACCACCATCGCCGCGGCACCCGTGGCGGTCCGAGGAATCCAGGCCACGGTATGCAGTTGCTCAGAGTCCGTCTCGGCCAGCAGCATGGCCAGTTCCTGACAGACAGCCAAATCTCCGCCCGTCGAGTCCACCTGAACGACCAGAGTCTCCACGCGATCCGCTTTGGCCCGCCGAATTTCGCGAGTGGCGAAATCCCGAGTTGCTCGCCCCAGCATTCCCTTCAGTTCCAGAATTCGCACGAGGCCACCACCCGCCACAGTCGGTTCGCGCAGGGATTCCGGGGCCAGCCGCAGCTGTCGCGCCACTTCAGCGCGGTCCGCTGCCAGACGGGTCACCAGGAAACCTGCGGACTGAGCCCGTTCGGCATTGAAACCAGGTGCTGTCCCAGCCGCACGTATTTCCTGAACACTGAGAATCTCATGCTGCTGAGCCTGCAGACCGCGCAGCTCGTCCTCAGTCACGAACTGTGTCTTCTGTCGGCCTGCAGCATCACGCAGCACCGCCCGCTGCAGAGCCGCAGCCGGATCCAGCAACGACCGAATCACACCGGCGGACAAACCGGCATTCCGACCGCGGTCTGCCAGGGACACCAGGAACTGCTCATCACCGGGGTCCAAAGACAGTCCCTGCCGCAAATCACCCAGTTCTGACTGACCGGAAGCCACAATTTCATGGCAGGCCAGCGCCACCGCCAGCTGACTGCCGGAGACGGACTGCGGCAGCCATGCCACGAATCGCACCTGAGCATACTGCGGCGCGTGCATGACCGCGATCAGATCCCGGACAGCCCCAAATCGCCCGGCCCCCGGCGGAATCTGCAGCACCAGCACCGCCGATTGCCCGGACTGCAAAGCCTGCTGATGCAGCCCGGCGGCCACCTTTGCCACCATGCTGATGCCGGCATCGGACAGCGGGGAGGGCAGGGTGACAAAACGGCCGATCGCGACCGGATGATCGGCAGCAGCCGTGCCGTTCTGCTCGTCTGCCATCGATGGCAGACAACTGCACAAAAACAGGACTGTCGCCAGGCATTGCTTCATAAACATTTGACCAGCACCCGCCGTTCAGGAGGCCTGGACGGCAAAAACCCCAGGATTTTCCAGTTTTTCAGCAGAGAATGTCAGCAGAGCTGACAGGATTCAACGAATTCTAAGTGTGAATGGATCACTGAAGTGTTTGATTTCACAAAAAACGCGTAGAATTCCCACGTTAATTGGTGGCTGGACCTGCAGCGGATGACAAGCATGAAGAAACGACAACGGACCGGGAGCAGTATTGGCAGCGTTTCGGACCGGACCGGGTTTACTCTGATCGAACTGCTGGTGGTCATTGCGATTGTAGCGGTGTTGATTGCGATACTGCTGCCGGCCGTTCAGCAGGCTCGCGCTGCGGCCCGCCGGACACAGTGTCTGAACAATCTGAAGCAGATTGCCCTGGCGCTGCACAATTTCCATGATGCTCATCAGAAATTCCCGCCGGCTCGTCTGATCAGCTACCGCGAAAAGAATGTCGGCAATATGGACGGGAAAGAGCCGGCTTTGGATGAACCCAGCTGGGTGGGTCACATTCTGCCGTATCTTGAACAAGCCTCACTGGCTGAACAGTGGGATCTTTACAAGCCTTATGGAGTGCAGCCGAAATCGGTGCGGCTATCCTCTGTCGGCACCTTTGCGTGTCCGGAACGTCGTGCCGCCACGAAGATGGTGACTGACGACATAGAGACCGTCGTTCTGGCTCCCTGTGGCTGTCCGATCGGACGTCAGTTTGTGCCGGGTGGCTGGGTGACGGATTATGTGGGCAATCACGGGGACAATTCACCGGGTGCGATTGGTCGTGAGACGGATTTTTTCTGGGGTGGTCGGGGGACCGGGGTGTTGATCTCCAGTCGTCCGAAACTGAAGCCTCGTGCATCCGAGTCCGATCCGATCGAGCTGCAGTCGGAGTGGATGGATCAGATTACGATCACGGACGTGCGTGACGGCACCAGCAACACGCTGCTGCTGGGTGAAAGTCATGTTCCTGAGCCGGAGCTATCCAGAGCTCCGTGGAACGGACCGGCATTGCTGGGTCGGTATCTGACGCATTTCTGTCGCGTGGGTGGTCCGGGAATTCCCATCGCCCACAATGCTCGAGACACGCGTGCCTCGATCTATTCCTTCGGCAGCTGGCATGCCGAAGTGTGTCAGTTTGCCTTTGTTGACGGCAGCGCCAGGGCGTTGGGAACGTCGATCAGTTCTCAGGTACTTTCCAGTCTCTGCAACCGCGGTGACGGGCTGCGTTTTGAGGGATATTGACTGATGCGATGCGGTGGTGCCTGCCCACGATTTCCGAACCGCAGTCTGGCGACTGCAACGGCTCTGCTCTGCCTGCTGCTGGCAGGTGGCTGTGGTGAGGATCGTCCGCGTGCCTATCCCACAAAGGGCCGTGTGATTTTCGCGGATGGAACACCGGTGAAGCTGGGTACGGTTGAACTGCTGTCTCAGAATCACGGTACGACGGCATCGGGGAAGATCGGCGAGGACGGCAGTTTCGTGCTGGGCACGTACACTCCGGATGATGGTGCCTGTGATGGACCGCACAAGGCGATCATTTCGCAGCTGATGATTTTCGACGGCATGGTTCGCCACACCATGGATCATGGTTCCCCGGTTGATCCGCTGTATGGTTCCTACAACAGTTCTCCGCTGAAGGTCGACATCCGTCGAGTGGCTCAGAATACTCTGGAGCTGAAGGTTGAAAAGGCCAAAAAAGAACCGCGTCAGCAGGGTGCCGGGCAGGCCGGGAAGCAGTAGATTCGCATGCGTATCAGATTTCTGACGGTTGGTGGCACGATCGACAAAGTCTACTTCGACAAGCTCAGCCAGTACGAGGTCGGCCCGCCGGGGGTGGAGCGGATTCTGCGTGAGCTGCCGGTTGCGTTTGAGTATGAGGTCCAGTCGCTGCTGCGAAAGGACAGCCTGGACATGGATGACGCAGACCGGCAACTGGTAGTGCAGGCTGTCCGCCGGTCGCCTGAGCGACTGATCGTGATTACTCATGGCACGGACACGATGATCGAGACGGCGCGTCTGCTGGTGGGAATTCCGGATCGCCGGGTAGTGCTGACCGGGGCCATGCAGCCGGCGAATTTCCACAACACGGATGCGATTTTTAATATTGGGCAGGCGATTGGCGTCCTGATGGCGGGCTCGGAGGACGGGGTGTTTCTGGCGATGAGTGGCCGGGTTTTTGATCCGCGGCGGGCCAGAAAGAATCGCGACAAGGGAATTTTCGAGGACCTTGACGCCATTTCCCCGAATTCCCCGAGAAATCCCTGAAGGGCCCGGCTGGCAGATCGCGCCCGTCGCCGGTTTTCTGTATGCTTTTCGTGGTTCTTTCCCCGCTTGCGGAACGCCCGATCTGAAGCTCAGCTGACAAGTCGCATATGGAAAACCGACGACTGTTTCTGTTTTTGCTGTCTACCATGACCTTTCTGTGGTTGTGGAGCAACTTTCTGGCACCGCCTCCGCCTGAGCCCGATGCTCAGGACGGCGAAGCCGCAGTGATTGCCGGGGACAACTCGGGGGCGGATCTGTCGGGTGGCCAGACAGCAGGCGAGCTGACGGCCGGTGCGGAGGCTGCCGTGACGGCTCAGCCCTCTGCTGACCCGGCGAACCCTGCTGCAGCTGCACCGACACTGACTTTCCCGGACTACGAAGCTGCATCGCCGCTGCTGGGTTCACTGCAGGCCGACAGTGGGTACGGATTGCAGGTGCAGCTGAGTTCGATCGGGGCGTCTGTCGAGGGTGTCTGGCTGACATCGCCGCAGTTTCGCGATCTGCAGAACCCCAATCAGCAGGTGCAGCTGATCGGCAACAATCTCAGCGACGATCGCACGTTTACCACGGCGGTCTCAGAAGTGGACGCATTGCTGCAGCAACGCGGTGTGACTCTGGAAATGGTGCACTGGAAGCTGGCAGAGACCGGCTCGGACCAGTCGGGCAGTCGTGCGGTGTTTGAGTATGATTCTCCGGATGGTCGCCTGCGTCTGCGGAAAATCTATCAGTTGCCGCGGTCAGAACAGGTGGGTGCCGTCCTGCAGAATGCCCTGCGAAACACTCCGTCCCTCTATACTCTGTCTTTGACACTGGAAGTTGTGAACCTGACGGAGTCGCCGCAGGTGGTGAACTATGAGCTGCAGGGGCCAGTGGGGCTGCTGCTTGAGAACAAAGAGCACACATACAAATATCAGGACATTCATCTGGAGTTCCCTGGTGGCAAACCGGTCACTCTGAACATCTCAACTCTGCAGGGTTACTGTAACCAGATTGACGAGGCTCTGGGACAGCGTTCTTCGCTGCCGGACCTGAGAATGAAGCTCCGTGAGGATTATGAGTGGACTGAGCCACCGCGGTATGCCGGTGTGGATGTGCAGTTCTTTTCGGCGATGGTGGCACCGCTGCCAAAGATTCCGGTGGACGCTTCGGATTCGGCTGAGGAAGCACGTGTCGACTGGCTGGACCGTACGTACCCGATACTGATCGGGCCTGACCTGCGTGAGCTGCCGGAGCAATCTTTTGTTTCTGGACTGATCAAAAATCTGGTAACAGCGATTGTGGGCAAGTCCGTGGATCCTAGAACCGCGGAACTCAGTTTCCGTTTTGCTTCGGTGCCGGTGTCGGTCCCGGCGAAGCAGTCGGTAGCGCACTCGTACGCTTTCTTCGTCGGTCCAAAACATCGCGAGCTGCTGGATCCTGCGCCGTTTGAGGCGGGTCAGGTACTGAATTACGGCTGGTTCGGTCCCGTGGCTCGTGTGATGCACTACCTGCTGGACTTCTTTTACAGTTTGGGATTGCCCTACGTGCTGTGCATCATTTGTCTTACGGTGCTGGTGCGCGGCTGCATTTTTCCGATCTCCAAAAAACAGGCCATCATGGCAGCTCGTCAGAAGGAGCTGCAGCCGGAGCTGGCGGCTCTGCGACTGAAATATGGCGATGATCAGCAGAAGTTTGCCCGCGCCCAGATGGAGCTCTGGCGGAAACATAACATCAACCCATTGTCCGGCTGTCTGCCGGTGTTTTTGCAACTGCCGATTATGGTGGGCCTCTACACAGCTCTGAATTCAGCAGTGGACCTGCGTGGTCAGCATTTCCTGTGGATTACCAACCTCGCGGCTCCGGATGCGCTGGTCCGTCTGCCGTTTCCTTTGCCTTTCGGAATGGGTTTTGACTTCAGCATTCTGCCGCTGTGCACTGTGGGGCTGTTTCTTGTGCAGCAGAAGATGTTCATGCCTCCGGCCACGACCGAGCAGGAGGTGATGCAGCAGAAGATGATGAACTTCATGACGCTGATCATGGGCGTATTTTTCTGGCATCAGCCGGCTGGTTTGTCCGTTTACTTCATCGCATCCAGCCTGTGGGGCATTACCGAGCGCAAACTGCTGGGTACGGGTCGACCGGCTGTGGCTGCTGCTGGCGCAGGTGCCAGCGTGGTGGTGCTGGATTCTGATCCAGCGGGATCCGCAGAGCGTGTTCGGAAGGAATCGCAGGCCACGGCACAGTCTGAAAAGGCTCCCAAAGCTCCGGGATTCTGGCAGCGGCTGATGGATGCGGCCGAGGAGGCTCAGCGTCAGGCCGAAAGCAAAAAGAATCGTGACGGCCGAAAGGATCGCAAAAAATAGTTTTTCATCGGCTGGCGGTGGCGTTATTGCTGCGCGGAGGAGGGGGATCACCGCTGATGGCGTCCGAAGTGATACAGACGGGGCTGTTGATTGTGGATCACGGTTCCAGGCGGGCTGAGAGTAATCAGTTGCTGCACCATGCGGCTGATCGATTTGCCCGGTATTCCGGCTGGCAGATTGTGGAGCCGGCACATATGGAACTGGCCGAGCCTTCGATACAGCAGGCTTTTGATCGCTGTGTTGCGCGGGGAGCCCGGCGGATTGTGGTGTTTCCGTGGTTTCTTTCCCCTGGTCGTCACTGGACTGAGGACATTCCGGGACTGGTGGAGCAGGCTGCTGCGGTGCATCCGGAGGTTCAGTGGCTGGTGACTCCGCCGTTCGGCCTGCATCAGGGACTGCTGCAGGCGGTGAGCGAGCGGATTGACGTGAGTTTGCGGCGATTTCTGGCGGAAATTCCGCAGCAATGACGATTGAATTCCTGCGGCTGACCGTTTAGTGTCAGTTGCAGACCACCCGCCACTTAGGCCTCGCCTGCCCTGAAGACTCCCATGCCAGCAGCATTTCTCTTTCCGTCCGACACCTGGCACGACTTGCAGCCCTGCTTCAGATCCGTCGGGCTGGTGCTGCTGTGCTGTCTGACGTCAGGATTGTCGGGCTGCCAGAAATCCGCACCGCCTGCTCCGCCGCCTAAGCCACTGACCGTGCAGTTTGTGCTGCCGGAAACGCAGTTGATTACGGAGCAGGAGGAGTTTACCGGCCGGACGGCTGCAACCGAGCGTGTGGAGTTGCGAGCGCGGGTCAGCGGATATTTGCAGCAGGTGGATTTTGCTGAAGGCAGGCTGGTGCAGAAGGGGCAGGTGTTGTTCCGCATTGACGAGCGTCCGTTTCGGGCTGAAGAAAAGCGAACTCAGGCCGCGGCCGCTCAGTTTGAAGCGCGTGCCAAACGCCTTCGTGCTCAGGAGCAGCGAGCACGTTCACTGCTGGAAAAACGTGCGATGTCTCAGGAGGAATATGAGGCAGCGCAGTACGAACTGACCGAGGCAGAGGCTTCACTGGAGGCCGCACAGGCGGCTCATGAAACTGCCCGGCTGAATCTGGACTTCACCACCATCACGGCACCTCTGACCGGACTGATCGGGCAGCGACAGGTGGACGCCGGAAACCTCGTGGTGCAGGACCAGACACTGCTGGCCACGATTGTGCCGGTTGAAAAGGTCAATGTGCTGTTTGATATGGACGAGAGGACGGTATTGCGGTTGCGCAGGATGCAGCAGGCTGGTCAGGCGATGACAACAGACGGCAATCCGGTTCGGGTGCGGATTGCGCTGGCAGATTCCGATGAATTCACGCTCGACGGCGTGCTGGACTTTCAGGATAACCAGGTGGATCCAGCCACGGGAACGCAGCGCATGCGGGCGGTTGTGGACAATGCTTCGGGACTGCTTTCACCGGGACTTTTTGTGCGACTGCGATACCCGATTGGGGAGGCGAGGGAATCGCTGCTGATACCGGAGGAGTGTCTGGCGTCGGATCAGGGGCGGCCCTTCGTATTTGTGGCGGTGGAGCAGGACGGTAAAGAGATTGCAGAAGCACGTTATATTGAAACGGGCCCGCTGGAGGGTGGCCGTCGAGTCATTCGGGCGGGCCTGACTCCGGAGGATCGGGTGATTGCAACCGGCTTGCAGCGGCTGCGCCGGAACGCGGAAATCAAGGCCCAGCCGCGCCCGGTGCCTGCGGATTCAGCGTTGTCCTCACCCACATCCAACTGAATCGCAGGGCTGGCAGCAGGAGGAACTGGAGGAATGGAGCGGGCAGGAGCAGCAGTGATCTTTTCGTCTCGTCGGACGTCAGCGGATCCGACCGGCTATCAGCAGACGGCTACGCGGATGCTGGAGTTGGTGCAGCAGCAGCCCGGATATCTCGGAATGGACTCTGTTCGTGATGCGGATGGCTTCGGAATTACGGTGTCCTGGTGGACCAGTATTGAGGCGGCAGGTTTGTGGAAACAGCAGGCTGAGCATCTGCAGGCGCAGCAACTGGGTCGTGACGTCTGGTACGAGCATTACGAACTGCGGGTGTGTACGGTCGTGCGTGAGGAATTCTTTCCTGCGCGGCAGTCCTGAACAGGAATGGCAGACATGTGCGACAGAATCAATTGCAAAATGCAGAAGCGGGGGCAGGTGATGAGGCAGATGACGAACTGTGCAGTGTTGAGCTTTGTGCTGGCAGGGTTGGTGCCGGCCACAGCCGTGGCGACCGAGCCGCCTGGTAACGGTAATGTTGTCATTGGTCCTGAATACCAGCTTGATCCGACCCTGACGGATCAGGGCAAGCCACAGGGGCGTCAGTTTGAATTTTCGCTGAAGCTGGCCGACAGTCGAATTTTTCCCGGCACCGACTCGACTCTGGATCCTGCTAAAGATGTCCGTAAAGACCGCAGGATCTGGGTGTATATTCCGGCGGCGCTGAAGGACGTGCGAAATGTTCCTCTGCTGGTAACGCTCGACGGCCCCAGCCAGCTGAACCTTGTGCGATATGCTCTGGACAATCTGACCGTATCCCAGGACCCGAACAAACGCCTGCCGGCGTTTGTTGTGGTTTCGGTGCAGAATGGCGGGAATGATGGTAAGGGCAGTGAACGGGGGCTGGAGTATGACACGATGTCCGATCGGTTTGCCCGATTCATCAGTGAGGAAGTCCTGGTGGCGGTGCAGTCCAATGCGGAAATTCAGCAGGCATACCCAGGGCTGACACTGACCAGAGATCCATGGGGACGTGCCGTGATGGGCTGCAGTTCGGGTGGAGCCGCTGCACTGACGATGGGCTGGTTCCGACCGGATCTGTTTCGCCGGCTGATCACCTATTCCGGCACATTTGTTGATCAGCAGGACGATGACGCCCCGGAAGAAGCTCAGTACCCGCTGGGTGCGTGGGACTATCATTCGGGGTTGAAACTGATTGAGAACAGTCCAAAGAAGCCGCTGCGGATTTTCACGCATGTGGCGGAGTTTGACAATCGGGCGAATGATCCCGAGGAGACGTACCACAACTGGGTGATGGCGAACGAACGAACAGCAGCGGCTCTGGCGGCAAAGGGCTACGACTACCGATACGTTTTCAGCAAAGCCAGTAAACACTGTGACCGCAGTGTGTTCGAACAGACTCTGGCGGAAACGCTGGTGTGGATGTGGCAGGATTACCAGCCGACAGCCCAGTGAGTTCGGAGTGCGTGGCCTTCCTTGTCCCGGGGCGGATGGCCATGCACCAGCCGGTCTTTGATCCCCAATTTCGTGACCGTCATCCGTCATTTCCTGTTGGATGTGCTGCGGCTGGCCGTTATTCTTCAGGACATTGTCAACTCCCGCCTTTCTCCGACTTGCCCTGCAGGTGCCACCAATGAAGATGCTGTCACGTCGTGCTGTAATCCGTGGTGCTGCGGGAGTGACTCTGGCATTGCCGCTGCTGGACGCTATGGGGCAGGAAGATGGTCAGCAGTCGCCGCGGCGATTCTGTGCCATGTACACGGCCAACGGCATGTCGTTGCCGGCAGCTGACAACGGTCTCAGTGACTGGAGCTGGTTTCCGCAGGCCGTGGGGCCTGACTTTCAGTTCGGGCAGTCCACTCAGCCACTCAGTCCATTTCGCCAGCACGTCAGTTTTCTCGGCGGACTGCATCACGCTGCCGGGCTCAAGGCTGACCCGCATATGTGCTCAGACATGTGGCTCACGGCAGCACCTCTGCACAATCCCAGACCGGGCACTTTCAACAGTGTCAGTATTGATCAGGTCATTGCCCTGCACACTCGCCAGTATTGCCGTCAGCCGTCGCTGGTGCTGTCGATTGATGCGGGTGTCGGATTTCTCTCACGCACCGGCACGATTTCCTGGAACATTGAAGGCAAACCGATTCCGGCTGAGAACAATCCGCGGCGAGTATTTGATCGGCTGTTTCGCGGGGACACGGATTCCGCTCAGACGCGTCGTGCAGATCTTGCCCATCGCATGCGTCTGGTCGACGCCGTCCTTGAAGGGACTCGTGCCCTGAATCGCCAGCTGGGCAAATCCGACCGCGACAAGATGGAACAGTATCTGACTTCGCTGAATGAAATTGAGGGGCGACTGACGGCCTCGGAACGCTGGATTGACATTCCCCTGAAGCCTCAGGATTACTCACACCTGAACCTTGACGCGACCAGCGAAGGTGCACCGGCAGACTACTACCGCAATATGTTTGACCTGATTGCACTGGCTTTCGATGCTGACATCACACGGTCAGTTTCGTTCATGCTGAACCGTGAAGACGGCATGGGGATCAGTGACACATTCCCGCTGAAGCTGGGCCTGACCCGCACTCATCACAATCTGTCACACGCCGGTGACAGGGACGGACAGCTGGAATTTGCGAAATACGATCTGTTCCTCAGTCAGCAGATTGCCGGATTCCTGCAGCGTCTGCAGCAGTATCAGGATCGCAACGGAAGTGTACTCGACAACACCGTCGTGCTGTATGGAAGCGGCTGCAGCACAACTCACAATCCCGCCAACCTGCCAACGCTGGTGGCGGGTGGACGTAATCTGGGATTGCGTCATGGCCAGTACTGGAAGGCTCAGGATGGCCTGATGTCCAGTCTTTATCTCAGCATCCTGCGGTCGATGGGGATCGAACAGGACAGTTTCGGAGAGAGCGACAAAACGCTGACCTGCCCGATCTTCACTGTCTGACGGCCTGCGGCCGTGGAAATTCTGCAGATGGCATCGCTTGCTGAAGGCAGTCCGGCACCGGATTTTTCGGCCCGCACCGGTGACGGCGGGGAGGTCAGTCTGTCTGCGCTGCGCGGTCAGCGGGGCCTGATACTGTTCTTCTACCCGAAGGACGAAACTCCGATCTGCCGCGCCGAAGTCTGTGCCTTTCGTGATTCCTATGCAGCATTTCAGGCTGCCGGATTTGAAGTAGTGGGTGTCAGCAGCGATACAAATGACAGCCACGATCGATTTCGCGAACGCCATCAGTTGCCATTTGCCCTGATTTCAGATCAGGATGGTGAACTTCGCAGACTGTATCAGGTCCCCCGGACTCTGGGCCTGTTTCCCGGTCGAACGACGTTCGTTATCGACTCTGCCGGTATCATTCGCCGGGTGTTCACCGCAGCTTTTGCGTCAGATGAACATGTGGCACAGGCACTGCAGGCCATCCGCACCTGAGACTTGAAACAGAGGACT
>Ga0209990_10002040_pt1 | contig 16222 bp, 17 predicted proteins | sample NOAtaG_6_FD_187304 | JGI IMG/M metagenome (GOLD analysis project Ga0209990, IMG submission 187304) | Freshwater lake microbial communities from Lake Erie, under a cyanobacterial bloom - NOAA_Erie_Diel5S_2200h metaG (SPAdes) (version 2) | ecosystem: Environmental > Aquatic > Freshwater > Lake ...
CCGACTTGCCGTGGGCACCGCTGGCGCGCGATGCCGCGGGCCGGGTGGTGCTGGGCGCGGCGTTCGGCCTTTAGTCGCTCCCGCAGTCGCTCCCGCAGTCGCTCCCGCAGTCGCTCCCGCAGTCGCTCCCGCAGTCGCTCCCGCAGTTGCGCCCGGGGTTCGGCCTGACGTTCGGTCTCTGTCGCTCGGCCCGCAGCGGGCGCCGGCGCGGCGGTCAGCCCGGCGGTGGGGTCGGTTTCACAACGCCAAAGCGCAGGTGCTGGGTGGCGATGTAGACCTCGCGCAGAAAACACAGCAGGCCGGCGATCAGCGACAGCAGCCCGAGCGCGAACACGGCGGCCACCAGGCGGGTCAGATCGGGGGACCAGGCGTAGTACGCGGTGATGAACAGGCCCACGATCACCGCGCACACCAGCAGTGCCGCCACCACGCACAGCGTGATGGCCCGGTTGATGAGGCGAGCGCGCTGCGTCAGCGTGCCGATCTCCTCCCGGATCTGCGTGCCGCGTTCGGCGCTGGCGCCGCTCAACTCCGTCTCGATGCTGCGTGCGCGGTCGACGATGCGCGCCAGGCGTGTGGTCGTGACCCCGAGCAGCGCCCCGATGCCCGTCAGCAGGAACACCGGCGCCACCGACAGCTGGATGACGCGGCTGATCTGGTCGAGGTCGGCGGCCATCGCTTCTCCGTCACGCCTTGCCGCGGGCGCGCTCGATGTGCTCGCACAGCACCGCGACCTCGCCCAGCATGCGCGGCGAGTGGCGGTTGATGCGGTTGCCATCGAGCGTGACGAGCAGGTCGTTGCGCACCGCCGGCAGGGTGGCAAAGCGCCGCCACGAGTCGAGCGCGCCGCTGGGCTTCGCATCGGCCTCGGCGGTGGCGATGAGCTGGGGCGCGGCGGCGAGCACGGCCTCGATGCCGACCTGCGGCGCGATCGGGGCCAGGTCACCGAACACGTTGCGCCCGCCGCACAGCGCGATCGCCTCGGTCAGCACATGCGGCCGGCCCAGCGTCATCAGCGGCTGCGACCAGACCTGATAGAACACCCGCACTTCGCTGCGGCCGGCATGGCGTGCCCGCAGCGACTGCAGCCGGGCGCGAAAACTCGCCGCAGCGGCGGCAGCCTGCGGTGCGGCGGTGAGCTGACCCAGGCGTTCGAGCGAGCTGGCGATGCTGTCGAGCGCACCCGGCTCGTTGACGTACACCGGCACCCGCAGGCGCCGCAGCGCCTGCAGCAGCGCCGGTGGAAAACCGCTGCCCCAGACGACGATGAGGTCCGGCTGCAAGGCGGCAATGCGTTCGAGGTCGAGGCTGTGCGCGCGGCCCACACGCGGGATCTTGAGCGCGGCCGGCGGATGGTCGGCAAACTCGGTGGTGCCGACGATGCGCTCGCCCACACCGATCGCATACAACTGCTCGGTGATGTGCGGCGCCAGCGCGACGATGCGCTGCGCCGGCTGCGGCAGGGTCAGCTTCTGTCCGCTGTCGTCCGAGGTGCTCACCGCGGCGCGCGGGGCGCCGGCGGCCAGCGCCAGCCCGGCCAGCATCGCGAGCAGGCAGCGCACGCGCATCGGGTCAGGGGCGCGCGGCGGCGGCGTCCGGGGCGGGCGGGTCGGTGACGAACCCCATCCGGACGATGCCCGCCTCCTGGGCGGCCGACATCACGCGCGCGATCGACTCATAGCGCGCCGCCTTGTCCGCCAGCAGGTGCAGTTCGGGCTGCGGCTCCTTGCGGGCGGCCTCGGCCAGGCGCGTCTTCAGTTGTTCGGGGTCGATCACGCTGGCGTCCCAGCGCAGCGTGCCGTCGGCCTCGATCGCCAGCCGGATGGTGTCGGCGCGGCTCGTCGCGGGTGCGGCCTTCACGTCCGGCAGATCGAGCCGGATGGCGTAGGCCAGCAGCGGCGCGGTGATGATGAAGATGACCAGCAGCACCAGCATCACGTCCACCAGCGGCGTGACATTGATGTCGGCCATCGGTTGCGAGGGCGCGTTGCCGCGCTCGAAGCCGCCGAAGGCCATCAGGCGCTGCCGTGGCCGGCGCCGGCTTCGGTCGCCGGCCGCGAGCCTACGGTGAGGAAGGCGTGCAGGTCGTGCGCAAAGCCGTCGAGCTGCGCCAGGATGATGCGATTGACCCGCGTAAAGGCGTTGTAGGCCAGCACCGCCGGGATCGCCACCGCCAGCCCGAAGGCCGTCATGATCAGCGCCTCGCCCACCGGCCCGGCCACCTTCTCGATGGCGATGGTGCCGGTGGAGGCGATGTTGATCATCGCGTGATAGATGCCCCAGACCGTGCCGAACAGGCCGATGAAGGGCGCCGTGCTGCCCACCGAGGCGAGGAAGGTGAGGCCCGATTCGAGCCGTGCCGCGGCCTCGTTGATGCGCTGGCGCAGCGCGCGCGTGAGCAGGTCCGAGCGGTCGGTCTGCGCCGCCAGCGTGCCCTCGCTCGAGGGCGCCTGCACCGCAGCGGCGGCGCCGGCGGCCAGCGGCACGAACAGCCCCTCCCGGTCGAGCGGCTTGAGCAGCGCGATCGCCTCGTCCAGCGAATGCGCCGACCAGAACTGGTCGATCTGGCGCGCGGCGCGGCGCATCCGCAGCCAGCTCCAGGTCTTCCAGAGGATCAGGAACCAGCTGCCCACCGACATCGCCAGCAGCACGTAGGCGGTGAAGCGGATCAGTGCGTCGGCCTGCGCCCAGAAGTGGCCGAGGCCGAGGGTGGCGACACCTTCCATCATGGGCTCCCGGGGCGACGGACGCAGAGGGGACAAACCGCGCGGCGTCCGCGGCAACGCATCCGGCCGCCGCGGTCACCGGCGGCACCGGACAGCGGCGGGTCGCTGCGGACGCCGGACTTCATCGCAACCCCAGCACGTCGGTCATGTCAAAGAGCCCGCTGCGCCGGCCGGCAAGGAAGCGCGCGGCGCGCAGGCTGCCCAGCGCGTAGCCGATGCGGCTGCCCATGCGGTGGGTGATCTCGATGCGCTCGCCGGTACCGGCAAACAGCACCGTATGGTCGCCGACGATGTCGCCGCCGCGCACCGCGGCAAAGCCGATCGTGCCGGGCTTGCGCTCGCCGGTGACGCCCTCGCGCGCATACACGGCCACCTCGCGCAGCGCCTGGCCCTGGGCCGCGGCGATCACCTCGCCCATTTTCAGCGCGGTGCCCGAGGGCGCGTCGATCTTGTGGCGATGATGGGCCTCGATGATCTCCACGTCGTGGTCGCCGGCGAGCAGGCTTGCAGCCACCGCCAGCAGCTTGAAGGTCACGTTGACCCCCACGCTCATGTTGGGCGCGAACACGATTGCCGTCTGCGCGGCGGCGGCCCGGATGGCCGCCTTGCCCGCCTCGTCGAAGCCGGTGGTGCCGATCACCAGCCGCACGCCGTGCGCCGCGCAAACGGGCAGGTGCGCAAGCGTGGCCTCGGGTCGGGTGAAGTCGATCAGCACGTCGCTGCCGGCGAGCGCCGCCAGGTCGCTGCCGATGCGCACGCCGGCGGCGCGGCCGAGGAACTCGCCGGCATCGCGCCCGAGCTCCGGTGCGCCGGGCCGGTCGAGCGCGGCGGCGAGCGTGCAGTCGGTCGCCGCGAGCGTCGTCTCGATCAGCATCCGGCCCATGCGGCCGGAGGCGCCGGCGATGGCCACGCGCAGGGTCATCGGACTGCGATCAGTAAATGGGGCCCGGCGTCTCGCGGCCAGGATCGGTGGCGCGCGTGGACGGCGTGAGGATCGGTTTCTTCTCGCGACCGATGATCAGGTTGTCGGCCGCGGTCTCCGAGGGCAGCTCGTCGGCCTTGAACTCCGCCATCCGGTTGTCCTTGAACAGCACGGTGAGGCGGCGCATCTGCACCTCGCTGCCCTTGCCGCGCTTGAGCCGGTAGATGTAGTCCCAGCGGTCCTGGTGAAACACGCTGGTGAGCAGCGGCGTGCCGAGCAGGAAGCGCACCTGTTCGCGCGACATGCCAGGGCGCAACTGCTCGACCATTTCGCGCGTGACCACGTTGCCCTGCTGCACGTCCGGCCGGTACGGCTGCACGATGGGCGGCACCCAGGTGCGCGCTGTCTCGCAGCCGGCCAGCACGAGACAGCCGGCGGCGAGCGCGAGCGCGCCGAGCGGGCGCAGGGTGTGGCAGATCAAGGGTGAACGCATGGTGATCGTTATGATACCCACGCGGTTTGCCCGCTCGGTTTGCCCGCCGAAGCGCCCACGCATCGGAACCGCGCCGCCCGTAACGACTGCGCCCTGCGCCCCTCACCATGCCGCCCCGTGCCGGATCCTCGAGCGCCGAACTGAAGAGCAGCGGTCTGAAGGCCACGCTGCCGCGGATGAAGATCCTCGAGGTGTTCCAGCGCGCGGCGGCAGCCACCGGCCAGCGCCATCTGTCGGCCGAAGACGTCTACAAGGCGCTGATCGCCGAGAATCTCGACGTCGGCCTGGCCACCGTATACCGCGTGCTGCAGCAGTTCGAGCAGGCGGGTCTCCTGTCGCGCAGCCACTTCGAGCAGGGCCGTGCGGTGTTCGAGCTCAACGAGGGCTCGCACCACGATCACCTGGTCTGCCTGACCTGCGGCAAGGTCGAGGAATTCGTCGATACCGACATCGAGCAGCGCCAGCACGCCATCGCCGAGCGCCACGGCTTCGAGTTGCGCGACCATGCGCTGGCGCTCTACGGCGTCTGCACCAAGCGCGACTGTCCCAACCGGCCACGCTGAACCGCGCGCCGGCCGTGGCCGAGCCGTTCAGCGGCGGGCCAGCGCGCCGAGTGTCGCCACGGCCAGGTCGGGGTGGTCGGTGAACAGGCCGTCGATGCCCAGCGCGGCAAAGCGTTCGATCTCGGCGGCCGGCTGGCCCTTCAGGTCCGCCGGCAGATGCTCGTCCTCGCTGCGGAAGGTCCAGACGTGGACCGCGAGGCCGGCCGCGTGCGCCGCGGCCACCAGGCCGGTCGGCTGGCCGAGGCGGCCCTGGGCATCGCGCGGCAGCACCAGCGCCTTGGCCACGCCCAGGCCCTGTGCGTAGCGCGCCACCGGCGTCACGTCCAGCCGCGCGCGCTCGCCGGCCAGTTGCACGCGCGGCAGTTCGGTCAGTTGCCCCAGCCGCTGCAGGCTCGGCGGCTCGAACGACTGCAGGAACACCGGCGCGTTGCGGCTGCGCAGGCCGTCGCCGTGCAGCGCATCGACCAGCCGCTCCTCCAGCGCCAGGCCCTGCGCCGCGAAGTGCGCCGCGTGCTTGGTCTCGGGGTAGATGCCGATCGGGCGTCCGCTGGTCCGCTCGGCCGCGCGCCGCAGCGCCAGCACCTCGGCCAGGGTCGGGATCTCGAACTGGCCATCGAAGCGCGCCGACTGCGGCCGCAGCCCGGGCCAGCGCTCGGTGGCGCGCAGGCCCTTGAGCTCCGCCAGAGTGAAGTCCTCGACGAACCAGCCGTCCCAGTCGCGCCCGTCGATGCGCTGGCGCCGCCGCCGGCCGGCGAACTCGGCGCGCGCGGCCACATCGGTGGTCAGCGACAGCTCCGCCTCGTGGCGCGCCACCAGCACGCCGTCGCGCGTGATGACCAGATCCGGCTCGATGAAGTCGGCGCCCATCTCGATGGCGAGCTGGTAGGCCGCCAGCGTGTGCTCCGGCCGCGCGCCGCTGGCGCCGCGATGGGCGATGACGATGGGTGGCCCGCCATCGAGGGTGCGGTAGGGCCAGCGGGCCGCTGCGCGCGCCGCGGCGGGACCCAGGGCCAGTGAGGCGAGGAAGCTGCGGCGATGCATGGTCAATGGCGACAAACGATAACGGACGGCCGCTGCGCAGCCGATGACGGCGCTCCAAGCGCCCGTGCAGACGCTCCCGCCGCAGCCTTGCCGCGATCATGGGCCGCGACAGCGGCCGCCAGGCGCGCAGCGCCTCGCAGGCGTCTGCAGGGCGCCGAAATGGGAAAAGCCCACCGGGCGCCGTCATGAGCAGGGCCCACCGTGCGCCTTCCTGTCCCTAGCTCAACAACTCCCGCGCATGCTTGCGCGTGGTCTCCGTGATCTCGATCCCGCCCAGCATGCGCGCGATCTCATCCACCCGGCTCTTGCGGTCGAGCGGGCGGATCTGCGAGACCGGGCGGCCGTCGGCGGCAGGTGCCTTGCTCACCACCAGGTGGGCATCGCCGCAGGCGGCCACCTGCGGCAGGTGGGTCACGCACAGCACTTGGCGCTGCTGGCCGAGTTGCCGCAATAGCCGGCCCACCGTCTCGGCCACCGCGCCGCCGATGCCGGCATCGACCTCGTCGAAGATCAGCGTGCCGACCGGCGTGGCGCTGGCTGCGATGACCGCGATGGCGAGGCTGATGCGCGCCAATTCACCACCAGAGGCCACCCGTACGAGCGGCTTGGGGGCCACGCCGGCGTGGCCGGCCACCAGGAACTCGACGCGCTCGGCGCCCGTGGCGGCGGTCTCGCCGTCGGCCAGCGGCACCAGGTTCACCTCGAAGCGGCCGCCGGCCATCGACAGGTCCTGCATGGCGCGGGTGACCTCGGCGGCCATCTGGCGGGCGGCCTTGACGCGCGCCTTGGACAGCGCCCGCGCGGCCTCGGTGTAGCGGGCGAGCGCGGCGGACTCCTGCGCGCGCAAGGCCTCCAGGTCGCTGGCCGCCGACAGGGCGGCCAGCCGCGCCTGCGCGTCGGCCAGCAGGGCGGGCAGCTCGGCCGGCGTGCTGCGCAGCTTGCGTGCTGCTGCGTGCAGCGCAGCGACACGCGCCTCCACCTGCGCCAGCCGCGCGCCATCGAGGTCGGCCTGGCCGAGGTAGCGGTTCAACTCGCGCACGGCGTCATCGAGCTGCACGCGCGCTGCGCCCAGCGACTCCAGTACCGCTGCCAGCCGCGCGTCGTACTGGGCGAGCGACTGCAGCCGCGCCAGCATGGCGTCGATGCGCTCGAGCGCGGCAGCGTCGCCTTCGCCGAGCGCCTCCACGGCGGCCTGCGCGCCTTCGAGCAGGCCGGCGGCGTGACTGAGGCGGCGGTGCTCGGCTTCCACCGCTTCCCATTCGCCCGGCTGGGGCGCCAGTTCGTCGAGCTCTTCGACGGTCCAGCGCAGGCGGTCGGCCTCGGCCTGGGCGCTGCCGGCCATCGCCTCGGCCTCGGCGCGCGCCCGGCCGGCGCGGCGCAGCTCGGCAAAGCGTTGCGCCACTTCGCGTGCCGCCGCGGCCAACCCGCCGTGTTCATCGAGCAGACGCTGCTGACTGCCCCCCTTGAGCAGCGACTGGTGGGCGTGCTGGCCGTGGACATCGACCAGCAGCTCGCCCAGCTCGCGCAGTTGCGCCAGCGTCACCGCGCTGCCGTTGATGAAGGCCCTGCTGCGGCCGCCGGCATCCACCGTCCGCCGCAGCAGCACCAGGCCGGCGTCCTCGCCGCCGAGGTCCTGCGCGGCAATCCAGTCGCGCGCCGCCTCGCCGATGCGGAACTCGGCGCCGATCTCGGCCCGGGCGGCGCCCTCGCGTACCACGTCCGCCTCGGCCCGCTCGCCCAGGGCCAGCAGCAGCGCATCGATCAGGATCGACTTGCCTGCTCCGGTCTCGCCCGTCAGCACGCTGAAGCCCGGCCCGAACTCCAGGTCGAGCGACTCGACGATGACGAAATTGCGGATGGACAGGGAGAGCAACATCGGAATCAGAGACCAGGATGCGGGATTCAGGCAAGGGCGGCGGACACCGGGCGCTTGGCGCCCGGGAAACCCGAACGCCGAATCCCGAGGCCGTTCATTCACCCGCGCCCATGCGGCTCCGACGGCATCACGTTCCAGTGGAGCTTGCCGCGCAGCGTCTCGAAGTAGTTGTAGCCGACCGGGTGCAGCAGCAGCGCGCTGTAGCGGCTGCGGCGGCAGCGCACGATATCGCGCGGCTTCAGTCCCCAGAAGCTTTGCATGTCGAAGTGCGCCGAGGCGTCGCGCACGTCGGTGATCTCGATCTCGACCACGCTGTCGTCCGGCAGTGCGATCGGGCGGTTGGACAGGGTCTGCGGGGCCACCGGGACCAGCACCAGTCCGGCCAGGCGAGGGTGCAGGATCGGCCCGTTGGCCGACAGCGCATACGCGGTGGAGCCGGTCGGCGTGGCGAGAATGACCCCGTCGGCGCGCTGGTTGTACATGGTCACGCCGTTCACGAGCACGGTGAACTCCACCATCCCGCCGGCCACCCCGCGCGAGATCACGGCGTCGTTCAGGGCGCGCGGGGCGAACACCACCTGGCCGTCGCGCTCCACCTCGCACTCCAGCAGCATGCGGGCATCGGTCTCGTAATGACCGGCCAGCATGTCCGACAACACCTCCGGCACCTGCTCCAGCGCGATGTCGGTCATGAAGCCCAGACGCCCGTGATTGATGCCGATCAGCGGCACCCCGTGCGGCGCCAGCTCGCGGGCGATGCCCAGCATGGTGCCGTCGCCGCCCAGCACCACCGCCACGTCGGCGGCGGCGCCGATCTCCTCCAGGCTGTGGCCGGGCAGTTGCGCGAGGCCGACGGTCTCGCGCGTGGCCGCATCGAGCAGGACCTCGCAGCCGGCCGCCTGCACGATGCGTGCGATCTCCTGCAGCGGCGCGCCGATGCCCTCGGCGCGCGGCTTGCCGAACAGCGCAACCTTGCGGAACAACACATCCATGGTCTTTCTTACTGTAGCAGGGGTCCCCTCGCCTTCGGTGCAATGAGTGACGGTTCGCCCCTTGCGGCGCGAGCCTTGTCGCGGCGCCTGCTCTGCGGCCACTGGCAAGCGCGCGTCGGGCAGGTAATTACTGTCGACCTCGGGATCGGCTGCCCAAGCCCCGTTTGCGCGGTCGATTTCAGATGGACCGCCCTTTCGTGCTGCAGCTCGTGACGGCTATAGCTGGCCGGCCCGGCACATCGGCGCCCGCTCGGCTGGGTCGAAGGTGAAGAAGGCCCGCCGTTCGAGCGCGGTGTGCTCACGAGGCAGGTTGCGCAAGCCCAAGTGCGGTGAGTGCCAACCCTGCATCGCTGCCGCTTCCCACCCGCAACGAGGCAGCCAAAGACGTCCTCGGGCCGAAGCGAACGGCACCTGCGTCGAATCAACGACCCGCAGATGTATTCCCGCTGTTGCCGGCTTCGCATGCCGTCACTTCCTACGCCGAACCAATCGGTACCTCTCTCAAGAAGCAGAACCGAAGGCGGCTGCGTTCATGCGGCTGCGCCCACGGGGTTAAGTTGGAATCCCAGCGCGGCGGCACGGCGTTTGAGCGCTGCGACGCTGCGCTGGCGCTGCTGCTCCTCGTAGCGCTGCTGGCCTTCGTCCACGTAGGCCTCGCCGCGAGTGAGCATGAAGTAGACCATCCTGGCCAGCTTGTGGGCCGTGGCGGTATTGGCGCGCGGTTTGTCCATCCGGGAGCACAGCCTGCGGTAGAACGCCCCGAGCGCCGAGTCGCTGTGCGACAGGCACATCGCCGCCATCTTCAGCGCCTGGCGCACCCGGTTTGCCGAGCGCTTGGTCCGTGCCGAGATCACCTTGCCGCCGCTGATCTTGGTCGCCGGCGCCAGACCCAGCCACGAGCAGAAGTGCTTGACGTTGGCGAAGCGGCTCAAGTCGGTGCCGATCTCGCTCAAGATCTTCATCACCGAGTCCAGCCCCAGGCCGTTGATGCGGGTCAGGTCGGCGCCCGCCCAGTTGGCCAGCTGCTGGCGCACATCATGCTCAGCGCGCGCCTTGCTGCCAGCGCGGGGAGCCTTGCCAATGTCCACGCGGGCGGCCGAACGCTCGGCCAGCAACTCGCCGAGCTTGGCCTCGCACACGCGCAGCCGCGCGGCGATGTCGTCGTACATGCCCAGCGCCTGTTCGAGCACGAACAGATGCTCCTCGCGCCAGTTGCCGGTGAGCGCGCGCACGATGTCCTGCTCGCTGGCCTTCACACGCCGGTGACGATGCCGCGCCAGCGCCCGGGCGTCGCGCTGCCCCGCCACGATGTCGCGGATGATGGCCTGGCCGGTCTGACCCATCACGTCGCTGATCACCTCGGTGAGCTGCAGGTTCATCTGCACCAGCGCCTTTTGCATGCGCTGCACCCAGCTGGCCTGCTGCGTCAGCAGCACCTCGCGCTGGCGCGCCACGGCGCGCATCACGCAAACGTCTGCACCCGGTCGGAACTCCGCGCGCAGCAACCCGTAGCTCATCAGCCGCTGCAACCACTGGCAGTCCTGCACGTCGCTCTTGCGGCCGGGGACGTACTTCACCTGCCGCGCATCGACCAGCCAGACCTTCAGCCCGCGCTACTCCAGCACCTCGTACACCGGGATCCAATACACCCCGGTGGACTCCAGCGCCACCACCTCCACCCCGCACGCGAGCAGCCAATCGGCCAGCTCGTTCAGATCGTCCGTCATCGCGCCGAACTCGCGCACCGGCGCGTCCGTGCTCTGCGCCGGCACCGCAGCCCAGTGACTGGACGCGCCGACGTCGATCCCCGCCGCGTTGGGAAACACCAAGTCCTCTGGCTTGCGCATCGCCATGCTCTGCTCCACCATCGTTGATGAACGGCAGCGCCATGGAAAGCGTCGAAATCGACTCGATCTCTCAAACGGGATGCGGCTCGCGCCGCTCACCCATGTCACCGACGATTCCCGGACCATGCTCAGAGACGGGCTCGCACCAAGGCGTCGGCTAACGCCGTGGGCTCGCACCAATCACGTGTCGGTCATCTCGGCGCTGCCGTTCACCTTGTACCGCATAGAACCGTCGTTTCTTCAGGGACACCGGGACCGCGTGCGGGGTTGGGTTGCTCAGAAGGACTTCGTACACCGGGTAGTCGGCCTGACGCGGAGCACGCGGGGATCAGATGCCTTTGCGTCAGGCGATACACGAAACTGACCCTTTGGCGACATCGAGAACTGCCCTGCTTCGAGGACGAACGAGGTACGGTGGTAGAGGAGTTACAAGCTCCGCAAGTCGCCGCAGGCCGATGGAGCGAGGCGATGTTGGCGCCGCTCGATGTGCAGAAGATGCTGGTGCTCAATGCGCTGGAATGCGGGATCAAACGCGTAAGCCATGCCCTGGGCCGTAGACGCGACCCCGTGCGTGAGTACCCGCCGCACGGGAGCTAACAGCCGATGGTTGTGTAAGTGGGCGCGGCAGCGAGCTGAAGCCGCAAGTCGAATGGCTGGACGAGCGACTGCTCCGCCACCAGCGCAGCTACCAGGGGAGGCCCCGGGCTTTGCCGAGGGATTGCTGCTGTGTGCAGGGCGCCTCTGGGTCACCGGCCTCCACCATGTCACTGACGCGCTGCGTCGCGTGTCTGGCGAGCACCCAATCCTCCACCGAGGCGGGCAGCATCGCTACCCGGCCCGGTTTCTTCTTGGGCTGCGGGCGATCGACATCGGTATTCGACGCCGATGCCGCAATCCCGCTGTTGCTGGATTCCGTTCAACGTCCAGACTCCGCGCGCTCTTCCTCGTGAAGTGCCAGGCGGCCCATCAGATCGATGCCCAGTTGCAGGAACAGGTGCGGCAGATCGATGAAGACCCAGTTCTCCGCCAGACGATCCCCTTCGACGCGCCACCAGTCCATCACTCGCATCCCGATGGAGGCGCCGGTCGCCGCGACGCCGAGATATTCCCCAAGGTGATGCGCGCGGACGCTGGGCCAGCCCGTCGATGCAACGTAGGCGCCATCGGCGATACGCGCGCGGTGATGCCCCCCGACACGGTCAGGAAATGCGTTCAGGAACGGCCTCTGATGGTGGCGCTGGAACCCGTCGACCCCACGCGCGGTCCCGATGCCGCACGGGCCGTACCACATCATGTCCGGCGTCCAGTATTGCTCCATGCCCATGCTGTGCAGATCCTTGCGGTCGAAGCGCTTAAGCCCGCCGATCATCGCCATAACGAGGTCGAGGCTGGCTTTACTGCGGGCGGGATCACTCGGGCCGAGGAGCAGGCCGTCGTGCGTTACCGGCCCAGGTACAAGAAGTTCCACGCCCGAGCTCGGCGGCAGGATCGGCACACCGCACTGGCGTGCTACATCCACCAGATCGAGCAGGACACGGGCCTCGACGATCCGCCCGTCGACCCAGCGGTAGAACTCTCCATAGCGGACGAAGGCCGTCCGGCCTGACGCCGGAATTCCCAACCACGAAGCCCTCATGGTCCCGAGGTAATGGCCCGTCGTCGCGACCCAGAGACCGCCGCCGCCGTCGATGTGGCCATCCCACTGGCCCGCCATGAAGATGTCGGCACGCCGCGCCAGGTCTGGAAACGCCTGGAGCATGGGCTCGTAAAGGCGGGCGACCACGTTAGCTGCGCCAATCAGCAGGTTCATCGGATGGCTGACGTGGAACTCGCAGTCGTCATGCAACAAGCCGTCTGCGTCCGCGATGCGCGACGGCAGCTGATGCAGCGCTCTCCAGGCCGTCCGCTTGAACTCTTCCATCTGCGACTACGCTCCCCCGGCGACAAGTCGAAACCAGCCGATCTCAGAACCCCAACTGCATACACGTGCAAGCAAGCACTACGGCCGTCGACGGGAGCGGCGGAAACCGCTGCGGCCCGTAGCGCGTAGGCAAAGTCCGTGGATTGTTGCAGACATCCGCACGAGACGGTACCCTGCACCGCCGTTGCATACGCATGCGCGCTGCGCAAAGGTGCGCGATCGCACACGAGGAGGCAGTATTTATCCGATATCTGAAACGAGGTCAGGATGCCGACGCCGCGGCTGCTGCCGACGCCAAAGTGCGTGCCACGGTGGAGTCCATCATCAGCGACATCCAGGCGCGCGGCGATGCCGCCGTCCGGCGGTACTCCCAGCAGTTCGACAGGTGGGATCCGCAGGACTTCGCGTTGAGCCAGGATCAGATCCGTGCGGCTGTGCGCGAGCTATCGGCTGGCCAGATTGAGGACATCAAGTTTGCGCAGGTGCAGATCCGCAACTTCGCGCAGATTCAGCGCGACAGCATGCGCGATGTCGAGGTGGAAAAGCTGCCCGGTGTGATCCTCGGCCATCGTCACATTCCCGTGAACCATGTCAGTTGCTACATCCTCGGCGGCAAGTACCCGCTGATCGCTTCGGCCCACATGAGTGTGCTCACGGCAAAGGTCGCCGGCGTGCCGCGGGTGGTGTCAACCGCTCCGCCCTACCAGGGCAGGCCGCACCCTGCGATCGTTGCAGCGATGCACTTCGCGGGTGCCGACGAGATCCTCGTGCTGGGCGGTGTCCAGGCTGTTGCGGCCATGGCGATCAGCACCCAGTCGATCGAGCCGGTGGACATGATTGTCGGCCCCGGCCACATGTTTGTGGCAGAGGCCAAGCGGCAGCTGTACGGCCGAGTGGGCATCGACTTGTTCGCCGGACCGACCGAGACGCTGATCATCGCCGACGAGTCGGTCGATGGCGAGATGTGCGCGGTCGACCTCCTGGGTCAGGCGGAGCACGGCCCGACCTCGCCCGCGGTGCTCCTCACCAACAGCGAGAAGCTGGCGCAGGACAGCCTCATCGAGGTCGAGCGACAGCTCTCACGGCTGCCGACGGCTCCGATCGCAAGCCAGAGCTGGGCAGCTCACGGCGAGGTGATCGTGTGCGACACGATCGACGAGATGATCGCAGCCGCCGACGAGATTGCCTCCGAACACGTACAGGTGATGACGGCAGACCCGGACCTGTTCCTACGCCGCATGACCAACTACGGCGCATTAATCCTGGGGCCGCGCACCAACGTCAGCTTCGGCGACAAGGTCATCGGCACGAACCACACGCTGCCGACGAACAAGAACGCCCGCTACACAGGCGGCCTGTGGGTCGGGAAGTTCTTGAAGACCTGCACCTACCAGAGGGTGCTGACCGATGAAGCGTCGGCCCGCATCGGCGCGGTGTGCTCGCGCCTGTGCCACATGGAGAACTTCGCTGGTCATGGCGAGCAGGCCAACCTGCGGATGCGCCGGTACGGCAAGCGCGACGTACCATGGTACGAGCCGGTGCTCGGCGCCTGATGCAATCGCCCGAGAGAACCGTGCTGCCGATCACGCCCAGCTTCCGGATTGAGGGGCGCCGTGAGGTGGTTGCCGGGGGAGGGCGGGGTATCGGCGCCGCAGCGGCGGCAGCCCTTGCCGATGTGGGCGCTGCGGTCATGGTGGTTGCACGCAGCGATACGGACGTCGAAGCAGTCGCCGACCAGTTGCGCGCTCGAGGAGTCGAGTGCGACGCTGCCGCCGTCGATGTCACACAGCCAAGCAGCCTTGCAGCGTTCGTTCGGCACAGCGGTCCGTTCGACATCCTGGTCAACAGCGCCGGCACCAACCGGCCGGCAGCATTGACTGAGACCTCGGACCGGAATGTCGATGACGTGCTTCGGCTGAACGTCAATGCGGCCTTGTACCCGGCCTGCGAAGTGGCGCGCGGGCTGATTCCGACAGGGCGCGGCGGTTCGCTGATCACGGTGTCGTCGCAGATGGGCCATGTGGTTGGGATCAAGCGCAGCGTCGACTGCGCCAGCAAGCATGCGGTCGAAGGCATGACCAAGGCGCTCGCATGGGAACTAGGTCCCCATGTCATCCGCGTCAACACGATCTGTCCGACCTTCATCGAGACCGAATTGACCGCACCGATGTTGCGCGATGTGGAGTTTCGGGCCTACGTCGAATCCAAGATCGCGCTCGGCCGCATCGGCCGTCTCGAGGACCTGATGGGTGCGATCGCCTTTCTCGCGATTGACGCTGCCGCTATGGTGACCGGCAGTGTTTTGGTGGTCGACGGTGGCTGGACCGCAGCGTAAAGGCTCGCGCGCGGGCCAGATCAAGGCGGCCGTGACGTCGTTCGATGTCGCACGCGTCGCTCAGGTCTCGCAGTCCGCGGTCAGCCGCACCTTCACTCCGGGTGCGAGTGTGTCGGACGCCACGCGGCGGCGGGTGTTGGAGGCTGCGCGCAAGCTGGGCTACCGCCCCAACGCACATGCGCGTAGCCTCATCACGCGCCGTTCCCGGATCATCGGCCTCGTGCTCTCCTATCTGGAGAACCTGTTCTATCCGGGCGCGCTGCAGCGGCTCGCCGAACGTCTGCAGGCCGACGGCTATCACGTCCTGCTTTTCGTCAACGACACCCCGAACGCGGACGACCTCGTCACCGAGATCCTGCGCTACCACGTGGACGGCATCGTGCTCACCGCGACGACGCTGTCTTCCGGCCTTGCGCAGCGCTGCGCCAGCGCAAATATTCCGGTGGTTCTCTTCAATCGGGTCATGGCGCAAGCATCGGCAGCCACACACTCCGTCAGCTCGGTGCGATCCGACAACGTCAGCGGCGGACGGGCTCTGGCGCACTTCCTCGCCGACGCAGGTCATCGACGAGTCGCCTTCGTTGCCGGCAACGAGGAGTCGTCGACCAACTTGGAGCGGGAGCGCGGTTTCCGCGAGGGCCTGACCGAGCGCGGCCTGCGGATCTGGGCCCGTGGCGTCGGTAACTACGACTTCGAGCAGGCCAAGGGTGCGGCGCGCGAGCTATTCGGCACCGCCGCCGAGCGCCCCGATGCGGTCTTTGTCGCCAGCGATCACATGGCCTTTGCGGTGATGGACACACTGCGGTTCGAGCTGGGACTGCGCATCCCGGAAGATGTCTCAGTGGTCGGGTTCGATGACGTGCCGCAAGCGGCGTGGCCAAGCTATGCGCTGACGACATATCGACAGCCGGTACAGCCGATGGTGGACGCTGTTGTGTCCCTTCTGCGCAGACAGCTTCATGACGATGAAGTGGCTCCGCCCGAAGATGTCGTGTTTCCGGGCGAGCTCGTCGTCCGGGGGTCAGCCCGCCGGGCAGCAACCCGTCGCCGGGCTGAGCGGAGAGGCAAGTGAAGGGCTTCGATGCCGAATTCCGCGATCTTGATCACTACATCCGCGTGATCACCGACCGGATCTGGGAAGGTCGTCGACTGGACGACATCTACCGCTACTACAGTGATCCTTGTGCCGTTGAAACGCCCGGCTCTGTGACGACCCGCGTCGAAGACGTGGTCGAGGGCACGCGCGCCACGCTGCGCGCCTTCCCGGACCGACGCCTGCTGGCCGAGGACATCATCGTCTCAGGCGACGAGCACGGCGGGTTTCTGTCTTCGCACCGCATTTTCAGTCCGATGACGCACGCCGGACCCGGCCCCTTCGGCCTTGCCACCGGTCGCGCAGTCCACGTGCGCACCATCGCGGATTGCGTCTGCATCGATAACCGCATCGTCCACGAGTGGCTGGTTCGCGATCAAGGCGCGATCGCGCGCCAGATCGGTGTCGAACCG
>Ga0209990_10002041_pt1 | contig 16220 bp, 26 predicted proteins | sample NOAtaG_6_FD_187304 | JGI IMG/M metagenome (GOLD analysis project Ga0209990, IMG submission 187304) | Freshwater lake microbial communities from Lake Erie, under a cyanobacterial bloom - NOAA_Erie_Diel5S_2200h metaG (SPAdes) (version 2) | ecosystem: Environmental > Aquatic > Freshwater > Lake ...
CCTTTAGTACCGAGGGTAACACTGTAGGGAACGTGGTTGGATGACCAAGCGATACGGGTCGTTTGGTTGAGGTCGGAAGACCAACAAGAATAACCTGAAGGATACATGTGAGAATTAATGGCATCCACCATTACAATCACGTTTTCCAATGTAAACGGTGACTTAAAACCGAAAGGTATGTTGAAAAACAGGTGGTGCTGATTCAACCTTAACCTTGACCCTACCAAGGGTATGAGTTATGAAGTTGTCGTAAAACATGGAGGTCGGGAGACTTCAGAGGGTAGTTTAGTATCGTGTCGTTCAAAAGATGGCATGGCTTGTGACGGGCCGCTACCTTCCTTATCCGTAAACCAACCTATTATTAATTTCAATTGGTGAAAATCTAATAAAATCAATAAAGGAAAAGTGCTCGTCAGTTGTGGACGACAGGTCACTACATAGTAATGAGAGGTTCATTGCCGTGAAGGGTCCCAAGCCCGACATGAGTTTCTCGAAAATTCTCTAATCCCGCAAGGATGAACTGGCTCGGCAGGGTCGGAGAGTGATGAGTAAAGAGAGAGTAGTACACAACTTAAGGATTGGTTAATCTAATTGACCGTGACTGAGAATTACTTCTCAAAAGGAAGTGGAAATGAAGGGAACCGATAATCCTTCTAAAGATTCTCGATAAAACTTGTATTCTCAGAGTTTTTTGCCTTAACCCCGACGTTTTTACGTTGGGGTTTTTTGTTACTTCTATATATTTATAAGAAAAATATATCAGATGAAAGTAAGGCTAAGCGAAACTGAATTGGTTTCTTTAATAAAGAAAGTTTTAAACGAGCAAGCTTTAAGTGTGGATGATGCTGCTACTATAGCTAATGTAATCACTAAAAAAATGTCTGGTGACGTAAATTCACAAATTCTCGCAGACATCAGGACAGAGTTAACAAAAGTAGATGGAAAATTCATGGAAGATGGGACTTGTGCCATGCAAAAAGTCTTAGACTATTACACACACTACGCTAAAAAGTGGTGGGCTGATACAGGTACAAAAAAGGAACTCATAGGTGATATCAATGAAGCAGGAGAATCTTCAGAACCACAATTTGCGGATAATCAGAAAAAAACAATTAACCAAATAAACGCAGCCATAACAAAATGTACCACACTTAAAACTCAAGAAGCCCAAACTGCCGCGGCAAACGCAGTAGCGGAAAAAGAAAAATTCTCTGCTTGTGCTGCGGGCGAACCAGGTTACGTAAAAAGGACTACTTGGGAAGGTTTTGCTATTGACCCGTTTGGTAAAGGTTGGATAACTGCTTACAGAGACGGTCGTATGGACAACGGATATAACATTTGGTATTGGGAATTACCTCCAGGAAAGACACAAAAACCAGGTGACGGGGTAAATAAATTTAGTTCAACATTTTCATGTGTTAATGGTGTTATGACTATAAACAAATGGGTTAAAGTTCAATAAAAATGAAACTTACATTAAACGAAGAAATCAAAAGAATAAGTCAACTTATTTCTGAAATTGCAGGTGAAGGGGCAACTCCCCCTTCAGATAATACAGCCACAGGCGGAGGTGGTAATAGAGGGGGTTCGGGAGTTAGTAGACCTGCTTATACAATCCCTCAAGACCTTAGAGATGCTGGGGGTGTAAAAGCTTTCCAAGATTGGATGGTAAGCCAAGGTTTAGGTAGTGAACTTGGTAGAGCAGGTGCGGATGGTAAGTATGGAAGATTTACATCAGCCGCTTGGGAAAAAAATAAGGCATCTTTTTTGAATAAAAACGACCCATTCCTCACAGCGGGTGAAGGTACAGGTCAAATACAGTGGTCTTCAAACGACCCAACAGTACAATCTCAAGCTCAGGGTACGGCACCTGTAGCACAAGGTACGGCACCTGTAGCACAAGGTACGGCACCTGTAGCACAAGGTACGGCACCTGTAGCACAAGGAACACCACCTGCGGCTACGGAGATAGTTCCTGTTCCATCAGGAAATGCTCAAAATCCTACAGACGAATTTTTACCTGAATAAAAAATATTCTAACCCCAACTTAGATTGGGGTTTTTTATTTCCCATCATTTATTATTTTTCTAACATGAATGCAATTTGGGTTGCCCATGATAGAAATAAAGATTTGAGTTGGAAACAGTCCAAACCTGAACTAATGTCCTTGGTTTCCAATCTCTTGTTTGTGAAAAAATTTTTTCCTAATTTCAACAGGATTCTTTTTGCTGATGACCATACTAAAAAGTATTTGTCTCAATTTGGAATTACATCTCTTTTCCATGAAATCAATACCTCAGTTTTAAATAAAACATATAAAATAAGTCCAAAATTTTTTTGGGCTTATTCCAAGATATTAGCTCAAAGAGCCACGAAAGGACCAACGGTTGTTTTTGATTTGGACTTTAGGTTATTTAAAGACATTTCTGAACTTGGGTTTTTCAAATATGATGTTGGTGCTTATTGTTTCGAGTCAATCGAAGGGAAGTATTATTATTCATCCCCTGAACATTGTTTGGAAGATATTGTAATTGGTAGAGATTTTCAATGGGATGGATATTCTTTGAACGTTTCTTGTTTGTATATTAAGGACAATGACTTTAAGAACAACTACTGTGACTATGCGTTGGATTATATGTATCAATGGACGGCTCTTAACAAAAATGTAGATTATTGTGAAAACTATATTTTGTTTGCTGAACAGTATATGTTATCACAATTTGTAAGCAGCTTCGACAAAAAAGTTGCAGTTTTAATTAATAATGAACAAGTTGGTAGACTTCCGAAATATGCTGTTGACTTGGGAATTACACTCAAAGATTCGTCGAATTATTTCTATCACTACGGAAATAATAAAAAAGATTTTAGTGTTGGTACTGAAAAGTATCAGATTGAAATCGATACTATAAAAGAATATGCTGAGTATGTTTTGAAGGATGAAAGGGGTATTGGTATTTTGAATAAAATTTATAATATAAAAGATGATGAAGGGTGTTTTCGTAAATTGGACGAGACCTTACGTTGAGAGAAAGAGATTGAGGGGACATGCCTTCAGTGTGTATAGAGCGCAAGAGTCTGATGTCTACATGACTACGGACCAAGAACTTCTTTTCACAATTCTATCAGTTGGATATTGGAAGAAGTTCAATGGACCCACCAAACTTTTTACAGACAAAACTGGATTTGACTATTATAGGAAAAACAACATGTTGAAGTTGTGGGATGAAATTGATGTTCATACCCTTGAAAACTATGACTATGTTGATGCAGGACAGTTTTGGACTTCGGGTAAATCATATGCAATCGGTAAGCAAGAAGGACCATTCGTGTTCTTGGATTTGGACTTTATCGTTAGACAGAAATTACCTGATTGGGTATTCAATTCCAAAATAACCATACCATATTGGGAAATACCAAGAGGTTATTACTATCCAACAGAAGAACAATATTCTCAAATCAAACATTGGAAACCAAAAGACGGTTATTCATACAAGATGTTAATTCCAAACACCTCGTTTCTTTTCATCAATGATGTGAACGTTCAAAAAGAATATCTTGAAGAGCATTTGAAAGCGGTTAACACCAAGGACGAAGTACCTGAATGGTTTTGGTTGGTTACAGACCAAGGACTGTTTGGTCAATCATTAAGAAACAACAATGTCCTACCTCAGACTCTGACTGATAGAGTTTTTCTCGCGGACACTGAATATGTTGAATCCGAAGTTGGAAGAGCCGACCCTTTTTTTTATATGATGTCCCACGACAAAACTAAAGAAGAATTAAGTTGGGACCACGTATGGTTTAGAAAAATTGTATATAACTATGACGAGGGTGAAAGGGTTAAAGACTGCAAGAAATTCTACAAAGAAATTGAGGAGGTTTTACCTGAATATATTGATATGGTCCAAAGTTCAAGACTTCTGAAATACAAAGATTTTTATTAACATTCGAAATTTTTTCATATCTTTGTGGTATAAAACCCAAAGTATATGTTTGATAAATTAATTGATTTAATTGTAACTTTTATACATGATGTTCTTCCATTCAAAATTGTTAATCAATGGGAGAAAGGTGTTCATCTTAGAACGGGAAAATTTCTTAGAGTTGTGGAACCTGGTCTCAATTTTAAGTTTTCATTTTTCGACAACATTCTTACTACACCCGTTATCACACAGACTGTAAATTTGAAGTCACAAACTGTGACCTCAAAAGACGAAAAAAGTATTGTTCTTTCAAGTATTGTTAGATACCACGTACATGACGTTGAGAAGTTTCTGCTTGGGGTAATGCATGCAAACGATGTACTTGTAGACACAACACAAGGAATTATTAGAGATATTGTTGAAGATACTGATTGGAATGACTTGGTTGATTTAACAAACACCGTTACACCTGAAGTTAACTCACAGGTTGAGAAGTGGGGTATTACTGTTGAATTGGTAAGTTTCCCTGACCTTGGTGAAATCATCACCTACAGAATTATTAATGACGGAAAAGATACCGTCACACCTTTAGCTCCACAGACATAAAAAATAATTTTTGTGGAATGAAATAATTGATTATCTTTGTATAAATAAAAACGATATGAACCTACCAAGCCACAACATCAAGATTCAGCACGAGACCTTCGGAGTTCTTTTGGATGAGACCTTCGTAAACGGAACACAGTTCAAGTTATTTTTGAAGTTGGTACAGGGTTGTATCGAAACTAAGAACGACCTGACTTTCTTCAACGGAGTTGACTTCTTGGTTCACGTACCATTTAAACATCTAGTAAATTCTATCATCGTGACTAAGCTCGACACTTACACCTTGACTGACCATCTTATTAACAAATCTAAAATCGAAGCGGAGGTAACAAAATGAACACCAAACAAATTCTAAGGTATGCGTTCTTCGGAGCGTTAGTTTATGGGGCATACAAACTTGGAGAGAAGAACGCCAAGGATGATGTTGAGAGTGAAGACAAACTTGCCAAGGGTTCACCTGAACCTGTTGAGCAAACTGAGGCGGATTATATCCGTGAAATTATTGATTGTATCCGAATGAAACCAAACAAGAATCGTAAGGATAAGGATAATATCGAACTTCTTGAAATTAAATTAAAACAACTTTTGAACTCAAAATGATTACAATTAAAGACATAATATCTTACTCTAAACCTCACGCGAATAGAATGGAAGGTGCTCGCCAAACAGTTCTTTCTGATGGGAACATAGTTCTTTCAATTGTTGGGGGTGCGAGAGGTCTATACGGAGATTTCGAAAAAGACTTTGAGGTTGCTATTATCGATGAGAACACTCGAGACTTTGTAACAAAATATTATGTCCCTGAGGCTAATGATGATGTGTTAGGTTATCAAGACTCAAGTCAGGTTGAACACATCGCGAATCTACTTTTCAAAAAGGATTTCCAAGTTAAGTAAAACTTGGTGGTGGAGTGGCTGTTAAAACCGTACAGCCCCTGTGGGAGACTTCGGTCTCCCATTTTTTATTCCCACCATATATAAAAACCACAATTATTATACACAATGGAGTTGGCTTTTTCTTTGATATGGTCAAGTAGTTCGTCTAAATCAGACCATCCACCCATATCTGTATTATCAATAACCTCTTGAATAGTCATGTATTCTCCTTCCCCTTCTTCATTTGTGCTTAAAACCCTTGAATCACCCCACTCATGATTTGAAATAATTGAATTCACATCTTCATCTTCACTGTAGTATTGAGGGTATATATGAATATAAACATATTCATCACCATTTGGTCCATCCAAATCAACTCTCAAGCCTTTATCTCCTGTAAGTTTTCCAATTGCTTTATTACAAAAATCGAGAACTCCTTCTTCTCCTATCTCTTCTTTCAAGTCCAATAAGAAATCATCATTATTGTAACCCATTAGTACTGCAATAGATTTCAGGTCAGGGTTTGGATATCCTTCTTTTGATAAAACCTTCAAAAAATAATTTACTTCACTCATAATAAAAGGTGGTTAGAATCCCAAGAAACCATGTCTATTTTAGTATCGAATGGAGATAGACTTAATTTTGGTGAGTCTCCCATAAACTCCAAACAATATACATAGTGGTCTTTTACTTCAGTATCTAACTCAGCATAATCCTCATCAGTATTTAATACCATCACGGAATTAAGAGATTCAAATTTGGTTTGAGACGTTATAGGCTTCATTGTCTCTTCTTCCAATTCACACTTATTTCTGAGAGATGGATTCCAAGAAGCAATTAATTGCACATAATAATTCTTATCGAAATCAGATTCTATTGAACCATTACCGTCACAATTACCACATTCTTCACTTCCTCCACCAGAACATTGGTCACAGGTTTCATGACCATCACCGTCACACGTATCACAATAGACCTCACCATCACCTTGGCAATTTTCACAAGTCTTCGTATCACCACCATCATCTACTTCACCATCACCATCACAGTCATCACAATTAACTTTACCTCTTCCATCACAGTCATCACAATCAATCCTTCCATTTCCATCGCAATATTCACAGTCTACACTTCCACTACCGTCACAGGAATCACATTCATTTTCATGGTAATCTCCGTCTGTGTAAAATATGGTTGCGAAAAACAATTCCTCATACCACTTTTCAATTTCTTCCAATGATGCCTGTCTTGATATTCCCCACATGGCAATACAAATTTTAACGAAATTATCTGGTCCGAAATTTCTTATGTATTCAGTTGTTTGGTCTTTTCTATTTTTGAAAAGGGTGACTACATTGGTTGGGGAACTGTAAGAATGCAGTCCCGTGAACTCATATAAATTCTTGGCAATCTTATATATTTTCTCGTTACTTATCATAGGTACTCGTCGTATTCGTATTTATAATAAATCTTGGCTTCGTGTTTCTCATCAATTTTATAAATGAAGTCTATAAATAATCCGTCAGTTAACATTGGGTCATTATCACTTGCTTTTCTAAATTTTAAAGTTTTTTTATCAACAATAAATTTATATAATACAGCTCTTAAGTCATCATTCATTTGGTTAATCATGTAACCGATTGAATATGAATCACCATTACATCCACCCATGAAATCCACATGGATATCCAAACTTATTTCCATCAACTCGTCATTTTTGTCTAAAATCACTTCATCACAAAAACAACTCAACACTTCATAATTTTTGAGCTCTGACGTTAAAATGTACTTATACTTCTCACCTAAAGTATTTCTAAACTTGTCCATCCACTCTTGAGATTTTTTTTCCATAATATATAAATAGATTTGTTTTTTTGTTTTTGTATCATATTGTTTTAAAAACAATAGTATGAGTATCACAGTAACCTTAACAGGGGAAGAAATCCTCAATAACCCAAACGATTTTTCTTTGGGTGAATACGTCAGAAAAAAATACTGGCAAGAAAGAAGAAATCAAGAAGGACCACCTATGGATGACGAACATTTTATTTTAGACATTGCACCCGATGGGAGTGTGAAAAAAATCATCAGACCTTGGACTTGTTCCATCTGTGGTAAAGATACATCAGAAGTTGAGTACGACTACCTTGTTGGTTACGACCACTTGGGTTGTGTTCTTCAAGGAGACCCAAAGATGGATGAGAAGGACAGATGTGTAATCTGTGGTCAAGAGACACCATATCTTCGTTCAACAAACATCAACGATAGAATTGGTTATGTTGAAGGTGGAGGTCAAGGATGTTACCAACCTCACATCTGTGATAAGGTATGATGAACTACATCGACTGGCATAGGGAAAGGGATAGAATGGGTAGACACCAAAGAAATTTTGAAGTTCATATAAAATTTTTTGGCTGGTAACTTTTAGGGTCGTATATTTGTATTCACAAAAACAAACACACTATGACCCAAACCATCACCATCCCCGCACTTCACATCAACACTAACAACGCCTATTCTTCTGACGTTTTTTACGGTTCATTTAGAACTTACGTTAAAGGTAAATCTCTCGACGTTTCAGTTTCAAACCACCTGAAAGATATCAACAAAGAATATGAATTCCGCATCGCAGGCAAATGTAAGGCGGGGTTCATCAACATCCACGACACCAAAGGAACCGTTGACGTAATCCGTGGATACGGCAAGAACTCCTTGGTTAACATCCAAGTAAAGAACGAATACGGTCAGTGGATGAACGTTTACACTACCAAAGGTGGTAAGTGGTATTCAATCGACCTTGGTTTCCTTAAGGTAATCACCGTGGGAACTATGAGAGAGTCTTTCCCTGATATGTGTGATATGAACTTGTGGACTTTGGTTGGGGCTAAGACTTGGGCAGATAAAGCATTCGCGAAATGAGTTGGGAAATATTCGGATACATTGGAACTGTTCTCATACTAAGTTCATTCTTAGTTGAGAACATTTTCCGTTTGAGACTGATTAATACAATCGGTGCAATTTTTTGGATTATTTATGGTGTTGGAATTTCTGCAGGTCCAACAATTGTTGTAAATTCGTGCGTTATTGTTATTCACCTTATTTGGTTTTACAGACACAGAAAAGAATGGAACTTAAAGAAAAAATAAAATCGGCTCCCAAGTACCCTGGTTGTTACATCTACAAAGATGATAAAGACCAGGTTATCTATGTTGGGATGTCCAAGTTCCTTCCAAAACGAGTTTCATCTTATTTCACAAAAAAACACGAGGACAAGAAGACAAGAACTCTTGTTGAACAAATCCGTGACGTTGAGTATCAGATTGCTTCATCTGAAGCGGAGGCTCTTATCATGGAAGAAGAGCTCATCAAAATCTACAAACCGAAGTTCAATATCAAAGGTAAGGACGACAAGACAAGAACCTGGTTTTTGTCTTTGACTGAGGGTCCTTATGCCAAACTTCAAATCACTCACGGTAAAGGTGACGATACCCGTGGTATCAATTTCACATCAGGTCAGAGAGCTCATGAGGTAATGCAACTCATCAACGATATCTTACCGTTGAGGACTTGTTCTTATACTCTCAATCAAGAAAACATTGAAGCAGGTAAGTTCAAACCTTGTCTTGAGTATCACCTTGGACGTTGTAATGCTCCGTGTATTGCTCTTGAATCCAATTTGTATTACTTGAAGTATCAACTCATCGTCAAAAAAATCTTTGAACTCGATTACAAGATGCTCAAGACATTTCTCACAGGTAAGATGCATGAGTTAGCCAAGAATTTGGAATTCGAAAAGGCTGACGATTATCTTCGTAGAGTAAACCAAATCAAACCTCTTGAGGAGAAACTTGAACCAATCCGTGTACGAAAATACAATAAGACCGCCTTTGGTATCAAAAAGGAATTGGGTCTAAAGAACTTACCGCTTATCATCGAAGCGTTTGATAACTCTCATAATCAAGGTGATTGTAACGTTGCGGCATCAGTTAGATTTGTGAACAACAAACCTGAGAAGAGTCAGTATCGCAAGTACATCATCCGTGATGGAGAGAACAAAGGTAACGACTGTGCGTCCTTCGAAGAGGTGGTTTATAGACGTTTTAAGAGACTCTTGGACGAAAAGGGTCAACTACCTAACCTTGTGATTATCGACGGAGGAAGGGGTCAATTAAACACTGCAAAAGGTGTTTTGGAATCACTGAACCTTCTTGGTAAAGTTGACCTGATATCCATTTCCAAAGACAGTAATCACAGAAGTAGTATCATCCACACCATCGACGGTAAACAATATCCAATGGGTTGGACTGTACTTGGTGTAATACAGGAAGAGATTCACAGATTTGCCATCAAGTTTCATAGAGAAAAGGCAGGAAAAAAACTTTTGGCGAAGTAATTCCCTTTTTATATTTTTGTTTCAATTAATAAAAAACTATGTCTAAAAAAGGTTATTTAGGTTTGATTCTTTTGGTTGGGGTAATGGCATATTTGAACCCATCTGAAGAAACACAAAAAGAAAAAATAAAACAAGTTTTAGGTAATAACTCAAACTTTGTTGCTAAGTCAGAAGGTACTCTTTCTGAATGGAATCAAGTGTTGGGACATAATACTCCTGACTATGACTCTAAAAGGAATAGTTATTTCATTTTCTCGAAAATGGAATCTAAGACAGGTGAAACTCTTTCATACGGGTTTCTTGGCTATACTCATGTAATTACCAAAAAATAATTTTGGTCAAACAGAATTCATATAATATTTTTGCTCGAAATACGACAGATGATATACAGACAAAATACCGAAACCACTATTGAGAACTTTGTAAAAAGTTACGCACTTAAAACTTATGTTGACCCAAGATTCCAAAGAAAAAAAGTTTGGAAAGATTCAAGTAAAATTGGGTTCAGAACTTCTGTGATTGAAAATACAATTGCTAATCCAATCATTTTGGTTTCGGTTGAAAGTTGTATCGAAAAAGCCGAGATAACCAAAAACCAATTGGATTTGGACTATTTTACCAAAGTTAAAGAAAGAAATTTCAAATATATTTCAATTGATGGTAACAACAGAACAAACTATTGTTTGGATTCTTGGTCGGTTGTGGATAAAGAGAATATGAAACCTGATGAGGAGATTTTCTTCAGGGAGAGACAAATTCCTTTGACCATCTTTAGAAGTTGTTCAAGAGCTGATATGCACCTTATCGCAATCAGAACTAACAAAGGAATTGCATGGAACAAACAAGAAGACCGAAATGCGATTTTTGGTTACGTTTCTGATTTCATCCGTGATTTATCTGTCGACTTATCCAAATCCAACACAACACAGTTGATTTCTGGTCTCAATCAGAACAGAATGCAGGACGATGAATTGTATGCTATGATGTTGGCATACCACCAACATCCTTCAACAAACATTTCAGTCGCGTCTTTGAAATCTCTTTATGAAAGAAAAAGTATTGATAACGAGAAAGAGTTCAAAACAATAATTTCCGCTTGGGAAACCATTGTGAAAAACATGGGAACAAACAAAATCAAGATTGATAAGTCTTTGGTAATGAACCTATTTGTTTTCTTGTATGAAATCTACCATAATACAGGTAGAAAGTTGAATGAGAAGACCGTTAGTGAATTCTCTAAAACTTACATAGAGTTGGAAGGTAAAAGACTTATGGAAATTGATTCTTGGAAGAATAATCTCAGATACGCTCCAAAGAAGTTGAAGGAAAAGTCAGATAGAATCATAACAGATTTCATCCCTTACATAGATGAATACTTCATCAAGTTGGACAACAAAAGACTTTTCAGTATTGATGATAAAATCAAAATGTATCAACAGTCTAAAGGTATTGTTAAGAGACTTGACGGCACTGAGGTTAAAATGGATTTATTACAGGTTTTAAACGGTGATTTGGTACATGCAGACCATGTTGACCCTTACACCTTTGGTGGCGAGACAACCATCGAAAATGGTCAATTATTACTCAAAGAAGATAATCTGAAAAAATCAGATAAAGTTTGATAATAATTTTTGGTGATTCTTGTGAAATGATTATCTTTGTATTCACAAAACACATCCACCATGACTACCACAACCCAAGTTTCAGTTCAAGACAAAGTTCGTAACTACCAAGGTCAAAACCGTTTCATCCTCAACATGAAAGACGCTCTCAAGAAGTGGGGTGGTTTAACCCCAAAGCAACTCGCGGCCACCGAGAAGGCTCTTAACTCTGAAGTTAAGACCATCAACAAGGCCGAACTTCCTGAGGACGTGAAGCGTATCGTCGAGTACAAGGGTGAGAACCCATTCGTTAAGGACATCGCTTCCAAATTCGAAAAGTGGGGTACACTTACCTCAAAGCAAATCTCAGCCGCTGTGGCTCAGATTCAAAAGGAGGAGGACAAAGAAAAGACAGTTCGTATGAACTGGCCAACAATCGGAGAGACCATCAAACTTGGTCGTAAAAAGGGTATCGAACTTAAGGAGAAATACGGTCTGAAGTTCAACCCAATCCTTATCGACATCACAGCTCTCAAAGCTGTGTCTCCAAAGGCAGTTCTTTTCAGCGGTAAGTTGACTATCAAACGTGGTGATGTTTGTACTTGTTGCATGAAGACTCTAACTGATGAGTTCTCTATGTTGACTGGGTTCGGTAAGATTTGTGCTAAACATGTGGGTGTGGAGTACATCACCGACAAATCTCAGGCTCAGCGTTTCCGTGAGGAGTACCTGAAGCGTGTGGAGGAGATTGGTGAAATGGAGTTTTGGGTTCCCAAGACTCAAATTAAGAAGTGGGATGGCGTAACCGCTTCGATTGTAGAAACAATCTAAGAGCCAACCCCTCCCGAAACGGAGGGGTTTTTTATTTCCATTAGTATTTATAACATATGAAAGAACTCATTCGAAAGATATTACATGAAGCTCTTGTTGTTACAGATGATACACCTGATTGGGTGGTTAAGTTCCACAACCTCCCGACGGAAGGTAGAATTGAGTTCATTAAAGAATATAAAAGTCATATTGAAAGTATTATGCCAAGGATAGTTGATTACTTCGAATCTAAGTACGGTGAATTATTGGTAAAGATTGAGATTAAGGAGAAACCCTCTCACTATGGGAATGAAAACTTTTCAATTCAGAAACCGAATCTGAAGTTTTATTTTGATTTCAATAATATGGAAAATGATAGAAATTGGGCAGCTGTAACCAAAAGGGAAATATTCAAAGACCTAAAATCCTTTTTCAATATTGATGTAACGTATTATGGGACACCTCTCGATGTGGATGTCTATTCATTAAATTGGACGAAAGTATGATTTATATAATAACAGAAGAGCAAAATAAAAGGTTGTTAAAACAAATCATAAAATATCTTGATGATAACCTAACGCCATATATTGGATGGGAGTCAACTAAAGAGTATAAAAAAGGATTGAAACTCAACGATAACGAGCTTTTTTTACATTTTACTGATGATGAGGATGATTATGATGATAACCATATGTGGTATTCTCTTCACACAAATCCTAATGTGAGTTTGAAAAAAGAGGATTGTCCAATTGTTCTAATTCCTGACCCGATTGCAAATTCCTTGAACGCTTATTTTGGTGAAGGATGGAAACCTATTTTTATTGAGTGGTTTCAAAAGAATACAGGACTTGAATTAAAAAAAGTCGATAATTTTGGTTGGGACAACTAATATCCAATATGAAATACATCATTACTGAACAACAAAACGACAGGATAAAAGAAATTATCAAACAAGTTGCTGAGACTTTCACCAACGACTATGTTATGAAAACTGAGGTTGCGATTGAAGAAGGTAATGCAATGATGGGGGGAACATATTACATTCTTCATCCAATATTTTATGTTAACGAAAGAACTATGGGTCCTGATTTTCATTTGTTTAAACACCAACTTGCACAGTTCGTTGAGGATATGGTTGGGTTTCCCGTTCATTCAGCCACTGCAACCATTAAAAGTCCGAAAAAATGAAATACGTAATATCAGAAAATAGATTAAATCAGTTTATACTCGACTATCTTGAAGATTTGGTTGGAAGAAAGGTTGTTAATAGGCTCCATCCTTACATTGTTGTATCTCAAAAAGTTGGTGATGATGAGGACGATTGGGAGGATATTATGGAGTTTGACCACTCAGATGGAAGATTATGGGTTAACCGTAGTCTCCAAAAAATGTTGACCGATATGTTTGCTTTAAGTCAAGAAAGAATGAAAGTTTTAATCAAATTATGGTTTGAAAATAAATTCAATGTTAAAATAGAATTCGTAGAGCCATGAAATACATTATATTAGAAAATAGGTTGAATAAACTTTTGGATAATTTATTCATAGATAGGTATGGTCAAGAACTTACTAAAATTGTGGGTGAAGATGGTTATACTTATTTTTTTGATGATGAGGAGAAAAGACCTTTCGAGTTGAACTTAGCGGGGACTTTATGGGTCAATGATTTTCCTTTCTTAAACCAAATAAAAAGATTATTTAGTCTTAAAAATTCGAATGAAACGGATAAGTTCTTTAAAGAATATTTTGAAGAAAAATATGGTGTAGATGTTAAACGGGTTAACAGTGAGGGTGGATATTCAAAACCTGGTGATTATGAAGGAGATATTGACCCATGGTTGCAGGAGCCAGAAACAGACGACGATTACATTCAAGTCAATGAATCCTTGGTTAATAACAAGATATTTTTCTTCCTCGACAGTTACTTAGAAGATTATTCTCACGAGGAAACAAAAACACTTATATTGTTTGGAAAAGGTAAAGAAAATCAAATTGCTTATGATAAAGGTGACCAAATTTTATTTGTTACCGACCATCTTTTCGAACTCATAAAAAACATGTTTAACCTATCAAAAACAGGAACAAAACAGGTTTTTAAGGACTACTTCCAAAACAAGGGTTGGAGGGTCAAAAGGTTCATGTAAGTCGATTTTCAGAAACTCAAAGATATTTATAAGAGAATATAAGTCCCATCCCATCTCAACTACGTTGCAGGTGAAGATGGGATTTTTATTTATAAACCGTTAAATAAAACGAAAATGAAGAAACAATTTTTGTTATTTTTTGCTCTCGTATGTTCGCTAGTAACATTTGCACAAGAAAAAAAGGGATGGGACATCTCTGTTGGTGCAACTGTGAACGCTCCGTTAGCAGGAAATGTTGGTTGGGACTCAAAAGCATGGGGTCAGAAAGTAAACTTTCATAAGAAAAACTTGAATGTATCTTTCCAATTCATGCAAGACAAGGCGTCTTTTGTAAGAATGCCTGTGTTAGTTGGGTACCGTAAGCACCTTAAAAAGAACCTATATGTAGGTCTTGATGGGGGTGTTACTTTGTTCAATGGTCAAAAAGGACAATTTACTTATGTCCCAACCATTGGATACAAGATAAACAAGAAATGGTGCTTAGAACAATCAATTCTAAGAACTGTAAAAGATGGTAAGCATTCCAACCTTGTAGGTTTGGGTCTAAACTATCATTTATAGTCTAAACAAAATTAAACCTTTTTAAAAACTATGGAACAATTAGAATTTTTATGGCACTGGCACTTTTTATTAGGTGTAGTTGTCGGATTTGTGGTGGGACCACATATTCTAAAGCTTGTTTCTAAAATAAAGAAATAAGTAAAGCCCCCGAGAAATCGGGGGTTTTTATTTTTAACATATTTCCCTTATCTTTGCCTTATGGCATTTCCTTCAGACGGTAGAAATCATTGGGCGGCGGTTGATTCTGAAAAGAACATCCACGAGTATACTCCTTGGTTCGAGGAGAAATTCGGTAAGTCGGTTAAACAAATAACGCACCTCGGTGGGACGAAAACCACCATCGATTTCCAAATATTGTTTGAGGACGACACACTTTCCGTGTTTTCACTCAAAAGAAAAAAACAAATTAAGACTGGGTCTTTCGATTATGTAAACACAGCAAACTTCGACAAACACTTATTCAAAGATAGTATTCACCTAATTGATACGTTCAGAAAATCGGGTAACCGAATAGGGGCTGAGTCCATCAAATCCAAAATTCACGAGGAGCTATCTAAAACAACACCTGAAACTCTCACGGAACTCTTCAAGTCCAAAGTGATTGAAAAGTACAAAGGTCAGTCATTGAAACTTATTCTTTTAGAGGAAAGTACAAAGACTCTTCACCTATTGAATCCAAAAATCTTCAGACTAATATCCGAAGGCTACAAGTTAACTCTATCAGACACAACGAAAGGTAAAACCTCTTGGAAAGTATTATGTGTTTCTCCTAATGGAGACAAACTCGACTTAGGTCTAAGAGTCAGAGTTCATCTGAATAACGGTATAACAAAACTCATCAACAAAGATGATGGTGGTTCATACCTGTGTCTTAAGTTCCAACAGGACAGCGTTCACAAACTGTTCCTCTAAAGTATTTATGGGTATGGAATTACGCTCACTTATTTGGAAACTACTCAGAGAACAAGTAGACCAAAACACCATCAATTTGAAAAACAAATATGTTGGTGAAGGTAAGCCTATTTCTGAAGAAGACTTCAACAAATTGGTTGAGGTAACAGGGGACAAATTTTACTTACTTAGTTGGCTTACGAAAAAGGTCGGAACAGGCATTATCAAAGCTGAAGACATCTACAAATACAAAGAATACTTTGACCTATACGAGAAGAACAAGAAGAAGTTTGAACATAAAGACATTCACCTATACAAGACAGCCGAAGACGTTAAGAAATTTTTACAAGAGATTGTTAAACTTAGAGAGGGAAATATTGTCTTTGATGAGATTCAGGGTAAAGATAATTTTGTTTC
>Ga0209990_10002044_pt1 | contig 16202 bp, 14 predicted proteins | sample NOAtaG_6_FD_187304 | JGI IMG/M metagenome (GOLD analysis project Ga0209990, IMG submission 187304) | Freshwater lake microbial communities from Lake Erie, under a cyanobacterial bloom - NOAA_Erie_Diel5S_2200h metaG (SPAdes) (version 2) | ecosystem: Environmental > Aquatic > Freshwater > Lake ...
TGGCGCAGCCGGTCAAGCACTGGTCGCCGTCGCCGGCGCTGTCGGGCATGGCGTTCTACACGGGCGAGCGCTTCGCCCGCTGGCGCGGCGACGTGCTGATGGGCGCGCTGCGCGGCCAGGGCGTGCTGCGCGTGCGGCTGGCGGGCGAGCGCGCGGTCGAGGAAGAGCTCATGCTGGCCGGCCAGGTCGGCCGCGTGCGCGACGTGCGCGTCGGGCCGGACGGGCTCGTCTACCTGCTGACCGACCTGCCCAACGGGCAACTGCTCCGGATCGAGCCGGCGCAGTGACGGCCGGGGCGATGCCGGTGACCGGCGGCGATCCCCGCGCCGGTCACCGGCTCCTCACAGCAGCGGGCCGCTGCGTCGCTCGCCGCGCTCGTACACCACGTGCGCACGGCCCACCAGCAGCGGGTCGAGCGCGCCGATGGCCTCGGCATCCTTGTTCTTGTAGGGCAGCTTGTGCAGCACGTAGCGCAGGGCGTTCAGGCGTGCGCGCTTCTTGCAGTCGCTCTTGATCACCGTCCAGGGCGCCTCGGCGGTGTCGGTGAAGTAGAACATCGCCTCCTTGGCCCGGGTGTAGGCCTCCCACTTGTCGAGCGAGGCCATGTCGATCGGCGACAGCTTCCACTGCTTGAGCGGATGGCGCTCGCGCTCCTTGAAGCGGCGCCGCTGCTCGGCGCGGCTCACGCTGAACCAGAACTTCACCAGGTGGGTGCCGCTGTTGGCCAGATTGCGCTCGAACTGCGGCGCCTGGCGCATGAACTCCTCGTACTCGGCCGGCGAGCAGAAGCCCATCACCTTCTCCACGCCGGCGCGGTTGTACCAGCTGCGGTCAAACAGCACGATCTCGCCGGCGGTGGGCAGGTGCTGTACGTAGCGCTGGAAGTACCACTGGCCGCGCTCGACCTCGCTCGGCTTCTCCAGCGCCACCACCCGCGCGCCGCGCGGATTCAGGTGCTCCATGAAACGCTTGATGGTGCCGCCCTTGCCGGCCGCATCGCGTCCCTCGAACACGATGACCAGCTTCTGCCCGGTGGCCTTGACCCAGGCCTGCAGCTTCAGCAGTTCCACCTGCAGCCGGTACTTCTGCCTCTCGTAGTTCTTGCGCGACAGCAGGTTGCGGTACGGATAGCCGCCCTCGCGCCAGTCCGGCGCCAGCTCCTCGTCCGGGTCCACCGGCGGCGGCGTGTCGCGCTGGCGCTGCAGCAGCGCTTCGCGCAGCGCCAGCGCGTCATCGGGCGAGGCGCCCGCCAGCAGCGCCTCGAGCGTGGCCATCAGCGTGGCGCGGTCGTCGCCCGGGATGCGCGCGAGGATGTCGCGCACCGCCTCCAGCTTGGACTCCTGCGCGGCGGCTACCGCTTCCGTGGTCACATGCGCGGCGATGCCGCGGGCGTCCAGCCGGGGCGCAGTGTCGCCGGCCCCGGCCGGACGCGCCGCCGGGGCCTTGCCCGCGGCGGCCTTGCGTGGCGCTACCTGGCCGGCAGCGGGCTGCGCCTTGCGCGTACGGGCGCGCGCTGCCGGCGGCAGCGCGGCGGCGGAGCGCGCCTTGCGCGCGCCGCGGGGGCGGGCCTCGGCGGGTTCATCGGCTGCGGTCGGCGGGCGTCGATCGGTCATGGTCGTCTCCCTCGGTTGTCGTGGTCGTAGCCGGGTCAGCGCAAGAGCTTCCACACCGCCGGCTCGATGCTGGCCGCCGCCATGATCCCGCCCATCAGCGCGCCGGTGACGCCCGGCATGCACACATCCTGTCCTGCGAGGTACAGGCCGCCGATGGGCGTGCGCGGCTTCAGCGCCAGCGACATGAAGCGCGCCGGCGTCGTGGCCAGACCGTACATCGCGCCATGCTCGGCGCCGGTGAAGGTCGCCACCGACAGCGGGGTCGACGCCTCCACCCGCCGGATCATCGGCGCCAGCCCCGGAAAGTGGCGCTCGAACTGCGCGCGCAGGTTGCTCCGCAGGAGATCCTTGAAGGCGAGGTAGTCCTCGCTGCGCACGGCTGCCGCGCTGCCGCTCGCCATGCCGTCGGCGTCGTCGGAGCGGTCCCACTGGCCGAATACGCTCCAGTCGACCAGCGCGATCACCTCGGCGGTGTGGCGCTGCCGTGGTCCCGGCTGGTGCGCCGGATCGCGCAGCGACGGAAAGCTGACGAACAGCGCCGGCGCCTGCGCCTCCTTGAACGGGTCGCGCCAGACGCGATTGACGTCCCAGTTCTCGTAGATCCAGGTGTTGGCGGTGTCGGCGCCGTGCGCGGCGATATCGCCCTCCAGCCCGATGTACAGCCCCACATGACCGAGCGACGGCGCGATCGCGTACGCCGCCGCCGCCCAGGCGTAGTCCACCGCAGCCGAAGGCAGCAGCCGCAGCGTGTTGTGAACGCCGGCGTCCGAGATGAGCCGGGTGCAGGCGATGGCGGCGCCGTCGCGCAGGCGCACGCCGCGCACGTGGCCGCCGTCGACGTCGATGCCCACCACCTCGGCGCCGGTGCGCACCTGCCCGTCGGCGGCCGTGATGGTCGCGCCCAGCTCCCGCGCGAAGCTGGCGCTCCCGCCCACCGGATACCAGGCGCCGCCGAGGTAGTGCCCCATGACCTGCGCGTGGGCGGCAAAACTGCTCTCGCGCGGGCGGCTGCCGTAGTCGCCCCACTGGGCGCAGAGCACGGCGCGCAGGCGTTTGTCGGTCACGCACTCGCACACCACATCCCAGGTGGTGCGTTCGACCCAGCGCGCAAAGCTGCGCCGCTTGGCCCAGGCCACCGGCGCGGCGAGCAACGCCGGCGCGCTGTGCGTCATCATCAGCGCGCCCAGCGCGTGGCCGGCCTCGCTCACCGCGGCAAGGTAGCGGTCGATGCCCGCCGCCTCGTGTGGGAAGGCCGCCTTCAGCGTGCGCTCCAGCTCCTGTGCCGGCGGCGTGAACGGCAGGTTGAAATCCGGAAAGTGGATGCGGTCGTACACGCCGGCAATCGGCGCCATCTCGATGCGGCCGCCGGCCAGTTGGTCGAAGATCCGGCGGTTCGACTGCCCGGGCCCGAACTCGCCGAGGTAGTGCACGCCGACATTGAAGCGGAAGCCGTCGCGCTCGAAGGTCTGGGTCAGCCCGCCGGGCTGCCAGTGCCGCTCCAGCACCAGCACGCGGCGCCCGTGGTGCGCCAGCGCCGCCGCCGCACCCAGGCCGCCGATGCCCGAGCCGATCACCACCACGTCGAATTGCTGCGTCAAGATCGCCCCCTTCTTCACAGACGCCGATCACAGCAGCGCACGCCGGACGGCGCTTGATGGCGGTCAACCCCCTCGGATCGGGCGCCTGCCGGCGCGCACGGCCGACCCGTTCAACTGGCCCGGAGACCTCGCCGCTACAGGTCGACGCCCAGCGCCAGCAGCGCGAACGAGGCCAGCCAGTGGGTGCCGACGTAATGGCCTTCGGTGGCGGCCGGCAGCGAGGCTGCGCAGTGCGCGGCCACCGCGGCCTGCGCCGTCGGCTGCAGCGCCGGTGGCAGCCAAGGCGCCAGCGTGCGCCAGCACCAGGCGCGCGCCAGGTTCAGTCCGTGCAGGTGCACGATCTTCGGGTCGGTGGCGTCGCTGACTGCCGCCGGCGTCAGCCAGCGCGCCAGCGCCGGCGCCGGCGGCTCGAAGGCCTGCCACCAGTCCGCAAACTCGGCGGCCGTGAGCACGCGCTGCATCAGCAGGGCTTCGGTCAGCCCGGCCGACAGGAAGTCGTCGCCGCCCGGCTCGTAATCGGCCGGATAGCGCCGGTCGGTGCCGAACCAGCTCTGCGCACGCGCCCCGATCGCCTGCGCCAGGGCGGCGTGGTCGTTGGCGCGGGCCCAGTCGAGCGCCAGCACCAGCGCGAAGGCGCTGTTGCCGTGCGTGCCGGCCCGCACCGGGTAGTCGGCGCGCGGCAGAAACGCCAGGCAGCGGGCCGCGATGAGCTCCGCCAGCGGCTGCAGGGTTGCCTGCCAGCGCGCCGCCGCCGGATGCGGGGACGCGCCGAGCGCCTGGTGCAGCCGCAGCAGCCAGCCCCAGCCATAGGGCCGCTCGAATGCGGCGCGCGGCTCGAAGTACGCCACCTCGCCCGCCACGTTGGCGGGCGTCAAGCGCGTCTCGAAGTGCGCCGTGATCGCCGCCTGCTGCGGCGGCGCCAGGTGCGGCAGCAGGCGCAGCAGCGTCCAGTGCATGTGCACGCACGAGTGCCAGTCGTAGCTGCCCCAGAAGACCGGATGCAGCGTCTGCGGCGGCGCCAGATCGGCCGCCGCGCGCGCCAGGTGAACCAGGTGAAACGGCCACGCCCGGCCGACGCTCGCCAGCGCGGTGGCGGCCAGGCGCCCGGCAGCGGCCGCGCCGAGCGCGTCGAGGGTCGGAGCGAAGGGCGGGACCCGGGTCACGCACGCACCGAGTGGAATTGCGAAGCCAGAACGCCAAGACAGCGGTTTGTGCGCCGTGCGACGCATGGCGTGCCGTCGTCCCCGCACGGGCGGGCACCAGGCGTCTTGACGGGTCGGCGCGCAACGACTCCGGGCCCCCGCCTGCGCGGGGACGAAGGGCATTCGGATACGCGTTTCATGACTGCCGAATCGATGGCCATCTCCCAATCGAGCGATCGCGGATGCCTGCGGGCATCCGCCGCACCTCGCTCGCGCGACCGGGCGCGCGCAACCGGGCTCGCGCGGGCTGCCGCACAAGTCCAGCCTCCCGGGTGACGTATCCGGGCTCGAGCACGGACGCGCGGGATCAGAACGCCATGAAATCGCGCTTGGCCGACCGCAGCTGCTGCCGCTCGTGCTTGAGCCAACGCTTGACCGCCTCCGTGTCGTCCAGCATACGCAGCACGCGCTGCTGGTCCGTCAATTCGGCGTGCAACTCGCGTCGGGCCCGATCGAGCACCTGGCCCAGCTTGTGCGGCTGGATGGCCGGTACGTGCTCAAGGCCGAACTCGATGCGAAAGCCCGTCTCGACGCGGCCGATCTGCGTCCTCAGCTCGGCTAATTGCTCGCCCAGCACCTTGTTGTAGTGCTTGAGCCGCTGCTCGCTGGTCGTGGCGATATGGCTCGCGTCGATCTGCTCGATCTCCAGTTGCAACTCCAGCAGCGCCAGCAGATCGTTGGCGGCATAGGCCTGATTGACCCGCTGCATCAGCGCGGTCTTCTCTTCACGGCGGCTGTCATCGGTCTCGCGGTCCGGGTGCAGGGCGCTGGCCAGCTTGCGAAAAATCTCGCGCATCGACTGCAGGGCCTGTTGCGCCTCGGTCTCGCGTCGCTGCTGCGCGGCGCTCTTGCGCCGCTGCCCCGTCTTCGCGCTCCGATGCGCCTCTTGCGACTCTTGCGCCGCCGCCTCTTCCCGCAGCTTCTGCTGCATGCGCCCGACCAGATCGGCATCCGTGTCCAGGCCCTCGTCGTCGCCCAGGTCGAAGCCGGTGATCGCTTCGGTCAGTTCCTTCATCGCCAGCAACATGTCGCGCCGCTCGGTGTCGAAGTCGGCGCCGGTGTGCTTGGCAAACAGCGCCTTCAGCGGTGCGTCGTCTTCGTTGGTCGCCAGCAGCGTGCCGACGGTGCCGCACAGCATGTCGCGCAGCATCTCGCGCTCGGCCTTGGTCCAGCTTCGCTGCGCGAGCAGCCCGTCCAGCGCAAAGGCCCATTGCCGGTGGGCGTTCGTCAGCTCGGTTTCCAGCGGCAGCAGAAGCTCGCCGTGCGCTTGGCGGTACTCGCCAATCCGCTCGTGCCAGGTCGCCAGGAGTTGCCGCGCCTGCTCGATTTGCCGGATGAGGTTGCCGAAGCGCCGCTGTGGCGCCGTCAGGGCTGCGCCGGTTGCGTCGGGCGAGATCAGCAGGGTATTGGTGCGCGACATGGGCTGGCTCTGAATGGACAGGCGGGCATTATGCGTCGCGCATCATGCCGCCCCGGCCCGCACCGCCGCCGCAATGTGGAACTGCAACTGCGAGACCATCGGCGCGAGCACCGCGGCGTCGTGCGCGGGGCACGGGCGTCACGGTACGCACGGAAGCCTGGCAGCGCCGCGGCCAGCCGTGGCGCTGGAATCGGATAGACCGCGCCGGATTCACGCCGCGGCCGGTCACTCCGCGGGTAGCCGTCGCGAGCGTTCGCCGAGCGCTGGATGTGTGCTCAGGAAGCCGGTACGGCGATCCTTGCCTTCCAGTTTTTCTAACTCCTGGAACAGCCCGATCAGGGGCGCGGGGGTCATGCCATTGGCGCGCAGGAACGCCAGAGCGAAGTCATCGGCCTCCCGTTCCATGTCGCGCGAGTAGCTGAGCGCGCTCAACAGCACCGGCACGTTGGCGGCCAGCCCGGCGGTGTCGCCCCACAGCACCGTGGCCGCAAGCGAGACCGCGGCCGTCTGCAGCAGACGGCGCAGCACGTGCCGGCGGGCTACGTGCCCGAGTTCGTGGCCCAGGACGGCCAGGATGCGGTCGTCGGCCACCGCGGGGTCGCCCAGCATCTGCACCAGCCCGTCGAGCAGGACGATGGTGCCGCCGGGCAGCGCAAAGGCGTTCACGCCCGCGGGACCTTCGGCACGGCGGAACAGCAACTGGTAGCGGACCTCCGGCGCGAAGCGCGCCGCGGCCTGCGCAAAGCGCTGCTCGATGGCGGCCTGCCGCTGGGACGACAGTTGCGGAAGTACTCGGCACCGTTGCCGGTGAACACCAGCGGCTGCGACCCCTGGCGCGCCCGCAGCGCTGCCTGCTCCTCGTCACGGCGGCGCTGTTCGTCCCGCTCGGCCGCCACCTCCTGCGCGAATAGCTCGTCGCGCAAGGTGCCGGGTTCGAGGTCGTCGAAGGGCGATCCTCGTGACCGCATGGGGTGAGGTGTCGAGCACCGGGCGCGAGACGGCGGGCCCGCCGTCAGTCGCAGGCGCGCGGGTCCGCTGCCGGTCGCGGGCGCGGCCTGCCCGCCGCGTCGGTGAGCGACTCCAGAAAGGCCACCAGATCGTCGATCTCGCCCGCGGTCAGCCGCAGCGGGCGCAGCAGCCGCTCGCCGTCGGCGTGCAGGCGCTCCTCGTCCAGCTCCGAGTAGTGCCGCACCACGGCGCGCAGCGTCGGCAGGCTGCCGTCGTGCATGTAGGGCGCGGTGACCGCCACGTTGCGCAGGCCCGGCACGCGGAACTGGCCCCAGTGGCGATGCTCCAGCGTCACATGGCGCGTGGCCAGGGCGCTGCGGCCGCTGGCGTCGTCCGAGTGGCGCGACAGGCGGTTGAAGTCGCTGGCACGCACCGCGCGGATGCCGGCGTGGCGGCCGCTGTCGACCACGCCCGGCGCCAGAAAAAATGGGATGCCGATGTCGTGGAACTCGCCGTTGCTGAAGCGCGGCCCGCTGTGGCAGACGATGCAGTTGCCGCGGCCGACGAACAGCCGCAGGCCGCGCGCTGCGTCGGCCGGATAGCGCGCCACCGCGGCGCGATCGTCGCGCGCCAGCGCCTCGCGCAGGTGGTCGAACGGCGTGCGGCCACTGTCGAGGGTCTCGAGAAAGGCGGCGATCGCCTTGGCGGTGCCGACCAGCGTGCGCTCGGCCTCGCCGGTGGGCGACTCGCCGAAGGCCTTGCGGTAGCAGACGGCCAGCGCGGCGTCGCGCGCGTACAGCAGCGTGAGCGCCAGCGGGTCGAGCCCCATTTCGCGCTCGTCCAGCAGCGGGCGGATGCTCGCCAGCCACAGGCTGTCGCTGGCGCCGCCCCAGCCGAGCCAGCGTTGCAGGCGCACGTCGTCCAGCGTCGGGGTGTTGCGGTCCACCGCGGTCAGGCCGGTGGCGCGCGGGGCGCCATCGGTCCAGGCGCGGTCGGGCTGGTGGCAACTGACGCAGGCCACGCGCTGGCCGGCCGACAGCCGCGCGTCGAAGAACAGCCGCCGGCCCAGCTCGATGGCCGCCGGCTGGCCGGAGGCGCGGTTGCTCGGGTCGGGCCGGAACGGCTGCGGCCACGGGCCGTGCGCCAGGATGCGTGCGCGCTCCTCGGCGCTGAACGGCGCGGCGGCCGGCTGCGCCGGGGCGGCGGGCGGCAGCGCAGCGAGCGCGACCAGCAGCCCGGCGGCGCCGAGGACCAACGGCCGCCCCGGCGCAGTCGTCCGCGCCGGGGCGAGTAACCGCAGGGCGCGCGGTCGGGCGGCAAGCAGCCGTACCGCAGTCGGTCGGGCGGCAAGCAGTGACACGGCGATCGGCAGCGCGGCCAGTAGGGAGGCGGCAAGCAGCGGCAAGGCCAGCGGTAGGGCGGCGAAAAGGGCGGCGGCGAGCGGCGGCACGACCCGCGGCAGCGCGGCTGGGAGGTGGGCGGCAAGCAGCGGCACAGTCAGCGGCAGCGCGGCGAGAAGGGCAGCGGCGAGCGGCGGCACGACCAGCGGCGGCACGGCTGTCAGCGAACGATCACGTCGGCCGTCAGCACCTCGGCCTGGGCGCCGACGTTAATCTCGAAGCGCAACTGCCAGCGACCCGGCATGTGGAACAGCAGCCCCTCGGCGACGAAGCGGCCGGGGCCGCGCGGCCGCACGCTGGCGCGGTAGTTCATCCCGTGCTGGTGCTCGGGCATGCTGGCGTCCACGCGCAGGGTGCGCGGCACCGGCTGGCCTTCGGCGGCGCAGACCGCGACTTCGAGCGCGAAGAACTCGCTCACCGCGATGCCGGGCTCGGCGTGCCAGGCCAGCGCGTGGCGCGTGCCGTCGATGCGGTTCAGTTCTACCCCCCGCAACTGCGGCTCGCGGAAGTGCGGCTCGCACACGTGACCGGCCGCGGGCGGCGCCGCCCGCGCGGCCAATGTCCCGAGCGCGCCGGCGGCAACGGCCGTTGCCAGCAGCGCGGCGGCGAGCGGCCGCCTCATCGCCGCGCTCCGGCAAACAGCGCCTCGCCGTTTTTCCACGCGATCTGCTCGGCCACCGCGCGCGGCAGTTGCGCCAGCCACTGCCGCGACCAGCGCGCGTGCTCGACCATGTAGGGCCAGCGCTCCGGGGTGAAGGTGTCGGTGCCGACCATGAAGCGGTCCGGAAACTCCAGGAAGAGCGTCTTCCACGCGGGATCGAGCTGGCCCTCGGGCGCGTGGTCGGTGCGAAAGGCCAGGTCCGCCCACAGCCGCGGGTACTTGCGCAGCAGGGCAGCGACCCGCTCCGGCGTGTCGAAGCCCGCATGCGCCCACAGGATGCGCGCCTCGGGCCACTGCGCAAACTGCCGTTCCACCGCGTCGGCGTCGGAGTGCGAGTGCAGCACCAGGCCGTGCTGGCGCGCCAGCGCCACCATGCGGCGCGGCACCGGCAGATCGACATCGGCGCCGAAGATGTGGAACTCGCCGATGGCGACGTAGCGGTACTTCGCCAGCCGCTCTTCGAGGTAGGCGACGATGCCCGGATCGCGCCACCAGCCGTTCTGGTCGCCCCGCTGGCGGTACGGCCGCAGCGCGGGCAGGAACACCTCGGGCGCGAGCTGCACCAGCCGCTGCTGGCCCTCGTCGTTGCTGCTGGACACCAGCACGCGCTTGACCCCGGCCTCGCGCACCAGTTTCAGCGCCACTGCCGGCGACACGTTGTCCCAGGCATCGTGCGAGTAGTGCACGTGCGCGTCGAAAATGGGCAGCTCGGCGGCGCCGGCCGGCGGGCAGGCGAGACCGATCAGGCCGGCCAGCACGGCGGTGAGCCAGGGGCGCAGGGGCATCGAAGGGGTCCCGTGGGGTGACACGGGTCGATGCTAGCCCGGATGCTGCAACCGGCCGCCCGCGCCGCCGCAGCGCGCGGCGGCGCGGGCGGCGTTTCAGTGCACTCCGTTCCGGTTGCTCAAGCCGGGGTCGAACGCCAGTTCAGCCCCGCTGACGTGAACGAGACGAACGGTGTAAGAGAACTCTTCGACCTTGCCGTTGCGGTCCTGCAGGAAGCCTTGCCGGCCATCGGCCGTGAAAACGGGCGGGTGCGGGAACTGCGTCTTGGCCTTCTTTCCCGACACCTGGATCGGCTGCTTGCGGCCGAGCAGATGGAACCTCCATCCCTTGGTGACGACCGTCCAGTGCAGCGTCCGGTCCTTCCCCTTGACGACGGCGGGATCGGGCTTGCAGACGTACGAATATGTGCCGTCCGCCTTGCGTTTGATCTGGGTGATGGCGATCTTGACCGTTCTCATCGAGCGACTCCTGGACGCTGCCCGGCCCCGCCCGCCAGCGCTTGTTGAAGGTCGGCGACATCGGGGTGCCGATAGGCAGATGTAACCAGCGGTCCCGCCAGCGCTCGCGCTTCATCCAGGCGACCGGCCGCCAGCAGGACGCGGGCCTGCAGGGTGATCGCCTCCCAGGCCGGCACGGCGGTTGCCGGCAACAGCGCCAGCGCCGCCTCCCAGTGCGCGCGCGCCTCGCCCGGCTGGCCTTGTGCGCCGAGCAGCCGGCCCAGCTCGAAGTGGGCCCGCGCCAGGGCGAGTGCCAGGTTCCTGTCGGGTACAGCGCCCGGCTCGCGGGTGCCGGCTGCTCGGCCATCGCCCAGCAGGTCGCGCAGCTCGGCCGCTGCCCGCTTCGCGTCTGCGCTGCCGGCCGAGGCGAGGGCGGCCGCCTGCGCCAGAGCGAGGGCCCGCAGCGTCCGGGTCGTGGGCTGATCCTGCCCTTCGGCGCCCATCAGCGCGGCCATTTCGGCGCGCGCAAGAGCCAGCGCCGAGCGCCCCGCTGCAAATCGACCCCGGCTTGACTCCACGTAGCTGAGCATGAGGTAGGTGAAACCCAGCTCGCTGCGCGCGTCCTGGTTGCTCGGGTCGATCTCCAGCAGCCGCAGGCCGGCGGCCACCGCGCGGCCAATGTAGCCGTCCGCCGTTGCGGCATCCCCGCGCGCCAGCGCATTCCATGCCGCCCGTCGCAGGGCGTACTGCAGGGGTGCCAGCGCCTGGTTGTTGCCATCGCGCTCGGCCAGTGCCGAGACCAGCGCCGCCGCCGTGTCGTAGTGCTGGAGCGCTTCGTCATAGCGGCCCGACAGCTCGCTCACCTGGGCGATCGACAGCGTGTCTTCGGCCAGAGCGAGTGTCAGGTCCGGGCGCACCGCCACCAGCGCCTGCCAGGCGTTGCGCGCGCGCTCGAAGCCCCGGGATGCCGCCGGCAGCCGCATACGCTTGAGCTCCAGCATGGCGAGGTTGCTCGCCGCATACGCGGCCTCTATCTGCCACTCGATCTTGGTGGGCTCACGCGCGACCAGGTCACGCGCGAGCGCGTCGTAGCGCTGGAACGCCGCCTCCGCGGCGTCGTAGCGGCCGGCGTCGTAGTCCAGGGCGCCGACCCAGAACACGCTTTGCGCATGGTCGAAGATGCGTTGCGGGTCGTCGGGCGCCAACGCCAGTTGACGCGCCGTGGTGGCCGCTGCGCGGGCAAAGGCGGTCGCGGCGGTATCGGCCTGCCCGCGCAGCCGGGCGATCTCGCCCACCAGGTGCAGCGACCGCGCGCGCCGGCCCAGCGCAGCGGCATCGAGGTTGGCCTCGGGAGCCTCGCCATAGTGCTCGAGCGCCCGTTGCCCGACCGCGTCCAGCGCATCCAGCCGCCCCACCGGCTCCAGCTTCTTGCGCAGGTCGCCGAGCATGAACTCGATCAGCCCCTCGGCCTGCTGGCGCTGGAACTGCGCTTCGTTGCGCTCCTGCACAACGCGCACCGTGAAGCCGGCGGCCATCAGCAGCGCGGCGGTGGCGGCCAGCGCCCACGGCCAGCGGCGCCGCAGCAGCTTGGCCGTGACATAGGTGACGGTCTGCGGCAGCGCCTGCACCGGCTGATGCGCGCGCAGCCGCCCGAGGTCGAGTTGCAGCGCGACCACCGATTCGTAGCGCGCGGCCGGGTCGGCCGCGGTGGCGCGGGCGACGATGGCGTCGAGCTCGCGCCCGCGCCGGTGCCGGCCGCGCAGCGGCGCCAGCAGCTCGTGCAGCAGCCGGCCCAGGCTGTAAATGTCGCTGGCCACGCCGGGGGCCTGCCCGGCCTGCTGTTCGGGGCTGGCGTAGCCGGGGGTCATGGCCGGCGCGCCGGCTTCGCCGTCGGCCTCGCCCTCCAGCCGCGAGATGCCGAAGTCGATCAGCCGCACCCGGCCGTCGGCATCCACCAGCACGTTGCCGGGCTTGATGTCGCAGTGGATCACCAGGTGCCGGTGCGCGTAGGCGAGCGCCTCGCACACCTGGTCGAACAAGCGGAGCCGCGCCGCGAGGTCGAGACCGCGGGTCTGCGCGTGGCGGTCGATCGGCTGGCCGTCGGCAAACTCCATCACCAGGTACGGTCGCCCGGCCGGCGTGGTGCCGCCGTCGAGCAGGCGCGCGATGTTGGGGTGCTCCAGGTGGGCGAGGATCTGCCGCTCGCGCCTGAGCCGCTCCAGCGCCTCGGGGCCGCTGTAGCCCAGCAAGACCTTGATGGCCGCGCGCTGCTGGTAATGGCCGTCGCTGCGCTGCGCGGCAAACACGCGGCCCATGCCGCCGTGGCCCATCTCGTGCTCCAGCGTCCAGGCGCCGAGCCGGTCGCCGGGGGCGAGTTCGTTGTCGAGCCAGCGGGCGGCGGCGGCGGCCACCGGTGCGGCAAAGCGGGTTTGCGCAGCACTGTGGCCCAGCAGCGCCAGCACGCGCTCGACGGTGGCGGCATCGGCGCCCTGGTCGGCCAGGGCGGCGCGCTGCGCGGTCTCGTCGGGCAGGTCGCAGACAGCGTTGAACAGCGCCTTGATGCGCGCGTAGTCGCCGGCCTCGGGTGGCGGCGGCGCGAGGTCGGTGACCCTGGCGCCGGGCGCCGGTGCCAGATCGGCGGTCTCCACGCCGGGCGGCGGCACCGGTGCGGCGGTGGTCACGGGGGTGGATGGCACGCTGGGCATCGGCAGGCGGGCAGTGGGGGGCGGCGGATCGGCGGATCGGCGGATGAATGGATCGGCGGGTCAGCCGGCCGGCGGGAAGAACGAGCGCGGATCATCGACTGCGCGCCGGCGGGCTGCCGGTCCCGGCATGCCGGCGGCGGATGCTGCTGCGGTTGCCACTGCCGTGCTTTCGCGTGCGCAACGGTCGTCCCGAGCGTGTTGCGCGGGCGACGGCGCCTGCTGCGGTCGTTGTCGCGCCGGCAAGCGGCCACCGCAGTCATTCATCGCGCCAGTTGAGCGCGAGCCAGCGCCGCCAGCGTGCCGGCAGCGGTGCTTGGCCGCGGTCGTGCCGCAACAGCGCCCGCACGAGCGCGATGCTGGCCGCGTCGGCGCCGAGCGCCGCCAGCGCTGCCCGCCGGGACCGGTCGTCGGGCAGGTCGCAAACGGCGTTGAACAGTGCCTTGATCCGTTGGTGGTCGGCGGGCAGCGGCATTCCCTGCAACCCTTGCGGAGCCACGGGCCGGCCCCCCGACTTCCACTACGCAATCAGCCTCCCCGAACCATCACCGGCGCGAGTGGTCACGCTTGCAGGTCGCGGCCCAACTGCTCGGACAGCCAGGCGCGGGCGAAACGCAGCTCGCGATCGACCGTGGGTACCGAGACGCCGAGCACGGTGGCGATCTCGGCGCGCTCCATACCGGCGAAGTAGGTCATCTGCAGCACCTCGGCCGCGCGCCCGTCGAGCGCGGCAAGCTGGGTCAGCAACTGGTCGAGCGTGAGCAGGTCGGCGACGATCGACTCCTCGCCCACGGCGCTCAGGGTGTAGGTGATCTGCTGCCACTGCCCGCCGCGCTTGTCGGCCTGGCGGGCGCGTGCGTGGTCCACCAGCACCGAGCGCATGGCCAGCGACATGGTGGCGAAGAAGTGCGCACGGTTCTGCCACTCGGGCGGCGATTGCATCACCTTGAGCAGCGCCTCCTGCACCAGGTCGTGGCTGGCGAGGGACGGCGTTTCGGCGCCGCGCAGGCGCGACGCGGCCATGCGCTGCAGGTCGCCGACGATTTGCCGCATCAGCTTGGCGAGCGAGGCCTGGTCGCCGGCCTGCCACGCGCGCAGCAGCACGGTCAGAGCACGATCGGTGGAATCGGCATTCACAGCCGCGAGTCTGACACGCCGCAGCACGGCGGCAACCACAGGGCAACCCGCAGTCGGGCCGCGCGCTGTAGCGGGCCACCTGTTCCTGCGACGTTCCCGGAGATGCGCCTGCCGGGACCCGAGCCCGGGCGGGCGCGTTACCCGGCCACGCGCGCTCGCATGCAGCGGGGCAGCCCCGCGGCACAGGCCAGCCCCAGCGCGGCAAAGTCGGCGCCCTGTTCATGCACCAGCCAGAACAGGGCCGGCGCGGTGATCACCGGCAGCCCCGCGAGCAGGCCGCCGAGCCGCCGGCGGAACCGGCTCACCGTCATGAGCACGATGGCAACGACGGCTGCCGTCAGCGCGGCCTTGTACAACCAGTCCACCGGGCGCTCCGCTGCGGTGTTGCGGGCCCGCGCCGGCGTGAGAGCAACAGCGCGGGGCGAGTCGTTCGACGTGCTGCGAGGCCGACCGACGCGGCGACCGCTGACACGCGGCCGCCGTGGCTCAGTTGCGCGAACGACGCTCGGCCGCTGGGGTCTCGGCGGCAACGGTCTGGCTGCCGGCCGCGACGCCGGTCCGGTCCGCCACGGCCGGGCGAGCCTGGACGCGGGCGCCCATGGACTCGACGCGGGCCGCGGCCGCGCTGGCCGACCAGGCAATCCGCACGCCGGGGGTGGCACCGAGCTGCTCGTAGACGAACGGGCCCCAGGCCGGCTCATCGGCCAGACGCGCCTGTGCCTGCGACGACGGGGATGCCGCCTGAGCCGCGGCCAGCGGGGCAGCGACGAGCAGCGCCGCGCCGATCGAGCCCTTGGCGATGAGAGACGCGCCAGCGACGGTCAGGAAGGCGGCGGCGCCGGCACATGCGGAGGCCGCGATGCGCAGGGGCAGGGAGCGACGGTCGAGCAACATGGGGGTTCTCCGGGCAGTGAGCTACGCGGCCGGGGCCCGGCCACGCGGGCGAATGAAGTCGCCCTGCCTGCCCTAACGCGAACCGGCCCGGGCGCCTATCAGGGCGGGCGCGGCGCGCGGCAGACCGCGGTGGAGGATCGCCCGCGCCCGCCGGGGCGCGCCGGCACCGGGCCATCCGGCGTGGCTGCCTTGGCTGTCCGCCGCCTGATTGCGAACCATTCCGTTGCTCGTAAATGCCCGGGGACCGACCGCTAATTCGCCGCCAGCCGTCCCGGAGTCGCTGGCTAGACTGGCTTCGCCATGGACGTACCGCATCCGGAAACCGCCGCGCCCGCAGGCGCCGATGGCCACGACCCCGCGGCCCGTGGCTTTGGGGCCTTGGCCGTGGCGGAAGCGGCCGTTCCGGCCGGTGCCGTGACCCAGGCCGCCGGCCCGACCGATGTCGAGTGGGACGCGCGGATCGAAGCACTACTGCACCTCACGAACACCGATGCGGTGTCCGCGCGTGAGCAGGCGCAAGCAGCCCTTGGGGAGCTGCGCGGGCAGCACCGGCTCGACCTCGAGTCGCGCCTGACATGGCTCGTCGGTTACAGCGACATGTGCTTGGAGCGGCCGGTGGACGCTGTCGTGCAGCTTCACCGGGCCGTCGGCATGGCGCAGACGATCCGGCGCGCGGACCTCGAGGCGCACCATCTGGCGACCCTGGGCTACGCCCACGCCAACATGTTCGCATTCGCCGAGGCGATCGAGTGCTTCGAGCGGGCACTGAGCCTGCACCAGAGCCTGCCGTCGTCGCCCGACAACGATCTGCTCAGGGCGAGAGTCCTGGGCAACTTCGCCACGACGTTCATTCTGATGGGACGGCCGGAGAGCGCACTGCCGCTGACCGAGCAGGCTCGGGAACTGTTCATGCGGCTGGGCTCGGTGGGGGACGCCGTTGGCTGCCTTGGCAACCGTGCGCGAGCCGAAGTGTTCCGCGCCGAGAAGCTGCAGCACCAGTCGACGGCGGCGGCCCACACCGAGGCTGCCGCCGCGGCAAGGGCGGCGCTCGAGCTCGCCGCGCAGGTCCTGGCCGACCCGGCGCTGGAGACTGATCCGAGCACGAAGCTCAACGCGCGTCTGACCATCGTTCAGGCTCACGCCATCCTGGGCGAGTGTGCCGAGGCGCTCGAGGAACTGGAACGCTACGAACAGCAATTGCCCGCTTTGGGCCAACGTTCCGGCCCCGGTGCCGACTACTTGATCGTCCGGGCGCGCCTGCTGCGGTTGACCGGGCGCACGACCGAGGCGATTGCCGAACTGCAGTCGGTATCGCTGGAGGCGCTGCCCCAATTCGACCGCGTGGGGATCCTCGATGAACTGGTGTCGTCCCATGAAGCCGCCGGCGACCTATCCGGCGCGCTA
>Ga0209990_10002045_pt1 | contig 16194 bp, 8 predicted proteins | sample NOAtaG_6_FD_187304 | JGI IMG/M metagenome (GOLD analysis project Ga0209990, IMG submission 187304) | Freshwater lake microbial communities from Lake Erie, under a cyanobacterial bloom - NOAA_Erie_Diel5S_2200h metaG (SPAdes) (version 2) | ecosystem: Environmental > Aquatic > Freshwater > Lake ...
GGAGCTGTATTCTGGAGAAGGGATTAGTGACGGCATACTTTTCCCGCAGGACATCGCCGGGCAGCGTGAGGATATCTTCGAGGGCAATCTTTGTTTCTGTGGTGGAGAATTGCCGGTCTTTATAGATTAGAAAAGCAATACTGTCGTCCACCTGCAAGGTGGGTTCGGATTTGGTTCTGGCCCCCAGGGAATCCAGTGCTGCCGAGGACCTGGGAAAATCGGCTTTAGTATCATTGATCAGGGAGTCGAGGCGGCTGAAATATTGTTTTTCAAAAGCGGCATGGCGCTGTTTAGTGGCAAAGCGCTCCAGTTCGGTATGGACACTATCGTTAATCCGGACCGCGAGAATTGCGAAATGGGCGACGGCCACGATAAAAAATATACGGAAAGGCGTCAATAATTGAGCACGCCTCCCCAGGAAGTAGGATTCTGTAAGCTTTCCTGGGACGGGGAGTTGGAATAAGGTCTTCCACAAACGGGATTCCATGTTAAACACCGAAGAAAAAAGGTCGGACACCAACTCGCGCAGGGAGACCAGGCGTTTCATTTTTTTCTGCCCGCAATACCCGCAGAACCCGGCTCCCGATGGCAATGGATTCAGGCAGTTGGGACAATGTTGTTCGTTTGGTGATGGTTGCATGGAGGAAACCGTAAATGGTAGAGCATTTTCTTCCCGGGGCATGCGTTAGACCGATTGGTACCGAAGTACGCCGGGACTTTCCCGCGAAATAAATTTTTTAGACGCTGTCTCATAAGTATGCTGCACCTTCGGCGGCAGAACCAGAATTTTTTGAAACACCGGTTTTGTTGATTTTGCGAAGCAAAATCAACAAAACCGGTGTTTCAAAAAAAATATTCTTTGGCGGCATTCGCCGCCAAAGAACTTGTGAGACACCTCATTCGAGACTTTTTTCGCTGCTGAGGGCTGCGCCTTTCGGTGCCGGCCATATTTTCATTTGCGTCGGGGATACCGCGACGACGACAAGTCGGTTTAATCGAAGGATTGATTGGTAGTTGCCGCAGCTTTTACCAGAGTATCATATTCCTTGGGGCTCAATCCATCGAGTACATAATGGATAGGATTGACGGGTTTGCCATGTAGGTGGACTTCATAGTGGCAGTGTGGGGCGGTCGAAGTTCCGGAGCTCCCGACCTTGCCGATTTGTTGCCCGCGTTTTACTTTCTGGCCTTTTTTCACGAGGATTTTATCCATGTGGGCGTAGAGGGTTTCGTATCCGTAGCCATGGCTGATGACGACATATCGGCCATAACCGCTTTTATATTCGGCTTTTACTACGACACCGTCGCCTGTAGCCTGGATTGCCGTACCTTTCGGCGCGGTGAAATCTATACCGTAATGCATACGGAGCATTTTAAAAATAGGATGCCTTCGGTAGCCGAATCCGGACAGTAGCCCTACGCCTCTTGCCAGTTTATCGGAGCGCACTGGTTTGATTGAGGGCATAGAAGCGAGCTCATCCGCTTTTTTCTCTGCCTTGCGCATAATCGAATCGAGGAATTTGGACTGAACCACTAGCTGATGTTTAAGGTTGCGGACTTTTTCTTTGGTCTCTACCAATATTTGCCCGGAGCTCATATTCCTGTACGCCACATACTCATCGGAGCCCCCGGTACCGCCTTGTAGCACATCATTGTCAATCGGGGCCATATCAAATACCATCCGGAAAGCATAGGCGTCCCGTTCGCGGATTTCGCCGAGTGCTTTTTCCATGACTTTGAGGTCATCGAGTACTTTTTCGTACTCGGATTCGAGGATGGTGATTTCCTGCTGGAGTGCTTTTTCGCGTGGAGAAGGTAAGAAATTGTGCATAGCCAGAGTAAGCAGGAAAGCCGTGACCAGGGCTGCACTAAGGAATCCGAATATCCGGAGGAGTTTTTGCTGTAAAGTTACTTTAGCCTTCTCGTAGCTTAATGTTTGGGCATTAAAAACCAACTTTTCCTTTCCCATAAGTATTGAACTTAGCTTTTTCAACTAAATTTGCCTCGCCTTAACCCCCTGCGGCGGCATATTTAGTATCCGTCTGATGAATCGCTGAAACCGGAAGGAACTGCGAAAATACGGACGGAATTGATTTTTACAAATAAATAGCCTCTTATTCCGAATTGGTCATATTGGGGCTACGACCCTGGAAAGTACATTGAATAAATGATAGAAATTTACAATGGGACCCTCTGGTTTTTTCCTGGAAATCCTGAAAAAACCTAGTGTTTCAGAGGTTGTTTTGGATATGTCGCGTTAAATATCCGATTTTTTTTTCAAAAACCAACGCTTTTTTTCATTTTAACATTCAAACGCTCGAAAATATACGCATTCATGAAATCATCTTCTGAAATCCGGCAACAATTCCTGGATTTTTTTGCATCTAAAGGGCACAAGATCGTTGCTTCCTCGCCGATTGTAAACAAAGACGATCCGACGCTTATGTTCACTAATGCAGGCATGAACCAATTCAAGGATTTTTTTCTTGGGAATGCTGTGCCGGACAGCCGTCGCATAGCGGACACCCAGAAGTGTCTTCGCGTTTCGGGTAAGCACAACGACCTGGAAGATGTCGGTTACGACGGTACTCACCACACGATGTTCGAGATGCTGGGGAACTGGTCTATCGGGGATTATTTCAAGGAAGAAGCCCTTTCGTGGTCCTGGGAGCTGCTTACAGAAGTTTACGGTCTGCCGAAAGACCGGCTTTACGCTACAGTATTTGGGGGCGATCCTGGCGAGCAGCTTCCTGCCGACGATGAGGCGCGGGGCATCTGGTTGCGTTTTTTACCGGAAGGCCATGTGTTGTATGGCAATAAAAAAGATAATTTCTGGGAGATGGGCGATACGGGCCCCTGCGGCCCCTGCTCGGAAATCCATGTGGACCTGCGCAGCGATGAGGAGCGTGCGCGCATACCCGGGCATACCCTGGTGAATAACGATCATCCGAAGGTAATCGAGATTTGGAACAACGTCTTTATTCAGTTTAACCGGAGGGCGGATGGCGGTTTGGAGCTTTTGCCCGAAATGCACGTGGATACTGGCATGGGATTCGAACGCTTGTGTATGGTGCTCCAGAATAAGACCTTCACATACGATACGGATATTTTCTCACCGTTTATCGCTTTCATCGAGCAGGTTTCCGGAAAAAAATACACCTACAGCTACGACAGGAGTGCGAAGCAGGATATTGCCATGCGGGTAATTGCCGACCATATCCGTGCGATCGCGTTTGCGATCGCGGATGGGCAGCTTCCCGGCAATACGGGAGCAGGTTATGTAATCCGGAGGATCCTGCGTCGTGCAGTGCGTTATTACTATTCGTTTCTCGATATCCGCCAGCCTTTCCTGCACACCTTGATTCCTATGCTGGCCGATTATTTTAAAAATGTATTTCCCGAGCTGAAGGCTCAGGAGGCTCAGGTGGCACGGGTTATCGAAGGGGAGGAACTGACGTTTCTGCACACTTTGGAAAATGGTTTGCGTCGTTTTGACGCATTGGAGGTCGCCGAAAATACCATTAAGGGTGAAGATGCGTTCGAACTGTATGACACGTATGGGTTTCCGATAGACCTTACCCGCCTTATCGCAGGGGAACGCGGACTCAACGTAGATGAAGCGGGCTTCCATGCTGCCCTGCAGGTGCAAAAAGAACGTTCGCGAAAGGCCAGCGAAAAAGCTTTTGGGGATTGGAATATCCTGGAAGATGGCGAGGTGACGTTCGTCGGGTACGATCAGTTGGCGGTAGAAGGGGTACGGGTACTTAAATACAGGACGGTCAGGCTATCGAAAGGCGACCAGTTTCAGGTAGTGCTGGACACGACGCCTTTTTATGGGGAAAGTGGCGGCCAGGCAGGGGATACGGGTTTCCTTTGGTTTGCCGGTGAGCGCATTGCAGTACTCGATACCCAGAAGGAAAACGATTTGATTATCCATATCCTCGAATATTTCCCCAAACAGATGGATGTTGAAGTGCGGGCAGCAGTAGATGTAGAAAAGCGTAGGGCAACCTCGAGTAACCACTCCGCGGTGCACCTCATGCACGCTGCCCTGCACCGGGTACTGGGCCATCATGCCCTGCAGAAAGGACAGGATGTGAACGACCAGCGCCTGCGTTTCGATTTCGCCCACTTCCAAAAGCCAGTCGAGGCCGAGCTTCTGGAAATCGAACAGATCGTGAACCAAAAAATCCGGGAGAACATCGCGCTGGAAGAGCAGCGGAACCTGCCGATCGAAGAAGCCAGGAAATCCGGTGCCATGATGCTTTTTGGCGAAAAGTACGGCGATGCCGTGCGCATGGTCACCTTTGACTCCCAGTTCTCCCGCGAATTGTGTGGCGGTACCCATGTTGCTTCTACTGGTGAGATCGGGCTCTTTAAGATCGTATCGGAAGGGGCGGTGGCGGCTGGCATCCGGAGGATAGAAGCGGTAACGGCTCATTATGCAGAAGATTTTGTCCGCCAGGAATTGGATGAGCTGGGCGAAATCCGGGCGATTTTCAAGAATACACCCAATACGGTCAGGCAGATCATTAATTTACAGGAGGAAAACAAGCTTCTGCGCAAAGAAATCGAACGTCTGCAGGCTTCTCAGGCCGCTGTGCTCAAAACGGAACTCCGGCAAAAGTTCGAAATAGTCAATGGGTTTAATTTCCTCGCCACGAAAGTACCTTTAAGCGATGGTAATGTCTTGAAGAACCTCGCGTATCAGCTCGAGGGCGAAGTCGGGAATGCACTGATCGTCTTTGGAGCGGAAATCGGCGGTAAACCACAGCTTATGGTCATTGCAAGTAAGGCACTCGTAGAAGGTAAAGGGATACATGCTGGTAATATGGTGCGCGAACTCGCGAAGGCAATTGATGGCGGAGGGGGTGGGCAGCCATTTTTTGCAACTGCCGGAGGGAAAAAAGCTGAAGGACTCGACACTGCGATCGCTTTAGCGCGGCAGTTGATATAGTTAGGTGAGCCGTGCAGGGAATAAAAGGCCGTAAAATAGTATTGCTCAGCGTACCGTTTTCATTGATTTTGCGAAGCAAAATCAATGAAAACGGTACGCTGAGCAATACTTTATTCTGCCGCCGAAGGCGGTAAAATACTTTTTAAACCTGTCGTTTATTGTACTTTTGGGTGACACCCACAGGGAAGCGCGCAGTAGATTACGAAACTGCTGTACGGACGATACGGTTGCTACATCGTGCAGCACCGGAATGTACGGTTTTATGAGGCAGCTTCGGGTCGAAGGGAACGACGGACTTTGTTGCGACAGGTCGGTAGGGGAGATGTTTTTTCGTCTTTTTCAGATATTTTGGTTGTATGGCTGGTGCCACGCCCCCGAAAATTCTTTGTGCAGACTACGAAACGGGATAATACCACTACACTGCCCTGTCGCAACACGTCCTAATGTAGAATCAATACCTGTTGTTCCTGTCACGGTCGCCGCCACGGTTGAAACCGCCACGGTCGCCACCGCCGCCGCCGCCACGGTTGAAACCGCCACGGTCGCCGCCGCCGCCACGGTTGAAACCGCCGCCGCCGCTGCCGCGGTCGCCACGATCTTCACGGGGTTCGGCTTTCTTCACTACAATTGTCCTGCCGTCGAGTTCGCTGCCGTCGAGTTCCGCGATTGCTTCGCGGGCTTCATTGTCGTTGGGCATTTCCACAAAGCCGAAGCCCTTGGACTTGCCGGTGAATTTGTCGGTGATTACATTGGCGGAAGACACTTCGCCATAAGCTTCGAACGCCTCGCGGAGGTCGGCGGACTGAGTGTTGAAACTCAATTTTGCAACAAAAATGTTCATTACGAATACGAATTGAGAATAAAAAAAACATGAGCAACCCTCGGTGAGGAGGAAAATTTTGAGGGAAAGAAGTCAACAAAAGGGCAAGGAAGATTTGCTGGAGACGGAACGCCGTGGAAGAAAGCTTGACTTGCAGTACTGATGAACAACTGATTTCCTAAAATTAATCGCCTTACAAAAAGCACTCATTTTGATTAACGATACAAAGTTAAATGCTTAATATCATAAATGCAACTATTTTTTTTACCTTGACCTGGCCTTTGGATATATTCGACTTGTTGCATAGGGGTAGTTTGGTGGGGGCGAACAGCGATTTTTCGCCTGGGCCGATCCCGGGTTTGCTTTTGCAAGGCCTCTTTTCGGTATATCCCGGGCAAGAATGTTTATAAAAAAAGAGGGAGTCTCGCGAGTATTCTGCCGCTTTCGGCGGCAGGATAAAATTTTCCGAGATGCCGGTTTTGTTGATTTTGCGAAGCAAAATCAACAAAACCGGCATCTCGTGAAAATATTCTTTGGCGGCGCAAGCCGCCAAAAGACTTGTGCGACAGCCTCCAAATCGGGATCTGAAGAATAATTATGATTGTCACAAACACTGCGAAAGGTTTATTGTCTGCCCTGTTGATCTTTTTTTGTTCGGTTACAGGGCTTAACGGGCAGCAGCGCAAGGTCAGCGGTATCGTAACCGATGCTGGTCAGGAGCCGCTTATAGGGGTAACCATTTCGGTAAAGGGTGGGGAAGGGGGTACTGCAAGCGATCAGGATGGGAAGTATTCCCTTCTTTTACCCTCTGGCACTACAGATGCAGTGCTGGTATTTTCTTATGTTGGGATGCGGACGCAGGAGCTACGCGCCAAAGCGGGCGGTACGCTCAATGTGGTATTGTACCGGGATGCACAGGATATCGAAGAGGTAGTGGTAACGGCGTATGCGGTGCGCAAGCAGGAAAAAGACCTCGTGGGCAGCTATGAGCAGGTGACGGCGGAGGCCCTGCGCAGCGACCGTCCGATCGAGAGCGTGGACAAGCTACTCGAAGGCCTGGCGCCAGGGGTTCAGGTCGAGCAAACAACAGGTGAGCGCGGACTGCCCGTCCGCATCCGTATCCGAGGGGAGAATACCCTGGTACCGGTAGGATCCATGGATATCACGGCATCGGGGCAGCCGCTGTACGTGCTGGATGGTGTTCCCTTATACGATGTATTTGAAACCAATACCGCCAATACGCAGTTTGGCAACGTCCTCAATCAGCGGATTAATCCGCTGGCGCTGCTCAACCCCGCGGATATCGAATCTTTGGTCGTTCTGAAAGATGCTGCGGCAACCGCCCTTTATGGCGCAAATGCTGCAAATGGCGTCATCCTGATTACTACGAAAAAAGGAAAAGTCGGGAAAACCGCAGTTGATGTAAAGTTTCAGCAGGGCTTCGAACAACCCGTCAATGAAATCCTGTTCCTCAACACACCGCAATATATTGAACTCGCCCGCGAGACCTTGTTCAATTCGGGGAAAAACCCGGAGGATGCAGGGGCGTCCGACGTGGCGACCGACTGGCGCAAAGCCGTTCAACGGACAGGGACTTTTACGAGTGCGGGGTTCACCATGAGCGGGGGGGGCGATCAGACCAACTTTTATTTTTCTGCCGACCACCTGGCGCAGCAGGCTATTGCCAGGGGCAACTCGAACCAGCGGCAGGGGGTGCGGATCAACCTCGGGCAAAAGTTCGGTAAAAAATTTAGTTTTAATACCGGGCTGGCGGCATCCAGAAAAACGAAAGAAGCGCTGAACACTTTTCAAAACGTCACCTTTCCGCCCAACCTGCCAATTTATGCAGCCGACGGGACGTTCAACAATACCGGGCCTTTTGCAACCCTGGGCAACCCGCTCGCCGTAATTGCCCAAAACGACCATGCACACCAGGTACTATCGGTGAACGGTAATGCCACCTTGCGTTTTGAACCCTTTCCCGGACTTTATTTTAGTACCATGGCAGGAGCCGATGTTTTCCAGCAGCGCGAAAAACGCTACAACTCTGCCCTGAACGGTACCGGCCGCAACCGCAACGGCTATGCCATCCGATCCAATACCGACAACCAGCGGTGGATTAGTACGACCCAGGCAGGCTGGAACACCACCTTCCTGAAAAATCACCATCTTGGGCTGGTCGCTGGTTTTGAAGCTCAAAAGCGTTATACCGACAGGAGTATCATCACTGCTACCGATTTCCCCTTCGATAATCTACGGGAGTTTAACACGGTCAATAAAGAAGATATTGATGCCAACACCTCCGCTTACGAGGACGCTACACTTTCCGGGTTCGGGCAGTTGAGCTACGACTGGAATTACCGCTATTATCTTTCCCTTTCCGGACGAAGGGACGCCTCCTCGATTTTTGGGGGCGATGTCCAGGCAGCCAATTTCTACAGCGTGGGCACAGCCTGGACTTTCAGCGCAGAGCCCTGGATGAAGCCTTTCAAGGCCCTGAGCTTTGGAAAATTCCGTATGTCTTATGGCATCACCGGCAACTCCCGGCTGGGTACCTACAGTGCCCGTGGCCTCTATGTGATCAGCGGGAACAACAGCTATGGTGGGTACAATGGCTTTGCCCCTTCCGCACCGCCCAACGAACGCCTCACCTGGCAGTCGAACCGCCAGCTGAATGCCGCGCTCGACCTCAACTTTCTGGATTCCCGCCTCAGGTTTTCCTGGGAGTATTACCGGAATACAATTTTCAATGCCATTTCTACCATCCCTACACCCCGTGAATCGGGCTTTAACACAATCGTGGCCAATACAGGCGACATGCGCAATCAGGGTATGGAGTGGTCGCTGAAGGCCGACCTTGTGCGCAACGCTTTCTTGTGGACGAGCGGTTTTAACCTTTCTCTGAACCGTAACGAGGTGCTGCGCATCGCTGTGGAGCGACCGCCACAGGCAACGGATCAAAGCTCCGGTATCGTCATCGGGAACGATATCAACGCGATTTATGGTATCCGCGCCGCAGGGGTTGACCCCTACAACGGCAAGCCGCTTTGGTTCATGCCAGACGGCAGTATTACCGACGATGCGCGCCTCGCCGCCGATGTGCGCAACCGGATCGTCATCGGCAACAGGACGCCGAAGTTTTTTGGTGGTTTACAAAACCTGTTGGGCTGGAAACAATGGCGGCTGAGTTTTATGGTCAATTACTCCTACGGCAGCCATATCCTCGTCAACAACCTTACTTTTACGGATGGGCGGCAAATCAGCTTCAATAATCAAAGTGTCAACCAGTTGGACCGCTGGCAACAGCCAGGGGATATAACAGACACCCCCCGTTTGCACGAGGCTAATTTTCCTTCGCGCAATACGACCCGGTATTTGTTCCGCAACGATTTCCTTCAGCTTGCCAACGCCAGTCTGAGCTGGGAGCTTCCAAAGGCAATCGCGAAAAAAATGCGCATCTCCAGTCTGCGGGCTTCTATCCAGGCAGACAACCTCGGCTATATTTATAGCACAAAGACAAGTACGGGGCGCAATGGTATTGCAGCGTATCGGTTTATTTTTCCCCAGGCGCGTGCGATCGTGGCCGGGTTCAATATTGGTTTATGAAAAACAATTGCCTGAGATACCTTTTAACTACGGGCACGGCCCTGCTTTTTGCCTGCCAGGGTTTCCTGGACGTCAGTCCGCGGGACGAGTTGTCGAATGAAGATGCATTGGGTACATTGGCGGGAGTGCGTGCTGCGGTAATTGCGGCTTATCATGGCCTGACTTTTCAGGAGCATTATCGTCAGCTTTATGTGCTTTATCCCGATATGGCCGGCAATATGGAGATGAGCCCCAACGCGGTAAACAGTGGGACCGTTGGCGAATCCCAAAACGTTCCCATTGTGACCTGGCGGGATATTTCGAATTTCGCTAACCGGGCTGGATATGAGAATTCATTGTTCGGGAGCACTTATGCCCAGCTTTACCGGCACATCAGCCGGGTCAACAACCTGATTGCTGCCTTGCCTGCCCTGACCGAAGGCAGCGAGGCCGAGCGCCAGAGCCTTCTCGGCGAGGCGCACACCCTGCGGGCCATCGGCTACCTAAGCCTGGTCAACCTGTATGGGCAGCATTATGCCTATACACCTGGTGCCGCACACCCCGGTGTACCCCTCCTGCTGCGCACCCCTTCTACTTTCGACAACCCTTCCCGTGCCACGGTGGGCGAAGTCTATGCGTTGATCGTCGAAGATTTGAAGGCTGGGGCGGAAAAAATCGGCCCGGCCGCACAGCGCAATGCGAAACCGATATGGCTCAGCGTATGCGCGGCGAAGGCATTGCTGGCGCGGGTATATGCTTATATGGGCAACTGGCAGGCGGTTGCGGAGGTGGCCGGCGAGGTCGTCAATACCTGTAATTACCCTTTAAGTACGGGTACTGCCTATCTTTCGGGCTGGGCAAATTTCAACCTTTCGGAAGCGATTTTTTATGTTGACCTACAGGAATACCGGGCGGATGATGGCTCACAGGCAACGATTACCGCACATAGCCTCATTATCGGGAGCGGGAACCCCAATCCTGTCTGCCGCGTTACCCAGGACCTCCTGTCCCTGTTCCCGGCGGGCGATCTGCGTCGCAGCCTTTATGTGCCGAATGGCAAAGGCGATATCCTTTGTGCAAAATATCCATTTGCCCCGAATTTCGTAGCAAATTTTCCTGCGCTCCGCCTCTCCGAGCAATATCTGCTGCGTGCAGAAGCCTATTCTGAACTGGGCAACGAAAGTGCTGCACGCTCAGACCTGAACATCGTTTACCGCCGGGCCAATCCTGGTGCCGCACCGATAAATGCAAGCGGCCCTGCCCTCAAAGCGGCGATTATGGAGGAACGCCGCCGTGAACTTGCGTTCGAAGGGCATTTGTTGTTCGATCTTGCCCGGAAGCGCCAGCCCATCCGCCGGACCGACTGTAACGCATTGGTCTGCCGGCTGGATTATCCCGATTTCCGCTATATCCTGCCGATTCCCCTGGATGCGCTAATCAATAATAAGGGGTTAGTACAGAATGAGGGTTATTGAGGTTCCTGGAATGCCAGAGTGAAGAAATGCCTGAGTGCTGTATTTTTTAATAAAATCACATTGGCAGTTCCGGTATCCGCAACGGCCCTGGCCTTGCCGATATCGCTTCCAGAAAGGCCCTGAGTGCCTGCCGCTCCGTTTCTGTGAGGCGCAGGGGCTTGAGCAGGTGGGAGGTGACGGGTTTGGGGCGTGGGTCGTCGAGGTACTTTTGCGGGATGGGTTGCGGCATCCCCTGGTTGTACATAAAAATTATTTCATCCAGGTTTTGCATGGTGCCAGTGTGCATCCAGGGGGCGGTAAAAGCCACATCGCGGAGGCTTGCGGTGCGGAAGCGCCCGACATCTTCAGGTTTTTTGCTGAGCACATACAGGCCCAAATCTTCATCCGGGCGGCCAAAGAAGGTGAACCCATCGTTATGAAACTTTTGGTCGGAGAACAGCGGCCCATGGTGACAATTCATGCAGCCTGCTTTGGTGCGGAAGAGGTGTAGCCCCAGGAGTGCCTGATCGGACAGCGCTTCGTATTTCCCGTCCAGGAATAAGTCAAACCGGCTTGTGTAGCTCACAATCCTGCGTTCGAAAGTGGCGATCGCTTTGGCCACCAGGTCGAAGGTAATGCTGTCGGCCTGGAAGACATCCCTGAATTGTTGACGGTATCCGGGTATCGCGTTGAGCTTGGCCAAAAGGCCGGGGATATCCTGGTTCATTTCCAGATGGTCTTGAATGGGAAATGCGACCTGTTCCTCCAGGCTTGCGGCCCTTCCATCCCAGAAGAGGATTTTCCAGTGCCCTGCATTTAAAAGGGTAGGGGCATTGCGCCTGCCTTGCTGCCTGTTATGACCAAAGGAATTTTTGCGCCCATCGCCCCAGCCCAGTTCCGGGTCGTGGCAGGTCGCACATGCAATCTGATTCGAGACCGACATGCGGGGGTCAAAAAATAATTGCCTGCCGAGGGTGGCTTTGGCGGCAGAATAGGGATTGTCATCCGGATACGGGACTGGGGGTAATTTGCCGAGTTCGACATGCGCCACCTCTTTTTCCAGGGTTGGAGCCGGCCATTGCGCCGGCGGGCGGCTGTACCATTTGCGCAATTGACCGAAATCCCATTCCACAGCACCCTCTCCTGCTGCCGGTGCAGGTAGTTTTGGCGCACAGGCAATAGCAACCAGGATAAGGATAAGGATGACCATCTTTTTCGTATCCATAACGCGATAAATAGAGCGTGAAGAAATACGCTTTGGCGGTACCAGCCGCCAAAGCGTATTTCTTAAAATTTTATGGGGTTGTATAAAAAGAGGGGGTGTCTCATAAGTATGAGGCTGTCCGAAAAGCATGAGGTTGTGTAAAAAGTATTCTGCCGCCTACGCCGCCAAATGAAGGCCTCCGGCCTTTTTACACAACCCCATACTTTCTACACGACCTCGTACCTACGGAGCATGCTCAAATTATTTTTTCAAAATCTTGACAAAAGCGCTGCGTGTTTCATCCTGGAGCCGGAGGAGATAAATCCCTGCGGGCAGGCCTTTCAACCCGATATGTAGGTTTTCCTGCTGCGAAAGCGGGATTTGCCTTACGGGTTTTCCATCAGCGGACATCAGGGTTGCGAGGCCGCTACGGACGGTTTGGTTGGTGCGGATAAACAGATCTTCGGCGACAGGGTTGGGGAAGACTTCGACGCCAAATACATGAGGTTCCACCACCTGGGTCGCCGGTGCCCCGGTGCCGTTGAAATTTACCGTAAACGTGCCTGCTCCGGGCACATTGGTGGCAAAGGAGAGGCTGCCCGTGTGTGCTCCTGCACCCGAAGGGGTATATTTGACGATGACGTTCACCGTACTGTCCGGTGCTATTGAGGCCGGAATAGCACCAACGGTAAATTGTGCTCCTGTGGTCTGGACATTAGAGATCGCGAGCGCCGCATTCCCGGTATTCCGGATGGTGATCGTACGCGATGTATCTTTGCTGACTTGTACAGTGCCGAAGGAAAGTGCTGTGCCGTTTGCGACTGCCGCCCCATTTGCCGAAACGCTGATTGCCGGAGCTGTGACCGTGACGATCCCGGTACCTCGTAGCACGATAGGATAGGTTTTATTGGAAGCGGAAAAGCTGATGATAGAGAGCAATTCCGTTTCCGGTCCTGTCTTCAGGGGCGTGAATTCGATACGGATGGTGGTACTGTCCCCACCCTTGAGGACATCGTTTGCGAGCGTTGCATAAAAGGCGTTCAGTGCCGAAGATCCGTCGTCGAAGATCACCAGCGGTGCTTTGCCGGTATTAATCAATTTGAGGTCGCGTGTGGCGGTTTTCCCTACTTCGACATTTCCGAAATGCAAGGTATCTCCCGGCGCCAGGTTTTTATTCATTTCTTTGACCTGCAACTCGGCGGTGGGTGCCTCGATGGCCCATAGCTGGAGGCTATCTTTGCCATTATTTGCGCGGAAGAAGATAAACTTACCGGAGCGCACCAATTCCTGTACTTTGGCATCGCCGGTTCCGGGGTTGATATCCGCGACGAGCTGCACACTATCTACGCTGGCGCCGAGTGCGAAGGCGTAGAGTTCTGTGCCCAGTTTTGCGGTGGTAGCGCTGAAATACATCACATGCCCGTTATTGACGAAGAAACCTGCGTCGGAGCCTGCAGGGCCCGGGTTGATGTCCTGGACCAGGGCCGTATCGGAAAAGCCATTGAGGTTGATCAGCAGATAGGGTTCGTTGCCGATCAGGCTGTCGTTGGCTGTGAAGAGCTGGACACCTGGTACGACCTCGGTGAAGTTGGAGGGGTTGCTGCTTCCCTTTGCATTAAAGTCGGTATAGAGTACTGTTCCGGCGGCAGTCCCGTCGGTCGTCCAGATTTCCGTGCCATTTGTGCCGTCACTTGCGGTAAAGAAGAGCCTGCCATCGGCGATATAGAAGTTGTCGGGGCTGGAGTTTCCTGCGCCGGGGTTGATATCTTTGACCAGGACTGTGCCGGCCTCGGTGCCATCGGTTTTCCAGAGCTCGGTGCCGGTGGTACCGTCAGAAGCGCGGAAGAAGACCTGATTTTTGAAACCAAAGAAACGGGAGGGCAGGCTGTTGCTCGTTCCTGTGCGGATATCTTTCACCATTTTCGTACCTGCCACGGTGCCGTCAGTCCTCCAGATTTCGTTGCCATTGGTACCGTTGCTGGCGGAGAAGTACATAAAATCGCCGATGACCGTTTTGCTGCTTGGGTTGCCAACGGCAGTACCCGGGTTGATATCGAGGAACAGCTTAGTACCCGCTTCTGTTCCGTCGCTGACCCAAAGCTCCGAGCTGCTGGTATTATCGGTAGCCGTAAAAAACAACAGATTCTTGAAGATGACGATGTCAATGGGGTTTCCATTAGCAGTTGGATGGATATTCTTTAGCATTTTAGTACCGGCAGTGGTGCCATCGGTGACCCAGAGTTCATCCCCGTTGGAGGCATCGCGGGCTTTGAAATAGACGGCGCCTTTATAAACGGTAAAGTTATCGGGATTTGAATTACCGGTAGAGACGGCCGGGTTGTCGTTGATATCCCGGAGGAGGAAAGTACCCGCATCTGTGCCGTCGGAAATCCAGGGTTCTACGCCCTGGGCGGTAGTACGGGCGCGGAAAATAAGTTTTCCGTTGAAATCAGTCAGGCGTTCCGGCCTGGACTCGGCGCCCTGGTTGATGACCTTAACCTGAAACGGTGTTTGTGCGCTTAGCGAAAAGCCGAGGAAAAAGAGGGGTAACCAAAGGAAAGCGTTCTTCATAAAAAATTAAATGTTTGTAGTATGGATTAATAGTAATTGGGAATAAGCGAATAATCAGGGTCTGCGTTCTTTTTCATAAACATATTTTCGTAAAACGTCGCGCGGCCCGCCGATTTCGGACTCGTCAAAATGGACATCGAGGAATACCGAGCCGGTCACTTCGGAATAACGCCCGGAGCCCCAGATCGTGATGTTGAACGGCGGCTGCCCGGAAGCTGCCGTCCGCCGCAAGGTAACGGCCTGCCGGATAACCTCTACACTACCGATTTTCGAGCCTGGGGTATCCGGGGTGAAGCGGAGCGCCTGCGGGATGCGTACCCGCGCCGATGCCGAGGTGATATTTTGTGCGGCATAGAGGCGGTGTATATTCAATGCGTTGGTAGATGCGGCGGTATCCTTATGATAAAAACCGATTACATTAGGAGATACGCTGCTTTTGTACGCGAAGCAGAAGTGTTCGCCGGTACGGCCGTCCGGGACGGGTTCAGGTCCCAGAGAGGTGTAGCCGAATAACTGGGGGAAAGCCACATCTTTTGCCCACAGGGAGAGCTGAACCGTATGGGCGGCATTGAGAAAACTGAGGGTGAGGGTGCGCCGTCCTTCGGCAAGTACGACTCCCGTTGTGTCTCTTAACGTCAGTGTAAGGAATTTATTTTCGATATCGCGCTGTGTAGGCAGAGGGGTTATTTTCAGGATGACCTCGGTAAGGCCAGGATTTAAACGAAATACGCCATCCCCGGACAATTCATAGTCAATGCCGCGGATGGCATTGCCCCCGGTCGTCACGGCGATACCTGCCGGGGCGCTCACTGGTTTGTTGAGGTACAAAACGGCTTCTGTACCCACGCGGGCATCGAAACTTTTGTTCAGCGTCCCAAATCCGGCGATCGGCGGTGCATTGTTTGGCATGGGCTCCTCCCGGACACAGGCGCACGCGAGCAGGTTGAGGACCAGTATGATGAGTAAAGGATGGCGCATGAGCTATTCGGTGTAGATGAGGTCGAAATACCTTCCGCGGCCAGAGCCGGGAAACCCAATATTAATAGAAGCAGGAGCGGCATCTTTGAGCTCGAGCCTTACTACATGTCTTCCGGGAGGCGGTTGGACGCGCTCCGCGAAAGTGAGCTGCCGCACATACTGACCCGGGGGTATTTGTAAAAGGGCGTTCGGCATGAAAATATCGTTTCCGTTGCGCAGGATGAAATGGGTACCTTCCTGCATACTTCCGCGTATAGTGGCCACGGTAATCCTGACCTGCACATCTGCTGTCCGGGGCGGAGTGGAAAGGGCGACGGGAATGAGGAAACTGTCGAGTGCGCTGCGCTTCAACACCACGCTGTCCCTGGCTACGCCGTTCACCGTATTGCCGAAGTCAAAGCGGATAAACGAATTAGACTCCCCAAACAGGTTGCTGTCCCGTTGATCGCTGCGCCAATCTTCGCAAGCCGACAGGGATGCGGATAAGGCCATGTAAATCCAAATCTGAAAGGGTCTCAAAGCGGTTTTGACTTGTTGTTGCAAAGGACGCAAAAAAAAGTGGCTTTTCAAAAGAGGGCTTGGGGAAAATGTTGACGGGGAGACGGGGAGACGGTGGACGGTGGAC
>Ga0209990_10002049_pt1 | contig 16179 bp, 13 predicted proteins | sample NOAtaG_6_FD_187304 | JGI IMG/M metagenome (GOLD analysis project Ga0209990, IMG submission 187304) | Freshwater lake microbial communities from Lake Erie, under a cyanobacterial bloom - NOAA_Erie_Diel5S_2200h metaG (SPAdes) (version 2) | ecosystem: Environmental > Aquatic > Freshwater > Lake ...
TAAAAAAGAAAAGGAGGGCAATGAGCAAATTGTTGTCCTTCTTTTTTAGGGAAATAAAAAAAAGGTGTCCATTTCTTATTTTTCAATTTGTTGCGTTAGAAACTTGAGACCACCATTTGTATATCCTCGAACAGAACAAACAGTGAAACAAAGTGGGCTGGTGCTCCCGGATCTGGCGATTGGAGCAATGGATTAACAAAACTTCACTCGTAAAACTCTAATTTGGGTTTGGCCTCCCTGACAGTACCTTAGCCCATGGTCGGTGTTGTCACCGACCAGCGATGTCACCCTTCTCACTTCTCCTCACAAGTGCTCATCGCAGACAGGCGCAAGCGTCATGCTTGTGCCATTTCTCCGCAAGCATGGGTGTTCATCACCAACGAGAAGTTCAAACCAAATTGCCGGTGAAGAACACCGGCAATGGCAAGAGGTCGCCTCTCCCTTAAGTGATAGATGCGGTCACTTTGGGTGCTTCGGTATTATTCCAATTCTGCCGATGCCGACTCAACAAGCATGAACTTGATTTGCTGTACTGTGATTTCAAAAACATCTGTTCGGTACTCTTGTTGACCCAAGCTTCTTGCCTACGCCAAAGGAAGTGTATAGGCTTAGGCATGATGACGAAACCATAAAGCCATATCCGCTTGTCATTCACCATAAACCGAAGGCTGTCCATGAGCACGTCCTCGCGCTCGTCAGCCTGCAGCAGATATTGCGAGTTGAAGCACGTAGCGGTGAAAACTCTATGTTCCTGGTTTGAATATAGGTGAATTAACATACTGCTATTTTACGGTTTCATATGTTACCTTTATTTCATGCTTCTGTTGCCTTGTGTTTGCATCAAAGTAGAGACTTACTACATCGCTGCCTTGCTCTGTTGGTAGGATTGTAAATGAAACTGATGTGCTGTCCCTTGGTTGCACAATCAAGTCTTTTATTAAAAATTCCGTACAGCAACACAAAGTTTTTAAGTTTGCAATATGTAATTCGGTATTCCCAATATTCTTAAAAAAACCATCAAAAATGATAGGTTTAATGGAAGGAACCTGCCCTAAATCAATAAAGTTTTCAAATTTAATTTCAGTCTTTGGATAGGTGTCAAAATAATTAGTTTCAGACTTGTTTAATTGCTTTACGGCAAAAACAACTATCCCAGCTACAAAAAAAGCGTATAGAAAAAAGTCAAAATATCGACCATGTTTTTCACTTGCCATATTTGACAGTTTTAACTAAGAGGGGATATCCATCGAAGTGTTTTAAGAAATACTCGTTTGGCATTTTGCTAATCGAATTTTTCTCGTTTTGATAGTAAATTTGGGTTTCTTTGTTTTGGAATGCCGTAACAACAAACGTTGGTTTTATTGGTCTATCTGGCTTTATGGGTATAATTTCCAAGCTAAGGATAAAGGTCCGCAACCGTTAATTTTGTTTCAGTATGATCAAACACCTTGAGTATTTTATTGTCTATCCCTTCTAAGGCCACTACCTTTTTATAAAAAGGGGCATTATTAACCGCATCATTTAACGTGCCATACAGAGTTATTGCAATATCATCCTCACGACAAATATTACTCAATTCGACATTTACTTCATACAATTCTTTTACGTCTAAATGTGATAAATCAATTTCAAAATACCATATTGTATTTTCGTTCAACGCAAACGACATTGTTTTACTCTTACCTTTCTTTTTGTCGACATGCACAAAAGGCTTGATATCTTTGACAATAACTTCATTCAATTCAATTACTTTGGGTCTTAGTAAAAGGGTGTGAGATTCTGAAGAACTTCCAATCACTAATGCAGTATCATAATACCCAATATGAGAGAGTCTAATTTTGTTGTACCCATTAGTTTCAATGAAAAGCGTTTTTCCTGTGCACGTAGGTTTTACGCCTTTAATATCCTCATTATTCTCTATGCACACACTAATTGCACAAACATCATCAATATCTTCATTTTGGATTTCAATCTTAATCTGGGCTATGCCATGAATTGAAATCAATAAAAATAAAGTAATATATCCAGTGCGATTCATTCTAAAAAATGTATACAAAAATTGTAATTGTAGACTTACATGTTAAAAATTAAATTTGGTACCAACAGTCTTGTTGGTACCAACCAAGTAGCCAACAAGACTTTGTTTCCCAACCACCTGCAAAGTCAATCCAGAAAATACAGGTGTGATGTCGGCAGCTCTGCGTACAAGAACCATTGGGATATTTGATTTTTGGCAAACATTCATCTCTGCCTCCAAACATCGGACGAGAGAATGAACCGCACGTGTTTCATACGGAAATTAACGCAAATTTTTTTCAATTTGTATATCCTCGAACAGAACAAACAGTGAAACAAAGTGGGCTGGTGCTCCCGGATCTGGCGATTGGAGCAATGGATTAACAAAACTTCACTCGTAAAACTCTGATTTGGGTTTGGCCTCCCTGACTGTACCCTCAAACAAAACATACCCGATCACCACACCATACTCCAACAGCACAAGCGCAGGTTGTTCTACATAGCCTGCTGTGGAATAGCCCGTGTAGGTTAGAAAAATAACGGCTGACCACACCACCGCTCTTGGTGTTGCTTGCAGACAAATCGGGCGGTTTCACTAACAAGCCTGAGATTGCCCTGCTTTTACTTACTGCTCGTGGTGCAATGCCAATACTTTATCTCTTTCGTTTTTTTCTTAAACCTTGAGTTACCCATGGAATCCAAAACAAGACACTGCCGGAAAGCAAAAGAATATCTCCCTTCTTCATAAAAACAAAACTCGCGAATATGCCTGTTATCCATCTTAACATCATCTGTTCGTGAACTCTCGCACCAATGCTGGCGCACAACTCGACAGGCGTGCGAGGCAGGCAAAGCACCGAACCACGCCTCGGGAAATTCGCAAACCAGAAGGCGGAGTGATAGGCGTGGCGTATTCCAAAAAGTAAGGAGAGCTCGTCATCCTGGCAATGCTGCCAATACGCCCTGTCAGATTTTTCAATCATCGCCTTTAGTGGCATGTAAGGAATAGTCGAATTCCTCAAATTTTAATTATGGTATTAGGGGCGGCAATGCCCGAAACACCCTAAAAATGTTGACGGCAATGCTTAACACCCCTTGCTTTGCGATGTACCATTTAACGCAAAGTTCAATGGCATTTGAAGAACAGCGGGTATTACTTTTATCCCATGTTTCACATAAACCAAAATGCCATGTTAAAAAAATCATCCCCCCCCCGTGGGCTCTTTTCCGCCCGGGAGCGATAAGCTCCCTCATTCTCTTTGTTTTGGTGTTGGGTTGTACCGATGAATCGCTGCTGGAGGAACGTAGCGTAAAATCAGTACCATCGGCAACCGTCAAAGACAAATTGTCGCAGCATTTCGCGAAGTCGCTTGCCGCATCTTTGAGTGACCAAAATGTAAGAGACTTTATAAAAGACCGGACATTAAACCGATTTGATGGCGACAACAATTTTTTGTTTCAATTTGAAAAAGACCGGGAAATTGGCCGATCAGCCTCTTCGGCAGGTAAGGCTACAGGAAAAACGTTAGCGGAGGTTTTGTTTCCCGCTGCGCGTGCGGATTCGCGAGTGGGTACCGCCCCCGGTCTGCTGGATTCCCTCGGCACGCTGCACCCTCTTTTACAGGTTGCCATTCCATCGCTTGCGAAGGACTCGATCGAGAACTGGGATACAGCCACGCGGATTCCGCTGGTTGCCTATGTGCCGGAAAAAGAAGGTGACGAATTAATAGCTTTTGATGCCGAAGGCAATGAGCACCGGCTGAGCGCCACCGAGGAACCCGACCAACTGGTGATTGTTATCAGCGAAAATGAGCGTGTAATGGCCACGGCAAAGAGCGGTAAATCTGCCAGTGGCGGACGGGCGCAAATGTTTGACGATGTCGTTTGTATGACCCTTACGCCCATCTATTCCACTGACGAGTACAACTACTATTACCGTTCGGATTATTACACCGCGGTTAACTCGTGTTATAGTGGTGGTGGATCCTCCGGTGGCGGCTTCAATTCCGGGCCGGTGCCGTGTGATAGGGATACGAGAAATAACAAAGATGAATTGGTAAGGATGAAATTTTCTTCGATCAGGGATTTCAACTTTGCAAGTCAATGGTTTGACGGAGGACTAGAGATTGAAGTTACTGTAACTTTCGCAAGGCCAAACGGTGCGGTGGCGAAGGTTACAAAGTTTATCTCCTGGCCCGACCGAGATTTTAAGAACTGTCCGTTCCCTGGCTTCACCTGTAAGCCTGCCTGGAAAAACGTCAATTTGGAGATTATCACATGGGATAAAGAGACTTATGGTGATGCCATGCACTACTTCTGGGTTGAAAAGGATCCGGGAACCCAGTCAACTCTTAGCACTAGTTTTAGTACAACGTTTGACAATACAGACGGGTCCAAATCAACTTTAACCAACACGTTGTCTTTTACTATTACAACCGAAGATGATTTATTGGGGGAGGCAGTTGTAGAATATTGTGACAAGGCTAACAACGAAGGTTATCAGTATAGCACAGGCAAAATTTATTTCAATGTAAAAGAGAGATAAGATATGAAGTGGTTAGTTGCATTTGTCGTCCAACTTTTCATGCTTGAGGGCCTGTGTCAAACACCAAGGCTCTCGTTTGGGCCAATACTTGGCAACTACATTCCCTCCGTAGCGGGGAGCGCTACAGCAGGCGATGTTCAGGTAACCACGACTCCGGATGCTGGTGACAGTGAGCGCATGATCGGCCTGGGGATAAGCTATCGAGTTAACAAATATTTGTCGGTTAGCAGCCAGATCAACTACACCCAGCAATTTGCGAGTTTTACTGTGTGGAATGCTGCCGAGCAATGTCAGTTCTGTCCCGTACGCAAACAAGGAGGTTTCGGTATCAATATCATCGAGTTTTACCCCAATGCGGACCTGAATTTGATACATCTTGGGAAATTGGCGCTATCTGTTAATGGTGGTGTAAGCTTTCACTTCCGTTATGATTATCAACCGGGGGCGCAACCGCCCCCGGTTTCTTTTGGCTCCAAGCATCCGGGTGTAGCTGAAGTGATCAACCAACTTTGGGACGGGTATAAGTCTAACCAGTTGTTTTTAACCTACGGTTTTGGAATTCGGTATTCGCGGGTATTTGCGCTCGTGCGCTGGTTGGATATGACTGGGCCCTCAATGATGAACAACCTGAGTCTCAACGGAAACTCATACCCGCATATTGTGAATAGTAATTTTGTCCTGATTTCAGTTGGTTATCATTTTTATGGATTCCGAAGAAAGAATTCCAACAGATCGTGACAGCCGCGCAAGTTTTGAAATGTATTTTTTTCAAATCAACCCGCCTCAGCGCAGGTGATGCCCGACACAAATTCAAAAATTGCAACTGGCTAGGGCTTAACTGCTGGACAACTTGGGTTGACTTTTATCCAACTGAAGTTATGAATTGGGATAAATCAACGTTTGGTAACATGATGAAATATACATAGTACGAGGAAGATAGTGGTGATCCGGTTGAGATATCATTATCTATGACGACCCAATATGAGGGAACCGGTGGTACAAAAACATCCGTAACGGGACAGGTGAAAGTGACAATAAGTAATGAAGACTACGCCCTTGGAGAAGCGATCGTGGAGTACTGTGATAAGACGACCAATGGAGGATATCAGTATACTACCGGAGTTGGTTACGTATTTTTCCACATTAGACAATAGTCATGTATTGGCGGGGCGGATGTATTCCGTCTCGCCAGTTTTTTACAACAACGAAGCATTTAGAAATCATACTGATACTCCTTATTTCAGTCTCTAACCTTTTTGCTCAGGCCAGTTTTGGACCGCAGTTAGGTTTACAGTATCTAACAAAAGCAGGAGGTGCCAATTGCGACAGCATCTCTGTACGAAACCAATCCGGAGGCGGTGGTCCTTGGATATCCCTCGGCTTTTTTTTCAGCGTGACGTAATACGTAACTTCTCTTTTCGAGTTGAAATCAATACCTACCGAAATGATCTATCGGTGTTGGCGTATAACGCTGAAGCTACCTGCGCTCTATGTCCGGTTAGTAAAGGCGGGGGCGTTTCATATCGAACGTTTGAGTTGCCAATTAGCCTTCAATTCATTTTACCTTTAAAAAAGAATACTGTTGATATAGGCATATTGGTGGGCATAAACTTGGAAATGAACTTGAAAAATGGCCAGTCATACGAGTATTCACCATCATTCGGGCTCCACCCGGGTGTGTTCGATGTCTTAAAAGCTATCGAAGACAATTCAATTAAACCGTTTACATGCAGTTATGCACTAGGCGTACAAATAAAAGTTTGGCGCATATCCGTAATCGGCAGGGTGGCTGCCAATATCTCGCGTACAATTACCAGTGATATCTCGGTATGGGGGCAGCGCTATCCCTTTGGCACGAACCAGACCTCTTCTATGTTGACGATTGCTTATCACATTAGCCCCAAAAAATGAAGTCTTCAAATTAAACTTGGTTTTTTCTTGTAAACCTGCATGGAAGTCGATAAATACCGAAATTGTAACGTGGGACAAATCGGTTTATGGCAATGCGATGCATTATTTCTGGGTTGAAAAAGATCCAGGAACCACAACTACCTACAGCACGAGTTTCAGTTCGAAATTCGATAATAGCGGTGGAACGAGTAGCACGGTGACAAGTCAGTTGTCTTTCACCATCACCGATGGCGATGATTTGTTGGGAGAATCAATTGTTGCATATTGTGACAAGGCTAACAACGAAGGTTATGAATACAGCACGGGAAGGGTCAATTTCAATGTTAAAGAACGCTAAAACACCCGGCATAAGCCCCCTTAGGGGGCTTATGCTTTTATCTGCTTTTTCCCTCGCTCTACCAAGTACACTAATAGGGCAAAAGCAATCATTTGGTCCAAGTGTCGGAGTTTATGCTCCTAAAATAACCGGTGGAGCTGTGGCGGGTGATGTTGTCGTAATACATGATCCGACAACTCCAAACCGTGAGGCTTTTCTGGGGTTCTTTTATGAAATCTCATTCTCGAAACATCTGTCTTTACGAAACTCCCTGCTGTATAGGCAGCAGTTCTTAGGGTTTTTAGTATTCAATCAAGCTGAGCAATGTACTTTTTGTCCTGTTAAGAAAGGTGCTTCACTGGCTACCAACACGTTCGAACTCGTCATCTTGCCAAGGTTGAGGCTGGTTACATATAAAAAAATCGATCTTTACATTTTCGCTGGTCCAAGCCTACAGATCAACACAAAGTTCCGGCCCAGCGAAAGTGTAGACGTTTCTTTTGGCAATAAACACCCCGGAGTAGCCGAAATTGTTAATCAGATTGATGACGCCTATCGAAACTTCGTGATTTTTGGCAGTTATGGACTTGGTGTGAAGTACAAGCGCGTGTCGTTGGATTTCAGAATTCAACAGCTTTTTTCAAACAGTTTGACACAGAAAATCACTTTTAACAACTCAATACATGAATTCAATGTGGATTGCAGATACTCAACATTTTCATTGAACTATCATTTTTTTAGCCTGCATGGAAAAAAAAATCGTCACGCCAACCCATGAATTTCTCATCATCCACATTCGTGCTCCATACTATCATGAAGCGTGACAAAACTCAATGAAGACTATGACTTGGCCGAACACTTCGTTAGTTACTGTGATAACACGGATGGCGAAGGAACAGAATACGCACCCGGACAAAGAATGTCATTTTTCGTTCACCAGCGAAATTAGGGCGTAAAAGATTCACCATGAAAGTCCTCACTCTACTAAAAGCCCAATTCATCATTCTTCTTGTTTTAGAGTCGGCTTTGCCCTCGCTTGGGCAACGCGTTGAGTGGGGACTTTCATTCGGGTTCTATCAAAAAAGTCAAAGTTCGGGCGTTGCCGTTTGCGACAGTATTACGGTTAATGTAGGCCCCCCCCCGGCAAAACGTATTTGATTTTGAGTGTCACCTTATCCACCAAATTGACCAATCGTTTATCATTTCAATCGGGGCTTAATTACTTTCAGGATGGACTGTCCGTGGAAACATTTAATAATACGGTCAGAAACCCAATTCGCTATCAACTGGCCAGCCGGGTCTACCGCAATATCGAGTTTCCCCTGTTGGTGAAGTTTAAAAGCCAGAAATTGAGCATTGAATGGAGCGCAGGTTTAAGTGTTAACGTACCAATTGCCGCAGAGGATGACTACTATTTGCAATGCACTAATTGTGCTGGGGCACAGGAGGTTGCTGCAAACCTCAGGAACACCCTACGCCCGCTGGTTATCACTCCAACCGTTGGTGCTGATATTGTCAAGAATAGATTCTCGTTGGGTTTGCGGTTTCAGTCGGGAGGGATTCACTCACGAACGCGGCCAATTGAGTTTTTTGGAACCTTCTACGACTTTGATACTTTGACTTCGTATTGGTTTTTAACCGCGGGTTACCGCTTTTCCAATTCAAGAAAAAAGAACTCCGATAGACCATGACCACCAACCGGAGTTTTTGACATAAACTTCTTCACATTAACCCGCCTCACCGCACACAATTGTTGGAGTTTTAATACAACGGTCACGCTAAGTGTTGCTCAAAGGTGGGGAAGTCTTGGCCTAATCATAGCCTCAAACAAAACATACCCGATCACCACACCATACTCCAACAGCACAAGCGCAGGTTGTTCTACATAGCCTGCTGTGGAATAACCTGTGTAGGTTAGAAAAATAACGGCTGACCACGCCACAGGATACCTCAAGACGGTAAGTGTGCACAATGCCAGGAGTGTGGTCGAGTACCACGGGTGCACGGTGGTGGCAAACAGAAAAAAAATGAACAAGACGTTCATCCCGCGCCCTGCCAATCGTTCGATCAGGTTACCCACACGCGCGTAGGGAAGAAAACTGTAGAACAAAATCAAAAGGCCGGCAACGAGTGTCAACTTCCATCCGGTTTCGGCAATCGTGTTGTATCCGTACTTCCACCAGCCAAATTCCCGCACGAGATAATAGATGCTCGCATTGAACTCAAATTTTTGAATGAACAACCCCACGCCTTTCGCCATGCCCCCATCTGACCCAAACACCGGAATACACAACAAACACAACCCGGCCGCCACCAGTGCATACAGGCGAATCGACCGCCAACGGCCAACGAGTGAAATCAATGCCGGTAACAACAGGATCGGCATCAACTTAATCCCTATCGAGGCAACCCACGCGACTGCACTCCATGCTGTTCGCCTTTTGAAAAGAAGATAAATAGCCAGAAGCATAAAGAAGATCATGAACGCCTCAAGATGCACATTGCCCGATAGCTCAAGAATGACGAGCGGATTCAACGCATACCAGAGTGCCGATGTGGCCGGCCGGCCGCTCCCGTTCAGTAAACGAATCAGCAAGACGATGGTCCCCGCTTCAACGGCAATCACCAGCAGACGCAAAACGATAATACTCCCCATAACCGAATCGGGTGACAGGCAGGTGATCAGCCAAAACAAGAATTGAGAAACGGGTGGGTACACCGAAAAGTACTCGGGGCTATTCAACCAGCTCAATAGCGCCTCGTCTAAGCCGGGGATGTTCAATTGCTTGGCATCGGCTGGCACCAAAGCAAAGGCATTTCCGCCACTTTGCCACACGCGACCATCCCAGATGTAGCGATAGACGTCCTCGGATAAATTGGGAACAGCCGCCAGCAGAGCAATGCGTGCCAGCAACGCTCCGGTTATCCAAAAACGCCCTTCGGTTGGAGTTGCTGACCGAACGATCCAAACATACAGCGCGAACAGAACAACATAAGCCGTGGTCAATAACATGCTCTGCTCGCGCGACATTCCATATTGAATGCACACAACCAGGCAGACGAAAATCAGGAGAATGGCTAGCCGGGAAATGCGTAACTCAGGCATAGCGAACAGGCTTCAGCGAAAGGAAAAACACAAAACCAAAACCGAGTGCCAGCATCACATGAAAGAACAGGAGACCCCAGTCCCGCAGCTGAAAACCAAGAACAACGCCCCAGACAAAATAAATCGCGAGAGCGCCCTCCAGCAGTGTAAGCGGTGTTACACGAATCTTTCCTCCCTTGGACGTGATCGGTTTCGTGGTTTCGGCCTGGCCCCACTTAGGCGTTCGCACGAACGGAGTTTGACGGCCAACCCATCCTTCGACAACGGCCAACGCATTGTGCAGCGCCAACCCCATGGACATGATGAGGAAGCCGGGGAACAACCTAAAAAATTGTAACGGATGCTGTCGCGTGGACAGCCAATAGAACCACGCGATCGAAAAGAACCCGATTAAAAAAATACTGCCCAAATGAAACAGCGGGCGCAGCCAGGGGTTGGTCGCTTTGATGAATAACACCGGCACACTGAGCAGTGCGGCCAACAGAAGAAAAAAGAACAACGTACTGTTGAGCAGGTGAAATGTGGCATGCCACTTCTTCACAAAGGGAAGTCCCGCTGCCCATACTTTCGCCAGCATTTTCCGGGCCGTTTCAGCTCCACCTTTGTTCCAGCGATACTGTTGTGACTTGATGGCCGGCATCTCTACGGGTAACTCACCGGGCGTCTTCACGGAATCGAGGTACTCAAATTGCCAGCCCCGCAGCTGGGCCCTATAACTAAGGTCAAGATCTTCGGTAAGCGTGTCGGATTGCCACCCTCCGGCATCGGCAATACAGGGTTTCCGCCAGATGCCGCAGGTGCCATTAAAATTAATGAAGCTGCCGGCTGCCTGCCGGGCGCTTTGTTCAATGGTGAAATGAGCATCGAGGCCAAACGCCTGCAAACGGGTAAGCCACGACTGGTTGCGATTGAGGTGATCCCACCGGGTTTGAACCACACCCACGCGTGGATGCTGAAAGTACGGCAGCGTAGATTTCAAAAAACCGGGATCAGGCACGAAATCAGCATCGAAGATGGCAATGAATTCACCGCGAGCCGATTGAAACCCGACATCCAGTGCTCCGGCTTTGTATCCGGTGCGCGTTTCGCGGTGGAGCAACTTAATATCAAGCTGCTTGGCCCGCAGATGCTGAAGCAGCTCCAGAATGATCGCAGTGGTGTCATCCGTGGAATCATCGAGAATTTGAATTTCCAATTTCTCGCGCGGGTAGTCGAGCGCACAAACCGCGTTCAGCAAACGGGCCACCACGTACCGCTCGTTGTAAACCGGCAGTTGAATGGTTACCACCGGTTCGAAACCAGTCGGTGCCGACACCGGGGCAAACCTCTTTTTTTTCCGACTGTAGATCCAGGCCAGATGCAACTGGCCCAGACTGAACAGAAACAGAAAAAGCAACGACACCATATACACCCCAATGATCACCCCCGACCACATATCAACGGTATTTCAGAATGGTAGCGATTATCTTGTATCCGGCCAGTAACGTTCCTTTAACTGTGCCCGAGATCTTGGAGAAGCCAATGCGCCTGCGGTAACGAACGGGCACCTCCACGTACAGGAGCCCATCACGGGCAGCCTTGAGCTGCATCTCCACTGTCCAGCCATAGGTTTTGTCCTGCATGTTGAGCGCCAACAATTTGTTAAATCGTATCGCCCGGAACGGGCCGAGGTCAGTAAAGGTCGCGCCATAGAGAATGGAAAGCAACCGCGTGGCGAGCCAATTACCAAAAACCTGCTGAGGTGTCATCGAGCCACGTTCGCGCTGGCCGATCGCGCGCGAACCAATGACCAAATCCGCCTTTCCTTCTATTATCGGTTGAATCACGTTCGGAATCTCTTCCGGAAAGTCGGAGTGGTCAGCATCCAGAAAGACGATAATCTCGGGTAGGGGTTCTGCCAACTGCACATGAGCGATGCCCCGCAAACAGGCTCGGCCATAGCCCGGCACAGGTTCGCGCAAAACGGTGGCTCCCGCCTCCCGGGCGATCACTTCGGTGTTATCGGTAGAGGCATTGTTGACAACAATAATCTCGCGCACAAACGCGCGCGGGATTTCACGCACTACTTCTCCTACACCATTTTCCTCGTTAAAGGCCGGAATGATGACGTCTACGACTGGTTTCACGCTCCACCCTCCTGTATCACTCCGTTGTTACCGGTCAATACCGGCTGGCCGAACCGGTTCGCTTCATCGCGTACTTCTAAATTCAAAACACCACGGGGGCAAACCGATGAACAAACGCCACAACCCACGCAGGAGGAGCGCACAATGTTCTGTCCCCGCTGCGCGTACCAACGAACATCGATGCCCATTTCACAATAGGTGGAACAGTTGCCGCAAGAAATGCACTGGCCGCCATTGGTGGTGATGCGAAACCGCGATTTAAACCGTTGCACCAACCCCAGGTACGCGGCCAGCGGGCAGCCGAACCGACACCATACACGATTACCCATTAACGGGTAAAAGCCCGTGCCCACCACTCCGGCAAAGCCGGCCCCGATCAGCGCTCCATACCACTCGCGTACGTCATAACTGTTGAAGAACAACACCTGAGACGAACCGGTGAAATACGTGTACAAAACACCCCCGGTCATCACCACGGCAAAGACCAGCACGGCATGGATCATCCAGCGCTCTACACGCCAGGCCGAAATTTTTTTGCTTGACAATTGGCGGAAAGGATCGCCCAGCGTCTCGGCAAGGCCTCCGCAACCGCATACCCAGGAGCAATACCAGCGCTTGCCAAAAAGGTAAACCAGCACAGGTACTGCCACCACAATCAGTACAATGCCCCAGACCAGCATGAAGAGGCCGAGCGACCCATTGGCCATGAGCTGGTCAAGCCGGTAGTCAAAGAAAAAACTGTAATCAAGCGGCCAGATATTCTTGAAATCAAAGTACGGCTGGTTTAGTCGTACTAATACTTCGGGAATAAGGAAGGCAAAGGCTGTCTGAAAAAACATAACCGAGGCTGTTCGCCACAGATGATACGAGCTATGCCGGTAGTGAATGAGGAACCGCACGCCCATCACCAAAATGCAGAGCGTATAAATAAAGCCATATAAGAAAAAACGGCCCGCCTCATGGCCGCTGATCCACCGGCTTACCGGGTCAACCAGTATAATCCAGTTCACCATGTACTCCGGATAGAAATACAAGACAACATAAAAAAGGATAAGCCAGGAGCCCAGTAACACGCCCAACCAACCGGTGTTTTTGATCGCCTGAAAAAAAATGCCATTGTTTTGAATGCCCGGGGGTCGTGCCAGTTTCGGAAAGATGAACATCAGCGCACCCACCAGGGCGAGGCCGACCGAAAGCAAAAGAAATAAGAGCGGTTGTTTCGGCAACGGGCCGGTGCTGGATGCTTTCGTGAGCGAGTAGAGTAAATCTTTGGTTGCATACCGATCAAAACCAAACGTGGGAATGACGGCATATTGGCGTATGTTATCGGCAACCAACGTCAACTGGTCTATCGTCACCGGTTGCCCATCCAGCCAACTTCCATAGTCGCGGAAAGCCTTACGCTTAAACTCATGTTCAGGAGTTGAGTCGCGCCACAACGAATCCACACGGTGGATTGAAAAAACGGGAGCACTGGCCTCCAGCAACTTCTGTAACTCACTCTCCTGAATGCCGTAGTCGTGTTCGACCTTTTTGTTTGCTCGGACTGCGGTCAACTTTAACTCGGCTACAAAATCAAATTGAGAGGCTACGGTGCGATCAATCAGGTCGCCCGACTGGCTCAAAAAAAGCGCAGCACGCGCATCATCCAGGTGGGCTTTCACACCATCGGGCGTGAGCCGGTAGTCTGAGGCAAAAAAGAAATAATTAAAAAAGCTGAAGCCGGCAACAAAGAGGGAAAGCCCGATCCACTTGACAAACTTCATACGGCTGTCGGTAAGAGGTACGATTGAAAGGCGGAAGCAATAGCAGGCTCGTGTCGCTCGGAAAACTCAGGATTGAAATTGGCCTCGGGCAGATGCTCCATCACAAAATCAACCGACACACCCTGGCGAAGCCAGCGATCAAAACAATCATGCCGCAAGCGGATACCCAAACTGTTAATACCTACAAACCTGCGGGTATCTTTCTCCCAAACCACGTGCACGCCCTTTTCTCCGCGCGGATGTTCCCAGTAAAAATCGGCCAAGCCGGGCGAACGTTGGGCGGGTACATGTCCATACGTCTGATACTCGATATCAAAGAACTTAGCTGAGTTGAACCACGGGCCGGGTTGGTAAGGGGTCGGCATGCCGGTAAGGGTCTGAGCCACCACCTCTCCCATCATGCGCCCGGTATACCATACCTGCTCAACCGCCCTGCGGCCCGGCAGTACGGGAACGCGTTCTGCACAATCGCCAATGGCGTAGATGTCGGAAAAATTGGTTTCCAAATACTCGTTCACTAAAACACCTCGTGCGGTTTGAATTCCGGAACCGGCCAGGAAGCTGATATTCGGTGACACGCCAACGGTGAGCCCCACAAACTGACAATCGATTTGTTCGCCAGACCGGGTGATCACCGCTTTCACGCGCCCGCGTCCGTCATCAACGATCTGACCCAATTCAGACGAAAGTCGCAAGTCAACGTCATGCTTCCGAATATGCCGGCTGATCAAAGCGGCCTCCTGCAGCGGAAGCACATTACTCCAGAACTCCGGTTCGCGTACCAGAAACGTTACGGCAATGTTGCGCGAACGCAGCATCTCCGCCATCTCCACACCAATCAATCCTCCACCCACCACCACTGCGCGTTGAATGCCACGGGTATGTTTTTCCATTCGCTGGAGATCGGCAAGCGAATACAGTCCTTGTACACCGTCAAGTGTTTCGCCCAAGACGCCCAGTTGATTTGGCCGTGAACCCGATGCCAGGATCAATTGGTCGTAAAGCAGCGATTGGCCTGACTTCAATATCAGCTGGTGAGAATGCGGATCCACCTGCACCACATGATCAAACACCAGATCAATCCGGTTCTTTTTCCAAAAAGAATCGTCATACGGCTTCGTGTGTTCAAACGTCATATGCCCCATGTAGATGTACATGAGTGCCGTGCGCGAAAAGAAATGCTTGGTCTCAGAGGAGATGATGGTGATACGGGCCGGGCTGCGTTTTCGAATATGCCGGGCGGCTGTTACCCCGCTGATTCCGTTACCGACAATTACGATATGCTTCATAGCTGGCAAGTAACCCAAGCCTGCCGGAAGGAAAAGTCTTCCAGCAGACGATTACCGGTAAAAGGTACGGGAATTTTCGGGCATTACGCCTGGCTCACGGCTTCGCGAAGCCGGGAGGCCACACGCTCCACCGAGCGATTGTACAGCAACTCGTAATACTCGCGCGCCATCCGGCCCGAGTCAAACTGTGGCAACACATCGGTCATGCTGCGCTTCATCATTTTCAACCACGTTTTGGGTTTGCGGTAGTAGGTTGGGATTACCTCGTGTTCCAGCAAATCCAGCAAGATCTCGCGCTCCAACGCATCTTTCTCTTCCACGCTCAGTTGATCATCTGCCACCGGAATGATAAAACAGTTCTCCTTGTCCTGGGCAAATTCGGGCACCCATCCATCCGGAATGGAGAGGTTGATCGCACCCAACATGGCGGCCGTCATACCCGAGGTGCCGGAGGCTTCGCGGTAGAGGCGCGGGTTGTTTAACCATACATCGGCCCCGCGCTTAAGCAAAGCCGACAGCGAAAGCTCGTAGCCATTCAAGATGGTGACGTTGGGCAGGTCTTTCGTCTTCCAGTAAATAGAATTGAAAATATCGATCGCGAATTGATCTTCCGGATAGGGCTTCCCGGCCCAGATTACCTGAACAGGCAGTTCGCTGTTGTTTACAATTTTCAGAAAACGTTCGAAATTCTGAAGCAGCAAATCGGCTCGCTTATAGCCGGCAAACCTGCGTGCCCATACAATGGTGAGCACATTCTCATCGAACAACTTTCCGGTTTGGTTGGCCACCGTCTTGAACAAGTCGCGCTTCATCTCCTTTTTACGCGCTACCAGAAAGTCATCTTTTTCACGCTTCAGGTATTCGTCAAGCTCAGCATCGTGCCAGTAGGTGTGGTTCTGCGCATTGGTGATCGACAGAATCTCGCAGATACCCGAAAAATCTTTCCACATCTGCCGCGACACCTCACCGTGCAATTGCGACACTCCGTTCGCTACGTTGGCCATTCGCAAGGCGGCCAGCGTGAAGCTCAGGTTAGTGGTGTCGGGTTCAGCCAGCTTTTCAATATCGGCACGCGGCACACCCTGAAAGGCACTCATCACATCC
>Ga0209990_10002057_pt1 | contig 16149 bp, 15 predicted proteins | sample NOAtaG_6_FD_187304 | JGI IMG/M metagenome (GOLD analysis project Ga0209990, IMG submission 187304) | Freshwater lake microbial communities from Lake Erie, under a cyanobacterial bloom - NOAA_Erie_Diel5S_2200h metaG (SPAdes) (version 2) | ecosystem: Environmental > Aquatic > Freshwater > Lake ...
TGTTGCCACAGCGGTTACAGAATACACCGTGCTTATCCCGCAATTCCTTCCACAAAAGGATGCAGCGATCTTCGGTGTTGTACGTTTGGATAAAAGTAAAAAAGTCCATCATTAAAAACAATTAGAATGCGCGTGCAATATAGGCACAAAACTAGTCACCGCAAAGGCCTATGGACGGCTTGAGCCTAATCTGGGTAGAAATTACACGCATATAAACGTTTAACTAATACTTTTATAACCCCACAAACCCCTCGCCCACACTCCTTCCGCGCCTCCGTTCTCCCATCATCCCTGATTACTTCAGAAATCCAGCAGCGAATCCACCCTTTTCGAAAGCTACTTGAACCAGTGATTCCCAAATGAACTTAATACTTTCCAGTAACAGCAAGAACACCCATACGTAACAAGGTTCCTGGTGTCTCCAAAGCAGAATGACGATTCTAAACTGTCACTTGGGCCATAAAGCGTACCCGTTCACAGACCCTAATTAAGTTCTGACTTCTCTAAAAAGCTACGAAGCAGACGCTACCAGACGAATGTCTCGTTGGTTAGCTGAAATCAAATACTGATAATCTTCATCTCCGTCCGGCGATTCTGAGCCCGGCCTTCGGGAGTGGCATTATCGGCAACCGGACGCGTGTCGCCATACCCCTTGGCTTCGATCCGGGTGGCTATTACACCCTTGCTACTGAGATACGCTTTCACCGATTCGGCTCGGCCAAGCGATAGCTTCTGGTTGTAATCGGGCTTACCTGTATTATCCGTATGTCCGCTGATTTCAATCCGCATGGTCGGGTTCTGCTGCAGCATTTCCACCACACGATCCAGCTCGAGCACAGACTCTGGCTTCAGATCTGTTTTATCGGTGTCAAAGAAAGTATTCCGCAGCACGGCTATTTCACCTGCCTTATATTTCTTCAGCCTGGCCAAAACTTCGAAGGGTTGATCGACGGTACCTGAATCTGGCTGAAAATTCTCTGAATAGAAAACATAACCCTGAGCTTTCACGGCCAAACCGTAGTTGCCAGAGACGCGCAGCGGGGTGATGAACCGGGTTGACTTGGAAGCAAACACACGGCGTGAAGTTGCCAATTCAGTGATTTCGATGTCACCTGTCACTTCGATGCCGGTTTCCGCATCGATTACCCGACCGGCCACATAGGTGGTTTGAACCGGTTTAGCAGCCGGTGGAAGTGCAAAGCTGTAGATATCCAGTCCGCCGTAACCTTCCGGACGGTTGGAAGCGAAGTAAGCGAGATTACCAAGACGATCCACATACAAACCCATTTCATCACCGGCTGTATTTACCGGTGAACCCAGATTGACGGGTTGACTCCATTTCCCATCCGAACCCAGTCTGCTCATGAACAGATCGTGATTACCGAGCCCCGGATGACCTGTGGAAGCAAAATACAGCGTCTGGCCATCGTAATGCAGGAAAGGAGCTTCTTCGTCTCCGGATGTATTGATGGGTGATCCGAGGTTCATAGCCGGAGTCCAGGTGCCATCGGCCATACGCGACGACATCCAGAGATCGCGGCCACCTTTCCCGCCCGGACGATTGGATGCAAAGATGAGGCTGTTGCCGTCTGCAGAAATGGCCGGACCTGATTCCCAGTGCTCAGAGTTCGGTCCCGGGCCAAGGTTGCGGCGCTGCGACCAAAGTCCGTTGCGCAGTTGGCTCACTACGATATCGCAACTTCCAATGTTACCTGGACCGCAATACGTGTGAAAAACCATTGAACCGTCCGCCGGAATCGCTACCGTGCCTTCGTTGTCAGGTGTATTGATGTTGCCTTTCAGGGCTTCCGCCTTTTGCCAACTCGTATCTTTCCGTTCGCTCAAATAGAAATCCTCCTGCCGGTCGACCAGACGCGTAAATACCAGCGTCTTCCCATCGATGGTCATTCCCGGCCAGTACTCGTTCAACTTACTGTTGACAGCCGGACCCATATTGCGGATACCTGAAATCTGTGTCTGGTTGATGGCATCGGCGGCGAATTTGGCAGAAGCAAGCAGCCTTTCCGCCTTTTCGCGCAACCGCTTGAAGTCGCCTGGAAATGAAAGAAATTTCTCCAGATGGGCGACGGCATCTGCGTACAAAGCGTTCTTGAATTCCAGTTCAGCCAGGTAATAATAAACCTGACGGTATTGCGGATCGAGGGAAATGACCTTCCTATACATTTCCATAGCCTTCACTTCGCGGTTGCTGCTTTCGTATACAGTTGCCTTGAGTTCGTAGGCATCGAAATAGTACATATCGCGTTTGATGGCCTTGTCGCAGAGTGACAGCGCCTTCTCAAACTCACCGCGGGTATAGGCGGTATAGGCAAGGTCGAAGCTGGCTTTGGCTTTTTTGTTTTTGGTATCGCCATCGTGCTGGGCAGCCAGTTGACCGATTGTGAGGAAGGCGAAGAGCAGGAGGAGAATGCGGTTCATGCGAATTTGCTTGGACAGGCGATCAGCGCCAGCGGAATGAATGGATAAGGTGTTCAAGGTCTTTCCGTATAAATTGCAAAACAGGGGCCACGCTGTCTGCATCGGTTTTCTGGTTGAAATACAGCGCTCCGCGGAAGAAATGATGACTGCTGTCGGTTAGGAAGAAACTAAAACTGGTGGCCGTGTTTCCAGTGATATCATAAGCGAAACCGGTTGCTGACTTGTCTTCGTTTTGCAACGGGCGCTGGATGATGTCTTCTGCTTTCACAGTATGCTTGAAGGCAAACCGACGGCTGTCGGCGAAGAGTGAGTCGTACTGAATAAGATTTTCAAAACGGTGATAGGTGATGTGTAAGGTGGCATCAAAGGGTGCAAAACGCAGGTTGAACCAGCAAGGTTCGGTAGTGTAGGCCGGATCGCTTTCCATCTGCGCGTAAGCAGGTATGCTGAACCGATAGGCACAACCTGAATCCCAGTCACGGTACTGTTTTTCCGGCATACTCAGGCGCGGATAGCCATGCGGCCGGGGAATGTCTTCTACTCCATCGCCTGAACAGGCCGCGAGCAATATCAAAACAGGCAATATTCGGCTAAGCCTCAGTTGGAGCATCATGCTTTTCTTCTGGTTTTGTTTCCACTTTTACACTGATAACCCTTCGGCCATCGCTGGCTTCAACGGTAAAACGCAAACCCTGCAGTTCGTATTGGCTTCCGGCGGCTGGAACACAGCCGGCTGTTTCAGTGAGCAAACCACCGAGGCTGGTGTTTTCCATGTCCAGGCTGTCGAATACATCGAGTGGCAGTCCTGCTATCCGCACGAAGTCGTTAATCAGGGTTTTGCCGTCAAATATAAAGGTATCCGGCCCGGGCCTGCTGTATATCCAAACATCTTCGTCTTGTTCGTCGTTGATTTCCCCCAATACTTCTTCAAGCACATCTTCGAGTGTCACCAAACCGGAAACGGAGCCATATTCATCGGCCACCAGCGCCAGATGGGTACGCCGCTCCCTGAATTCATCGAGCAGCGCATCGATGGGTTTCATTCCCGGCACAAAAAAGGGTCGCTGTATCTGATGCTGCCAGGCAAAATCACCGGCATGATCGAGGTGCGGTATCAGGTCTTTGATATACAACACGCCCTTGATCCGATCGAGCTGCTTCTGGTACACCGGTAATCGGCTGTAACGCTGGCTGCGGATGCGGATTTTCAGTTCGTCGAACCCAATCGATGCCTCTACGCCGGCTATATCCGTTCTTGGTTTCATGATATCCCAAACCTCGGTGCTGCCCAGGCGAATAATCCCGCTGATGAGCGCTTTTTCCTCTGCATCGGTTTGTTTTTCAGTTACCTCTTTCACCGCCTGTTCCCAATCACTCCGCTGCCTGCGCGGCTCGAATGCCTTACCCGAACAACGCAATATGAAGGTGGAAAGCGGATTTTTAAGGAAACCCATTGCGATGACATGTTGGCGATTTTGCAAAACCAACCTGAATACAACGGGAACCACTAAGGCAACCACGGCTATGAAAACACAGCCGCCAATGGTACCGGAGAGCTGATTGCAGCCAAAGGTAAAAAGCAACGCTCCGGCTACAGTAAGCAACCAGAGCGCCACAGGATGGAATGGTTTAATGCCTGAATCCTGCCCTGCTTTGCCTGCAATCAATACGAGCAGACCGTAAACAGGAAGCAGAAAAGAAACCAGAATCAACAATGCTGTCATATGAAGCTGGTTCCGGTAGATATTGCCTGAAACTCAGGACTACCCGAGGTTTCGGAGCGACTCAGAATGGCAGTTCGTCGTTATCCGGCGATTCGCTTGTCGAAGGATCACCTGTCTGCGGTTGGCCGAAGTCGTTGCCGAACGCACCTCCATTATCGCCACCGGAAGCACCACTGAAGCCGGTTCCGAGCATTTGCATATTCATCACACGGATTTTGGTGCGCTGCTTTTCCTCCCCGGTCTGCAAATCTTTGAACTTATCCGTGCGGATCCGCCCCTCTACGTATAGAACAGATCCTTTCCGCAAATACTGACGCGCGGTCTCTGCATGCTTGTCCCACATTTCCAGATTATGCCATTCGGTATTTTCCTTGCGTTCACCGGTGACGCGGTCGTTATAGACTTCGCTGGTAGCAAGAGAAACATTGGCCACGAGTTTGCCGTTGGGCAATTCCCTGATTTCGGGGTCTCGGCCAAGGCGCCCCAGCAGGATAACTTTGTTAATCATCTGTTTATGTATTCAATTGGCTTTCAAGTACTTATCCATCAACCGGTGCAAGGCTGGCAATTCTTCCTGCACGAGCCGAAATTCAAATATAGGTTGCTGAACTCTGAGATTTTCGGGCGATGTGGATAATTTCCAGAAGCTGGCATGAATGCGCTGATGCGTCAACAGATGCGTAAACTGCCGTTGCAGGCTGATTTCCACCTGCACTGGATGAACAACAACCACTGGCAACCAGTCTGATGGAGCCTCCTTCTCCGTCGCTGCTTCGTACATCGGAAACTCCCAAAGCCCTTCCCATATATCGCCTGCCTTGCGCTGTACCAGCCAGAGCGCATCATCATTTTCCAGGTGAAGGTAGTGGAACCAGCGTTCTCTCGCTTTCGCTTTAGCTTTCTTTACTGGTAAGTCTTCAGCCGTACCGCGTTGCCTGGCCACACACCAGTTGGCAATCGGGCACGAATCACATAAAGGGCGCGCCGGGAGGCAAACCAAAGCACCCAGCTCCATCCAGGCCTGGTTGAACGTTCCGGGTTCAGCATATCCTATTTGACTCCTCAGCCAGTCTGTCATTCCTCTTTTTACCGAAGGAAGATCAACCGCATCATGGATATCGAGCATTCTCGACACCACCCTTGCCACATTGCCATCAAGCACCGGCTCGGGATAATTGAATGCGATGCTGGCAATGGCAGCGGCCGTATATGGGCCCAATCCAGGCAATTTCTGCAAGCCTTCGGGCGTTTGCGGAAAATTGCCTTGTAAACTTTCCGCCACAATACGCGCCGTCTTGTGCAGGTTTCTGGCACGGGAATAGTACCCGAGACCTTGCCAAGTTTTCAACACCTCATCCTCTGAAGCCTGCGCCAGATGGTGGATTGTGGGAAAATGGGCGATAAATTTTTCGTAGTACGGAAGTCCCTGATTCACACGAGTTTGCTGTAGCAAAACCTCCGAAAGCCAAACCGAATAAGGGTTTCGGGTGTTACGCCATGGTAGGTCTCGTGCATTTTTGAGATACCACGCAACGATATTTGAGACGATTTCTTGCATGAAGTGGCAAAAAAATCATCTCGCGAATCAAAAAATTACCCATTTTTGAAAAAAAGGAATCTGAAATGACAAAAGCTGACCTCGTAAATGAAATCGCCGTGAAGACGGGATTGGACAAAGTAATGGTCCAGGAGACCATTGAGTCGTTCTTTAAGGTAGTGAAGAGCTCCGTAGCCAGTGGAAACAACATCTATCTGCGCGGCTTCGGCACCTTTGAAGTAAAAAAACGCGCTCCCAAAGTTGCCCGCAACATCCGGAGCAATACCTCCATCCTGGTTGCTGAGCATTATATCCCAAAGTTCAAGCCATCCAAGGAGTTTGTCGATAAGGTGAAAAACGCCCGCAAAGACAAATAATCCTTCCCGAGCCCATTGCCAAAGCGGATACCATGCATCGCGGCTCGCTGCATGCATAGTATCTTTGTGCCGTCTTGAACACACGAATTCTTTACATCACCGCGAGCCTGCTTTTCGCGGGTCTTTTTACCCTGCTCTTTCTTCCCAAATACAAGAAAGCCGAACAGCTGGTTAGCGCCGCACCTGCAGCAGGTGGCAAGGTGATTGAGCAAGCCACCCCTTTCCGTCCAGACGAGTATTTCAGGTACGTTATCGGAACTTTCACCGGCGATTTTGCCAGGACAGCAGCCGGCCTGGCTATGCGCAACAAGCTCGCTCCGCTCGATTCACTCGATCTGGGTGTGAAGCTGGCAAGAGAAAACAACTTCTACGGACTTAGCGGCTACTATCTTTTCTGGAAAGCGCGCCGCAGCGGCAAGGCTGAAGATTACTACCTGGCCGCTGTCGATTTTGTGCGCGCAGCCAACAGCGGCGAAAAAGACCGCGATGCACAAGCATTGGCCACGGAGTGGACTATGGGCGAAAGCTGCGCCGATTCAGCCATCCGCATACAACCCGATAACATCGCAGCCCGCAATGTAAAAGCGGTAGTGCTATCCGAATACCGGATACAGCCAATGGAGGCTGTTGCCCTGCTTCGCGAAAACGAAAAACGCGACAGCACCAATATCGAAACCCATTATATCTACCTCTCCCTGCTTAAAAAGGCAGGAGAACTCGATAAAGCCATCCGTCGTTGCGAAAAATTAATATCTTTGCAACCCCAAAATCCGGAGTTCCTCTATGAAATGAGCGGACTTTACGGCATGAAAGGAGATTCACTGAATGCGCGTGTTTTCCTCGACCTGGCCGTAAAAGTGCAGCGTAACGCCGGTTTAGGAATTAAGTAAACAAAACATATGCCCAGCGGAAAGAAAAGAAAGCGTCATAAGATCGCGACCCACAAACGGAAGAAAAGACTTCGGAAGAATCGTCACAAGAAGAAGTAAGCCGTCATAGGGCCCGTTTATGACGAACGAACTCATTGTTTCTAAACATGGGGCGGGAGTCGACATTGCCCTGCTTTGCGATAAAAAGTTAACGGAGTTACACCGTGAAACCGGCGCCGCTGGTTTCAGCGTTGGTGACTTCTATCTCGGCAGGATCAAAAAGATTTCTCCTTCTCTCAATGCGGCTTTCGTTGATATCGGAAGCGAGAGGGATGCTTTTCTTCACTACTACGACCTCGGTCCCAATGTGCGCTCCGTCAAAAAATTGACGCGCAACCTGCTCGCCGGTGTGAACAGCGCCGCCGATATGGACAATTTTGATCTGGAAGAACAGACCGTTAAAACCGGTAAAATTTCCCAGATTTTCAAGCGCGGCGACATCGTACTGGTGCAGGTGCTGAAAGAACCGATCAGCAATAAAGGCCCCAAAGTAGGCTGCGATATCTCCTTTGCCGGTCGCTATTTTGTGCTCGTTCCTTTCTCCAACCATATTTCCCTTTCAAAAAAAATCGGGAACCCGGAAGAAAAGAAGCGACTTAAAAAGCTGGCCCAGAGCCTCAAACCTTCTAACTTCGGTGTGATTATCCGCACCGTCGCAGAGGGTGTCGACATTGCTGAACTGGACCAGGACTTGCGGAGCCTCGCCGGTAAGTGGGAACAGCTGGCCGAGAACATGCGTAAGGCTCAGCCTGGCCGATTGGTTCTGGGCGAAGGTTCACGCCTCGACACCCTCCTGCGCGATATCCTGAACGAAAGTTTCACCCAGATAGTGGTGAACGACAAAGAGCTTTTTGAGGAAGTGCGCGAATACGTAACGCGCATCGCGCCGCAACTCGACAAGATTGTTCGCCTTCACCAGGGCAAAGCCGACATATTCGACCATTTCAACGTCAACCGACAGATCCGTTCTTCGTTCGGTAAAACAGTGCCTGTTTCAGGAGGCGCTTATCTTGTGGTGGAACATACCGAAGCCCTGCACGTTTTTGATGTGAATAGTGGTAGCATGGTGCTCGATGCCGAAAGCAGGGAGGAAAACGTGCTGCGCATCAATACCGAAGCAGTTGCAGAAGTAGCCAGACAAATTCGCTTGCGCGACATGGGCGGGATCATTGTGATCGACTTCATTGATATGCGCGATCCCACGCACAAAAAAGATTTGGTGCAGACGCTGCGCACAGCAATGAAATCAGACCGTGCAAGGCATACCATTCTGCCCATGAGCCGCTTTGGCCTGGTGGAAATTACCCGCGAACGCGTCCGACCTCAGACTGTTATCACCAATACCGAGGCATGCCCTTCCTGCAACGGCACAGGTGTGGTGGAAAGCAGTATTCAGCTCTTTGAGAAGATAGAAAGTACCCTCGTCTATCTCTGGCAAAACCTCAACCATAAGAAGATTACGCTGAAAGCACACCCCTTCATTGCCGCGTACATCACACAGGGCTGGCCTTCCATAAGGATGCGCTGGCTGTTCGAACATAAACGCTGGCTAAAAGTGCAATCCGCTCCAAATTATCATATCGGAGAATATGTGATCGAAGACCACAACGGTCGCGAAATCTCGAAGTTGTAAATCTGACCTTGCCAGTGCACAAAGCATGCGAATTGCAGGGTAATTCAGGAATAATTTCGCAACAATGAAACAATTTAGATGGCTGTTACTGGCCGGCCTCCCCATGCTATTTGGCGCTTGCATGAGCAAGAAGCAGGTTCAGGCCCTGCAAGATCAACACCGCCAGGAAACAAGCAGAATGAGCGAACGCATTTCCGGATTGTCTGCGCGGGTGGATGAACAGGCGGCTGAAGCTGAGATCAGGAACCGGCAAATTGCCGCTTTAAAGCAGGATACTGCTGTGAAAGCCTTGATAATCGCCAACCTGGAAACAGAAAAAGCGGAACAAGCGCGCAAACTGGCCGAATGCGAAGTACAGTTGGAGCAAGAGCGCCGCTCCCTGGGCCAGGAACTGAGCACCAAAAACAATACCCTGCAACAAAAAGAAATAGCCCTTAACCGTGCTCTGGCCGATGCGGAAGCGGAAAAAGCCCGCGCAGGCCGGCTTACAGAAACCCTGTCTGGTACCTTGGAACGTGTAAGGCTTCTGGAAAAAGAACTGCGCATGAAAGACTCTGCCGTGCGTGCCCTGCGCGAGTCTGTCGCTCGTGCCCTTACCGGATTCACCGGCAAAGACCTGCAAGTGGAGGTGAAGAACGGCAAAGTATATGTGTCGATGCAAGAGAAACTGCTCTTCGCAACCGGCAGCACCGCCGTCGACCAGCGCGGACGTGAAGCCTTGCTCAGCCTCGCTGAAGCACTCCGCAACCAAAAAGATATCCTGGTTCAGGTCGAAGGCCATACCGACGACCAGCCTATCAAAGGCGGAACCATTCGCGACAACTGGGACCTCAGTGTGTTGCGCGCTACTTCCATCGTGCGCATTCTTACCGCAGAAGGGAAACTTGAGCCCACGCGCGTCTATGCCGGTGGCCGGGGTGAATTTATGCCTGTCGATGCGGCCAAAACCAGCGAGGCCCGCGCCCGCAACCGCCGCACCGAAATCATCCTAACGCCAAGGCTCGATAAAATCCTTGAGATCATCGACCCCTGATCCACATTGGAAATCCTCTTTATTGCCATCGACAAAACCCGGGATGCCTGGGTGAACGAAGCACTCGACATCTACCTCAGCCGGCTGAAGAAATATGCCCGCGTGCGGATGGAATGCATCACCGCCACCCGCACACTGCTCGAACCAGCAGAACAAATGCGCAGAGAGGCCGAAGCACTCCAAAAACAGCTGAAAACCGGAGACAGCATCTGGTTGCTGGATGAAAACGGTAAAATCTTTGATTCAGTTGGCTTCGCCCGCATGTTGGAGCAAGAAATGCTCCATGCCCGCGGCCGGTTGGTTTTTGTGGTAGGCGGGCCCTTCGGTTTCGATACGGAGTTCGCACAAGGGAAGAACAAAATCTCCCTCAGCCGCATGACCTTTTCACATCAAATGGTACGGATTTTCTTCGTCGAGCAGCTTTACCGCGCTTTTACCATCCTGCGCGGTGAACCCTATCATCACGCCTGAGCCGCAATGCTCAACGCAGCACCCGCCTGATTTGCACCAGCCGGTTGCGGTAATATTCTGAGCTCAGCTTGTCTACCGTAATCCCTTTGTTCACTGAGGCGTGGATGAAGTAAATCTCTCTCGCATTGGCTTCGGTGATGATTCCCACATGCCCAATGCTCGAAGCATACATATTCCTTCCCTTGAAACAAATTACATCGCCGGGCTGCGCTGCACGCTTCGGAACAGCTGTGCCGAACTGATTGTAAAGACTGGAGCTGGCGGGCATTTTGTACCCCAACTGTCCATACACATAACAAACAAATCCGGAACAATCAAAGCCGCCCGGCTGCTTGCCGCCGTAACGGTAAGGCGTACCAATAAACTTCTCTGAGAAATTGATGATGTAATCGATTTTACCAATCTGTCCTGCCGGCATTACAGAGTCAACCTGTATCCAGTCTTGCAGGGTGTCGGAAACTGGTGGAAAGGAATCCTGTCCTTTCAGCAAACCCGATGCTGCGAGCAGCGTAAATAAAAAGAAAAACTTGAGGGCATACTTCATGGGAGGGAGTTTTTAAATGCGGTGTATTCAGAAATATTGCGCTTGGTTCCGGTGCAGCTCAGTGTGCTTTTCTGGCTTCTGATATTCTCCACACGGTTATCTGGGCTGGGGTGTGTGCTAAGGAATTCAGGCACATCGGAACCGCTGCCCATGGCAAGGAGTTTTTCGAAGAAACCTGCAGCGCCGGCAGCATCGTAATCTGTCGGGCAGAGGTATTTTACCGAATAGTTATCGGCTTCCGTCTCGGCGGTACGGCTGTATTTCAGTTCACGCAGGCCGGCCGCTATGCGCACCAACTGACCTTTGTTCTGTCCAAAAACGATATCAAACAATACCGAAAGCCCATATTGGCGAGTGAGGGCATCGGTGCTGTGTCGCTTGTCGGCATGGGCCATTTCATGCCCGAGAACTCCGGCAAGGTGATCTTCACTTTCCAGAAATTTCAGGATTCCGGTATAGAAGTACATGTAGCCGCCGGGTGTACAAAATGCATTGAGCACCGTATCGTTTTTGATGATGCGGATACGCCAGGGGAACACATCTTTGTACATCACCTGTCCGGAATTCAGGATTTTGTTCCGGATCTGATAGATATAGGCGTATTGCGCGGCATACCGGGCCGAATCGAGAATGATGGTAGCCGGATCATTCTCGATTTCCTGAGACACTTGTGCACCAAAGGCTTTATCGTCTTCGATGCTGAAGATGTTGATATTGCCATCCTGATCCCGGCAGGAAACCGTCCAGGTGAGCAATGTTCCTGCGCAAAGCAGGATGAGGGTACGCAAGGGAAATCGCATCATCATTTCAATCGCAAAAATAATACCGCAATCAAGCAAGACGCTTAAAGCGGCATTGCCTGTTCAGAAAGGATAACCGATTCCGAGGGTCAGCGCGGTGTAATTCCGGATAAATCCGGGTGCTGTAATTTTGCCGATTACCCAGCGCGAAGCCAGCGGCTCTGCCGGGTCGCGCAAGGGTATGCCCCAATCAAAGCGCATAAGGAAGAACTGAAAGTCAAACCTGAAACCGAGTCCGGTATTGACGGCCATTTCGGAAAACATGGAACGGCCACTGAACACGCCGGGCAACAACTGGCTACTGCGGTTGATGTTCCAGACGTTTCCTGCATCCAGAAAAATGGCCCCTTCAAGCAACTTTTTCAAGACCTGAAAGCGGTATTCAACATTGGCCAGCAACAGCAGTTCTCCGGAGCGGTCGAACAGCAAGCCGGTGCTTGTATCAGAAAATGTACCCGGCCCGACGCGGCGCGGCCTCCAGGCGCGAAGGCTGTTGCTTCCTCCGGCAAAAAAGCGCTTGTCGAAAGGCAACACGGAAGTATTCCCATACGGAAGGCCGATGCCGGAAGAAAGCCGGAATACAGCCGAATTGTTCTCATCAAATTCAATGTTATAGCGCACGTCGAGCTCGCTGCGCAGGTATTGGAAATAGTTTACGCCCAGCAGCCTGTAGGCAGTGTCGCGGTTGCGCCCCGGATCTAGCGCCGTGCGCACCAGGCGGTGCAGATTCCCGCTGGTTTCGAACAGGTTGGCACGCACAAACCACCAATGGTCGCCTTTGCGGGTATTGCGGTTGTTGTAAACGAAGCCAAAGCGACTGGCGGTGAGCAGATGGTCGGTGAAAATCCGCGCTACGAGCAATGAATCCACCGTGCCCAAACGCAGCCTGAATTCCGGGTCGAGCCGGTTGCGGTTGAAACTGATCTCCAGCGGTGTGTAGTACCAGTTCAGATTCTTCCGGATCGTTTGATACGTGATGCTTGCGGGCAGCGATTTGCGCACAAAACTGGGGTTGTTCTCGTACTGATACGCCAGGTTCAGAAGGGTATTCACTTTATACAGGTTGCGGTTGCTGATGTAGCGATCTACAAAAACCGCCCTGGGCAGCAGGAGACTGGCGTTCCCGCCCGCCTGAAATCCGTATAGCACAGACGGCGTCGCAGGGTCGCTGTTGATGATCGCCTCGACCGAACCCAATAGGTTGACATTGAATTTTTCACCGCGCTGCATCAGGTTGCGGTTCATGAAGTTAAGATTCCCGGCAAGTCCGTACGAACTGACGTTACCGGCATTTACGTTGGTACCTGAACTTCCCTGAGGGGAATAAATGCCTTGCGGTTCGATGGCATAGGCCTGGCGGGTGGAGGTGCGCATCACAATGCGTATGTCCATGGAATCGCGCAATTCACCTGTAACAGGCTGACCGAATGAAATCTCAACCAAACGGAATAAATCCGTTTCAACTAGGCTGCTGTAAGTGCGCTCGTGAAGGTCCTGACTGTATAATTCACCCGGTTTGAGGAAGTTGTTTCTGTCGAGTATCGTTGGCTTCAGCGGGTACCCATGCAACAGATAAAAACTAGTCCCGGCCGGTGAAACGAGGGTATCGCTGCCCGCGTACATTTCGCTGGTAACCATTTCATAGAACACGGAACGAATAACGCGTGCCTTGTGCGGGCTGCCGTCGGCCATATTGCTGATCAGCACCTTGACATCTGCCCGCGCTTCTGCTGTATCCAGTTCAAACCGGATATTGTCACGGGTGAAACTGAAATAACCCTGGTTGCGCAACGCCTTGGCAATCCGGTTGCGCTCGGCATCCAGTGCCTCGAAAATCATGGGTTTCCCGGTACGGAAGTGCGGACTTTCGAGTTCCGGCAACAATATGCGCTGCAACTGGGTATCCTTGCAATCCAACTCTATGCGTCCCAATAGGAATCGCCGTCCCGGTTCGACGGTGTAGCGCACTTCTGCCTTGCGGCGTTTTCCACTCCATTCGTACGTTACCTGGTTGTTGAAATACCCTTGATTGAAAAGGAATTTCGAAAGGTTGCGCGCGCTCAGTGCCGAGAGCGATGTATCAAGGATTACCGGTGCCTCTCCTATATCCTCCCGCAACTTCTTGCGCCAGCGCACAGATTCGTTCTTTTCAGGCTTGCGGAAATGGGTGCCTTTCTTATGCAACCACAGGTAAAAAGGGAAAATGCCAAACACAATCCGCTTGTTGGGCCGATGCAATACCTGGCTGTTTACATCCGGGAAATCCCGCGGCTTGTTCTTCACTTCCACCCGATTGCGCACCAGCAAGTATTCTTTATCAGGAACCAGGCGTTTCAGATTGCAACCTTGCACGATGCATACCATAGGCAATAGCCATAAAAGGCAATTCCGGATGAAACCGGGATATTTGCAGGCTATCCATGCCATCACGCGCTGAAATCAAATATTATTCCAGTCTGAAACTGAAAAAGTTCAGACAAAAATACGGGCTCTTCACCGTTGAGGGCGAAAAATCAGTGCGCGAACTGCTGGATGCAGGCATCGACACTGAAATCATCTTCAGTACAGCTGAACATGCATTCCCAAATTCAGCTATCGTCAGCGAATCGGAAATGCGCCAACTCAGCAGCCTCGATCATCCCCCCGGCATACTGGCCGTTGCGCGCATGCCCGAACACGGCCCGTTCACAACACCCGAAAAAGGTATTGTATTGGTGCTGGACGGCATCCGCGATCCGGGCAATCTGGGCACCATCCTGCGCAGCGCCGACTGGTTCGGCTTTGAAACGGTATGGCTGAGTTCAGACTGCGCCGAAGTAACCAATCCGAAATGCATACAAGCCACCATGGGCGCTTTCACCCGGGTACGTTGGCATAGCGGTGAACTGGAACCTGCCCTCCGCGCGGCAGCCTTACCCGTTTACGGTTGCTTGCTTGAAGGGCAGCCATTGGGCGCAACTGCTGTTGAAAGCCCGGCCTTTTTAATGATTGGAAGCGAATCGCATGGTATCCGCGAAAACCTGATTCCCCTGGTTACGCATCCTGTAACCATTCCGCGCTACGGAGCCGGAGAAAGCTTGAATGCCGGCGTGGCAGCTGCCATTGCCATGTACCACTTCGTTTCAGTCGGGCACTGAGCCTCGTCGCCCGGAACGCCTCGCCTTACCGAAACTGAAATCGGACAGCAGCGGATAAAAAACCCAATAGCCTTTCTTGTCTTGCGCGAAATAATGGTAATCGCCTGAGGGAACACGGAAAGAGGCTTCATCCGGAGAATCTTCAAAAGCCCTGTGCAATTCGCTGAGCACCACGATGCCGGGGTCGGGTTCAAACCGGAAAGTAATAACGGCCTGGTCGGCACAATCTACCACCCAACGGTACTGAGGCTCGTAATCTTTGGGGTTCCGGCGGAAGAGCGGGGCGCCAAATACCGGACCTGCTATCGGATCGAAACGCACCACATCCATAATCTTGCGGTTGTAACGCGCCGTGCCGCCATCGTAACCGAGCAGCAGATAGTATTGCTGGCGTTTGGAGCGGAAGGGTTGAATCTGATAGTACAGGGCTCCGGGCCAGCGTTCCGGATCGAATTCCGAATCCAGCAAGTCTTTGGGTTGCAGGCGCATGGTGTCGAGCAAGGAGCTCAGGATCCATTCCTTGCGCTGCCGGTATTGCACATAACCATAATATTTGTGTTCGCCGCTTTTCAGTATCAGGTTCCAGGTAAAAAAGCGGCATTGTCCATCGGACGCACTGAGCACCGATACTGTGGAAAGGCGAAGGCTGTCAAAGGGATAATTCCAGGAATTGGGTTCAGCCAACACCTTCCCGAGTTGTTCATAAACCAGGTTGGCGGCCTGACGCCTTTGTGCATCGCTGCGGGCGTTAATGAAGCTCTTGGCTACCGGAATCAATTCGCGTTCAGCCTGAGCGAAGGCAGCAAAGCCTGTTGTGTCGGTTTTGGCTGCAGACAGCTGAACCGGCAGTAGTGAAACAAGAAGCAGGAAGGCTAATACACGGAGCATCACCTCAGCATAACTGAAAAAAACGTACCGGAATTGTGCGGCAGACCGAGTTGGACTATCAGGAGATGGCCGCTTCGAGTACCATTGCGCTGGCTCCGCCGCCGCCGTTGCATATACCGGCTGCGCCGAAACGTTCTTTTTTGTCGTGCAGGATATGGATGAGTGTCACCAGAATACGGGCCCCTGAAGCTCCGAGGGGATGGCCGAGTGAAACCGCGCCTCCATGCACATTCACGCGGGCCGGGTCGAGATCCAGCAGCCTGTTGTTGGCGATTCCCACCACAGAGAAAGCCTCATTGAGTTCCCAATACGCGATGTCTTGCTTGCTCAGACCGGCGCGCTGGATAGCCAACGGCAGGGCTTTGGCAGGTGAAGTAGTGAACCATTCCGGCGCCTGTTCAGCGTCGGCAAAACCGCGGATATAGGCCAGTGGCTTCAGCCCGAGCTGTTCAGCGCGGGTGCGGCTCATCAGTACGAGCGCGGCAGCGCCGTCGTTCATCGTGCTTGCGTTGGCAGCCGTGATTGTTCCGTCTTTCTGAAACACCGGTTTCAGACCAGGGATCTTATCGAATTTTACGTTGCGGTACTCCTCGTCTTCTGCGAAAATCGTGGGTTCTCCGCTGCGCTGGGGAATTTC
>Ga0209990_10002058_pt1 | contig 16145 bp, 35 predicted proteins | sample NOAtaG_6_FD_187304 | JGI IMG/M metagenome (GOLD analysis project Ga0209990, IMG submission 187304) | Freshwater lake microbial communities from Lake Erie, under a cyanobacterial bloom - NOAA_Erie_Diel5S_2200h metaG (SPAdes) (version 2) | ecosystem: Environmental > Aquatic > Freshwater > Lake ...
TGTTGCAGGATCATTATTTTTTTGAATTTGTTGACCAACTAGGTTATTTGGTTCTCCAGAAATTTTTTCAATTAAAACAACTTCTCTTCTGAGATATTCTGCTGTTGATGGTTTAAGTAGAAAATTTTCTAAGTTAACAATAGATGCGTTAACACCATATAAAACTTTGAATAAAATTTTAAACGATTCTGAAGTTCCTTTAGATTGATAAAATGCCCTAATAGACTTAATAAAGTTTCCTGGATTGAGATTTTCATCAAAATCAATTTCTTCAAATCCTGGTGCAAAAGTATACTTTAATTTTTTAAATAATTCTTTTAAGAATAAAGCACTTAAGTTGGTAATTTTTGCAGATGCTTTATGAGATGAAGCCTCAGAATTTTGGAATATTAATTCTTCTTGATTTATTTCTTGATGGTAGTTAGTAATACCACTAAAACCACGTTGACAATTTAAGAAAGAGTTTGTGGTTATTCCAGTATAAGTAATGATTTCATCATCAATCTTTAGTAAACCGTATTTTTCAGGAAATCCTTCTGTAGTGTTTACATTAATTGTAATTTTATTTTCAGTTCCAATATCAGAAGTCAAGTATATACTTCTATTTGAAATTGATGATGATAAAATATTGCTAACTTTTGAATATTGATCTAAATTTTCGGCAATATCAACTGGACCACCCTGATATTCCTGTGAAATGTAATACTGTTTTAAAAATTCTCCCACTTTTGGATTTTCATCCAAAACGAAACTTGGAAGTTGACTTTCAATAATTTGATGAATTTTAACCCTTGAATCAAATCCCGTCTGTATCATATTACTTTCTTATAAGATTTCCGTTAAGGTAACTAGATGTATAATAATTTTTAGTAAATTCTGATCCAGATACTTCTTCACCAGAAGATATTACATCCTTTATCATATTTATTTCACTTTTTGAAATACTGAAATTTAAATATAATTCTTTTAATCCAACCACATCATTTGATTCTGGTATTGCCTGAACTTCGATAATGTTATTTTCTTTTACCGTAGAAGTAATGTTTATATTATTAATGAGGATTTCTCCCTTTTCATAATCAATTGTTCCAGCAGATTTTAAAACAACTCTCGTCTCTGTCTCACTGATGGGTTTAACTATTGATAAAAATCCTGTTTTTCCATCATCACTTGGAATATCTGTAAAGTACACAGTATCAGATTCACCAAATATTGTAAAACCAGTTGATTTAATATTATATCCTTTCTTGCTGATATGAAACTTATTACCAAAGCAAAGTTCATATTGTGCATATTGATTTATATAAGCTGGTAAATCTCTTCTAATTCTAACTTTTGTGATATTTGAGGTGATTGAAAAATCAGTATTGTCTATAATTTGTAAAACTTTACTATACTTGAATCTCCCACCAAATTTATTAAGATCTAAAGAGTTTGCATATTTGTTCAGAGAATTTACAACTTTATTCTTTAAAAATTCTGCAGAAGAAATTTTTGAATAATCATAGTAAATACCAGCATCAATTTCAACATATAGAACTTTAAGGTCAACTATTTTTTGATTAATTCCAGAAACACTATATTTTCTTAAATTGTCTAATATATTTTTCTTATTAAAATCTGAAACAAATGTTCCATTTTTAGGCTTAATGCTAATCATCACCGTGCCATATTCTGGTGGATCTAATTCTTCACCACCAACAATACTGACAGATTCTGTATCTGGATAAACTCTTTTGATTATTGATTCATAATCACTTGCGGTAACTGCTCTATTTTGTGATGCATAAATTCTTGGTGCAAAATATTTAATAGAATCAATTCTTTCAATGTCAGATCCATTTTGGGATACTTGATTTGTCGTCACCGTAACGGGTGAATCTAGAACTAAAACATCATTATTATCATCTTCTAAAGAACCAGAAAATAAGAATCTTCCTACACCATTTCCCTTCTTACCTTCAGTGACAATATAATTTGCTGTTATAATATCTCCGTCTTGATTTGTACCATTTCCTAACTTTCTACCAATTAATCCATCACCAAAGAATATTTCATATTTTTCATCTTGAACTTCTTGAATCAAAAAGATTCTCGATGTTTCATCTAAATTTAAAATATTTTCTACTTGATTATATTTAAATCCTAGTTCTTCTGCATTCGATGCTTTTTTTACATAAACTCTAACTGTAGAAGTATCAATAAATGGGTTATCTAAAATAAATCTTTGGTCTAAGGACCCGTCATACTTAAATTTACTTGTTAAAAATGTTCCTTGATATACTGTTATATTATTGAAACTTGCTATACCAGCAGAACTTACATTTACTGTGATATTTTCTGGTATTGAAAATACATGAGAAGTATTTTGTATATCACCTGTACAAACTAATCCTGCTTTTAATGTTAAAGTCTTAGTAGTTTGCTTACCATTACCATCTAATAACCCAGTTATGCTAAAAGATATTTGTGCTTTAGATGCTGTTGTTGAGTGAGGTATATATCCAACATTTCTTGCTAGTGAGACTACATTCTCTCTAAGAGTTGCAGAGTCTAAGAAAGACTCATTAACAACCATGTTTGTATTGAATGCTGTAATATATGTGTTATATGCTAAAGTATCAATCAGCACAGAAAAATTAGATCCTTCAAAGTCAAAATCCGTGAAGTCTGAATTTTCACGAATATAATCTTTTATAGAATCTCTGATTTGATCGAAATCTAAATTAGTAAATTTAGTAAAAGGCATTTTATCTTGTTGCCTCTAATAGGAACGAATATTCTTGAGTGGGAAACTCTTGACCAATAATATTAAACACAATATTCACATAAAAAGCATTTTCATCTGGATTTGGTTCAACTTCAACTTGAATAACTTCAACTCTAGGTTCATAATTTGCAATCGCAGTTTCAATTTCAGTTTGTATGACAGAAGCAGTACCAAAATCTACAAAATCAAATAGACTGTCTCTGACTCGGGAACCAAATGTTGAATTAAAGAACTTTTCTGTTGGTATCGTTTCGACAATATTTCTCACAGATCTACGAATCGCATTTTCATTCTTTAAAACTTGAAGATCTTTTGTTACTGGATGAGGTTCGAATGATAGGCTAATATCTTTGAAAGATCTAGATATTTTTTGAGATGCCATTGACCAAGAGTTTTCTTTGCTTTATTTATATTCAGTGCCAGGGAGAACCATATGTTGGTTCTGTTCCATACTCCCAATCATCATAATCGTCATCATTTCTTATTTTTTCATGTAATTCTACTTGTTTCTTCAAATCGTGCTTTGGTGCCAAATCGTGCATAACCTCTTGAATAATTCTTTTCGGTTGTGCAGATTCATAATCTGTAATTAGTTTAGATGTACCCCACATTTCTCTCATGTAATTGGGGTCTCGATCAACGGGTAAATTCGACATAGTAGCTCCTGTTTTAACTGAATAAAACAGAACTTTTATAAAGGAGGTTGCTATCTCCCTACCTCTATTTAACGATCTACTTCCCGAAGACTATAAGAATCTGAATTTAAATATTTTAAAATTTCAAGTGCAATTAATCGTGGATTTCCTTCTCCACATGTATATACATCCACGGCAATGCATCCGTTTTCTGGCCAAGTATGGCACGATACATGACTCTCTGCTAGTGCCACAACGACCGTACAACCCTGTGGAAGAAAGCAATGTGAGAAAGTATTCAGAATAGTCATTTTGGCACGGTTAATGCCTCTTATCATTGCTTCTTGAAGTGATTTCACGTCATTAATCGCTTCAAAATTAACACCATACACCTCTAGAAGCAGGTGTTTACCCATCGGAAACTGTTTCAATTCACTTGATTGAAAAAATCTATTTAGTTAATGTAAAATCCTTTGCGAAAATACTCCCCATCATCAATAAATTTCATATTTTCAACTTTTTCTTCGTCCCAAACGGGTATTGCAACCGAGTTTCCATGCCTAAAATCAGGATTTCTACGAAAATGCACTTCAATTAGGTTTCCATTGATAAATTCGCAGTTGATCCAGTCATAGTCACCCTTTAAATTATTTAAAATTTCTGGAAATTCAATATTACAGTCGATTTTTTCCCATTTTTTCCATTTATAGTATGGATCAGAATCATCTTTAGTGCCGACGACAACGAGTTCCGACCATTTTTTGTAATAATCGACACTTAAATGAGTGCCAGTGAAGATTTCACACCAAAATTCTGCAGGGTGAAAGTGATCTGTCTCATTTTCGACCCATTCTTTACGTGCAAACCGACCCATACCAAGTAAATTGAATGATGGTCGGACAATATAAAAGTCGGGTTTAGGTACCGTGGTACCGACTGGACCACAAGTATAACCTAAAACCCGACTTAAGAATAATTTATTGTATATCCAAAGGTCTGATGGATGAATATTGTACCATTCATCATCTCCCTCTAGATAGTACATTTATTTTCCCTGCCCACGGTATTTTTTTCTGGCACCATTACGAGACGTTGCTGCGTATTTAGTACCACCACCATCACCCTGCCGAGACTTTTTCGGAGGACCGGGGATATAAGAACTTTTATTTAAACCGACTTTTGCTTTGGCCATACATTATCTCCTTTTAAAATTTCAGTTTCAAGATCTTCAGGACATGGAGCACCTGTCTGATAAAATTCAATTGCCAGATCTTCCATGGTATCGAAATATTCTTCTTCTGTTAGACCAGTGTAAATTCTACGGCCTTGACAGAGAATATTATAGCGATCGTTTGACATACTATCAAATCACTCTTGTTTTCTCGTGACCAACTCTAATACGTGGATCGCACCAAATTTCAAATCCTGCTTCTTTAGCATCTAAACAGAACGATACGTCTTCTCCACACATGTCCTGAACTTCACCCGATTCAAAGACTTGCATTTTAGGTGCAAACCAGGGGTACTTCATTTCGGGATGCTCAAAGACACCTTTCTTAATCAGAAGCCAACCAAAACCAGTATAATCGACAGTGAATGGTTTACGACGTTTTGAGATACTTTCAAGAGTTTCATGATTCATCACACCACCATTGTTGCGGAAATCATCTTCCTCAAGCCAGTGGGCAACAGAAGTCGTCACTCCATCTTCGGTGCAGTACCAACCAGCCGCAATGTCTTTTTCCATCAGAACAAGTTGAAAAAACTTTTCTGTATTGAAAACAATATCGTTATCAATCCAAAGTTGCCAATCATAAGGAAGCTTGCCATCCCAGGGCAGTTGGTCAGGACCACGCAGCACATTCGCACCTAAGCACTTGCATCTTGCAAAGTTTACCATTGATGAATAATCTTGCGAGATTTGAATGCTTGCCCCTGCCTGCACCAAGTCAAAGCAGAGTTGTACAAAACTTTTTAGGTAAGTGTAAGATACACTACGACCTGGCAGACAAAAGACAATGACTTTACCACGCACTAGTTCTCGGGCTTTTTCATAATCCCATTCTTCTACAGACCCCCCAGCTGCGGGTGCCTTTGCTTTTACAGTAAATCCTTTAGCCATAATAGATTGTAATTACTTCAATATCATACTCTATTATGTATGACCTGTCAATCTCTCTCAGATAGGATAATTTCCGCACCAGATAACTCTAATTTAATTTCTGTATCTTCGTACCAATCTAAGTCATTAATTAATTCTTCTGGTATTACAAGATAATACTCCCCAGTAATTGGATCGACTTGTAGGGGCTTAAAAATTTCTCCGGAATTTTTTCTCATTTACATCAAACTTATTTTTATTTTTTATATATTAAAAAAAATTTTTATATTCGTTGTATAGAGAGATGGCAAAAGCAAGACTTTATAGATTACAGGGACCCATGGGTTTTATATAACGGCGGCAACCCCCGAACCGCACGGGCACGGGGGCACTGTCTTGGTCACGAACGATCAGGCAGGGGCACCGCTGCGGATGTGACGGTTGGCATGACCTGCTTTCACTGCAGGTCGCCATGCGGTCTTGCTGCCTCCAACCTGAGACATGGTTGCCTCACCCGTACGGGGACCACGGACGGGCAGACGGGTGATCTTGAATTGACCTGCTGCGATTGCTGCGTTCAGTTCGGTTGCGGTCATGATGGGGGGTCGGTTGACTTGAGAGTATTGTAGCAGATCGGGGGCAGGGGTCAACCCTGCTTCAGGTCATCCCGAAAGACATCAGCGAACTGCCCTGCGATGGCATAGGCAGAGATGCCCAATTGGGGCTGAAGACGTGACCCCATGAGGGAGTCGTCGTTGCCACGGGCAGTCCAAACGATTTGACGGGTACGGAGGTCGGTTGACTGAGAGAGGATCATGGGGGTCGTTTGAACTGAGATCATCCTAGCAGATCGGGTCACCAGATCACGGGGTTGCCTTCAAAATCCGTAACAGTGCCCTGCTCCGTATCGGTGGCAATGCTCTCCAGGATCTCCAGGAGTTGGGTGCCAGTGGTGGCACGGTTCAGCAGGGAGGTAGCGAGATCTTTGGTCATGGGTCTGTGTGTTGACTGAATCAGTATAAGGGGTCAGAGGGGCATCAGATGATCGAACTGTGCCAGAGAGGAAGGTGCCACGTGGGCAGGAGATCCACAGGATCGATAGAAGTCCACCATGCACTCTGCCTCTGCCAGACTGGTGAACCATTGAGACCTCCACTCACAGGAGTTGTAGGGGGTCTGGTAACGGACTTCGATTCGCATGGATCGGTTGTGGTTGTGAGAGTATTGTAGCAGATCGGGGGGAGGTCACTCCTCCGACAGTTCCTCCATCATGTCGTTGATTTCGATCCCATCGATGGCAGGATCATCCCATCGGCATCCGTCAGGAGTCTCCTTGCTGCCACACTCCCAAAGCATTGCCACCAGGTCCTGATAGGTGCCTCCACGTCGGGCAATGCGACGTGCCTCATGGTAGAGTCCCTCATCGTTGCCGATCCAGAGAGAGACATTCCAGGTCTCCCAGTTTGCCCATCCGTTGTAGGTTTCGGTTTCGGGGATCATGGAGGTGAGAGCGTTCATGGGTGGTTGCGTGTGAGTGTATTGTAGCAGGTCAGGGGGGTCAGTCCCACCATCCGTTGCGGGTGTTGACCTTCATGCCCAAGGCGGCACACATCATGGGGAAACCGATGGCGACGATCATCAGGAGAGCGGCAGCAAGGTAGTGATTCATCGGTGGTTGTCTGAACTGAGATCAGTATAAGGGGTCAGAGGGGGGTCTTAGGGGCAGCAGTGTGCCACTCCCTCATGCGGCACACTGGAAACGACCGTGGTTGAAATTAGCATTAGAAAAGACCTCACGATTCACCAGTTTGAACATACCAAACTCATTGGTCAGTACATAACCTTCGGCATCAATGCGATTCCCGTAGAGGTATGCTGCAGGACCATTGTTGCGGCAGAGATAGAGGCAGTCATCTTTGATAGACTTCACCAGTGCCCACAAACGCAGCAGGTTGGTATCACAATCGAAGTCTTCAGGGTTGACTTCCTCACCAGCACGAATGCAGGCATTGATCTGTTGCTTAATCTTTGCTGCCTCTTTATCAGTTACAAAGGTGGCAGTGGTTGCCATCTGTCGGGCAAAGTTGCAGACTTCCTCTACATCAGCAAATCGGGTTTGACCGTGTGCAATCCATGCATCAGGTTTCACGAATAGCACGGAATCAGTAGACTCCAGATTCACCGTGAGAGGGATTGCCCAACTATCACGAAGATCTGCAATTGCCTCATAACGAGTGTGAGGTGCAATGATCACCTGTTGATCTACTACCTCTGGGAACTTGTAAGTGAGTAGGTTGGAGTTGTATTCATCAGATCCACCAAACCCGATAAAATCTCCCTGCAGAATGGAGTCTGAATGAGGAAGGCAATCATAACAAACGTGCAGAATTTTTGCAACTTCACCATCATAGAATTGATCGATTTCTTCATGATTGTGTGCAATGCGAATCTTTACTTTGTTGAAGACTGCTTTGGTGCCAATGAAGAACTTACCAGTTGCAGGGTTTGTGCCCCATACAATTGCGGGAGCACCGTCAATCTTAACACTGAGAGTGCCAGCAGCAGTGAACCAATCCAGAACATCAAGATTGCCCGTGAGGATCTCATCTTCGGGGTGTTCGAGGTGTGTGTTTTTCATGCTCTTAGTATAGGGGGTGATCAGTTGAACCAGTAGGCAAGTTGTGCCAGTTCCTCTGCCGTCTCTTGCAGGTTGTCAGGGGTCAGACGTGCCAGGATACGCTCCGCATCCTCCTCAGGCACGTAGGAGAGGTCACCATTGATCTCACCTGCCAGGATCTCAGCGAGTGCGATGCAACGGTCCTGCAGGGTCATGGAGAAGTTCAATGCCTTGAGTTCGGTGCTGTTCATGCTCTTAGTATAGGGGGTCTGGGGGTGCTGTGGGGGTTTGGTGTCCAGTCCACGAAGTGGCACAGGGTCAGCCGCTGGGGGTGCCCTGAGATCTTATACTAAGGGCACAACGGAGAGAGGGGTGAGGTAACCCCGAAGACGAAAATGATCGACACCTCCCCTGCCATAAAATAAAAAATAAAAACTATAAAAAAGGGGGCACGAATGCCCCCGAATTCTTTATGCAAACATGAACCCATCTTCGAAGTCGTAGCAGTTAAACACAGGGGAAGTTCCTGCCTGCCCGATGAACTTGTGAATGAACCAATTGAAGTTCTTTTGAAATACACATTCACCCTTGATTCCGTGCTCCGAAAGAATAGCATTCAGACGGGACTTAGTTGTCTTTGACTGATAACCACCGTCAAAGATTTGCACGAAGTCATCACCAACGACTGCAATCTTGTTACCGTGAAGGTATACAGTAGACTCGTTAGTTTCGGAATCGTAAGTAACTTCGGTATTGTCACAATGCCAGTTCAGGTTGTTAGAAATGGCATTGTTCATTTCACGTTCGATCTTACGCATGAGTCCGTTTCGTGTGAACAAAGGTAGTATGGACCAGATCGGGAGGCATTGCAACCCCCCTTGTGCCACTTAGTCGATTGGCACATCCTCCACCAGTTCAGGGTAGTATTCTTGACACTCAGTGATCAATTCTTCGTCCGAATACTTAGCATAACCCTCATCCAGATAATCATAACAGAGTTGGGTCATTGTTTTGAGATCCATGTCATCCAACATCTGCTGAATGAGTTGATCTTGAAGTTCAGAACGGTTCATGAGTTTCAGTTAAGAATGATACGATAATCAATGGATTTGATGCACCAACCTGTAGCAAATGTGATCTCTTCTACGAGGTCATCTTCATCATCTGCTTCCCAGATTGTACCAAACACAACATCACGGAGTTCTTCTTTGTATTCATCAGTGACGGGTTCATCATAAGCATCATCGCTAAAATCAAAGGCGATTTCAGTAACTTGGAATTGCATCAGTAGGTCACCAGTGCGGAAACTTTATCATACAACTGGGCGACATTCACACCCAGTTGTTCACTCACTTCATCCCAATCTTCATGAAACTCAATGAGATCCAGCAGAGCACGAATCTCTGCTTGGTTTAGTTCAAGAACTTCAGGCATTGTTTTCAGTAATCGTAGTTTCCGTTCAGGTACTCATTCACATCGAACTTTTCATCTTTGAGTTCAGGAATGTCCATGTCGAAGATTTCACCAGGCATGTCCTGAATCTCACTCCAAAGTTCATCAAACATGGTTCAATTTCTGACGACTTGAATACAATACACGATCTCGGTGCCCCATGGGGGTTTAGTGTACGGTTCCCCAACTGGCACAGGGTCCGCTCCGATTCTCAATAAGAAAATATTATTGAGAACGGAAACAGTTAGTGTTACTTACTGACCAAAGAATTCTTCGTAAACATCAGCAATGCGATCAATCAACCAATCGGTGGCGTTTACATCAAACACCTCACAAACCCAATCCACGCAATCATTCAGATCAGTGTGATTGTTGCACATAAAATCACGCAGGGCGGGAGCAATGTCGAGATCGAACTGGTGAACCTCAGTAGCAGTAGGCATCGCAGTGGTGTTGTTCATGTGTACACATTAGGGCATCAGGGGGCACAGCACAAGGGGGGTTGTGCCAGTTCAACGATTGGCACACACGTAGTTGTAAACATTGCGGCAATCTTGGTACAGTGCCTTACACTCAGGCACGAACACGTTCTTGACCCATGCCCAGAAAGTCTTGGCACCTTCGATGACACGAAGCACGAAAAGTTGAGTCCGTTCGGTCATATTGTGCTCTTGCCACTTCTCAGCAGTGATCATAGCAATTGCAGCAACGAATGCACAGAAGATCTCAACACCATCCATGAAAGTGTTGAAGTGTTTCTTATAATCAATCTCGGCGATCATCTCCACGAAAGCATCAGCAGGAGGGAAAGATTTGGTCAGTTCCATTGTTGTTTTGTGTGGCGGGTTGTTGTAGAGAATTCCTCAACCACGAAACCAACATAAAATATTTTTCAGCAATCCGCAAGGGGGTCTGTGCCACCACGTGGATTGGCACACGGGCAGCTGCCATTCTCAATAAGAAAATATTATTGAGAATCAATAAGAGTACTGTTATTGAGAATAAGACCAATTAATCAACTGGCACATTCACCAATCGATATCGAATTCCTTGATGCTAGCATGTACATCTTCGTCAGATTCTAGTCCTAGGATATCTCGCCAATTGAGATCTTCTAGTTCTAAATCATCATAACACATGAGATCTAGTGTGACGCGTACCATACGCTTTGTGTGTGTCGCAGGCATGTGATTCTCGTGCGTGGTGTGCTACATTCTATCATGCATAATGTATATACGCAAGTGTATCATAGTCTTGCGTATCTCGTGCATAATCCTCGTCGATGTCTACGTCACGTTGTGCATAATTCTCGTAATACGTATCCTCGTCGAGATTATAATCGTTACTGAAAGTGTAGTCGAGATCGTAATCGTCGTACATAATGCTCGTCGAGATTGTGTAACTAGATGTAGTATAGCATAGTCTCGACGAGTTTGCAAGCCTTATGATGCACCGTCTCGTCGAGATCATAATGATATATATGTATTCTTGTCGAGATTTGTTAAGAAATGCTTATAAGTCTCGTCGAGATTTGTGTGGGTCTCGTAATATCTCGTCGGGGGTCTTGACATTGAGACCTTCGTGTGTTATAATCCGCAGACTTAACTCACAAGTCCTAGAGGCATTTATGAGACTTTTAGAAGGTATTAAACACAAGTCCTAGAGGCATTTATGAGACTTTTAGAAGGTATTAAACACAAGTCCTAGAGGCATTTATGAGAGATTTAGAAGGTATTAAACACAAGTCCTAGAAGGGTTTAGAAGGCATTTAGAAGACCTATTCTCAACTATATTCTCAATTGATTCTCAATAATTATCATCTTATTGAGAATGTTATAAAACAATAACATATATTTTTTAATACCTTTTTTAATTAACTTTAACCTTATTTTGTATCAATCACTACCATTTTTGCACTGGACAATAGGCTGCCACAAACTTCACCTTATGTTCTAACCAACAACCACAATGTCTACAACGTTTCTGTTGTTCATGATAATATTCACAGGTCTTACATGTATTCAATCGTTCTTCCCTTAACTGATCACTGGCATAGATCTGATGTTCTATAGGCATCATTGCATCCTTGACAACTTCAAATGTAAACTGTGCAAGATTCTTTCCTTGCTCAACTAATGACGGAAACTCTTCTTTATTGTCCGACATAGAACCACCCCGTGATTACATACTTTGTTCCTTTTAAGACTAATCCACCACGATGACAATGTGTTAAACCAGCAGGCCAAATAAGTAATGTTCCTTTGCTTGGATTGATTCTCTTCTTATAATACAGAAACTCAGTCTCTCCACCTTCAAAATCATCATTCAAATAAAACATCCAAACAGCAACTCTTGCCGAATGTTGCATGGCACTGTTCTCATCATGCCAGACATGATAACCACCACCAGCAGGAGTCTTTTGTACCTTTTGATTGATCGAATACAAGGTAATTGGTTTAAGATGTCCAAACACGGTCGTATACTCAGACAGACATTGTTTTAGAACTTCATTAACCTGTTGTTGTGGATTTGTCGGTTTAATATGAGCACCGAGTTCACCTAGATCAAGTGCCCAATCAAATCGTCCTGCATTACTATTCTCAAACTGATGATCTTCACAAAAGACGGCATCCATATCATGATAATAATCAAATGCGGATACGATCTCATCACACAGATCAAAACTTAATATATTTTCGTATGTGCCGATGAAGTCTTCATACGTTCCTTTTAATTGTGTAGATTCTTCCATTGTTCTGCTTCTGGATACTTTTCAATCACCTTATTCACAAACAAATCATAATACGTCTCATTCCATGATTCGACATTACGTCCCCACTTTTCGATCGGACATTCTTCATACAAATGTTTCACCTTATTCGGCACATAACAATTGCACAGAATACAACCTTGATTCTCTGCATGATAATGTTTACAATCAAGACAATGATCTAATCGTTTCTTTTCTTCTTCGGGATGAACGGGAAACAAGAACTTTGCATCGTTCATTTCACACACAATATGAAAGACAAACTCTGATAGTTCCATACTCATTTCAATTGAATTCTTTGATTATAACATTCTGATGCTGAAATGTCAAGCAATGTTTGATCTCTGTACCAGTGCTCCTGATGCACCTTTGTTTGCCCAACGAGTATTGGATACATTCAACCATGGGCCAGCACTACCACCATTGGCGACGTTTGTTGAACCACCAGCGGCACCATAGGTTCCACCTGCACCGCCATTAAAACCTGCACTGGTATTCGATGTCTGATTCTGTGCCGAATATCCACCACCACAATTTAATGAAGCAGCAGATCCTGGTGAATTACCACCAACTGGCCCTGCGGTATTGTTTGATCCTTGTCCCGTACCTCCACCACCACCTGCGGCGGCAGCTGCAGACCCAATGTTCGTGTCTGATCCACCACTACATCCCAAATACCATGGTGTAAAATACCAGACACCCTGGGATCTTTGTCCTCTGAAATAGGTCACACTTCCACCTGCATTACAATAGTTTTGTGTCTCTCCAGCCGCACAACTACCTGGGCAACCTGCCCACCAGTCCCAGTTAAATGTCGTCTGATAAGAATAATAATTAGAACAAATTGTCGTGCCACTGACATTACCAAATGGCCCACCAGCACCACCACCTCCACCACCTGCAATCAGTGCCGTATTGGATAGATTTAAGTTAATGGTCGATGCATTCCCTGTCGTGCGACTTGTCGTATTTCTCAGATACAATGCACCACCACCACTATTACCATTTGTCGCGGCAGAATTGACGGTTTGACCAGATCCACCCGTTCCTTCTCTTCCTAATACTTTCGTCGCGGCAAATGTCAAATCTAAATTCAGTGCGGATGCAGAAAAGACAATGGCATGAGCACCTGTCGTGCTTCCCTTCCATGTTGAATTATCAAATGTAACTCTCTTAGGTACATTTAAATCAATGTTGGATGACCAGTTATCACCAATTTGTCCTCCACCAGGACTAATATCAACCTGACTATTACTTCCACCCGTATAAGATACATCATAACGTTTGATCATATTTTTCAATGATGAAACTTTATGATTATTCGCAGCGGTAACTCCTGCACCATCGACACCACAAGTCTGATTCTCATAGGCATCGGGTACAATCGCAGTTGCCGCTGCTTTCTCATCGGGATTTGCATTAACATCCGCAAAGACTTCATTTGCACCTGTCTTTCTGCGATAATCACCAAATCGAATATTTGTCCCAGGTCTACCCATTGTAGAGGCAATCGTACTGAAACTCAGTGCTCCCACACCTGGCCCAATATCTTGAAAGTATTTGGTCTGTGTCGTATTAACAGGCATTGCGACAAGAATAGATGTCTATTTTTAGATATTTAGACTCATTACCGATATTTGATCGCAACCGTGAACCGATGACGATTTCGAAATGTTGTCGCACGATGTAAAATCGATGCATCAAAAATTGATAATCGATTTGGTAATGGACAAATACCCTGAATACTATCATCCATATAAAATTGTGTCTCACCACCATCATTCAGATTCCATTCTAAATGTGGATAATACAACAAGGTATAACCAGTCTGATCATCAATATGAAAATAAGGATTCTCTCCTGGTGCAAAACAATTCACATACATTCGATACATCTTCAAAGATCCAAGAAAATCAAATGTTTCTATAATCTTTCGACTGAATAACTTATAGACAAATTCATGCCCAGAAATATGATGCACCATACCTGTCGGAGGATAACCAACAATATCAGGTTCACCATAATGATAATTCGCACTCAGACAGTATTGATATACTCTCTGATGCTCTGGTTTGGTTAAAAAGTTATCGACAAAATTAATTTGCATGAATCGTTGACCGAATGTGTAAATTAAATGCAACCGTGATTCTAGGATAATCTGGTGTCGGTTGTGATGGTCTCACCCGATGTCCCAAATGTGCAGGAAAGATAATCAAATCACCCTCACGAATCTGTGGATTGTACACATAGAAATTATTATACCTTCGATTCAATTTACTGAGTGAATCAATGAATGTCACGGGTACATGACGTTCTGGATCGAATTGTAAGAAATGAATTGCGGAAAAGTGTGCATCAGGTTCATTAAATGACATTCCAATATGATCGTGCTCTTCCTGATATTCACCGTTCTCATAGTAATTAAACCATGCAGTCGTGAACTGAAATTCTGTACCTTTACCGAATACCTGACTGAAATGTTTCTCATAGTTCTGTCGAACTTCTGAGGGTTGAATAAACATTTTATAATTGATGTTATCCTGCTCAAATGTTGTATAAACCTTATCTGTAATCCAACCAGCAGGTTTATCAATCTGATGATCTTTCTGATACTGCAATATCTTCGGAAGAAGAAGTTCTTTGAGAACTTGATTCTTCTCCCGAAGACTGTATTGATAAATGTAAGTCGGAAAGATAATCTTTCTATATTTGTTCATGCTTCACAGGTTGTTGATAGTACACATCATTCCAATGTCTTATGACCCCCGCAACAATAAAAAGATTAGTAATGAGATAAGTGAGAAATATAAGAGTCCGTAAACAAGCAATGTGGTCTGCTTCTCTGTCATTTTTCGTCGCCTTCTGACCAAGTGCCTTCGCCCATAACCTCCACATATTCTTTTTCTTCTTCATAGACTGATTCTCTTGATCTTACATATTGGAGTTCATTCCATTGATTATTATAGCACAAAACTAACAACCGATCATTACGATGCAGATTACATGCTGCATAGTTCTCATAATTCTTCGGTTTGACGTTTAATTCAATCGTGATATATTCTTTGCCCTTGAAATACACCCATCCCTCAACCTTGTGATTCCAATAGACATAATGATTGACTTCGGGTGTATAACTCATACAAAGCAAGACTCCAGTACAGTTTTCTTCGGCACCATTGCAGAATAGGGTGACGTATCATTTATACTAACAACGTCCCCGACCTTTCCTGAATTGATGGGGGAGTGATATTGTTTGGTTTTGGTGTTGTAGAAGCCCCAGATGCAACTGACTTTATCACCAAGGTTATAGTCAAAACTGCGATCAAAATGAATCCAGATTCCAACAATATTTCTTTGAAATTGTTTTTGTTCATAATGATAACCTTTAGGTGCTTTGTGAGGGAATTCAATAGTCATCGCCATACTTGAGTCCTGATTCGGCATTGAGCAATTCTACAGTAGTTTGAAACCCTTTGGCAACTGTCAATTCATGAGTCTTTCCAATGTCATACACTGCTTCAACATCGTAGGTTGGTGCAGTAATCCAACTAAATCCCTTGCCAAAAGTATTATCAGGATTGACCACATACCAATGGCAAGCAGTGTCAGGGACGAATACAGAACATTTTTTCCAGTCATTGTCCCATTGAGGTACTTGTACAAAGGATAGTGCGGCAAACAGAAAACCGAAAAGACTCAGAAACATGATCAATCTTCGTCGATAAGTGCTTTCAGATAGGCAGGATTCACTCCATCGGCAAGATAACCCTGAAGACGTACACTACACTCTTCTTTTGTAA
>Ga0209990_10002062_pt1 | contig 16120 bp, 13 predicted proteins | sample NOAtaG_6_FD_187304 | JGI IMG/M metagenome (GOLD analysis project Ga0209990, IMG submission 187304) | Freshwater lake microbial communities from Lake Erie, under a cyanobacterial bloom - NOAA_Erie_Diel5S_2200h metaG (SPAdes) (version 2) | ecosystem: Environmental > Aquatic > Freshwater > Lake ...
TCGATGCGGGAACGGGGTCCGCGCGCGCGCGCGAGTGCAGGCCGTCAGCGCTTGCGCGACGGAGTGCCGCGCATCTTCTCGATCTGCTCGGGATCGATCTCGAGCGTGATCTTCTCCTGCATGATCTCCTCGATCACGACCTCGAGGTCCGAGCGCCCATTGCGCTCGACAAGCGGTCGCGCTCCGTCGATCAGTTCGGCCAGGCGGCGCTGGATCAGGGCGGTCAGCTTGAACCGTCCGCCCAGCTTCTCGACGATGTGGTCGCTCTTCAGTGCTTCGATCATGGATTCAGCCTCAGATCCCCTGCCGCCGCCTCACACGGTCCGCGATGCGGGCCCAAGCCGCGCAGAGGAAGGGAGTTAGTATAGCGCACTTCCAGATGCCGCGCCCCCACGCGGCCACTTCCACGCCGCTGCGATGCACGACGAGCCGTCCACCCCCACCCAGCCCCCGGAAAGCCCCGATGGCCAGCCCGCCGGCGACCGCTGGCTGCGGCTGCAGCGGCAGGTCTCGAGGGCGCTGTCACGCGTCGGGCTGTCGAGGGACCGCAGGCTGCTCCTCTGGGCCGCCTTCACGGGAATGGCGCTCGCGGCCATCGCGCTTGCATTTATCCGACCCATCCAGTGGCTCGAGCACGGCGCCATCGAGTGGGCCCAGGCCAACCCGTCGAAGGTCCCGATCGCGGTGGCGATCGTGCCGGTCCTCGGCGCGCTGCTGTGCGGCGTCATCCAGTCGATCTTCAAGGTCAAGTTGCGCGCCCACGGCGTCTCGAGCGTGCTCTACGCCATCCACCGCAAGCGGGCGCAGATTCCGTCGGTCCTCGCGATCCGCACCTGGCTTGGCTCGACCGCGACCATCTCGAGCGGCGGCTCCGCCGGACCCGAGGGGCCGATCGTCACGATCGGCGCGACGCTCGGCTCGGTCATCGCCCGCTTCCTGCGCGCGGATCCGCAGACGGCGACGACGCTCGTCGGTTGCGGCGCCGCAGCAGGCATCGCCGCGGTGTTCAACGCGCCGATCACGGGGATCTTCTTTGTGCTCGAGGTGCTGCTGCGCGACTTCTCGCTGCGGACATTCACTCCGATCGTGATCGCAGCCGTGTTCGCCGCCGCGACCGTGCAGACATTGATCGGCACGCCCGAGCCGCTGTTCGGCATCGGCGCCGAAGTGTTCGCAGGAACAGGCGAGGGGCTGACGATCGGCACCGCACCGGCGTTCGCGCTCCTCGGAATCGTCTGCGGCATCGCGAGCGTGTTCTTCGTGCGCACGCTGCAGGCTGCGGAGGTCGCCTTCAGCAAGCTTCCGATCTCGCGCTGGATGCTGCCCGCGACGGGCGCGGCGATCCTCGCGCTTCTCGGCGTGCTCCATGTCGCGCTCGCCAAGGACATGGCCAGTTTCGGCGAAGGACTCCTGCCGCCGTTCTACGGCAACGGCTACGCCGTGGCGGAGGCCGTGCTGCAGCCATCGTTCTACGCGCGCGAGACGGCGCTTGTCGTCGCGGCGCTCCTGATCGGCCTCGCGGTCGTCAAGTGCGTGGCGACAAGCCTCACGCTCGGCTCGGGCGGCATCGGCGGCCTGTTCGCACCCGCGCTCCTCGTGGGCGCGCTCGTGGGCGGCGCGTTCGGAAGCCTCGGCGAGTTCATCCCGTTCGTGGCCGATGTCGGACCCGCCCGGCTCGCGCTTGCCGGAATGGCCGGCGTGGTCGCGGGCACCACCCATGCACCGCTCGCGGGCGCGATGCTCGTCTACGAACTCTCGCGCGAGCCGTCGATCCTGCTGCCCGTCATCCTCGTCGCCGCGCTCGGCACGATCGTCGCCCGCCTGCTCGAGCGCCACAGCCTCTACACCGCCGAACTCGCGGCGCTCGGCGTCCGGCTTGGCTCGGCCTCCGACCTGTCGACGCTGCGTCGCATGCGCGTCGGCGATGTGCAGCTCCGCGAGGCCATCACCGTGCGCGGCTCGGCGCCTGCGAACTCGCTCGTCGAGCTCGCGCGCGGGAGCGAGGAGTTCGTCGTGCTCGACGACTCGGGCGCGCTCGAGGGAATGATCGGCGCGCGCGACCTCCGCATCGCGCTCGTGAACCGCGAGGCGCTGCCGCTCCTCCAGGTGCGCGACATCGCGCGGACCGGCGTGCGGTCGATCGACAAGGACCTGCCGCTCGACCATGCGCTCGACCGCATCGAACGCGGGCCGCTGCCGGTGCGCGACGAGAAGGGCCGGATCGTCGGCGTCCTCACGCGCGGGCGCCTCATGCGCGCGTGGCGCCGGCACATGGAGCGCGACCGATGAGCGCGCAGCGGCTGAAGTTCCCACGCTCGCGGCGCCTCCAGGGCAACGGCGTCTTCAAGGGCGTCATGGATGCGCGGGTGCGCGCCGATTGCGCGCCGTTCTCGCTGCACGCCGCGCCCTCCTCCGCGCCCGAGACCCGCGTCGGCATCTCGATCGGCCGACGGGTCGGCTCTGCGGCCGTGCGCAACCGCCGCAAGCGGCTGCTTCGCGAGGCCTTCCGCCTGACGCAGGACTCGCACCCGAAGGATGCGCCCGCGCCGTACGACCTCGTGGTGGTGGTCCGTCCGCACGACGAGCTTCCGCTCGCCGAGTACCAGCGGCTCCTGCTCGCGGCGATCGAGCATGCGCACGCCGTGTGGAGCAAGCGCCACGCGCGCCGCGCCGAACGCGGAGAAGAGTCTCCATGAACGCGGAGCCGCCGCTTCCCAAGCCCACGCTCGCCGCGCGCGGCTTCATCCTCTGCGTGCGCGGCTACCAGAAGGTGCTCGGCCCCGTCCTCGGCGGCCAGTGCCGCTACTCGCCGAGCTGCTCGTTCTACTCGATCGAGGCGTTCGAGCGGCACGGCGCATGGCGCGGACTGGTGCTGACGCTGCGCCGCATCGGCCGCTGCCACCCGTGGGGCGGCCACGGACACGACCCAGTTCCCCGTGATTGAGCGCTGGCCGCTGCGGCGGCTCGCGTCGGGGACGATCACGCCATTGGCGGCTTCCGCACGCGGGCGCCGTTCAAGTCGACTCGCGGACGCGGTTCTTGAGGTGTCCGACGCGCGAGATCTTCACCTCGATCGTGTCGCCGTCCTTGAGGAAGAGCGGCGGCTTGCGGCCTGCACCCACGCCTGCGGGCGTGCCCGTCAGCACGATGGTTCCGGCGAGGAGCGTCATGCCCTTCGAGAGCTCCGCCACGAGGTAGCGCACCCCGAACACCATGAGCCCGGTGCTCGCGTGCTGCACGCGCTCGCCGTTGAGGATCGTCTCGATCTCGAGGTCCTGCGGATCGGGAACCGCCGACGCCGGGACGAGGTCGCTCATCGGGCAGAAGGTGTCGAAACTCTTTCCTCGGCAGAACTGTCCGCCTGAACCGGTCTTCTGCCACCAGCGCGCGCTCACATCGTTCGCCACGCGGTATCCCGCGATGACCGACAGCGCGTCGGCCTCGCTGACATCGCGACAATCGCGCGCGATCTCGAACGCGAGCTCGCCCTCGTAGTCGACCTGCGGGCCGCCGTGGCGGCAGATCGGCGGAATGACGATGGTGTCGCCGTTTCCGCAGGCCGATGCGGGGTTCTTCATGAACACCATCGGCAGTTCGTCGGTCTTGCCGCCCATCTCGGCGGCGTGGTCGGCGTAGTTTCGTCCGATGGCGAGGATCGCGGGAGGAATGCGCATGGCGCGAGTGTACCGCGCGACGCGCCGCTACTTGCGCTCGGCCTCGCTGCGGTTCATCTCCTCGGCCTGCTGGGCGCGCCGCTTGGCGCGCTCGGCGAGCACGCGACGGGCCTCGTCGAGTCCCGGCGGTTCCGGCAGCATCTCCTTGAAGTCCATGCCGGTCGCCGAGAGGCGGCTCGCACGGTACTCGCTCTCGAGCTGCGGCTTCACGCGGTCGTAGACCATCGCGCGCAGGTCCTCGGGGGCCTTGCGGAAGATGACGAGGCGGTCGAGCAGCGGCTGCGAGGTGTCCTGCAGCACGCTGGTGAGCACCGCGGGAATCGACTCGTCGAGCTGGCCGATGAGGTCCTTCATGCGGCCCTCGCCGAACTTGTTCACGAAGTCGTTGTAGCGGACCTCGCGGAAGAACCGCGTGAGGTCGCGCGCGAAATCGAGCGCTTCCTTCAGCACATCCTCGTTGTCGAGCAGCAGGCCCTCGCGGAAGCCGCGCTGGAGCACCGCGTACACATCGCTGCGCGCGACCTCGGGCTGCATCTCGTACTCGCCGTAGGTGACGCGCTGCACGAACTGCTCGAGCGGCAGCGAGTAGTCGCTGTTCGGGATGATCGCGCCCGAACCGTACAGCTTGTCGAGACGGTCGAGGATCTCCTGCGCGCCCGCGATGTCGCCCACTCGGTAGAGCTGGCGCACCGCGTCGGTCATGAAGTTCTTGTGGCCGTCCATGAAGGTCTCGCCACCGGCGCCGCGCGTGTCGTAGTGCTTGGTGTAGAGATCCGTGAAGTAGCGGTCGATCGCCTTGATCCAGCGGGGGTCGCTGAGGCGCGTCACATTGTCGCCGCTGAACGGGTCGAAGCCCACGAGACCCGAGCGCGACAGGTTGTGCATCGCCTGGATCTGGGTGCGGTCGTTGTTCACGATGCGGGCCACATCCATCTCGTCGGTGACGCGATGCTCGCCGAGCTGGCTGCCGCGCCGCGCCCAGTAGAGCGCATGCGCCTGCGGGTGGCGCCAGTCGAGCGGCCCCGTGTCGCGCGTGTACTCGTACATGAGCTGCGGATCCATGTTGTACGAATCGAGCAGCACGCGCTTGCGCAGGAAGCTGACGACCGCGGCCGCCGCGGTCTGCCGGTCCTTGTTGCCGAAGGTCGAGTCGAACACGACGACGAGCGATGCGGCCTCGTCGTCGGCGGCGCGCATCCGCAGGAGCCGCGCGTACGGCGACGCCTGGCGCGCGGCCCATTCGCCGTAGAGAATCAGGAACCGCTTGTCGACCGCGAACTCGAACCGCGGGCCGAGCGGCTTGAGGCGCGTCTCGAGTTCCTCGATGAACGCCTTCGTCTCGGGAACCTTCGCGTAGAGCTGCTCGAGCGTGTCGGGCGCGTCCGCGATCGACTTGATCCAGGCCTTCCGCTCGTCCCAGTCGTACGGCGGCGCGCCGAGCACCATCTGCCATTCGCGGGCGAACTCGCGCTTGTAGTAGAGATGCGCGTCGTCGGAGAGGCCGTCGATCTTGTGCGCGAACCAGAACGCGAGTTCCTTGCAGAGCTCGAGGTCGTTCGGGTTGTAGCGGATGCCCCGTTCGCGGACGAGCGAGATGCCTTGGTTGACCCAGGCCCACCGCTCCTCCTCGGTGTTGGTCATCACCGAGATGTTGTAGGCGAGGTTGTGGCCGTGGAACGACCAGACCTCGGGGAAGCGCGGCTGCAGCTTGGTGATGAGGTCCGTGTCGGCCATCACCTCGTACAGCAGGCCCTTCTCCTTCTGGATGGTGACCTTGAGCCACAGATAGTCGACGATGAGCCCGCGCAGCGCGCCGATCGCCGTGCCGATCGCGACGATCGGAGGAGCGCCGTCGACCGACTCGTCGGTGTAGCGGAGCTGGTCGCGGTCCGCGATCTCGAGCATCTTCGGCTGCAGCATGCCGGCCACCGCCACGCTTCCCGCGAGGACGGCCACGGCGCCAAGCTGTACAAGTCGGTCGCGCATGTCAGCCTCCCTGCCCGCTGTAGATGGCGAGTTCCTTGCGCCGGAAGACGAACGATCCGACCACGAGCAGGACGCCGCTCCAGGCGATGCCGATCAGCGCGAAGGTCCGCACCACGACTTCCCATGAGACGAGGCGGCCCTCCACCAGCGGCCCGCTCGCGCGCGCCTCGCCGAAGGCGCGCACCGAGAACTCGGTGCCGCTCGCGATGCCACGGATCACGCTCTCGACCGCCTTCAGGAAACCCGAGTCGGTGCGGATGCGGTACTGGTCGATGCTCGTCGCGAGGTAAGGCGCGAGCGAGCCCGCCGCGAAGATCGTGAAGACCACGAGGCAGGCCACGGGGAAGCTGAGGAACGACGACAGCGTCACCGCCAGCATCGCCACGAACGAGAGCTTCAGCAGGTTCACGATCTGGGCGCGCAGCAGGTTCGGGCCGAAGTCGTCGACCTTGTAGAGGAGCTCGAGACCGTCTGGATCGAATCCGATGCTCGAGTCGCCCGGAATGAACGGCGGCATGCCCTCGGGGGCCTTCGACATGTAGCGGAGGTTCGCGATGCGGATCACGAGCGTTCCATCGGGCTTGATCGCCGACGCGGGCACCGAGATGATGTTGGTCTGCGCGGCGACGAACTGCTTGTCGACCCAGCGCGCATCCGGCGCATCGCCGAGGAAGAAGATCACGGGATAGAGGGCGTGGGGGTCGCTCTCGCCCGCATAGAACTTGTACTTGAGCGTCAGCATCGCGCCGAGTTCGCGCGCGGCACCGAGGCCCGTGAAGGTGTAGCTCTCTTCCTCGCCGGGGCCGATCGAGCGCTGCTCGTTCAGGTACCCCTCGTAGACGACGCGGGCGATGGTCTTCTGGACCTCGAGCTCGGTGCGCCGACCTTCCTCGATGTCGGCGCGGGCGTTCGGGTCGGCCGCGATCAGTTCCTTCACGGCAGCCTCGAGTTCGGCCGGCGGCAGCTCGCGGTAGACGGGCGAACCGCCCGCTCGTGCCACCAGCACTTCCTCGCGGACGGCCGCGCGGTCGTACATGTCGATCGACGGACGCGCGCGCATCTGGGCGAGGAAGGCGATCATCGCCAGCGTGCAGACCGCGAGGATCGCCGCGTTGAGGATCACGAGGCCGAGCCACTTGCCCGTGAGCCACGAGATCCGCGACACCGGCTTCGTGAGCGTCATCCACGCCTGGCGGTCGCGGATCTCGAACGCGACCGTCGCGCAGGCGAAGAACACCGTGAGCAGCGCGCAGACGAGGTACATCGCATCGAGCGAGCGCGACAGGAAGGTCTGCACCTGATAGCGGAGCGGCGACGACGGATCGATCCACTGCGGCAGCAGCGGGATCGCGACGATCGCGACCGCCGCGAACACGACCGCGATGCGGAGCCTCATGGCCTCGCGGATCACGCCACCCGCGATCGCGAACACCGGCGACGCCCGGTCGAGCAGCATGAGCAGCGCGCGGACCAGGAGGGCGAAGGCAAGGAGCAGCGCCGGGATCGCGGCGAGGCTCACCGACAGGTCGATGCGCCCGAATCCCCTCGCGATGCCTCCGAGCGCCGCGCTTGCAAGCACGACTCCGACGAGCGGAACGGCAAGCCCGGAGAATGCCGCGAAGTTGATGACCGCGAGCGCGATCACGCCGAGGCCGAGCGGGAGAAGCGGCGCGTCGACGAACGACCGCGGAAGCCAGTCGGGCACCTTCGTGCCGACCAGCGTCGCGGTCACGATCCCGATCTGCTCGAGCTTGCCTTCCTCGTTGAAGAGGCCTTGGAAGCGGGCTGCGAACGCCTCGTTTCCGAGGACGAGCCCGCCGTAGTCGAGCGTGCCCTTCTCCGCCAGCTGCTTCGCGACCGGATTGTTCTGCTTGAGGTTGACATCGCGGATGAGCTCGGGCACGCCCTTCATGAGGGCGTCGATCTGCGAAGTCGCGCGGTAGGTGATCACGCTCGCGGTGGCGACGACGAGCGACAGCACGACCGCCACCGCGATCCGGAACCAGCGCTTGGCGCCAAGCGCCGTCAGCATCTCACGCACGGAGTCCGTGAGGCTCACTTCTTCGGTCCTCCGTCAGGTCGGTCGCCACCGCCGAGGAGCGAGTCGATCACGCCCTGGTCCGGGCCTCCACCGCGTGCATCCTTGCGGACCTCCGGCGGCGGCTCCGGCTTGCGCGCCGGGGCCGCAGGCGTCGCCGCCTTCGTCGGATCGACGAGCGCATCGACCATGGCCGTATCGGCGCCGCGAGGTGCAACCGGTGCCCGGGCGGGCTCGCGCAGCACCGACTTGGGCGCAGGATCCGCCGTCGCGTTGACGAGTGCGTCGACCACCGAGCCGCCATCGGCCGGCGTCTCGCCCTGCCCTTGGAGGAACGACGCGATGCGGCCACCCGACTGGGCGCCGCTCGTCGCGAGCTGCTCGGCGCGCGCGCGCTCGACGATGTCGAGGAAGAGCGACTCGAGCGTCTGCCGCGGCGACTGCACCGACTCGATGCCGACCCCCTGCGTGGAGTTCAGCGCCTGCTCGACGGCGCGGATCGCGCCTTCGCTGAGGCGCGGCGTGCGCAGCAGGGTGTGCTGCGTGTCGGCGAGCAGTTCGTCGCTCGTTCCGGCGGCGCGGATCTTGCCTCCGTACAGGATCACCATGCGGTCGCAGACATCCTCGACATCCGCGAGAAGGTGCGAGGTGAGCAGGATGGTCTTGCCCCGGCGGCCGAGTTCGAGGATGAGATCCTTGACCTGCCGCGTGCCGAGCGGGTCGAGACCCGAGGTCGGCTCGTCGAGGATGAGGAGCTCGGGGTCGTTCACAAGCGCCTGCGCGAGGCCGAGACGGCGCGCCATGCCCTTGGAGAACTCGCCGGCGGGACGGTGCGCCACGCCCTCGAGACCGACCATCTCGAGCAGTTCGGCGGTGCGACGCGCGCGCGTGCGGCGGTCGAGGCCGAACAGCTTGCCGTAGTAGTCGAGCGTCTCGGTCGGATTGAGGAAGCGGTAGAGATAGGTCTCCTCGGGGAGGTAGCCGATCTTGCGCTTCACGGCGACATCGCTCGGATCGCGGCCGAAGACCACGAGACGGCCGCGGGTCTTGTGCAGCAGGCCGAGGATCATCTTGATCGTCGTCGACTTGCCCGAGCCGTTCGGCCCGAGAAGGCCGAAGATCTCGTGACGGTCGATGTGGAAGTCGATGCCGTCGACCGCCCGCGCCGTGGAGCGCAGCCAGAAGTCGGTGAAGGTCTTGGTCAGACCGGTCGCGTCGACGATGCGGTCGGTGGAGCCTTGCTGTGCGTTCGCCATGCTTGATCCTCGCATGCGTGCGGCGCATGCCGTTCTTCAGGCCGTCGGTACTCCGGCCCGTGCTGTCTGGTTCACTGCCCGTCGGCCCCTGCTCGTCAGTCCTTCGCGTCGGTCCCTCGCATCAATCCTTCGCGTCACTCCTTGCCGAGCGCGCCGCTCGCGTCGCGCTTCAGCATGCGCCCGGCGCGGTCGATCGTGATCTGCTCCGAGTTCGGCGCGAAGAAGATGCCCGCGTCGCGCGCGGCCTGCTCGGCCTTCTGGCGATCGATCTCCGCCCGGCGCCGGAGCTGCATGATCTCGTTCGAACTCGTGAGCCGCAGCGCGACCGACCCGAGCCCGTTCGGACCCGCATAGACCTCCGCGAGCGGATCCTCGAGCACCTGGCGCACCGCGTCGATCCACAGCTGGCGCACGATCTGCGCGCCAGAATCGCGGAAGCTCGGCGCGAGGCTCTCGAGCCGACGGAGGTCGCGCTCGAGACCCGCACGCAGCGAGGCCTCGGACGCCTTGGCGCGGGCCACGACGCGGGCGACCTCGCCGCCGACATCGTTGGCCTCCATGCGCTGTCCGAGTTCGACGAGCTTCGCCTCGGCCTCCGCGGTCTTGCCCGCGCCGAGGAGTTCCTCGTAGCCGCGGATCAACTGCAGCAGTTCGACATAGACCTCGCCGCCCGCCACCTCGGTAAGCCCCTTGACGGCTTCCTGGCGCGCGCGCTCGACGACGGCCTTCGCGTTCTCGCGGCCGGTCTGCACATCGCGGTAGCGGTTCTCGACGGCGAACGGCGCCATGCGGTCGCTCGTCGCGACGCTCGTGAGGCGGATGCCGACATTCAGGCGGTCGAGCGTGCGCTGGGCGCGCTCCGTGATCGCCGGTCCAAGCAGGTCGCGCGTGTCGGTGAACTCGGCGAGCGTGAGCGAGCTGGCCGCCTCGACCGCGCCCTGCCGCACCGCCGCCTTCACGAAGTCGACCGCGTCGGCGGGATTGACGGCGCGGAGGTACTTCACCGCATCGACGATCTCGTACGACACCTCGATGCGCGCGTGGGCGATGTCGCCGTCCATGGTCAGGAGCGATCCGTCGCCGATGCCGATCGGGCCGGGCCGAAGACCGGAGTCCGGCGTCGCGGAGTCGATCTGCTCCTGCATGGTCTTCTGCCGCGCATCGCCCTGCTGCATCGGCGCAGGCCAGAAGTCCTGCGACATCGGGATGCCCTTCGTGCTCTGCTGGAAGACGATGAGTTCGCCGATCGGATACGGCCAGAAGGGCTGGAAGCCCGGCTCGAGCTGCTCGCTGCCATCCCTGCCTGCGATCGCGCCGAACAGCGTGCGCACGCCCGTGTCGCCCTCGTTCACCGACTTGAAGCCGGAGAGGAGGAACGCACCGAGAAGCACCACGATGCCGAGCTGGAGGATGCGGTAGGACAGCTTGAGCGCGTCACCGAGCGAGTTGGTCGCCGGGTCGAGCGCCTCGCGAAGCGATTCCTCGCCCTGCGCGGAGACATCGAACCGCGCGCTCGCGGAGCGTCGCGGCGCGATCGGCTCGCCCTGCGGCGGCTGCCCGAGTGGATCGGTCGGATCCGTCGTCATCGCTCGCTCTCCGTGGCCGTCGCCGAGGCCGACTGCTTCTTCTCGCCGCTCGGCTGCGGAATGCCGTTGGCGCCGACCGGGGCGTCGAGATCAAGGAGGTGGAACGGCGCGCGCGTGGTGTCGCCGATGTAGGTGGTCGAGCCGCGGAGGCCCGCCTTCAGGGCGTCGAGCCACGCGAGGAAGGTCGCGAGATCCGAATACTCCTTCATCTTCTCGTAGTAGGCGGTCGCCTCTTCGCTTCCCTTGCCCTCGATGCGCGACGCCCACTGGGTCGCGAAGGCGACGATGGTGTCGGCCTGGCTCTTCGCCTGGCTGCGGATCGCCTCGGCCTGCGACGCGGCGCGCGCGGCCTCGAGTTCGCGGAGCGTGTTCTGGACCTCGGCCATGCGCGAGAGCACGCTGACGGTGGTCTTCTGCGGCAGCACGACCTGCGACAGGCCGACCGACACGGGCTCGACGCCCGCGGCGCGCGCGCCGCCGAGACCGGCGAGGATCGCCTTCTCGGCGTCGGCGAGCCGGGCCTTCGGTCCGACGAGCTCGTCGAACTTGAACCCGGAGACTGCCTTGACCGCACCCGCGAGCGTCTGCTCGAGGTCGGAGCCGGCCTCCTGCAGCGAGCCTTCGTAGCTCTGCAGGAAGTTCTGCGCGGACTCGTCGGTCTCGCCGACCTTCCAGAAGAGGTACGCGCGGACGACGACCTGCAGGCCGTCGCTCGTCTGCACCGTCTGGAGCGGGCTCTCGACGATCTGCATGCGGCGGTCGATCTTCGTCACCGTGTCGATGAAGAAGGGGTACTTGAAGTGGAGACCCGCCGACCGCTCGACGCCCGCGGGGACGCCGAAGCGCGTGCGGATCGCGAACTCATGGAAGTTCACGGTGTAGGTCGTGCTGTAGAGGACGAGGACCGCGAGGATTGCGAGTCCAAGTGCGAATGCCGAAGTGCGCTTGTTCATGACTGTCTTCCGTCTGTCTGATGCGGGCGACCGCAGTCGCTCGCGTGCTTGATTCGTTCCGGGGACGCCGCGGGGCCGAGGGCGTCAACCGCCCTCGCCGCCGTCCTTCTTCTCCATGTACTCGCCGAGGTTCAGGCCCGAACTCGGCTCCTGCATCTCGATGTCGAGCTTGATGCGGTCCGCGTCGGGCAGCAGCATGTACTTCACGCGGACGCTCGCGAGCGCCTGACCGAGGACCTCCATGGTCTTGCGCGCCTTGTAGAGCTCGGGGTCGACCTTCCACGCGGAGGCCTGACCGAGGACTTCCTGCGAGATCGCCTGCGCGTCCATCAGCGTCGACCATCGCGCGGCGCGCGCGGCCGAGATCACGCTCGCGGCACGGGCGCGCGAGTCGATCACGATCTGCTCGAGACGCGCCTGAAGCTCGTCGGCCTTGGCGCGCACCGCGGGGTCCTTGCTGCGCGCGAACTCCGACTCGAGCTGCTTGAGCTCGCCGATCCCCTTCACGAGCTCCTCGGCGCGCGCGACATCGCCCACGATCATGCTGAGGTTCGTGTTGACGGTGCTCTGCTCCTTCTCGAGCTGGCGCCGGCCGTTCTGCTTCGCGATCGAGAGCTCCTCGAACTTGCCGCCTTCCGAACCCGGCGGCCGCAGGCGCGGGATGCTCACGCCCACCACCTCGACGCCGCAGTCGAGCGCGTCGTACGCGGCCTGGATCGAGGTCGCGAGGACATCGACGAGCGGCTGGTCGATCGGAGGAGTGAGGACTTGGTCGAGCGAGCGCGTGCTCATCACGCGCGTCACCTCGCGCATGGCGACCGACTTCAGCATGCGCTCGCGCATGTTGAGCTGGTCGCCACGGCCGCGGGCGTCGTTCGAGAAGTCGAGGAACTTCTCGAGCTGGCCGCTGCGGACGCGGTACTGGAGGACGATGTCCGCCTCGACGAGCGAGAACTGGTCGGTCGCCTGTGCCTCGGCCACGGCCTCGCTGAGGCTGAAGCCCTGCGCGTTGGAACGCGCAGGCGTCAGGCGCGCGCCGGCGCCGACGAGGAAGAGATTCGCGTTCTTGTCGAGTTCTCCCGTCTGCGCACCCCAGGTGATGACCTCGCCCGGCTGGACGGGCTGCACGATGCCGAGCGGGAGTTCGCGCACGAGGTTCACGTCGTAGACGAGCGCGCTGTCGACGGGCCACGGCAGCTTCGCCATGGGCCCGCCCTCGTACACCTTGCCGACGCGCTCGCCGAAGCGCAGGCGCACCGCCTGCTCCTGCGGCTGGACCACGACGAGCGTGGTGAGCGCCAGCACGACCACGATGCCGATCACGGCAAGCTTCGCGAAGTTGCGGAGCAGGAGCTGGTAGCCCCACGAGCTCGTGATGTCGAAGCCGAACTGGTAGTTCACGGCCTCGTTGATCGAGCGCACGATCGAATCGGGCGCCGCGAGCAGGCTCAGGACGCGCGAGTCGAAGGCCGGCCGCGGCGTCTCGCCCGCGCGCCGCGGACGGTAGAGGTTGAGGACGAAGTTGAGCAGCGTCTCCGTCGCGACCGCGATCATGAAGAACGCGATGCCGTAGGAGATCGCCTCGAGGACCGGCGTGGCGTCGCCGGGCTTCTCCTCGAGAAGCAGGAAGACCGTTCCGACGCCGAGCGCGGAGCAGACGAGCGCGTTGCCGACCATGACCGCCGCGCCGCCGCGGAGATTGGCCCACGCCTTCTGCACCGCCATGCCGGCGACGAAGCGCGAGAAGATGAACGCGATCAGCGCGGAGCCGAACGCGACCGCGAGCTGCCAGCCCGGAAGCTCGGTGACGCCGAACTTTCCGTAGTCGACGCCGGCGGCGTCCTTGACGCCCATCCACCAGATCACCGCCCACGCGAGTCCCACGAGAAGCCCCGCGTACACCAGGCTCAGCGCCGGCATCAGGATGCGGTGCATCAGGTCGAGGCGCTTGCGCGCGACCCGCGCCTCGTCGGCCGCGAACATGCGGCCCTGGTCGTCGACGCGAGGACCGGAGTCGAACTCGAGCGACTCGAGCCGCTCGAGCTTGTGCTGGTGGAAGATCAGGATCAGGCCGAGCCAGACCACGAGGCCGCTGAACGCCCACGCGGCGGCGATCACGCTCGCGGAGTCGCTGAGCGTCGGTGGCGGCGGCTGGCCCGGCAGGATCCGCGTCGGGTCGCCGAGCATCGGGCCCGTGGTCTTGCCGAAGATGAGGAGAAGGAGTGCGATCGCAAGCTGGACGGCGAATCCAGCGGAGGCGACACGCGTGGCCCTCTGATAGGCGTGGTGATCGATGCGCATCGGTCAGGCGTGCAGAATCAGGCTCGGACGGAACCGGTTGGCCTCGGGCGTCACGAAGTCGGCACCATGGCAACCGGCGGACAGAAATGACCAGCCCCAAGGGCTGGGGCGGTACTGTAAGGTACGCGGGTCGACCGTGTGGAAGTTCGAACTTGTTTCGGGCCCTGCGCGTTCAAACAATCCATTTCTTCCTTCGCGGTCGCACCCGACCGCCGAGACCGAGGCGGTCGCCCGGTCGCCACAAACGCGAGATTCGCGCGTCTGGAACGCTCAAACCCCTTCACGCGGGGCGCGGCCGGAGCCCACGCAACGGCCCCGCCTCGCAGCCGCAGAACCCACCTGTCCGAACGCCCGGTCGCCGCGCGGGTACCCTTCCGAGTCCAGCCCTTCCGAGTCCAGCCATGTCGTTCCTCGAGCAGTTCCTCGCCATCACCCGCAACACCTTCCTCGAGTCGGTCCGGCAGCCGATCCTGCTCGTGGTGGCGGGTGCCGCGACGCTCCTGATCGTGCTCTGCAACCCGTTCAGCGCGTGGACCATGCGCGACGACCAGCGCATGTTCGTCGACCTCGGCCTCGCGACGGTGTTCCTGGCGACGGCCGTGCTGTCCGCGTTCATCGCGACCAATGTCCTCGCGCGCGAGATCGACAACCGCACCGTGCTGACGGTCGTCTCGAAGCCCGTGTCCCGACCCGTGTTCATCGTGGGCAAGTTCGTCGGCGTCTCGATCACGATGTCGCTTGCGCTCCTCTATCTCGGCCTCGTCTACATGATGGTCGAGATGCACGGGACGCTGCAGACGGTGCGCGACCCGCTCCACATGCCGGTGATCACCTTCGGCCTCGCGGCGATCCTCGTCGCGATCGGCGGCGGCGCGTGGATGAACTTCTTCTACAACAAGAACTTCTCGGCGTGGACGATCGGCGTGGGCGTTCCGCTCCTCGCGTTCGCCTACCTGATGGCGCTCTTCTTCGATGCGGAGTGGAATTCCGTCCCGCTCTCGAAGCAGTTCGAGCCCGAGATGTGGAAGGCGCTCTTCCTGATCGGCCTCGCCACGCTGGTGCTCAACGCGGTCGCCATCGCGGCAAGCACCCGGCTTGGGCAGGTGTTCACGCTCGTCGTGGTCGTGGGCGTGTTCCTGCTCGGCCTGCTGTCCGACTGGATGCTGGGATCCCGCCTCGCGTCCGATGCCGAGACCGGCATCCTCGCCAAGGGGTTCTTCTCGGCCTGCCGCGCCGCGCTGCCGAACTTCCAGGTGTTCTGGCTTTCCGACGCCCTGACCCAGAAGAAGTCGATCCCCTTCGACTACATCGGGTTCACCGTCCCCTACACCCTCGCGCTGGTCACGGCGCTGCTTTCGCTCGCCACGGTGCTCTTCCAGCGCCGCGAGGTCGGTTGACCGTCTACGCGCGGCGCCGCCAGCCAAGCACTTCCTCACGGACATGGCGGCGCGTGAGGACGATCAGCAGCACGCATGGCCAGGTCGCGGAAGCGAACGAGATGACGGTGAGCTGGCGCGTCAGCGCGCTGCGCGTCGCCTGGTCGGTCGGGATCGGCTGGAGCGCCGACTCCTCGACGCCCTGCTTGAGACGACCGTCGCGCATGGCTTGGGCCAGGTCCTTGCTCCAACCCACCTGCTGCTCGTAGGCCTTCAAGCCGACCGCGATGTTGGCCGCGACGAGCGCGACACGCGCCACGCTCCACGCGAGGCACAGTTTCGATCCGAGCGCATTCCTTCGCAGAAGCATCGCGCTTCCGGCGACGAGCATCGCTCCGAGCAGCACGAGCAGCACCGACTGGAGCAACACCCAGTTCCGCACGATCGCCGGTGGATCGGGGAGCTCGAAGCCAAACTGCCGCTCGCGCACCTCGGGAAAAAGCATCTGCGCCGCGAACCCGACATGCACGCCGATCCCGATCATTCCGATGACCACCGAGATGGTCGGAAACACCACGCGCCACCGGCCGAGCCGCGGATCGGCCTCCTCGGACGCGGCCGCGTCCGACGCCGCATCGTCCTGCCGAGCGGGCTCCGCGGAGTCGTGCGCGCGCGCGCCGCCCGCGCTCATGCTTGGGTCTGACGCCGCGCTCGGATCGTTCTTCGGATCGGACATGCCTGCATCGCAACCGATTCGGCTGCGATTCGCAAGCCGACCGCGCGGAAGCCGCGGTCAATGCAAAGGGGCGGCCAGCGAGTGGCCGCCCCTTGCGTCGTACGGTTGTGGTCTGCGAGGCGCGTCAGTTGCGCTCGCGCTTCTTCATCTCGCCGAGCTCGCGCTTCATGCGGGCGAGTTCGCGCTTGATCGGCTCCGGAGCCTGGCCCTCGAT
>Ga0209990_10002067_pt1 | contig 16100 bp, 11 predicted proteins | sample NOAtaG_6_FD_187304 | JGI IMG/M metagenome (GOLD analysis project Ga0209990, IMG submission 187304) | Freshwater lake microbial communities from Lake Erie, under a cyanobacterial bloom - NOAA_Erie_Diel5S_2200h metaG (SPAdes) (version 2) | ecosystem: Environmental > Aquatic > Freshwater > Lake ...
GACGGCACGGAGCTGTACGCGGAGTTCGGCCGCGCCGTGCAGCCGACGTCGTTGCGGGACCTGCTCGTCGAGCCGAATCACTCGCTTGGCTATACGCTGGGGCTGCAGCGCGTCGCCCCCGGCGGCAGCCCCGGCACCTGGTGGCGGGTGCAGGCCGAGGCGACGTTCACCGAGCAGTCGCCCAGCTACCGCACCCGGCCGCAGGCGAGCTGGTACTCGAGCCGCGGCGTCACGCGCGGCTTCACGCACGACGGACAGGTGCTGGGCAGCGCCATCGGGCCGGCGGGGAGCGAGCAATTCTTCGGCGTTGACCGGCTTGCGGGGCGCTCGCGCGTCGGGGTGTACGCCCAGCGCACGCGGCGCAATCAGGATGCCTTCTTCTCGCTGCCGTGGAACTACGCCGGCGGGCAGGGCTTCTGCGAGTTCGACGTCGCATCCGAGCTCGGGGTGCGCGGAGCGTTCGAGTCGTCGCGGGCGATGGTGCGGTGGCAGGCGGGTTGGATGGACCGGCTCAACGTGTTCTTCCAGAAGAACAACGGGTGTCCCGGGGTGACCGGCTTCGCGCCGCGGGACCAATCCGGCCTCTCCGTGCGGTTCGACGTCTCCGCCCTGGGCGGCTCGCGCGCTGCCCCGCGGCCGTGGAGCCGGCCCGCACCTGCGCGCCCAGCGTCGCCCGCCCTGCCGGGTGTCGTACGCGAAGCCGATGCCTGGGTGGGCAGCGAGGGGGAGCGCCGTCTGCTCGCGGTCGCACTGGCGTCACCGGACACCGGCATGGGCCCCCTGTCGCTGCGGACGTTCTCGCCGCGCGTCCTGTCCCGACTTGGCGCGGAACGCACCGAGGGATGGTCGGTGGTCGCGCCGGAGGTGGGGCTGCGCGTGAACTCGACCTACCCTTGGGGTTCGTACGACGGGGCCGTCTGGGCGGGGCGCGGGCCGACGGGCTGGGCGATGGGTGGCGTGGCGTGGCGCAGCGGGCGGGTCGCGGTGCGGCTCGCGCCTCTGGCGTTCGTGGCCGCGAACACGCCGTTCCCGCTGTTCACGGGTCGCTCCGACGGCGACCTGCGTGAGCCACAGTACCCGCGCACGGTGGACCTGCCCCAGCGCTTCGGCACCGAGCCCTATGCTCGGCTCGACCCGGGGCAGAGCGAAGTCCGCGTGGACGCGCTCGGCGCGACTGTCGGGCTGAGCAGCGGCAACCAGTGGTGGGGGCCGGCACAGTTCTTCCCGTTCCTGTTCTCGAACCAGGCGGCGGGGATCCCGCGGCTGTTCGCGGGGACGGCGGCACCGGTGAACGTCGGCATCGGCCGGCTGCATGGTGAGGTGTCGTGGGGGGTGCTCGGTCAGTCGGCGACCTTCGACACCTCGGGGACGGTCGCGCGCCCGAGGCGGTTCGGGGCCGGGGTGGTGGCGGTGTTCCAGCCGCGCGGATTCGAGCAGCTCGAAGTCGGGGTCGGACGGTACTTCCACGCGCGCTGGCCGGACCGGGGGGTCCCCGGTCGCTACTGGTGGAGACCGTTCTCCGGGGTGTTCAAGGCGTCGCTGCCGGTCGAGAGCGGGTCCATCGGGGGCGACGACCGATCGGTGGACGGCGAGAATCAACTCGCCTCGGCCTTCGCGCGGTTGGCACTGCCGGGAAGCGGCGCCGAACTCTACGCCGAGGCCGGCCGCGAAGACCATTCGTGGGACGTTCGGGACATCGTCGTGGCACCGGACCAGCAGAGCAGTCTGCTCGTGGGGGTGGCGCGGGCCTGGCGGCGGGGAGACGCGCTTACGGTGGGACGAATCGAATGGCTCAGCCATCAGGCCCGTTCGATTGACCGCGCGCGCGGCGGCGCATCCATCTACGCACATTCATCTGGCAGCAACCAGGGCCATACGCAGCATGGACAGTTGCTCGGTGCCCCCACGGGCCCCGGGAGCGCTGCCGGCGCGGTCATCACGGTCGAGCGGTTCACGCCCGTCGTCAGGACGTCGTGGACCCTGACGCGCATCCTGCGCCGCCAGCGGCTGTCGCCGCTCGCGACGCCCGCGACGCTCGACGCCCGGGCCCTCGACGTGCAGTACGCGTTGGCGTTCGAGCGGCAACCGGTCCGCACGGGGGCGCTCGGCTGGGGGGCCGCCCTCACGTGGAACTACAACCGCGACTTTACGTCGGACCGGGGCAATGCCAGCATCTGGATCCGCTGGCGCCCTCGGGGCGTCGGGGTGATGCCCGGTCAGTAGGCGCCGCTGCGGCGCATGACGGCGGGCAGCGTCTGCGCCAGGATCGCGAGGTCGAGCCAGAAGCTCCAGCGCTCGATGTACTCGCGGTCGAGCCGCACGACTTCTTCGAAGTCGAGGATGTCCGACCGCCCGTGCACCTGCCAGTTGCCGGTGATGCCCGGCTTGACGCTGAGGCGGCGGAAGTGGTGGGCCTCGTAGTCCTGGAGGTCGCTCTCGAAGAACGGGCGCGGCCCGACCAGCGACATGTCGCCGACGAGCACGTTCCACACCTGCGGCAACTCGTCGAGCGACCAGCGGCGCAGGAAGCGGCCGAAGCGCGTCACCCGGGGATCGTTGGGGATCTTGAACAGCCGACGATCACCCGACGCGTTGAGGTGCGCGAGGTCAATCTTCTCCTCGTCGGCCCCCTGCCGCATGGTGCGGAACTTGAGCATGCGGAAGCGCCGGCCGTGCCAGCCGGCGCGGGGCTGGGCGAAGAGGATCGGCCCGGGGCTGTCCAACCGAACCACCACCGCGATGAGCGCGAAGACGGGGGCCAAGACGACCAGGCCGATCGTCGAGGCCACGATGTCGAGGGCGCGCTTGAGGGTGGGGATGCGATCCCCCGCCCCGAGACTGCCAAGCTCGAAGAAGGGCTGGTCGCCGGCCCAGATGAGCGTGGGCCTCGAGCCGCGCATCGGTGTGCCCGGGGCGGGATACACCAGCGCACAGCCCAGCCGCTCGGCCAAGGGTGCGAGGGCGCGAATCGCCACGGCGGACACCCCATCGCCCACGACGATCGCCCGTGCGTCGGTGGTGATCACCCGGCGCTCGAGCTGCCGCAGGCGAAGTCCGCCCTTTCCCTCGTCCACGACGTGGGTGCGGACGGCCTCGTACTGGGCCGGCACGATCGGGTCGGCGAGGCCGCGCCGCTGGACGACGATGGCCGGCCACTGGCGACGGTGGCGGCGCCGCCACCACGGCACGGGTGCCGCGGGGGGGGCCGGACGTTCGTGACCCGTCGGGAGGGCGAGACGCCGCTGTGAACTCACAGTGGAAATATGGCTAATCCCGGAGGGCTCCGCCAAGCGCCTCGGCGATCATCCGGCACAGCCGGTCTGGCTCGAGCGTCTCAACCGGGGTGCCCGGCGGATCGGTCGTCAGCACGGTGACCTCCCCGCCCCACGGCCGGAACTGGCCGGGATCGGTGGGGCCGAAGACGACTGCGACGGGCGTTCCGACGGCGGCGGCGACGTGCGCAGGCCCCGAGTCCACGCAGATCGCCGCCGACGCCCGTGCCATCACCCAGGTGAGGTCGTTCACGGTCGTCCGGCCGGTCAGGTCGGCCACCCCCGCTGCGGCGTCACCCAGGTGGCGACAGATGGCTGCGGCACGGGGGCGGTCCGCGGCGGCCCCGACCAGCGCGAGCCCAAGGCCTCTGGCGGCCGCGTGGCGGGCGATCGCCGCAATCTGGGCCTCGGAGCACGATTTGGCGGGCTGCGAGCCCCACGGAGCCAATACGAGCCATTGGCGGCCGTTTCCGGCGGCCAGCGCCAGCGCGGCCTCGACCTCCGGCGTGGTCGCGGCCGGGGGGGTAAGCGTCGGCCGTCCGGCGCGGCGCACGCCGAGGGTCGCGACGATCCCCATCGCCTTCTCGACTTCGTGGAGGGACCCGTCGAAGGGCCAGCACCGCGTGAGCAGGGCGCGGCCGCCGGTGCGGTCGGTGCCAATGCGTTCCGGGGCACCGGAGAGGGCGCCGAAGCAGAGGATCTGTCGCAGGTCGCCTCGGAGTTCGAGAACGACGTCGTAGCGCCGGCGGCGCACCATGGCGATGACCGCCGGGAGACCCAGCCATGCCGCGACGCGGCTGCCGAAGGATGCGCCGCGCGCCGCGAGCCACCACGGCAGCCGGACGGGAATGGCCTGGGTGACCGCCCGGTGCTGCGCGAAGACGTCCACCGACCAAGGGGCGCAAAGCACGTCCAGGCGGGCGGGGGTGAGGGCGTCGGCGAGCGGGGTGAGCACCGAGGTGGCGAGCACGGCGTCGCCGAGGTGATCGGGGCGGACGACGAGCACGCGCGGGGCGGCGGGGAGGGGCTGCGAGGGTGCCACCAGCCACGGGCGAAGAGCGGTGAGGATGGCATCGAGCAGCCGACCGGCCGCCCCCTTGGCCGCCGAGCTGGGGGTGAACGGGACGGGGGCGCGCCCCGCCGTCACCGGGTGCCGGCCATTTCGAGCAGGAGCGCCTCGTACTGGTCGGTGACGGCCTCCCACGAATAGACCTTGGCGGCGCGTTCGGCGGCCGCGCGGGCGAGGGCATCGCGCTGCGTGGGATTGGCCAGGAGTCGCTCGAGGATGGGCGCCAGGGCATGCGCTCCGCCTTCGGAGTCGTAGGCGAGGCCGGCGTCGGCGATGGTCTCGCGGTTCTCCGGGGTGCCGTTGACGATGACGGCGGTGCCCATGGCCATGGCCTCGAGCAAGGCAGGATGCGTGCCGCCGACTTCGCTGGTTTCGACGAAGGCGTAGCTATTGGTGCCGAGTTCGCGGTAGCCCTCGCCGAAGACGTAGCCGGTGAAGACGACGCGGGGGTCGGTGGTGGCGCGGAGGCGGGCCTTGTACGTGTTGGCGTAGGGGGCGTCGCCGACGATGACGCACTTGAGGTCGGTGTCGAGGCGGCCCCACGCATCGATCAAGTGGTCGATGCAGTTCTCGGGGACCATGCGGCCGACGAAGAGCACATAGCGACCCGGCTCGAGCCCGTACTTCGCCAGCGTTTCCCCCGGCGGCTGCCGCGCGATGTCGGCGCCGTAGGGGATGAAGCGGGGGGTGAAGCCGTAGGTCTGGGTGTAGAAGTCCTGCACCGCGCGGGAGTCGGTGACGACGACGTTGGCGGTGTAGCGCGAGATGCGCTCGGCCCACTTGATGAAGGCCTTGGCGGGGGCCGGCCACTTCTTGCGGCGCCAGTCGAGGCCGTCGACGTTGATGGCGGTTGGCGTCCCGACGAGTCGCGGGAGCCAGGCGACGGGGCTGTTGCCGGCGATGAAGTAGAGGGCGGCGTCGTAGCGCTGGGTGAGGGCGTGGATGCCGCTCAGCGCGGTGTGGACGATGGTGTCGGCGTACTTGTTGGCGACGGTGGGGAGGGTCACCAGGCGGGCGCCGCGGTAGTCCTTGCGGTGGTCGTTGGGGTAGTGATGGGAGCGGCGGTAGACGGTGACCGCGTGGCCGCGGGCGGCGAGGCGCCATGCGAGTTCTTCGGCGCAGGTCTCGAAGCCGGAGTAGGAGGCGGGGATGCCGCGGGTGCCGAGGAGGGCGATCGACAGCGGCCGATCGCCGGGCCGAAGCGTCACGCGCCGCCGCTCAGCCCCGCGCGCGCAGCAGCAGCCGCCCGGCCAGCCGCGACCGGCCGACCACGGCCGCCACGCGCTCGGCTTCGGGACTGCGCTCGCCGCGCTCGGGATCGAGCCACGCCCGGAGCAGCACCACCGTCCCCCACGCGGTGACCGCCACCACGGCCGCGAGCAGGGCGTACAGCACGGTGTATCGCGGCATCGGGTGGAGCGCGGTCGGCAGCGGATCGACCACGACGACGATCGGCGTCTGCTCGAGCTCGCGCGCCAGCGCTGTCTCGCGTTCGAGCACGGCCTGCTGGTACGTCTGGTTGGCGATTGCCACCGCGCGATCGAGCTGCTGGCGCTCGATGACGGCATCGGCCCCCTGCCCCAGCGCCCGGTTGCGCCGCGCGAACTCGAGTTGCGCGCGCTCGGCGCGGGCGAGCGCCGCCGCCATGCTGTCCACCCGCGTCTCCTGCCCCTGCCGCTGGGCCGAGGCCTGCGCCTTGGCGATCGCGACGTAGGTCGACGAGAGCACGCTCACCAGCCGGTTCGACAGCAGCCGCGCGAGGGCGGAGTCCCGATCGGCGACGCGCAGTACGATCAGTCCTGTGCGGCGATCGGGCGCGGCGCTGATTCGCTGCCGCATCGCCTGCTCGATCTGCCAGGGCGTCGGAGCGGACAGCTCGGCCACGCGCTGCCCCAGGGCCGCGCCCGCAACGGTCGTGTCGGCGACCGCGAGGAGCACGCGCCGCGACACCACGAGGCCGGCGACGAGGTCTGGCGTCGCGGTGAGCCCCGCCGTGAGCGACAGGCCGCTCAGCCCCGCGAGCGACCCGAGGCCCGACGGCATCCGGCTCCCCGACACGGTCGCCACCGTCACCGCGGCCTCGTAGCTTCGCGGCCGGAGGAGGGTGGCCGCCCCGACGAGCGCCCCCGCCGCCGCGCCAACGAGCAGCAGACGCGGCAGCGCCTCGACCAGCGCCACCCACCATGAGGGGGACGACGCGGTACCGAGGGCGCGCGGCTGGCTCCGCGGCGCCGAAGGCAGGGGCGCGGCGCTCATTCGGGCGACCGGGGACGGAGGTCGGACACGTGGTTCAGGTAGGCGACGACGAACGGCAGCAACAGGGAGAACCGGAAAAAGGTAAGGGACGAGAAGCCCAACTCGAAGAGCAGCAGTGCGACGAGCAACTGCCGGCGGTGCCCGGCGTCCCGCACCTCGGCCCGCACCCAGACGATCACCCCGCCGTACACCAGCAGCAGGAGGGGCACCGACCCCCGCAGCAGCTGCTCCACGGGCCCCGAGTCGCCGTAGAAGACGTCCGTCGAGTACGAGAGCCCCACCGGGCGCAGGGGATGCTCGGCGATGTAGCTCATGCTGCCGGCGATCGTCCCCCCGCTCAAATAGCGGCCCCGGAAGCCGCCGTCGTCGGCGCCGAAGGCGAGGCGCAGCACATCATCGAGGGCCAGCGGCCCGAGCGCTTCCCCGGCGAGGGCCACGCCACCGGCCACCAGCGCCACGAAGCCCCCCCACACCCAGAGCCGACCGCGCGGTGCACGGGCGAGTCGCACCAGCGCCAGCACGGCGAATCCCGCCGCCGCCGCGGACGTCAGCGCTAGGCTGACCGCGGCATTGCCGATGGCCAGCACGAGTGCCACCCGCGTCCCCTTCGCGCGCCACGTCTCCCACTGCAGCAGGAACAGCAGGTAGTACGCGAACGCCGCCGTCGAGTGCGAGCCGAACGAGAAGACCGGCTTCCGCCACCCCGTCATGTTCGCGACGAGGTCGTCGTACACCACGGTGTACCACTGGACGAGCCACGTGCGCACCCCGTCGTTGCCCGACACGATCGCCACGCCGAGCGCGAGCACGATGGCGTTCGCGACCGCGAGCCAGCGCTCGGTGCCGCGGCCGACGGGCAGCTCGCCCGCGCGGAACGCGAGGAGGGCAAACGCCGCCGAATAGGGCACCAGCGCCCCCAGCGCCAACTGTCCGTAGGGTGAGACGAAGGTCGCCACCGCCAGCACGGATACGCCGGCGGCGCCGAGCCAGAGGCCACCCGGACGGAACGGCGCCCGTCCCGCCGCGAGCGGGGAGAGGAAGAGCGCGATCGTCACCGCCGACCATCCGAGGACGAGCGTCGGGTTGACGACCCCGCCGATCGACGACGGTCCGAACAGCGCCAGCACCAGCAGCACCGGCGCGAGGACGGCGCGACGCGTGCCCGTCGCCGCCACGGCGGGTGACGGCACGTCAGGCAGCCCCGCGGCGATGGCCGTCATCGGCCTGCGATCGCCGCGGCCAGCCGCGGGGCGAGCGCCTCGAGGGCGAAGTGTTCCTCGACGACCCGACGCGCCACGCCGCTGGCGCGGCCCCGCCGCGCCGAGTCGTCCACCCACTCGAGGATCGCCTCCGCCCACGCGCCGTCGGGCACCCCCGTCCCGACCTCGCCGTGCGCAAGGACCTCCACGTTCATCCCCACCGGCGACACTAGGGCCGGCACCCCACACGCCATGTAGAGCAGCATCTTGTACGAGCACTTCCCGCGCTCCCACGTCGAATCGCGGAGCGGCATCAGGCCGAGGTCGAACCCCTGAATCGTGGGGACCTCCACTTCCGGCCGCCAACGCACGTACTCCACCCGCTCGGGTGGCAGCCCCTCGAGCCGCGGTGCCCGATCCGACAGGACGCACAGCCGCACCTCCGGCCTCCGCGCCATCACGGCCGCCAGCGCCGGCGCGAGCGCCTCGACGTACGGCAGGCCACCGCTCGCCCCGGACCACCCGATCACGACCGACGCCGAGGGCGGACGCCCGGCCGGCACGAAACGCGCCGTATCCACCGCCGTCGGTACGATCATCACGTCGCGACAATGCCGCCCGAACCACTCGGCCAGGAACGCGTTGCCCGCGATCACCCGATCGCAGCGCCGGGCGAGGCGGGCCGCAAAGCCGCCCCGCGGCAACGCCCACAGGGCATCGTCCACGTCCAGCACGCGCGGCCGCTTCGTGAGTCCTTCGAGGGTGACGAGCGTCGAGACCAGCTCCCGCTGCAGCACCGTCACGTCGGCGCGGTGGGTGGCGGCCACGTCCGGCACGCGGTCGAGCAGCGTGGCCGCGAGCCACCCCGGACGTTGCCACGTCGCGACGGGCGGATAGCTGCCGACCCGCGACGCCCGCTCCTCCAGCGCCACGCCCCAGCGCTCGAGCCGTCCGAGGAACTGCCGGACGCGGAACCGTGCGCTCGGAACCGTCGCGCCACCGGTGAGCGCAAGGGCGCGGATCATCGGGCCAGCTCCCGATACAGCGCGACGTATCGCTCGGCGATCCGCGCCATCGAGAACTCGCGGTCCATCCGCGCCCGTCCCGAACGCCCGAGCCCCTGCCGGACCGCCGCCGGGAGATCGAGTATCGCCGTGATCGCCGCCGCGAGCGCCGCCGGATCCCGAGGGGGCACCACGCGTCCGGCATCACCCAGCACCCGGGCGCAGTCGCCGACGTCGGTCGCCACCGCCGGCACCCCGCAGGACAGCGCCTCGCCCAGCACGTTCGGGAAGGCCTCGTCCACCGACGGCACCACGGCGAGGTCCAACGCCGGGAAGAAGGCCTCCGGCTTCGTCGGCCGGAGCAAATGCACGCGCCCGCCCAGCGGCCGCGCCGCCTCGCGCAACGGTGACGCCGTGGCATCCACGCCGGGGCCGGCGAGGACGAAGTGGGGGGCACTCCCGTGCCCGGCCACCTGCAGGGCGGCCGCGATGAAGGCGTCGTGTCCCTTGATCGGGCTGTAGCGCCCGAGCATGCCCACCAGCGAGACGTCGTCTGCCACGCCCAACTGATCGCGCAACGCCTGCCGGGCCGCCGGATCAGGAACCAGACGCGCCGTGTCGAAGCCGTTGTCCACGCGGAGCATCCGCCCGCGTGGGTACCCCCACCCCGCGTGCGCCTGCATCGCCGCATCCGAGTTGCAGACGATGCGCGACGCCACCAGCCAGCCCAACGGCCCGCTCGCGCGGGCCAGGAGCACCGTTGCCGTGCGCTCGACGTCGCGCGTGATGCGATTGGCCCGGATGTTCCACAGCACCGGCCGCCCGGTGCCCAGCGCGGCGAGCCCGCCGACCACGTTGGCGTGGTACATCCACGTGTGCACGAGGTCTGGGGCGAAGGCGCGCACCTCGCGGCGCACCGCCCGCACGGCACGCGGCAGGTCGCGCACGCCACCCGCCCGCAGCGCGACAACCGGGATGCCCGCCGCCTCGAGCACCGCGCCGTAGGTCCCCTCGTCGAGGAGTGAGACCACGCATTGCGTCACGGCCGCCGACGTCGCCGTCGCGAGCTTGACCAGCATCGCCTCGGCCCCGCCGGTGCCGAGTCCGGTGATGACGTGCAGGACGCGCACGACTCAGCGCGGGGCGCCGCGCGACGCGTCGTGCCACGCGTCGCGCCAGGCGACGTACATGAGGACGTTCCAGAGCGACGCCTGGTGGTTGCGCGCCCCCGACCGGTGCGCACGCCAGAGCGCCTGCACCGGTGCCGGATCGAGGAAGGGATCGCGGGCGAGGCTGGCCGCACCGAGCAAGTCGTCCGCCCAGTCGCGGAGCGGCCCACGCAGCCATTCCGCGACGGGAATGGCGAAGCCCTGCTTCGGGCGCTCGATCAGGGTGCGCGGCACGTAGCGGTCGAGCAGCCGGCGCAGTGCCCACTTCCCCTGCCCGTTCACGACGCGACGGCCCACCGGCAGCCGCCACGCGAGCTCGATCACCCGCGCATCGAGGAACGGCGCCCGTGACTCCAGCGACACCGCCATCGTCGCCCGGTCCACCTTCACCAGGATGTCGTCTGGGAGGTAGCCTACGAGGTCGCGGTACTGCATGCGCGGCAGCGGGGGCGACGGCGCGTCGGCGGGCTGGACCCAGTCGGGCCAGGCGGCGACCGCGCGCGTGGTCCCTCGCACGGCGCCGGGCCCGTCGAACCAATTCGAAATGAGCCGGTCGTACACCCCGTCCAGCGAGTCCGCGCGCAGCAGCGCCACCGCCTTGTGCAGCTTGTCGCCCGCCTGTGCCACCCGGAGCCGCGGCGGCAGCGCAGGACGGGCCATGGCGGCCACCCCGTCCCACGCCTCCGTCGGCACGGTCAGGACGGCCCGGGCCGCTGCGCGGCGTGCGATGGCCGGCCAGCCGCCGACCCGATGCCACAGTCGCTCGGTCCACAGGTAGCGCGTGTAGCCGCCGAAGACCTCGTCGCCGCCGTCGCCCGACAGCGAGACCGTCACGTGCCGTCGCGCGAGCGCCGCCACGAGGTGCGTCGGCACCTGCGACGAGTCACCGAACGGTTCGTCGTACATCGTCGCCAGATGCGGGATCACGGCAAGGCACTCCTCCGGCGAGACGACCATCGCGGTGTGGTCGGTGCCCAGGTGCCGCGCCACCGCCGCGGCCGCCGCCGCCTCGTCGTAGCGCGCCTCGCGGAACCCGATCGTGAACGTCCGCACCGGCCGCGACGACTGCGCCTGCATCAGCGCGACGACGAGCGACGAGTCCACGCCCCCCGAGAGGAACGCCCCGAGCGGCACGTCGGCCACCATCTGCTCGCCGATGACGGTGCGCAGCACGCCGTCGAGGACATCGAGTGCCGCGGACTCGTCACCGGGCAGCGGATCGTCGAGCCCTGCGCGCGCCACCGCCGCTGCCGACCAGAACGTGCCGGCCGCGCCCGCCGGCTCGCCCGCGAGGTCGGTGAAGGTGCGCCACGTGCCGGGCTCGAGCTTTCCGACCCCGCGGAAGACGGCGTGCGGTGTCGGCACGTAGCTGAAGCGCAGGAACGCCGCGACCGCGTCGGCGGACGGCTCCAGCCGGAGCCACGGCAGCGCGGCGAGCGCCTTGAGCTCGGACGCGAAGGCTAGCCGTCCGCCTTGCACGACCCAGTAAAGCGGCTTCTCGCCTGTACGGTCGCGCGCCAGCGTCAGGGCGCGCCGCTCGACGTCCCAGCACGCCATCGCGAACATCCCGTGTGCGCGGTGCAGCGTGCGCTCTAAGCCCCACCGCTCGATCCCCGCCAGCAGCACCTCGGTGTCGCTGTGGCCGCGGAAGGTCGCGCCAGTGGCCGCGAGCACGTCGCGCAGGGCGCGGTAGTTGTAGATCTCGCCGTTGAAGACGATCTGGTACCGGCCGCTCGGCGACGCCATCGGCTGGGCGCCGAGCGGCGAGAGGTCCACGATGGACAGCCGCCGGTGGCCAAGGGCGATGCCCACGGCCGGATCGCACCAGACGCCGGATCCGTCCGGCCCGCGATGGCGCAGCCGATCGGTCATCGCCGTGATCAGGGCCGGCGATGCCGCCGCGGGATCGGCAGGGCTCCAACAGCCGGCGATGCCGCACATCTCAGGCCTTCCGCTTGACCATGAAGATCGAGCCGCCCGTCTGGGTCAGGACCAACGCCCGCAGCCACGGCCGGCGCTGGACTCGCGGCATCAGCCACCGGCGCAGGCGGCTCCCCTGCACGAACGGGCTGTCCGGCGGCACCACGTCGAGCAGCGAATAGAACTGCGCGAAGCCGGCGTAGCGCCCCAGCTTCACCAGCTCGGTGTAAGTGTACCAGTGGAAGGCGGGCCTGGCGTTGTAGTTCGCCAGCGCCGGGGCGAAGTGCTGCTGGTGGTGCACGTACGCCTCGCGCACCGCCGCCGGGAACCAGTTCAGGAACGGCACGCTGTACTCGCCGTTGAAGCCGCGCGGATGGAATTTCGTTCGGCAGGTCGTGTAGATGTACACGAGCCCCCCCGGCTTGAGCACACGAAAGATCTCCGCCAGGCTGCGAGGCGGCGAATCCACGTGCTCGAGCACGCTCTCCATGAGCACGAAATCCTGACTGCCGTCCGGGAGCGGAATCGCCTCCGCACTGCCCTCGACGACGGTCGCCCGCTCCCCGACGAACGCCGTGGCAGTCCGCACGTTGTCGCGCACGGGCTCGACCCCCGTCACGACGAAGCCGGCGTCCGCCATCGCAAGGACGGCCCGCGGCGCCGGCCCGCAGCCGAGCACAAGCCCGTGCGGCGTGGCGCTGTCGAAGCGCACGATTCGAGGCAGGCACGCGAGCACGGCCGGCGTGAACAGCGGCCCTTCGGTGTGATGCCGATGATGGTACTCGGCCCCCAGACGCTCCAGGTCCGGGTACAGGTCGGCCAGCGGCCGGTCGGTGAATTGATCCACGGACATCGCGAGGAAACTAGCGGGACAGCCAGCGGTCCCTAAGGGCCAGCACCGCGCCCGCGGCGGAGGCCGCGGCGGCCAACGGCCCGTCGTGCACCGCCCGCCACGACTCTCGGACCGACCCTCCCCCCAGCCACGCGTACCGAAACACGTTGACCGCCGTGCGTCGGCGGAACGCCGGCGGCAACGGGTCATCGAGCATCTCCCGATGAAAGAGCCACGTTCCCTTGGCCGACCGCGCGAGGACGCGCCGCACGTGCCGGGTGATGCCCCCGGGCTGGTACTCCTTGACCTGCAGGATCTCGTCGGCGAACCGCATCAGGTACCGCCGCCCGATGCGGTTCCACACCAGCCCCTCCGGCACGTAGCGCTCACCGGGAAAGCGGGGGAAGGGATACGCCTGCACGATCTCCGTGCGATGGAAGCCCCACTTGTCGCCGACCAACGCCCCGGCGGCGACCAGTTCCCGTATCGTGGAGTCCATCCGGGCCTCGGGAAAACGGCGCCCCACGACGCGACCATCCGGGAACTGCGTATGCACCGTCACCCCGGTGAACCGATGGCGCTGCTCCGCGGGAATCTCGGCCCACAGCTCGGCGAAACGGCGGATGGCGTGCGGCAGGGGCCAGTCGTCGGAGTCCTGGACGCAGAAGAACTCCCCGCGCGCCGCGGCAAGCCCGGTGTTGTGCGCGCCGGGCTTCCCCTGATTCACCTGCCGGACGTATCGCACGGGAAAGCCCGCCATCGTCAACCACGGACGGACGACGTCCGGCGTATCGTCCACGGATCCGTCGTCCACTATGAGCCATTCGAAGTCCCGGCTCTCCTGCGCCTCCAGGGCGGCGTGCAGCCGCGGCAGCAGATGTGCCCGGTTGAACGTGGGCGTAAAGATGGTGAAGCGTGGCGACACGGCGGAACGGGATCAGGACAGGGACGGGACGGGCATGGTCGTGGCACGACGAAGTCGCACCACGCGCTGCCACTGGGACGGCAGGAGCACGACCGTCCCCAGCGCTGCGGCGCCGACGGCGCCGAGCGAGGCGGCGCCCGGTCGGATGGCCGCCCAGACGGAAGTCGCCGCGAGAACGAGTGGCGCCATGCGACGGACCCATGGGACGGGACCCGCCTCGATCGCGGCGAACGCGAGGGCATCCGCAGCGTGGGCCGCCGCGAGCTGTGCCAGCCACCAAGCGGAGGCGACGGCCACCGTTGGGCTGGCGACGGGGAGCACCCACGTCGTCGCGACGTACAGCACCAGCGTGGCGGCGTTGAGGACCGCCACGCGACGGTACGCCCCCAGTGACTGCAACAGTTCGTACGATACGTTTGCGTGCGCCGTGAAGACGATGCCGCCGAGCAGCAGCGCGAAGACGGCGCGGGCTTCCGGGAACTCGAACCGCAGGAGCGACACGGCCACGGGCGTCGCCACGCTCCCCGCTGCGGCCAGCATGGCGTAGGCGGCGAAGCTCAAGCTCAGGAGGGGTGGCAGCAAGCCGGCGACCTCCGCTCGACGGGACGGGCTCGACACTGCGCCGGCCAGCGTCGGGAACAGCACCACCCCGATCCCGCTGGAGAAGAACCACACCTTGGACACGACGTCGAAGACGGCCCGGAAGGCGCCCACGCCGGCGAGACCCGACCGCCATCCGACGAGGAACGTGCCCATCGAGATGACGGTGACCTGCAGCAGCTGCGCGGTGGACAGTTCCAGCGTCTGGCCGACGAACTCGCGTACGGCGGCGCGCTCGGCCCGCGGGCGAGCCCATCCGCGCGGCAACGACACGAGCAGGGTCCGGGCCAGCAGCCATTCGGGCAGCCGGCGCAGGACCGTCGCCGCGACCACCCAGAGGGGCGACCAACCCAAGGCCACCGCGGCCGCCCCGGCCCCGACGCGGAGCAACCCGGCGAGGGCGTTGTAGGGCGCCAGCCGGTCGAAGCGCCGGTCGGCCATCGCCACGCCCACCCGCACGGCCGTCGGGATGCCCAGCAGGTAGTCCGCGACGGCAAGGAGCGCGATCCCGCGGACCATGGGTCGTGCCGATTGGGCAACGGGGAACATGACGTCCGAGGCCAGCACGGCCAGCGGCCACGCGGCGAGCAGCAAGCCGGCCGCCACGAAGCCGTAGGTGGCCGCGGCGGTCTGCAGGAGCCGCAGGCGGGCGGCCGAATCGTCCGTGGCCGCCAGCAGACGGACGATGTTCTTGCCCAGTCCGAGCTCGGCGAGCACGATGTAGCCCTGCAGCACCCCGTACACCGACCACTGGGCGTAGCCTTCCAGCCCTAGGCGCGCCACGGCGAAGGGCACGAAGGCGACGCCCAGCAACCCGGTGACGAGCTGCGCCGCGTAGATCCGGCCGACGTTGGCGGTGAAGCGACGAAACACGCGGGAGACGGGACGGGCGAGCGAGGACGTGACGCAGCGCACATTGCCGACGGCACCCGCATCGGCTCCACCGCGCGCATGGCAAAGCCCCGCTAATCTAGGTACTTTTTCGTCTGGCAGGCCTGCCGGGTTGGCCGGGACACGTCCCGGGACCGGCTCGCTCTATGCCGTCGGCGCTGACGGCCGTCATCCATCATCCATCGCATGCGCGTCCTGATCACCGGCGGCGCCGGTTTCATTGGCAGCCACCTCGCGGAGTTTCTGCTGTCGCAGGGCCATTCGGTCCACATCTTCGACAACCTGTCTACCGGGCGGCTGGCCAACGTCCACCACCTCTCGCACCGGCCCGACGTGCGGATCACCGTCGGCGACATCACCGACCCGGCCGCGCTTGGCCCCGCCGTCCGCGAGGCCGACTCGGTCATACACCTCGCCGCCGCCGTCGGCGTGCGCCTGATCATGGAGAAGCCGGTCGAGACGATCGTCACGAACGTCGCCGGCACCGAGTACGTCCTCAAGTTCGCCAGCCAGCGCGATCTCCCCGTCTTCGTCGCCTCCACGTCCGAGGTGTACGGCAAGATGATGGAGACCGACGAATCCATTGACGCCCTCCGCGAGGACGGCGACTGGCGGCTCGGGCCCACGTCGAAGCGGCGCTGGGCGTACGCCTGCTCGAAGGCGCTCGACGAGTTCCTCGCTCTGGCCTACCACGACGAGAAGCACCTGCCCGTCGTGTGCGGCCGGTTCTTCAACACGGTCGGTCCGCGGCAGACCGGCCAGTACGGGATGGTCATCCCGAACTTCGTGCAGCGCGCGCTCCTCAACGAGCCGATCCTCATCTACGGCGACGGCGAACAGACCCGCTGCTTCAACCATGTCGCCGACGCCGTCCGCGCCGTCGCGCTCCTCATGGCCGACCCGAGGGTGATCGGGCAGGTTTTCAACATCGGGAACACGTTCGAGATCTCGATGAACGACCTG
>Ga0209990_10002068_pt1 | contig 16097 bp, 10 predicted proteins | sample NOAtaG_6_FD_187304 | JGI IMG/M metagenome (GOLD analysis project Ga0209990, IMG submission 187304) | Freshwater lake microbial communities from Lake Erie, under a cyanobacterial bloom - NOAA_Erie_Diel5S_2200h metaG (SPAdes) (version 2) | ecosystem: Environmental > Aquatic > Freshwater > Lake ...
AGATTAAGTTAGCAAATGTAATATGAATAATTAAATTTTCCAAGAGCTATAACAATTTTTGGTAAATCGCTATAACTGAATTGATTAGAGATTTTTAAAAGCTTTCACAATAGTACTATTCAACTTCTTCTTTTTGTCCACCTTTATTCCTTTTTTACCAGATTGATTGTTTCTAAACTTCATGAAATCAGGATCTCCTAACTCCTCATCTGTGTATTGAGGATAATTGTTCACTGGAGGAATAGCTTGAACAGGGGCTGCTGCTGGAGCTGCTGCTGGTACATTGGCTTGAGGAAGAGTTCCAGTTTGTTGAGTGGTATATGTTTGTTGGAAAGTTATGACATTACCATTATCATCCAGAACAGGAACACCCTGTTGACCAGGACCAGCATACACTGTAGGTATTGTAGGCTGAAAAGGAGCATTCATGTTCATAGCTCTAAACCTAGGATCATAACGATAGTTGTACAGGTTCTCATATGTAGCTAAAGTCCTGTTTTCCAATTGGTTACGCATGTATTTATCACTAATAGAATTCAAGGCAACCTGTGTAATTGCTTTAGTTTTAGACTTAGCTGTTTCTTGTCTTTCGTATTGCTTATCAAGAATAGCTAAATTCTGGAGGCCATATTGGTTAAGGATGTTTCTATTCTCTCTGTATACAGCATCCTTCATAGCCTGATTAGCACGGAACTGTTCAGCCAATACCTTCTGATTAGCAGCATATTTCTGTGCACTCAGCTGACCTTGGAGAGAAGGATTGTAACCTATGAGCCTTTGCTGTGATCTGTAGGAAGCTTCGTTCTCATTCAACAAATCCTGATAGGAAATGTCATAAGGAACAGAAAGCACAGGCTGTATAGTTTGAGCTTGTACAGGTTCTAACTGATTGGTAGCCAATGCGTACATCTCACCTGTTAGTTGTCTTGGATCAAGCTCTTCTGTATCAGAAGGTCTTACATATGGAAGAATCTGACCAAATATGTCTATGAATTTATTTCTCTCATAGGTATTTGTAGGTATTTCAGAAACAACAGTGGTTATTGTCGTAGTGGTTACAGGTCTTTCTGGAATGTAAAGTGTTTTTTCAGGAGTGGTGGTCTCAGTTGGTTCTTTTGGTAGAGCTGCAATATATTGCTCTGTACGAGGACCAAAGTATTCATCAAGATTTGTATCAAGAATTTCTGATGTTGATAGTTTTTTAAGATCTTCTATAGAGTTAATCCCTGCTGCTTTAGCTCTTGATGTTACATCTTTAGCATTTATAATGATTCTTTCAGCAATCTCAGGGAAATATTCATGGTATTTCTTCTGAAGTTCTAATATGTAAGGATTTCTCTTACCTGGGTTCTTAGCATTCACATCTTTAGCTCTGTTATACAAAGCCATGATTTCAGCTACTCTTTCCTTAGTGCTTACAGGAGGAGTGACAGCACCATCCTGGGCTTTAATCATCTTACCAAACTTAGCAGCTTCTTTAAATGCTTCCTTGTTTATCTTCACCTTACCCTTGGCTAAATCATCAGCCACTAGTCCCATTTCTTCAGCTGTATCATTAATAGCGTTCTGCAGAGAGGCAGCTTTCATCTTCTTCTCAGCATAATCTTTAAGTTTGCTATTTCTTCCTTGTATGCTATGTGCCAATGCGTTTTGTGTTAGTTTATCAATAGGTGAGCTAACTTCCAGTTGATCAAGCATTTGCAGTTCTTTATCAACTGCCTTTGTCTGTTTATTCTCTTTTTCAGATATGTCAGCTACAAATGTCTTAAACTTCTTATCCTTTGCTTCTTCTCCAAGGAATGGCAGATATGACTTAGGTATCTTCAGGTTACCAAACACTACAAGGCTAGAATCTCCAGGAGATCCACCATCTTGCATCTTGATAGCTGGTTCACCTCTTTCTACCTCTACAGGATTGTCACCATAGGTGATTCCAATACCAGTGTTTCCTTTTCCATCAGATTCATCGTGAGATTGGCCTCTGAACATAATAGTCTCACCTCCCTCAGGTAGGTAAGGGTTGTAAGACATAGGTTCTGCATATCCACCCCAGTGTGTTTCAAGCTCACCGCCCATTTGCATCATAGGTCTTTCTGTAGACATAGCTGCTGCACTAGGAGGTGTATAGGCTTTTAAATGACCACCAGCTCTGAGCATATCTGCATCAGCAGGAGGTTTTAAAAGATCTTTCACCTTATGCTCTCCAAAGGTTGTAATAACCTGTGGTTGCCATGTATGACTTACCCACTCATAAGGAGATGTTGTCATTCCACCATCCTTCATGAATGATGTATATTGAGCTTGTGCACCAGGAATACCCTGTTGTAAAGCCATTGATTGAATGTTTCTTTGTGTAGCTTTTCTAGCTTTTTTAATCTTTTGAGGTTTTCTATCTAAAGCAGCACCAATCAATTGTCCACCTACTTGACCAATCATTTTACCAGCAGGACCAAATGCTGATCCTATAGTTCCACCAATACTACCACCTAGATTACCACCAGCATTTTCACCACCAATACTAGTGATAAGATTGCTAGCAAGATCTCCACCACCAGCAGAAGCAAAGTCATAAATACCTTCACCCTGTAACCAGTCACCATTCTGAGCTTTGTGTGTTCTACCACCATAGTAGAACTGCTTATAACGCTCACTATCATTTAAAGGCTCATATCCTAAATCATCGTATAATGTATTAGGAGCGAACGTGTTAGCTATTTCACCAGGGATTCCACCTACCATCTTACCATCTCTAGCAAGCACATTTGTACCTACACCATATATAGGGAAGAACTCTTCTCCTGTATTTGTGATTTGTTCAGGACGTAGATATTTGCGTTCTGTTTGTTCAGGACGGATTCTAGCAGCTTCTAAAGCAATATCACTAACACCTTCTGCTTGTCTAGCTCTTTGAAGAGCTTCTTTCTCATCTTTTAACTGTTGAACTGCTTGAAAAATTTTACCAACTCCTGGAGCATACTTACCTATTTGTTGCATCCAATCTCCTTTTTTTACCTCAACATCTATACCACCACTAGTTGGTGCAAAAGATGCACCTTGTGTTTGCATAGGATACATTGCACTCTGGGGAGGCATAGGAACAGGTTGTTGACTGACGTTTGCCCAAGCATAATTCATACCAGGAGGCTGTGGTAAACTTATAGGAGTTCCAGGAGGAGTGTATAACCCACCTTGTCCTTTCTTTATGTTCTTACCTTTCTTAGCAAACGCACCTGATTTAGCAAATGCTTCTCCAGCTTGCACAAGTGTACTTCCAATATTACCAAAACCTCTACCTCCACCACCTTGAGCAGCTTGTTGGGCAGCAGCAATCTCAGCTTGTCTGTAAGCTTCTTCTCTGCGGATATCTTCTGTAGAGCCTGTAATAGCATAATCAGCCTCATCATATACATCTTTGAAGCCAACTGGTTGAAAACCAGCACCTTGTTCTCCACCAATATATGCACCTATCTGGGCCTTCTTAAAAGCTTTTCCATGTTTAGCCATGAAGGATGCCTCATCAGGAAACTTTTTGTAGAATTCCTTTTCAGACTTAACACCAGCGATTTTTAGGATTTCTTTTTTCATATTAGTTATATTTATCTAACCAGCCGCCCTTGGTTGGTTTGTTATAGTTCGTAAAGTTAAGTAATTGGTCTAACTTTTTAATAGGTTGAGCATCAGCATTATTCACACTTATACCCTTCTTAGCCACAGGATATTCTGTTACATATTCTCCTTCAAACTCATAGTCTTCTCCTGGTTCCATGTATTGGACATCTCCTTCATCAGATATACCAAGGAGAGGTTGATCTACACCCTCCATAGTGATGATGTTAGATGGGATGATTACTGGGTTACCTACATTCTCAGGGTTCCAATATCCCATAGGATCTACAGGAATCTCACTACCATCCTGACTAATAGTCTTAGGTTTGAAGTCTAGCCCTTGCTGATAGTATTTCATTTCCATACCATTCTGTGCAGAAGCTTTTGTCTTCTTAGCATATGGTCCGTTGGATGGAGCAGCTCCAACTGTACGTGCGTACGTGAACCCTACAGCACCAGGAATAGATCCTCCCATTGCTAGTTGCATGGTGATAGGTTTAACACTGTCTCCTAATTGAGCCATAGGAACAGTTTGATTAGCCCCAGCCATAGCAGGCTGAATGTTACCACCAGTTTGCATAGATGGGCCACCCCATGCACCGTTGTAATTAAATCCTATATCTGTCAATCCACCCATTGTTCCCTCTATACCGTTCTGTGCTTTGGGGGCGTCATATTTATCAAGCCATCCTCCATTTTGTTTTTTCTTTGGAGGTTTAACTTCTTTGTATCCTCTCAGCCAATGCTCTTTATAAAACTTAGCTTCGTCTAAGGATATAGGTCTTTTAGATACAGCATACGATCCTATCTTTGTAGGTTCTGCTCCAGGTGCTCTTCCTTTTGTTGATGCTCCCATAGGAACACCTTTTACTTCAACCATGTATGGACCAGGATATCCTTGACCTGGTATCATTTTACCAGTTTTTTCATCAGGTACCATGTTTGTTCTACCCCAATCTAAAGGAGTACCTTTAGCAAAATACAAACGAGAATTAGCTCCTTTTTTAAGATTTATTCCCTCTACTAATCCATTACCATCACTAAATAACCTACCTGCTTCAGATTCTCCAAATCCTTGAAGCATTCCTGTTTTTTGATTAACTATATTTTCTATATTTGGACTTCTATGGTAGTAAGCTTCAGGATTAGCTTTAAATTTCCAAGGATTGTATCTATAAGCATTCTTGTAAGCACCTGTAGCTTTTACAGCACCAGCTCCAACAAGGTTAACAGGATCGAGAACCATATCTGTAGCAATTGCACCAGCTTTGTTTTTAATCCCCATTGCCTCAGAAGGAGTTTGGTATTTTCCTGTTATAAGCTTTGTTAAAGCTTTTTGTGGTACAGAAAACAACTCAAAAAAATCAGATACATTCTGAGGAGTGATTGGTCCAAGGAATGCACCACCCACCTGTGCTTTATAAGGCTTAGCACCTCCAGCAATAGCCCCAAAGAACCTGCGCTGTTTGTCAGTCAAAGGTTGCCCATGCACTTCTTTGTCGTGCAATATCTTTCTTGCTTTTGTGGATGTAAGCTTCTTTGCCATTATTTGTAAGAGATTTGAGCTGGTGTAATAATGAACTGGCTAACCAGATGCGCATCATATCTATTATCTAGGATGTGTCTCACCTTCAATTCTTTAGCACGCAGAGGTTCCTTCTTAAAGGATCTCTTACCATAATCCATATTTGCTTGGTTTACTAACTTATCTATAGACAGACCCTCGCACGTGCGCACGAACAGAGGTTCCTGCTTATACTTAACCAATGACCAGAATGTGTTATACTGATAGAAGTTATCACTCTTGGTGAATGTAATTGTCTTACTATCAGTGTTGTATATAGGATACTTCATGTACTCCTTCAAGTTGTTGATTGGTTTAGGAACCAGTTCAAGCACACCTGAAGATTGTTGACCATTATACACTACAGCCTTATTAAACCAAGCATCATCAGTTTCTATCTTGCGGTTGTCATCAGACACACCATCTGGATCAGGGAAGTACTTGTATGCTTTGGTGTAATCTTGTACACTCTGAAGAATCTCATCCTGATACTGATAAGCAAAAGGATACTCAATGATGTATTGTTCTATGTTTCCATAGAAGTAGTTGTATATCACTGGGTTCTTCAGGTGCCTCCAGAGACAAGCTGTTCTAACCTGTGTGTATTCTGCGGATGCTAAATCAACTGGATTTGTAACACCAACAGGGAATGTTTTCTTGCTTTTACATTTACCAGTGGATTCCAAAGTCACCATAGTAACATTATCAGCAACACTATAGCTCACCCCTTCAATCAACTGATCTTTGGTAACACCTGTTGCTAGAATGTTACCAAATTCATCAGTGATTGTAAAAGGGCCCGCTGTAGGTCCTGAGGAAGTTAACTTTATGACGATTGTTTTAGCCATTCTTATTTATTTAACAAGTTCCATCTACAATCTCAAACTCTACTAAATCAGTTGTTCCAAAGGTTATTCCAGTGAAGGTGTAAACCCCTGTTGAACCTACATTCTGCTGTGCAACAGCTATTGTATTTACATAAAGTGTAAGACATGCATTACCAAGAGACTGAGTAACATCTACATCAATATTAGCTGAAACTAATGCAGAATGAGTACCTGAAGCAGTTTGACTAGGTCCTACAGGCAATGATCCTGTATTGAGGAAGTAGAAAGAAGCTGCTGAAACTGTAATGTTATTTATCGTACTATTTGTACTACCGTTTGTGATAAAGAATGTATCTCCAAAAATAGTTGTTGTAGTAGTTGTTGTAGGTGGTGGTACAATTGTAGTAGTGGTTGTAGTTGTTGTAACTACTATAATGTCTATATAGTTTAAACAAGTGCCTGTAGACTTTACTCTTATGATTGTTGTACCATTAGGCACAAGTGAAGAAGAATAACCAGCTACAAGAGCTGCTTTAGACACTCCTGTTTCAAATGCTGAAACATAACCATCTACATTTGAGTAGAGATCAAAAGGACCTGTATCCGTTCCAGCTGTTGTTAATGTTATTAATACTGTCATTGTTATATTGTGTTAAGGTGCAGAAGTTGTTGTTGTGGTAGTTGTACTACAGTTAGTAATAAATACAATTAGTCCACCCACCACTTGGAACACTGTGTTCACTGACTGAGAAGCTCCTGTAAAGTACCAGCCGTCAGGGATGGTTGCACAATTATTTGTACCATTTGCTACAAACACCTTAGATCCAACATAAAGTCCTTGATATTGGATGGTTAGGAATGTAGGTATAACGTTTACATAAACTCCATCTATAATGTTTGCATTCAAATATACCACAGCATTACATGCAGCTATTAAGCTTCCTGTAGAAACAACATTAGATGGTGGAGATATAATATCGTATCCTGTAAAGAATACATCATTTATTAAACTTGAAGGCCTTGTACAAGGAGGAGGTGGAGTTGGTCCAATCACTATTGCTGATCCTCCAAGATTACAACTTTTCTCTACAGCAGATCCTTCTAAGTTACAACTCTTTGTTGTAGTGGTAGTTGTTGTAGAACTTGTAGATGTTGTAGATGTGCTAGATGTAGTGGTGGTAGTTGGAATAGGTCCAAGTGTACCAACAATAGCATCAAGATCTTCGCAACATCCATTAATACCAGAGTAGAAGAAGTTGTTCTCACCAATGTACCAGTTAGGGAAATAGGTGTGGAAACTTATCCAGCTCTTAGTGTTGAAGTTAAATGACACAGTCCAGCTCTTATTACAGAAGTATTCTAGATCTGTAACATACACCACCTTACGTGTAACTATAGGACGAATAGTTGTAGTGGTAGTGAAAGTTCCTGGATTAGTAGTGGTACTTGTTGTAGTACCAGCTAGTGTAGTGGTGCTAGTTGTTGTAGGACCATTTTGAGGATACACCTCTTCTACATAGAACTCTCTATTTACAGCATCCCATTTAACATCACTGCTCTTAGGGATGTAGTCAAGCTTAGTTATTAATACTCTATCATACTTGCTATCATATACACCATGTAAACCAATACCGTTATAATGGTTGTCTACAGGTACATCTGGGAAGTAACGTAAGATTTCAAATGCTAGATGGTCTGTAAAGAACCTATTAAGTCCTGAACCAAATCCTGATAGATCCACAGCTTGTGTACCAGTGATTAAGAAAACTTGACCACGTTTAGCATCAATAGTTACCTGTCCTTGTGGAATCTTCAGAAGCATCTTGTGCTGGGTTCCTACATACCCCAAATCAGTTTCAGCAAAATCAATTGGAGGAGCTCCTCTGAAGAGCATAGGATTACCAACATAAGCAGCTTGAGGATTGCTAGTATCGATTGTCAACAAGTTGTTGTACATCAACGTCTTGTTCTCAAATCTAGCTAACACAGCTCTATTCTGAATACCATCTAAAGAGATTAAGTCTCCATAGTTCTGAGGGAAGTCAAAATAAGATATTGATCTGTAGATTAACCAGCTATTGACCCTGTTATCAGCATCTATGTTCTGAGCATCAGAATAAATAGCCCTGAATGGATAGTAGGTGTAACAAGGTTTGTCCCAATCTATAGGCAGGTGAGTGAAGGTGTTCTCCCTGTTCTGTTTAGAGAATGTAACATTATAGTAATAAGTGTTATCCTGAGCAATAGGAACAAAGCTTTCTTGTACCCAGTCATCAGGAATACCTGTACTTACATGAGGCCAGTAGTCTCCTTCTCTATTATTGAACGCCTGACGTAAATCTACATTATAAGAACTTTCACAATAGAAGTTGGGAATACCATAAGCAAACATGTAGAAATATCCATCATAGAAAGTTCTATTAGGATTTTCAGCTGGAGGTGCAGGTAATTGACTATTTGGACAATCAAACTCGTGAGCTTTGTAGGAAATAATGTTAGTGAGCAAACCACCACCACTTGTGTAGTTACTTAAAATAGAACGAGCTGAATGCCAGTATTTCGGATAAGCTATGTTACCTATCTCATCATAGAATATGTCACTATCATCTGGAGCATTAACACGATTATCAATGAAGAATGGAAGCTTGGTCTTAAATGTAAATCTGCTGATAAATGTATCACCACCAAATACAGTTTGTATCTGAGGAGTGTCAGCATCCACAAATGCTTGGAATCCAGTATCTACAGTGTCATAAGAATAGATTTGTCCATATTGATTTACAAACACATTCTTAAGAGAAGCATAATAAGACACTACAGATATATCTTCTTCCTTAGCAGGAACATCACAATTTCCTGCCTCTGATATAGTGAATCTTGATTTATCTGTAACAATAGGAACAATTCCAGATAACATGTTAGGACTCTGATCTGGGAACGGAAGAGCTTGTTTACCTATATCAGTTCTCAAATAAACAGATGATTCTCTTTGGAAGTTGTTGATGTTATGTATATCACCTACGTTCTGTACACCAGGTATTAAATATCTAGCAATATCAAGAGTACGTTGTTTAATTCCCTGATTATCAGGAACTCCCACTCCATAGTTATAATCAGCCACAGAGTTGAAAGAATAAGCATAGTTCTTTCTAGTAATACCATTTACGTATATGGTTAAATACGCTTGATATGCAGCAAACATTGCTGCTGCACTAAATGGTGTGGTGAGTGCACCTAAATCATTAGAACTATTAAGAGCATCTTCTTGAGCTTCTTTAGTTAAAAGTCTATACTTAGCATTATTTCTCACCTCAACGAAGTGAGCCTTACCTCCACCAAACATTACACTCTCAAGCTTCAGAATATCACCTAGGAATGGTTGTCCAAAAGATGTTTCAGGAGAGTTAAATATCTGTCTGTATTTTTCTGTAAATCCAGGTTGTGGATTCTGAATCTTACAATTTTTTCCAGTGACAAGTACAGGTCCAGTGATGCAAATATTTTCAGGATTTTCTATTGCTACAGGTCCACCTGTTCCAGGAACTACAGAAAGAGTTAAAGTGTCTACACTTGGCCAACCATTAACCCATGTTTGAGATATTCCTTCATATATATCATCCCACTCAATTCTTCCTCCAGCTTTTAGGAATGTAGGAGGACATATTGTTACTGTCCACTCTTCATATGTAGAAAGTCCAGTTTTTCCTTCTGCAGGAGCAAGTATAACAGGTTTGCTGGTAGAGCAAAGTGGGAATGTACCTATAGAATAATACTTTTGTGTGCCCTGTTTGTTAGTGTTACAATCTGTGTATTGTACCTCAGCAAAGTCAGGACCACCATTTGGATCAGGACCTAATACAGTAATTATTACATTATAACCATCACATATCTGACTCCAAGCATTATTTGTAGAATTAAGGAACGGATCTTGGTTAAGATCATTATAAGGATAGTTAGGATAGAAGTAGGTTTGCTTCTCTCTTTCGTATGTATTAACATTTCTAAGAATGCCCTTTGCTACAATAGACTTATTAGTACCACGGTCTGCACGAATAATCTTAAATGCTACAATCTCATCCTTTTGTTCTTGTGTTAAATTAGATGCTTGAATTAGCGCACTAACTTGTTGTACATCTATCTGCACACCAATAGGAAATACAGCATCATTACCCTGAACCATTGTATTAGGGCCTAAGAATATCTTAGACTCATACGCAGGACTGATATTAATGTCAGGAAACTTATGGTGTCTAATAGGTTGACCAGCAAGATCACCCCATACATCTACATTACATGGATAGGTGTCTGTTGATTCCCAATAACCAAACTGGCCATATTGATAAGGACCTTTGTATTCAGGAGCAGGAGAGTAACCAGGACTTGTACCAATTACAGATCCTGTGTTATAGATTTTCCAATAAGGACTATATCCTATTCCTCCAGATGCGTAATCAGGATTGCCTATAAAGTCTGGGTTAGTGTCTGGTACGTCTGGTTGTAATGTTTCTGAAGGGCCTTTAATTCTACCAGGAATATGGAAACCATCAGTTTGCTTACCATTTCTAAGCAAAAATACTATCTCAAAAGCATAAACCTCATCTCTCAAATATCCTCTGAGATTGGTTGCGTTCAACTCATCTGCATAGTTTTCATTAGCTGGTATTCTCCAGCTCTCCCATAACAGATTGATTTGATTAGCAATGCTTTGGTAGTTAATACGATCAATTGATGTTAAGTTATCCCAAACGAGAATGTCCTGCACATTTGTTAAGTCTTGTGCAATATCATAGTAAGGGAATTTCTCAAATATATCATCAACAGTTAGACGTATTTGTGTTACGTTCTGACCAGTGTATGTGATTTGCTTCTGGACATTATCAATATAATAAGTGCCTACAAGTTCAACAGAAGTGATAGCATTAACAGTTCTAATCACTGCTAAGTTGAAATACTGATATAGTCCTGTATCCTCTAAGTTGCTTATATTAAGGATGATGGATTTACCAACAGGATAGTTAAAGTTCACAGATGTTATGAACTCATCAGCAATAGGAGTGGGATTGGTAACAGAGTAGTAGGAAGTGTAAGGATTACCCTGAGGATCAGAGTATTGGATAGCAAACTGGTATGTACCAGCAATCAGATTACCTGTGCTAGTAACATCAACCACTTCTAATTGAGGAATCTTAAAATTAGGCTGTAGCTTTAACTGATTACAGTCTACATCATCTGTATACTCTGGATTACAGAAAGGAGTACCAGACTTTAATATCTTTGGAATGTCATCAATATCTAAGTATCTTCTAGGATTGTAACCATCTGTCCAGTAGATTTCTGTAGTGCAGTTGGTTATCTTGTGTGCTGCCTTGAGGATGGGATAGTTAACATTAAAGTTAAGACAAGGAGCATTTACAAGTACACGGTATATACAATCGTTATTCTCCATATATCCAATCTGACTACCACCTGTTTCAGGGTTAGTGATGAAGAATATATGTTTGTTTCTCTCCTGGATGAAATGTGTACCAACCAATACAAAGCCAGAAGGGAATGAAACGCAAGGCTCATTCCCAGGCTCATTCTGATAGTTTACAGAATTAGCATCAAAGTTTTCAACAACAGCATTCAATGCATATGTCAGCTTACCTTTCGGAATCTGATTAACTGTCTGGTCCATATTAAGACCAGTGGTGGCATTATTATACTCTTGTCTAACGTTACCTTGTTCTTGTTCAGCCATTAGTATTAATTATTGCGTCTCCAACCATATCTGTTAGTACGGTTAGGAAGTTCATACATATTAAATCTGTTCAGGTCATTCTTAATCCTACGCTGTTTAGCCCAAGGATCTTGTTTCTTAATCTCAATATCAGCCATGATGAATGCTTCCTCAGCCTGTTGCTTGTAATATGCAAGCTTCTGTTGGAGCTGATTAAAGGTCTCATCATTGGTCTGGTTGGTGAGAGTTTCCATCATCTTGTACTTGATGAAAGCCTCTATATATTCCCTAACACGGAAGTTATTGGGGATCATTTGGTTACCCACCTGATCATATTCCGTAGCATAGAAAATTAAATGCACAATACCATTACGGAAGTTTGTAACAAACTTATTATCTCTAATATCAAATGAGTCATATCCAGCAGAACCAGGAGTGAACTCATTGAGAGGAGGAGCTTGTGCATAGAACTCCCAGTTATTTGTATATTCTACTCCACAGTTTCTTCTTGCAGAGATGTTACCAGGTTTTAATAAATACTCTCTTTGGTAGAGAACAGGAGCCTGATTATTAGTCTTGTACACTGTTTGTATAATCTCAGGCATACAAGATCCATCACACCCTACATTACCACAGCAAGGACTAGGACAAGATGGTCCACCATATGTGATGGGACTCACCTGGATTGTTGTGGCTGTAGCAGCTTGTGAGTAGAATGAGTTAGCCTGTTGATAAGGGAAACCATTCACAGCTGTACATAACCAAGCCTCACGGACAGCATAGAAGTTGTCTGGGAGCCTAGCTTCATAGTCATTGATATAAAGCACTTCCTCCTGAATCACATACGTAGCTCTACCTAGCTTAAGTAAGCATTTCTCTAGGTAGGTAGGGAACATAAGATCATCAATAGCTCCTGTATCGAAGTAGCTTTTAAACTCTTCCTTTACAGTGGAATAGACAATCTCAGGGGAGATGAAGTTATATTTGTAATAGTATGACATCTATTTTACTTTTTCCATTCATGATAAATATGCTGATATGTATCACTGGTTTTGATATAGTGTGACAGCAATCTTGATGTGTTTCTAGATGGTTTGAAGTACCAGAGTCCTGAGTGTCTAAACCTTGCTGTATCTTTAAACCACATCCATCCAAAGAAGTATCCTTCTGTATGAAAATTAAAGTTGTAGATACGCTTACCTTTCTCTCTTGTCTTTTTCCAATCAATAGGAAGATTGACAAACTCTTTACCATCCACTCCTTTCATCTTTCTACGTTTCTTTTTATTAATGGAGAACTCACCAAACCCATATGGAAGCTTTGCTCTTTCTCCTGTCTCCAGGATGTATTCTTTGAAAGCCTCATTGTAGGTGTAAATGATGTTCCTCCACTCGTCAAACGTAAGTTTGATAGAAGGATTCTTCTTGCAAAAATTGCTGTAGTTTTCTTTACTTGCGCTTCTCCAGTCTATCTTAATTCTCATCTCATCTAAGGTTTGGAGCGTTTGGTGCTTGACCATCAACTCCATCACTTGTGATGTCTGTCTTCAATTTGAAGTAGGTGGATAGTAACTTCTGGGAAGTTAGCTCGAGGACTTGCTTCTCTAGGTAACCAGGAACAGGAGACTCATTGTCAAGAGGGTTCTTGCAAAGTTGTTCTGTTGTATATTCTGGAGTACCACAACCACACTCTGGATACATAATGGAATTAGGAACATCCTCCTCGAACAAAGCAACAAGTCTGATAGCTTTGAGAAGTGGATTGTTTACATAAAGATATCCATTAGAAATCCAGTAGTATTCTTCCTTCTTAATGATAGGAAGCTTAAGCAAGTTAATGTATCGATTGATGGTTATTTCTTTTAGTTTCTTTCCTTGTCCACTCATCGCATTGATTGAGTAAACACCCTGGATAACATACTGATAGTTACCTTCAGTGATGCGAGGGAGCTTGAGTTTAGTTCTAGCTACAGAACAAGGATCGACATAATCACAGCATTCAGAAATAGGAACCTCTACCATCTCTAAACAAGGGATGGTAGTGAATACTGTGTCAGTAGCCCAAAGCTTCCTCAGATTAGTCTCACGTTTAATCAAAAGGAAGGCATTGTTCTTAATCTCAGACATAACAGCTCTATCTGTTATCAAATTATCAGTTGACAACAGTTTATGCATAGAGCGTACATCTGAAACTAATTTCCTAAAAGTAGACATTATAAATATTGTTTGAATATGTTCGTCATCCCATAGAGCTCATCAATGAGAAACGCAGTTACCTCACCTCTCGCGCACGTGTATCCATTCTTCTCATCCCACCCACTCTTTGCATTTGAGAATGCAGGGATTTGGTAAAATTTAATTCCGTTAAAGTCTTGACTCAATTCATGGTGCTTATCACCTGTGAATATGTAAAACACTTCATGGTCAGACCAATTATCTTTATATTCCATTGGGAATATACCAGCAAGTTTAGCAGGTTTGATAGCATCACCATGATTAAACATCATAGCTGTAACTCCATAACTTACGTACTTCCTATACTTAGGAGAACAATCAAATGTCACTCCAGGGATATATCTAAAGTAGGTTTGCAGCCAATTTATCATGTGCCATCCTACATATTCATCGTGATTACCAGCTACATATATCACATCCACATTACTTGTGTAGTTGAGTAGCAATGAAATCATAAGAACCTCATGATCACATATTGATTTGAATGACTCATGGTAACCTCCAATATTCTGTTGTGGAGTGCCTTTGGTTGTAGTTCCTGTAAACTCACTATTGAATTCATCTGATCCAATAATGTATACAATCTTATCTAAGTTATTTGCTAAAGCAGCTTGTGCAAGGATTGTTTCAGTCCTGTAAGCCATTCTAGCAAATCTTTCTTTAATGTTGTTATCTCCATCTACATCAATCTTATTGTAATGCGCATCCTGTTTGTTAATAACAAGAGCAGCATTAGACTTGCTTGGATGTAGTTTTGGAGACATTATCTCCTGAGAAGCAGGAGTGTATGAACTGAGGAACTCTATAAAGGAGTCTTGGAATACCTGTTCTCCTTTCTTTTTACCAAGCCAAGCCTTCACTTGATAATGAGGCTGGTCAGCATTCCCCCAGTAGTTTTGTACGTATTTAGTTATTTCCCACTTGTCTGTATCAATCTTACACTTCTCAATTAAATCGTCTAAATCTTTGATCTCTTCTTTACTATTAAAGACTATCTCACCTGTTCCCTTTTCCACATCCTCGGAAAACCTTACAATTGCATCTTCTAGTTCTCCAATATAGCTGGCAGTTTCTGCCTCATTTCTTATACTTTCTGAATTCCTTAACTCTCTTATCAACGAATCAACCTCATCCTCTGTAATGTTTAGTTTCTCTGCATAGAACTTTTTGCTCTTTTTCCAGTGAAGCATCTGCTCCAGCTGGTGCAGAAGGGATTGATTTTCAGGCATTTACGATTTAATTTAGTTAAAATTGCAGTAAAGATACGAAAGAGTTTTGATATTTTCCAAATTATTTTAACCTTTCTAGTTATCTATTCTAACTAAACTTGTTATAAATAAAAAACTCCCAGGGGTAAAAACCCCCAGGAGAAGCCCTGAAAACCAACAAACAGAGCTTTTTAATATTATGGACAAAGTACATATGCATTATCTTGTATTTGTAGATTTGCATATATACTAGTTACACCATTAATTACTTGTGATACTGGATTTGATATACCACATTTAGAAGTGAAATCTCCTGACACTTGTCCTTGACCAAACAACAAGTCTTGATTTGAAAAGTTTCTAATACCAAATATAAATGTGCCTCCAGCAGCTATAGTGAAAGTTGTTGATGGTATATAACTTGGATAATTACCTGGAGAAATATTCCAAGTTTGCCACCCACTTCCAGTGTCATACCATATTGTAACAGGTGATGGAACTAATCCATTAACAGCTAAATAAACAGTTACAGGATAGCTCTCTGCTAACGTTGTTGTGGTGGTTGTTGTAGGAGGAGTTACAGTCGTTGTGCTAGTAGTAGTAGTAGAAGATGTACTTGTTGTAGTAGTTAAAGCATTAATTTGGTTCTGTAAAGAAATAACAGTACTTTTTAAATCACAGATTTGCTCATCAATCTTTTGAAGAGCCACACTCAACGAATCACATGTCTGTACATTAGTACAAGGAAGATTTGGTCCAGTATAACCAACTTGATCAGACCCCACAACCTTTGATTGGCAGGGATCTTGACAAGGGCTACAATATTGTGGAGGAGTGAATTGCATTATAGAGAGTTTAAGCTATTAAGGGATATACATAATGTAGTAACAACCAAGACCAGGTTGATAGTTAGAGTGAGCTAATCCACCTCCTGTAGAG
>Ga0209990_10002073_pt1 | contig 16083 bp, 21 predicted proteins | sample NOAtaG_6_FD_187304 | JGI IMG/M metagenome (GOLD analysis project Ga0209990, IMG submission 187304) | Freshwater lake microbial communities from Lake Erie, under a cyanobacterial bloom - NOAA_Erie_Diel5S_2200h metaG (SPAdes) (version 2) | ecosystem: Environmental > Aquatic > Freshwater > Lake ...
TCTTCATGGTTTTATCTTCTTTCTTAGTCTTAGCTTGGTTTCGGCAAAGCAATTACTCTCAAACCTATTTCCAGTATACATTCTCACTCGTTTCTTCGGACGCTTTCTATCTGCGTAAGGTGAGTTAGATAATTAAAAACTTGATTAGAAAGAACTTACGTAACGTAAGTTCAGGTTAAGCTGGAAAGTCTTAAAAGCCCAAAAGTAAAAGCCTTGCTTAGCAAGGCTTTTACTTTTGGGCTTTGAGAGAGGGTTTGCTACGCAAACCCTCTCTCAAAGCCTGTTTCAAATTATCCCGAACTCGCGTTAGGTAGCAAGATCTGCCTAATCAAGTTTTTAGTTATCTTGACCCGCTCTATTGACCACCCTTTTTAAGTGCGAGAATAGCTTCAAATTCAGCAGTATCTTGATTAGTATAAGCGGCTGTTGCAGCTAAACCACGTACAGAAGTAATCAAAGCCTTCACCTCAGCAGGAGTCTTTTCCTTCTCCGCGGGAGGCAAGAAACTTTGAATAATACTCCATGTTCTATCAGCATCAATATAGAAATAGCCAACGTTATTTGAAGGTAGGGTGCTAACTACAGATTTGAAAGTAGCATCAGCATCTAATGAACTTTCAGGCTTCGGTACGAAGAGAGACACGATTGGCGAAGCTGTGATAAAGACAGTATCTTTTTGACTCCAACCATGAGAGATGATTGCTCCTGGCGCACCAGGAACTGACCATTCAGTGACAGAAACATCACCAACATTTTTTTTGCTCACCTTGCCACCATTCTTGGAAATAAAATCATCCAATTTAGTAAGCAATGATTCACCAGCAGAACGATTACTGGTTTGGAGTAGCAGGACAGGGGCTAACCCTTGAGTTTGAGCAAGAATGCCCTCTGACTTACCAGATACTGATGCAAACGCATATTCTCCATCCATCCATCCAAAAATATCTTTGTCTAGATCAAGAGCCAAGGGAGAAGACTTCAGTTGAGATCGGGCTTCATCAAGACTTTTCTTGATTTCAGGATTCTTATCAGCTGACTTGGTAAATTCCTCCCATGAATTCTTGATATTAAATCCAGAAATTACTGCAAATGCTTGGGAAGGAATTTGACTGATAATCTTGTTAGGAGAATTCTTGAGCGCAGCAATTGTGGATGCATCAAATTTGCCAAGTGCTTTAAAGCGAATACCTGCGTCATCAATGCCAAATCCTAAGTTGACAGATTTAATCTTCTTCAACTGTTCCAAAGATTCGGGAGGAATAGTTTCGGCTTTGGGATTTAATGCCGCTAGCTCAACGATTGATTCGCCGAAGTTGGGAATATAAATTTGAGCTACAGTATTTTTGAGCTTGAGATCATCAGCACTTGCCGCACTTGCAATAGAAGCTTCGCCTTTAAAGGTATCGATCGCCTTTTGGGTGATTTGTTCACGAGGCGCAACAATCAAGTAATCGCCTACTGTGGCAATAGCACTAGCATTAGAGCCTTCTCCAAATTGTGTGATTTTTACACCCTTGTAATCAGATTGCTTTTCTTTCCCACCCGCTTTGGTTTTAACCTTGTCTGCCAAAAATTTCTCAGCTCCAGTCTTGTCTTTCACCTCAATTACTAAGAGCAAATTCGGAACTTCAGATGCAGGCTCAGCTTGATCTTTATCCTTGCTCTGTACAAACTGAATTGACCCCGTATTGCTCATGGGAACATAGCGAGGTTGGATTGCAGAAGAAGATTTGCTAGGTAATAGGCTAGTTTTTTTGTCCGATGGCAAAAAAGCGATCGTTACACTTTTGCCAATCCAAGGCTTTACGTCTTTGTCATAGTCAAAATCGCTTGAGGAAAGATTCTTTCTAAATTTTTCCAGTTCAGTATCGTAGAATTTTTTGGTTTCTGGAGACAAAAATTGCTCTATTTGAGAAAGGGCTGCGCCATCAGTAGAGATAGACATTGCCAATAGAGTCTGTTTGGGGACAATGCTGAGTGTCCCTGCAGCAGGATTGCTAGTAGGCAAAATAGTTGGCTTATTGAAGAAAAAGTAAGCTCCTACACCACCAGCAACTACTACAGCAGCACCGCCAATAATTGGCAGTAAATTCGGTTTTCTTTCAGTCATAAATGCGACCTCCAATTTGTTAGTTGCAAGATGTCAGTATAGTGCTTAACCCTAAAATCTCCATAGACTCTGATACACTTGTCCATTGTGAGCTTGCTTACATCTAGTTTAGGAGAAAACACTGACCTGCTTATGGCATAACAGTTACAAGCATTCTTCATCTATCTAAAAGCAGCAAAAATATGTAGAAAATCTCCCTTAAGGATGATTTTGTATTTTCTAGAGAGTTATGTTGTCCTTATAGTAAGTACCATAAGCTTCTAGAAACTACAAACCCAACCATGCAGGAATTATTTGCCATGCTTGATTGAGGGATGTGTCTAAAGTTTTGTAATTTGGCTCAAACTTACCCACTAAATTCCAAAATTGGTTGGAGTGGTTCATATGGATGGTGTGGCATAGCTCATGGAGGAGGACATATTCTACTACCTGAGTTTCTAGAAATAAAAGCTTGTAGTTGAGGCTAATATTGCGATCTCTGGAACAACTACCCCACAGAGTTTTTTGCCCCCGAATTGTGGTAGTACGATAAGGCAGGTTAGTTTGAATACTAACTCGGCGTAACCAACTAAACAGATGCTTTTCCGCTTTTCGCATCAGCCATTGCTGAAGCAGGGTTTTACAGGCTTTGGTGTCGGTGATGTTGCCATTGAGAATTAGCTGAAACTTTTCCTTTTGTTCGCTTATGGAGATCGAGTCGAATTTAGTAACTGTTTGGTTATAGATAATTTGCCATTCCTCACTTATTGATCGCAACTTAATCAAGTCGGGCAACTTATGGGGGGATTGGGATTGCAAAAATGCTTCACGCTCATCAAGTTTGCGTTGATTGTGAAGAATCCAATCACGCTTTTGATGAATGATTTCTGGGATTTTTAAGTAATCGTAATTTTTAGGAATCACCACCTCTAGTCCCTTGTCAACTGACAGGGCAATGCGGACACATTTTGCGCGATCGCTGATCCGTACTGTGTAGGTTGGCAACTCTGGGTTGATTGGATTGGCTAAGGATAGAGAACGAAATCCCATAAATTTATTTTATAGATTGTTAATAATGATTTTGAGTTTTTAATACAGCAGAGTCCCAAAATTGATTTCTTTAATCTCGTAGCAAAATCGTACCTTGATAAATAGCATTGAGGCGATCACGCTCACGGTGAGCATTGTCACGATTGGTATATGTACTTACCTGAATATAGGATTGACCTCGAAAAATCGTCACGAAGGCATCGGGAGCAGAGGCTCGAATTTGTTGCAAGGTATTGGCATTAATATTAGGAACGAGGACACGATAAACAGTACGTGTAGAACTTAAGTTGTTATTGAGGGCTGTGGAAGTGCTAATTGGTAATGAAAGTGTAGAAGTATCATTAATGGGAGCCGCAGTTGGTGAGGTGATAATATCTGCACTAATAACCTGAGCTGCATACCCCCGATTGCGAAGTAATGATGCGATCTCATTAGCGGCTGGGATACTCGATAGCGGCGCATTAACAATCACAGAGCGATTGTTGAAAGTTGCTAAAACTGCAGTCTTGCCAGTAATTGATTGCACCTGTTGTATGACCACGTTGGGAGCATTATTCAGTTCTACTAAAACTGCGGCGGCTTGTAGGTTGCTCGGAATATCACTGACTTTAGTATTAAAGGAATAAACGACGGCATCAAGTCCTTTTTCGCGAAGTTGATTAGCTCGAAATGCTGAGGTTTTGACATTATCGAACCCACCAAAAAAGGTCATTGAACCATTGAGATAGTTGCAAGGAATAGCCGCTAGTACTAAATATCTGGGTAGTTGCGGTAATAAATTAGCAGAACGATTAATGATAGTCACATAGCGCCGATTGGTCAGTTGTGAGCAGTTATTGGTAGTCAAATTGGCTTGGGCTATTGTCTCTGCGATTGACACTGAGCTTGTTAAGGCAAGATCACCGAGAACATATCCAGCTATCAGTAAACAATTGGCGGCGATCGCCAGTAATGAACTGCTATTGAAAATTAACGATCTGATCATCCTAAACCTGTTTCCTCTCGAGTCTCTATGTTAACCACCGTCTGCATTAATTGCATACTCACAAGTACATATTCATTTAAAAACCCCAAATTAATCTTAATTAGAGTCTTGATTTTTCATTTTGTCTAACTCCAATTGATATCCACCCCATACTGAAGCGACGGGGAAACCAAAGACTCGCAACATAAGTTTCTGCTTCATAGCAACAGCTTGAACGGACTTACTCTATTCAGTGCTTACAGTCGCTCCACAGACATTCACCGCAAACCCTGCGGCAAGAATATTTTTAGCAGCATTCACATTTTTCTTACGGTTCAGATAGAATCGGTACTTGAATGCTTTTGAGTCATACTCACATTATAGTATCTATTCTGTGAGCTAATATGGTCAATATAAAGCCTTCATATAAGGATGGTAGGCTACCCAAGTTTTTCGATGAAATGCGCTATGTTCTCAAGTTAAGACTTACCACTTTATACTGAGAATTGTCATAACTAAAAAGACTTTGTGGGACATTCCTGCAAAAAACAGATTTTAATTCAGGAAAACTTAAAGAGTTAGATTTATGCAATACCGATCTTTATGCTGCGAAACACGATAGTCCTTTTTGGGAAGAGATCAAGCATTAAATCCTTGCTAAAAATAACAAAGGCTCGCTAATCGAGCCTTTGTTATTTTTAACCTTCCCAAATCTTGGCAAGAACCGTTTGGGCTGGAATATCTTTGAGGGATTGTCCCTTTACAGCCTGTACATATTTCACTCTTTTTTCTTGAATCGGCAATAAAGCAGATGCGGATATCGTCGAACTTAAAATAGCGACTAAGGCAGTACCAACTGCAACGCCCAACTGCATTGCATCACCTTCCGCACAGATAAATAGATTTGCTGAAGCAATCATGGCAGTAAGTTTGCCAATATCCGTGGGGCTTGTAATCAGAAGATTAGGAAATTTCGTGGTGAACTGCTTCAGTAAATCAGCATTGTTGACACTATCAATCGCGACAATTGGCAAATCTGGCAGTTTATCTTTAATACTTTGGGCAATCTCTGCCCAGCTTTCTGCAGGATAGTTGGCAAATGCACCACAATTTAGCAAGATAAAGCCACTTTTTTGAATATCAAGGCGTTTTTGTTCACCTGATGTCCAATCCAAGTCATTTTTGGGAAGATTAACCTTGATCGATGGGGCTGGCTTTTGAATGCCAAGCCCGATCAACAGGTTATGGTTCTGTACGGCGATGTATTCTTCGGGATCTACGGGAATCACATCTGTTAGCAAAAATTCACCTGCTCCTGCAAAGGAAATTCGCTTGGGAATACCGCTTAGCCATAACAAAGTATTAATCGAGAAGCTAGGTTTGCTAAGAATTGCCGCGTCATATTCGCGATCGCGGATTGTCCCAAGTAAATTGCCAAAATCTGCCAAAGAGTTGCGATCGCTAAAATCAAATTTAAGTACGCGATTGACAGATTGGCTAATTCGATAGGTAGCGATCGCCCGTGGCTCGACCACCACATCAATTTCGGCATTGGGATACTGTTGTTTGAGGGTATCCAGTGTCGGGAAAAACAGTAACTGATTGCCAGTCCCACCTGGAACCAATGCCAGTATTCGCATCATATTTTATACATCTCTAGACGAAGACCGTAAGTAATATTACTTTGTTTTTGGGAGTTGATACAGATAGCATTAATACAAGAATTAAATTAGGGTACTGAGATTTAATAATGACTGGGAAAAAGACAGCAGACTCTAGCCAAGCTGGAAATATAGCGATAGGGTTTTAAAACTATTTGCACATTAGTTAAAGGAATTTAGAGTGAAAATTAATAAGTGGGCGATCGCCATATTATTGTGGGGTTTCCTCTTTAGGGCTACGTCCGCTATCTATCTCAATACAGGCTTTGACGAAGCATATTACTATCTCTACACCCAAAATCTCGACTGGAGCTATTTTGATCATCCACCATTAGTAGCTTTAACCACAGGAATTGGTGTATGGCTTACGGGTGCAGTTACGCCCTTTACCATTCGCATTGGTAGCGTTTTATTCTATACAGGAACCTTAATTTTTTCCTATCTCACCAGTAAAAGGCTATTTGGCGATCGCGCTGCCACGTTGACTCTAGGGATTTTAACAACGATCCCGATTTTTCAGATTGCCTTTGGTATTCTCACCTTGCCAGATAATGCGCTAATGTTTTTCTGGTCTGCTAGCTTATATGTAGCCGCTACAGAATTTTTCCCATCAAGTAATCTTTATGACGATAAGCCCTATCAACCGACTTACCGCCTCGCAATCATAGCTATTTTGGTAGGGCTAGCCTTTTTAGGTAAATATCATGGAGTGATCCTTGGCGGTGGACTGGTGCTATTTTGCTTGCTTAGTCCTCGACATCGCTGCGCCCTATTCTCTATCTGGACATTGGTAGCTATCACTCTATTTACGATCACAATTTCCCCTGTTTTATTCTGGAATGCTCAACATGAATTTGCGTCGTTCCGATTTCAGAGTGGTCGCGCAGTGCCATCTCAGGGTTATAACTTTGAAGGATTGCTGGTGACATTTTTAGTGGCTTTAGGCTATCTCTTCCCAACTTTCGGTTTTCCTCTTTGGTGGACTAGTTTTCGCACTTTGGGAGAACTAGTGCAGTTTAGTAATCGCAGACTTAGTGGAATTCAGAACGAAGCACTAGAAAAAGAAAACCTTGATCTAGAGCTACTGTATCAAAAGCGATTACTCATTCTCTGCATATCGATGCCAATTTTCTGTGGCTTCACTTTTATGGGTGGATTCATCCAAATTCTCCCCTCATGGCATATGCCTGGGTTCTTTGGCGCAACTCTTTTGTTAGGCGAACGAGCTGCATTGATACAGATCAAGAGACCAAAATTTATCCGCAATTGGCTTTGGGGCTCGGGTATAGTGATTTTGCCGCTATTATTGATTGGTCTGCTCCATGTGCATATGGGGCTTGCTCAAAAAGGTGGTGATGCGGCGATCGCAGGTGGATTTTGGGAAGCCAAAGATGATCCTTCTACACAAATGATTGATATCCTGCAATTGCGTCAAGCCTTTGTGGATTCGCCTAAACTTAAGGAGGAGTTACAAAAGGCAGATTTTGTATTTAGCAATAGTTTCTTTGTGGCAGGGCAGGTCGGCATGGCGATCGAGCCTTTGGGCAAAAAAGTGACCTGCTTTGACTCCGATCTGCGTGGCTTTGCCTATTGGAGTAAAGCCCAAGAATTTGTCGGCAAGACTTCTCTGTTTATCAGTTCTGAGCAATTTATGAAGGATGAAAGATTTCCCGACCCTTTAGCGAAATATCAAGATTATTTTCAATCCCTAGAAAAACTTGCTGATATTCATATTAAGCGTGGTGGTCAAACAGTTCAGATCTTTCCTGTTTATCGCACTTCTCCAATGCTAAAGCCCTATCCGCGTCCCTATGGCTAGCATTCTACATAAGAGTGAAAATTGCTATATTGATAGCTTCTGAGTAGCTTAAATTGATATTCAGAAGCTATCCAAATAAATTCAAATAAAAAAATCTTAAGTACAGGACAAAAATTTAATAGAGTTAAAGAAGGCTTGGGAATTGAGAGGAAGATCAAAGATGAAGTGACACAGGAAATCAAAACCAAGACGAAAAATGCTTTTAGGTAAGTGACCATGTTTTTTAGGCTTGAGGGGATTGATTTGAGCAAGCCTAAGTCCAGAAGAAAAAGCCCAACATAATGCGAGAGTTAGTAAAGCAATAAGTTTAGAAAGGCTTTCAGGGTCTTGAATGTGAGTAGCCTCCAAACAAAAGCCACGGGATTTAAAACACCCTCCAATGGATCGAGTCAATGAATTGGGAGATGCATCAGTATCATTCCCATTTGAAGTTCACGCGATCATTTTTTGTCTGAATGCTCCTGAGCTAGCAAAGCTACTACATAAGCGGTTTCACCTTCGTCGTGTAAACAAAGTTAATGAGCGCAAAGAGTTTTTTAAAGTTGATATAGAAGAGATCGCCGAAGCGGTCAAACAGATTGCAAAAGAAACCAATTCAATCCAAGGCGAAATCCATATCACCAAATCTGCTGCTGCAATGGACTATCGCAAAACTGTAGCCATACTAGAGAAAAGGTATCAGGCTAAATAGAGCATGATATATCTCAAATTAACAATCAACATACAAAAAGAGAGGCGGAAAATCCCTGTTTTTTATAACTTACATTTTGTGATCTGAGCTTGTTCCCAATTAACCTCATTGGTAATGGCATTAGTAAAATCACAACTCACTAAGTTTGCCTTGTGAAATGAGGCTTTGGTCAAATCGGCATATTGGAATTTTGTACCTATGGCTGTGCGTGAGATATTAATCAAAAGGCGAAATAAGTAGAGACTGCCAAAAATTTGCAATGGCTCGATCGCTAAAAATGTGAGTAGAGCCGCGAAGCTATTAGATGTTATGGAATTGGTGATTGCATTGAAAGCACCAGATACTAATATTTTCGTAAATGTTGAACCGAAATATCCTGATGCAAATGCAACAATTAGAGAAATAGGTGTAGCCGTAAAAATACTCTTGGTATGAGAGAGGGAAAAGTTACAGGTAAAAGCGATCGCAAAACCAACGGCAAAGACCACAATTGCGATAATGGCAACCCAATAGATCGTATTGCGATTAACAATTTCAGTCCCAAAGATGAAAGTCAGGATAAAGGTAATCAGTAGGATCGTCGATATTAATGCTGTTCCTGCAAATATCAATGCGATCATAAACGCAACGCAATTTGTGATCGCAATCTGACGTGGACTTCTTCCAGTCCGCACATTGGAAAAATTGGCAAATTTAAGTTGAGATCGATAAAAGTCACATCCACGCAGGTCAGCACCACTAAAGTCAGCACCGACTAAATTTCTACCTTTAAAGGAGCGATCACGCAAATTTTGGTTTGCAAAGTTAAGACTTTGACTCATAGCGTTCTTGGATATGCTTTGAGTGATTTTAAGCCCAATCGTCTGAAGTTGGCTTGGAAATATGTGGCAAGCCCCAGCCTAACTTTTCGCGCAAAACCTTAAAGAATTTCCCCTTTTGTAAGCGAATAAACCTTGCAGGATAGCGCGATCGCTCAACTTCAACCCGATAATCAGGATAGACATAGCATCCAGCATTGCCATCAACTACTAATACTAAACGATGACGATTGGCAGGGGTAACGATCGTTTTTTCGGTATTAGCAAAGACCAAGGCCCTTGATGCCATGGAGTGGGCACAAATAGGAATAAGCTGAAATACTGGAATTCCAGGTTCAATGACAGGACCTCCCGCAGATAGGGCATAGGCTGTTGAACCTGTAGGCGTAGAAATAATTACACCATCCGCCGCAATATCTACAGGAATATGACGACCAATCTGCACCTCAAAATGACACATACTGGTCAAGGGTTCACGGTGCAATACCATCTCATTGAGTGACAAAGCTTCCCATAACAAGCCTTTACTGTCATAAACCCGCACTGTCATCATTGATCGTCGCTCAACCACATATAGCCCCTCGACAACTTGGGACAATGCTTCTTCCCAATCCGTCAAATAGGTTTCCGTTAAAAAACCCATATGTCCTGTATTAACGTTAAGCAATGGTAAACCCAATGGCGCAATTTGGCGACAAGCTGACAATACTGTGCCATCACCTCCCAGTGCGACCACAAACATGGTGTCGCGGTCAAAGCCCAAAGGAACTAAGCTCTCGATTGGAGTGTGACAAACGGGAGCATCTGGCTTACCATAGCCCAAAATACCACCATTTCCCGTCGCCAGCACAGTATCGATGTTGCGCTTTTCGAGCCACAATTTCATATCTAATGCTACCTGCTCAGCAACTGGCTTTGCGTCGTTATAGACAATACCGACTTTTGGCACGCTCAATGATTACCTAGAACTATTCAAAAATTTTGTCAGTTCGGTAATTATAGCTTTTAGCAATTAGCTTTTAGCAATTATAGTTATTTTGAATAACTTTTAGAGGGAATTCGACTTCGCTCAACCCTCGGTGTAAGGGACTTGCTATTAGTTAAAGTACCTTTGGCTTCGACTCGGCTCAGTCAAAGTTAGCTTTGACTTCGCTCAGCTAACTTTGGTGGGACATTTTTTATCCGCAAGATCCAAAGCTATCTGGGCAAAGCTGAAGCTAAATTTTTTATTTTATTTATCTATAGTTTTTAGGGATTTAGTTGCAACTAACCAAAAATAAAAATCATAATAAATGAAATTTCAATAAAAGCGATCGCCCCTCACCTCCCACAAACCCGATCGCCTATTTCCCAAATCAAGCAGCGATCGCCCCATCATCACCCACAAAACCCGATCGCCTATTTCCCAAAATCAAACAGCGATCGCCCCTTCATCACCCACAAAACCCGATCGCCTATTCCTCCAAATCAAACAGCGATCGCCTCAAATAGATTTTTGCAAGTTAGCGATCGCTGGGGCGTATGTTTGTTGCAAGAAGGTGATGAAATATAGGGCTTAGCGTTGTGCTTCCTCTCATCCTCCTAGCGCTCTAATCCTATCGCGAGCGTCGTTAGCCCCTTCTGTATTACCTTGCTGTTGAAAGAGTTCCAATGCTTTCCGAAAATCTACTAATGCTCCTTGTTTGTTTCCTAAATCAGACTTTGCCAACCCGCGATTGTAGTAAGCATCATCATCTTGAGGATTGAGGCGGATCGCTTCGTTATAGTCGGCGATTGCTCCTTGTTTGTCTCCCAACTTATACTTCGCTAAACCGCGATTGTTGTAAGCATCAGCATATTTAGGATTGAGGCGGATTGCTTCGTTATAGTCGGAGATCGCCCCTTGTTTGTTTCCTAAATCAGACTTCGCTAACCCGCGATTGTAGTAAGCAACAGCGTATTTAGGATCGAGGCGGATCGCTTCGTTATAGTCGGCGATTGCTCCTTGTTTGTCTCCTAAATCATCTTTCACTATCCCGCGATTGTTGTAAGCAGCAATAAGATCAGGATAGATGCGGATGGCTTTGGTGAAGTCAGCGATCGCTCCTTGTTTGTCTCCCAACTTATACTTCGCTAACCCACGATTGTAGTAGTCCTTAAAACTATTAGGATTGAGGCGGATCGCTTCGTTATAGTCGGCGATCGCTCCTTGTTTATCTCCTAAATCATCCTTCACTATCCCTCGAACACTGTAATAATTAGCAGCCTCATCAAGCTTGATGCGGATGGCTTCGCTGTAGTCAGCGATCGCTCCTTGTTTGTTTCCTAATTCGTTCTTCGCATTCCCGCGATTGGAGTAAGCCACAGCAAAATCAGGATTGAAGCGAATGGCTTCGCTGTAGTCGGCGATCACTCCTTGTTTATCTCCCAACCTATACTTCGCATTCCCTTGCTTGTTGTAATCTTCAGCAGACTTGGCTGATTCTTTACATCCTAGAGAAATTGTACACACTAAGGCAATAAGAACAAGAAAGCGCCAAGTCATAAAGTTAACCTTTCGAGATTTTTTCAAAAAGCAAATGTTAACACGAAATTTATGGGGTCAAATCAAAACAGCGATCGCCTGACATAGATTTTTACAAGTTAGCGATCGCTGATGATTAGCGACAAAAATATCTGATATGATGATTTTCCTGCCTCAAAAGTCCTGAAGGCAAGATTAACAAGATAATTTGTTAAGTTATATGAAATGAATGGCATTGATCGTCAAGTCGTGCAAACTAGCAAAAACTATGAAGAAGCCCAACTATGGCTATTAGAAGATGAATTTGAGCCAATCAGAAGCAGGTTGTCAGTCGAAGATTTAGGGCTTGTCCATGCCATGCTAGAAGTTAAGGATGAAAAGCCTCTTGGTTTTCAAGAAGCAGTTGCTGAAATGGAAAAAGCATAGGTACTGACATAAACCGACGTTCGCGGTCAGCCGCGTATGCAATACAAGCTTTAAAATCTTCCCGCGTTAAATCGGGGAAATCTTCGAGTATCTCTGCTTCTGTCATGTCAGAAGCTAAATATTCAAGCACTTCATAAACCGTAACTCGCAAACCACGCACACAAGGCTTACCACCTCGCTTATTTGGCTCAATAATGATGTAATTTCGGTAGTTCATAGATTAAGTGTAATGATTTGCAAAATCTCCTCAAACTTAACTGGCTGATATGGCAATACAAAATCTTCAGCACCTTCATGCAAATGATGAGGATAAGTTTCAATTTCAGGATGGTGAGCAGCATTATCCCAACGCCTAATAAATTGTCCATCATCACTTTGCCAATGGAAACTGTATTTAATCACCTCAACCTGATCTGATTGAATTTCAAAAAACTCAAACATTTCTAAAAAGCTATCATCTTGTAAAATCAGTCGATATCGCCATATACCTTTATTACCCTGTACTAAGAATACTAAAACTTTTCACTGCTGGGCAAAGAGCAATTAATGACTTTATCAAAGCTAAATAATCTTCGGCAATCATCACAATGCTTGCTCTAGCTTACTAATCTTAACCAAGAGATCCTTTCGCAACTCCCACAAACTAAACCACTCAAATAGATCCATCTCGTCCCCTAATGCTCCTGATTCAAATTGTTCTTGAAACTGATTAGAATCAAGCCTATAGTTCTGTTCAAACTTACTAATATCACGGTCATAAACAGCTAATTTCTGCCGATGGCGATTTAACATTACACTCAGTAATTGACTCAGAATCCGATCTAACTCATTGTGATCGCTGCAATTTGCACTAAGTAGCTCTAATTTGTCTAATGTATTCATGGTATATACACATAACTAAATTTAGATCGACATAGCCTTTTTAACATTATACCAGTTAAGTTTTGAGCCGTTCGCCCCCATCACAGACTGTCATTCTCTCATTAAAGCCTTATATCCTGCTTGTACAAAATGCTTGTCATAGGCAAGCGCCTCACTAATACCCAGATGCTCCATAACTTTAAAAGATACGCAATCTGTTTGACTCCATGCCTTATCAGGACGTTGTGCATAAAACTCCAGAGCTTCTTGAAACTGTAAAGTTGTCTGCGGAACCACTGTGACATTGGGATACTGATACAGATTTTGAATCAAGTTAACGGCAACCTGTCGGAAATATTCACCGCGATCGCTAAAATCATTTAACACCTCAACCAAAACCATTTCTGTAGTCACAATATGGGCAGGTTGTACAGCCTTTGAAAGAGTAAGCGCTTTCTCATGTAAGTTGTCATGGGGATTAAGTAGCGCCACCCAATAGCCCGTATCGGCAAAAATAACTCTCATTAATTTGGGCTTTAATTTTGACTTGGGCGATCGCGTTGATAATCATCAAAATTCATTGCCAAATCTGTTGGTAATTTCTGCCATTCTTCATCAGGAACTTGAGCAGAAATTTTAGCAACAACCTCCCAAATCGGTGGAGCGCTGTAGTCAAAGGTGAATTTATTTGGATGATTAAGTGATTGGACTGACACAGGCATTGATAGATTTTTCTGTGTAGCAACTCTACGCTTTTGAATCATCTCAAACAAATAGTCCTGATCCTTTACTGGCAGGCTTTCAATCGTTTCAATAATCTCTTGAAAAAGAATCATATACCCTCCAATAAAATCAAGAATTTAATAATTCACAAGGGGGGATTACCATCCCTTTTTCATTTTATACTACACCTTCAAACAGCGATCGCCCCTCATCACCCACAAACCCGATCGCCTATTGCCTCAACATCAAACAGCGATCGCCCCTCACCACACACAAAACCCGATCGCCTTTTCCTCAAACAAAACAGCGATCGCCCATCACCAACTGATCGCCTATTTCTCACATCAAACAGCGATCGCCCCTCATCACCATAAACCCGATCGCCTATTCTCTCAAATCAAACAGCGATAACCATATCAGTATTCGTCATCTTCTAAATCGATTTCTAGATCTGAAATTAAATCTTGTGTAACAGCATAGACATCTCGTTTATCACCTTCCTTACGTCTTCCCACACCCACGATAACTACCACTACTCGATCTTGTTCAATTCGATAAATAATCCGATAACGCTGTCCCACAGACCGAATACTACGATAGCCCAATAGTTCTTCAGATAAAGCCTTACCTTGTTTTTCTGGTTCATCCTTGAGTTTCTCAATCCTTCTCAAAATCACGCTTTGTTCGCGCCGATCCTTGATTTCAGTAAAAAGTTTCTGCGCTTGAACAGAAAAAAAATTCTATATTCCATAGCAGTATTAGAAACCCAACTCTAATTTCAAGGCTTCTAAACTAATTGTTTGTCCTAAATCTGCTTGTCGAATACCTTCTCTCAAATCTGCCATAAACTCGCGATCGCTTAAAATCTCCATTGTTTCAACCAAGGAAGCAAACTGCTGCATACTCAAAGCAACAATTACAGGTTTACCGTCTTGCGTGATAATCGCTGGATCTTTGAGGTTCTTAGATAGCGCTGGTAATTGTTGCTGAGCTTCAGCAACAGTCAAATAATTAGGCATAATGTGTTTTGAGTGACTATTGTTATTTTAGTCAATTTCAAGTTATTTAAGATTGTACGATATCCAGTCAAGCGATCGCCACTCAACACCCATACAACCCGATCGCCTAAATCTCAAATCAAACAGCGATCGCACTCTCAACACCTACAAAACCCGATCACCTATTCCCCACATCAAACAGCGATCGCCCATATTAGTGATTAACTAGAAACTGCTGCCAATTGAGCAAATAATGGCTTGTCTTTGGGAAGTGTGCTGACTTGAAAAATAGAAAAGCCGATTACTTGACCATTAATATTTACTCGCTCCATTAGGTCGTCGTTTTCGGTTTCTCGCATATAGCCCAATTCATCTGAGAAGCGAACTTCTAGAAAGTCAGCTTCTGGATCGAACCAAATCTTTACAAATTGCGCCATAGTTCTAATCCTTGTTTTAGTTTGTCTGTAAGATATGCTGTAATTACAAAGGCATCGTTAGAGTTATCTTTTATTACAACACATAACCATTTTGCCCCAACTATTGTTTGTTCGTAAAAACGATAATACAAGTACACTTTACTATCCGATCTTGATTGTCTTACAACTTCAGGGGTTTGTAGCACTATTTCTAGTTGGGATCTCATATCTACCATTTCTGGATGATCGAGAATGTGTTGTAAGCGTTCTTCGGTTAGCCTAATTTGGCGATTTTGGTAGTCGGTAAGTATTTCCATTATCTAAGCTAAAAATTAGGCTGCTTTGCTAAATTTAGCGTCTTTAGCGATCGCAAAATTATCAAATTTCATAAAAATATAGTGATCGCCACTCACACTCACAAAACCCGATCGCCTTTCCCTCATCACCAAACAGCGATCGCCCCTCCGAACACCCATAAACCCGATCGCCTAAATTCCAAAATCAAACAGCGATCGCTCCGCAACACCCACAAAACCCGATCGCCTATTTCCCAATAACAAAACAGCGATCGCCCCTCAACACCCACAAACCCGATCGCCTAAATCTCAAAACCAAACAGCGATCGCCCCTCAACCCACAAAACCCGATCGCCTATTTCCCTCATCAAACAGCGATCGACCTTCACCACTCATAAAGCCCGATCGCCTAAATCTCAAATTAAACAACGATCGCCTCCTAGCAAATATGCTAATCTAGGTTAAACTGACGCATTATGCAAAGGTGAAAATGGATACTTTGGTGGAAACATTAAATGTAAAGTTAGCCAGATGGCAGCCAGATGTTGCTGAATTGGCGAGACAGTTCATTTTGGAAATAATTGATTTAGCAGATCGGGATGCGTTAGATATTTTGCGATCGCGTTCTGTGGAACAAGAGGTATTGGATTTGCTGGATGAATATTAAACAGGGTGAAGTTTAGTTAGCAGATTTAGGGATAGCTGCAAAGACTCGTCCTGTTGTTATTGTGTCTAGTTATGACGCAAATCCTCCAAGAGTTTTAGTGA
>Ga0209990_10002074_pt1 | contig 16077 bp, 28 predicted proteins | sample NOAtaG_6_FD_187304 | JGI IMG/M metagenome (GOLD analysis project Ga0209990, IMG submission 187304) | Freshwater lake microbial communities from Lake Erie, under a cyanobacterial bloom - NOAA_Erie_Diel5S_2200h metaG (SPAdes) (version 2) | ecosystem: Environmental > Aquatic > Freshwater > Lake ...
GTTAAAAGGGACTAAATATGAAAACATTCCGTTATTAGGTTGTGTTATTGTTCATTTAACTGAAGAACAAGAATTTACTGAATATAAAGTTGATAGAAAAGTAATTGACACAATACTAAAAATGGACATAAAAGAACGTTTGACAAACTAAACAAAATAAATTATATTATAGTATGAAACCAGAAATCACAATTGCTTGGTGGTACAACACCACTTGGGACAAAGAAGTAGGAAAAATAAACGTAAATTATATTATAAAATAATGGATGAAATCATAAAACCAAAAATCAATCTAAGAGATCAACCGACTATTGAATGTGAAAAGTGCAAATCAACATATTTCAAAGAAGTTGTTATATTAAAAAGAGTACCAAAACTATTAACAGGTAGTCCTGAAGATACTATTGTACCGTTTCCGACTTACATGTGTAATGAGTGTGGAAATGTTAATGAAGACTTTAAATTATTTGATAAGTAATGGAAATAGGTAAAATGACAATAAGTGAAGCATATCCACACCTTAAAGTGATTGCACATGCTTATGGATTAAATTTAAACAGAGCTAAAGAATTTAAATTTGCGAGAATTATTTTAGCAAATCTTTATAATCGAGAATTAATATAAATAAAAATGGGAAAAAAATTAGTATGGTTTGAATCTTACACGACAATTTGTAAATATTCTACCGAGTTAACAGATGAAGAAGCAAAACTTTTTGAAGAAGATGAAGAAAAGTTTTATGAAGAAGTTGATTTCAGAGGAGATCAAGAATTAGAATGGGATAAGATACAAGATGAAGATGAGTATGATTTTAGTATTGAGGAGGATTAAATATGACATATAAAGAATTTTATATTTGGTTGGAAGGTTATTTACATGGTAAACTTGAAAACAAAAACATAGACATTGCACCTATAGTTGAAAAAATGCAAGAAGTTAAAGACGTTGACCCATTTTTTCCAAACCAAAGAACAGTAGTACCAATACCCTCAAATCCATTTAAAGATGATGGATATGATGATTTAGGAAGACCACCAAAAATTGTAATGTGATGCGTTTTTTTTGATTGATATATTTATTAATAAAAATACATTATGAAAAGAATTATAAGATTAACAGAATCAGATCTTGCGAGAATTGTAAGAAGAGTAATAAATGAAGATGTACTTGCCGATGACAATGTATCAACAGAGCAATTAAGTTTTTATGTATCTGATTTTTCGAAAGGTAAAAACTTACCTATTCAATCTGTAAGTGTAACTGAGAGAGCCGTTAACATAAACTTACAAAACAGTTATAGATTTGATAAAAGTGAATATATTATCCTTGAAATTCTTAATAAAGATACAAGCATTCCTTTGGAGATAGAAAAGGCCGAAATACTAAACGGACCCGAACTTAAAATTGATGAAGCGTATGATAATAACAATGGTCCATACATTTTTATTAAAATAAAAGATGTACAAAATATTGAAAATTTTACAATTGTAGTGGTTGGTAATTTTGTTGGTGGAGATTTAACTGTGAATATCACATCTAAGGGTAGTTCCATTAGAGAATCCCACAGAAGAAGTTATAAAAGATATTAATTTATTAAACCCACCCCATAAAGGTGGGTTTTTTGTTGATTGACATTTTAATCAAATTTGACTATATTTAGTCTATGATTAAAAAACTTGTACACTTTTCGGATCTACATATCCGATTATTTAAAGATCACGACCTTTATAGGTCAATACTTGAAGACGCAATCAATCAGTGGAGAGAAATTGAACCTGATAGAATTGTATTCACTGGAGACCTTGTCCATTCAAAAAATCAAATGACACCTGAACTTATTGAAATGGTAAGTTGGATTTTAAAAGAATGTTCATATATTGCAAAAACAATTATAATTCCTGGAAATCACGACTTTTTAGTGAATAATATTGATAGGTTAGACGCATTATCTCCGATTGTCGACTCATTAAATAACAAAAATATTGTTTATTACAAAGATAGAGGTGTTTATGAAGATGAAAACGTTAGTTGGTGCGTATATTCGCAGTATCAAGGTAACATTCCTCCTGACATTTCAGAAGCAAAGGGTATAAAAGTAGGTTTATTTCATGGACCAATACAAGGAATGACAACTGACTTAGGTTATGACTTTGGAGACCATGCATATGACACAGAAAAGTTTGATGGATTAGATATTGTTTTATGTGGAGATATTCATAAAAGACAAGAGTTCAAGTTTAAAACCGGTAAAGGTTATATGATTGGATCACCAATACAACAAAACATCGGAGAGAGTATCCGAAACCACGGTTTCGGAACTTATGATTTCGGAACTAAAGAATATACCTATACAGACCTTGAAAACCCAAAACCGTTTTTAAAGTTCTCAATAAAATCATTTTCTGATATTGAAAGTGGAATAGAAAAACTTGTTAATTTGTAAAATGATTAATACACCATTTAACTATACAGGGTCAAAATTCATGTTATTAGAACAACTAATACCAAATTTTGATTATAGTAAAAAATATTTTGTTGATTTGTTTTGTGGTGGAGGATCCGTTTACACTAATATTGTGAAAGATTACGAAAAAATATTAGTTAATGATATTATTGCTGAATTAGTTGAAATTCAAAAAGGTTTAGTAAACGACTCAGAAATAATAATACAAAAAACCAAATCAGTAGTGGTGGATAAAAATAATGTTGATGGGTTTTTAGATTTGAGAAAAAGTTTTAACGATGAAAAAAGTCCCGAAAAATTATGGGCTTTAATGTTGTCTTGTACTAATAACATGATGAGATTTAACAAAAAATTTGAGTTTAATCAAACCTTCGGAAAAAGATCGTGGAACGACTCTACTGAAAAAAAAGTTAATGATTTTGTAAAACACATTTCAGAATATAAAGAAAAGATATTTTTCACGTCAAAAGATTTTACTGAAATTAAACCACAGAATCCAAGCATGATTTATATTGATCCACCATATACAAATACTGAAGCGGGTTACAATTCTTATTGGTCTAAAACAAAAGAAAGTCAGTTGTATGATTACATAATTGAAATTAATAAATTAGGTCATTCTTTTGCGTTAAGTGGTGTACTTGGAGAACATAAAAATGGAGAAAAATCTGATATTATATATAAATTATTAGAAGATGGTTTTAACCATAAAATATTAGAATTTGATTATGAAAAAGTTGCTAGAAAAAAGAACTCAAAAAATAGTCAAGAAATTATGATTTATAACTATAATGGAATTGAAGGATAAAAAGACAATGCAGGCAGTGTCTGCATATTGTAAACTTAATAGTATTGAAGATATTGATGGGTTTATTAAAAAATGTTTTGAATCAGGTTTCAATATAGAAAAGTACGGACTTTTAGGAAAAACACTTAATGAAGATGAAAAACAATTAATAAAGGAAGTAATTGTTGAAAAACGAGTTGAAGTACCAGTTGAAGTTATTAAAGAAGTTGATAAGGTTGTTGAGGTGGTAAAAGAAATTGTTGTTGAAAAAGAAGTAATTAAAGAGGTTCCTGTTGAGGTAATTAAAGAGATTGAAAAAGTAATTACAATAACTAATAATAAGGAATTAGAAGAAAAAATTTTCCATTTAAACGAGCAAATTCAGGCAGAAAGCAAAATTTTTTCCACTAAGACCCAAGAAATGGAAAATAATTTCCAAAAAGAAATGTCTAAAAAAGATGAAGAATTAAACGAACTTAGACGAAGTTTAGACATTTCAGTAGACAATAATAAGGTAAAAATGCTTCAAGAAACAATTCAAAACCTTAATATTGAAATAAGAGAATTAAAAAAGAAAAATGAAGAATTAAATAAAAAATTGTTAGAACAACCAAAACAAGTTGGTGATATTCCCGCTAAGTTTCATGGAAGTTCTAACCTAAACGATAACCTATATAAATAATATGAATTTAGTAATTTGGGCAATGGTTGCCTACGGAATGACAAACATTTTGGTCTACGGATCAATTTTTAACGGATTAAGACAATCCATACACAATTGGGGTAATAGTGACTATATGGCCTTTAATGGTCTCGGTAAATTCCTATCGGGTCTCATTTCTTGTGTGTTATGTACCTCAACATGGGTTGGTTTCTTTTTATCAATGGCATATTTTTCACCAAACGCCGATTTGATTGGACTTAATAAAATTTTATCTGTATTTTTTGATGGTATGTTGTCTGCTGGATTTGTGTGGGCAATAAACGCAATAATAGAATGGTTTGAAGAAAATCGACCAAGTAATAACAAGTAATAATAACTAATAACAACTAATAACAACTAATAATGGGAAAGGCGGCAAAAGCACACAGAGCAAAAGTGGCAAAAAGAAATGCTAACGTGAAAGTACAAGAAAAAAGAATGCAAAAACTTTGGCAAGAAGCATTTGAAGAACAAATGAACAAGATGAAAGAACAATTTGAATCAATGTCAGGAGACACCATGTCGGGATTAACTGGATTATTAGAAGATGAACAAGAAGAAACAATACAAGAAGAATCCGAATCAACAGAACCTATTTCAGGAGATCAGACCGTTTAATTATAATATCATGACAAAAGATATAGAATTTTCAAAATTTGATAACCCCACTATTCAAGTGGTGTGGGAAGATTATAATGAAAATTTCACCCAAGACAAAATCAAAAGTGTTAAACATTACTTTCAAAAAAAGTATAACACAACAAACGTCAATGTAATAACAAAGGCTAAAATTGAAAAAGAAGAGGGTGAGCAAACGGTAGATGTGTCTGTGAATATCATGGACACAAACTACCAAGTCGAGTTACTTAGACAGTTTCTAACAAGTAAGAATTACGACAAGCATTTGGACGCAATTTTGAACCATAATAAGATGGTTGAAAATAAAATGCAAGAAACTGAAACTGATACTGCGGTATTTAAAAAATGGTTTATTAAAAATATTGAGTTTTCTAACTTCCTGTCATACGGTGAAAATCAAAAAGTAGATTTTGAAAAAACAGGAGGACTAACAGTTATTGAATCAAACCCACCAAACTTTGGTGGTAAAACCGTCTTGTCTGTTGATCTATTATTGTTTTTATTCTTTAATGAAACCACAAAAACAACAAAGGCCGAAGAAATATTCAATAGATTTACTGATAAAGATAAAGTAACAGTAAAAGGAGAAATCGTCATTGATGGTGAAGAATATATTATTGTTAGAAATATTGAAAGAAAAATGTCTAAAAAGGGTGAATGGAATGTTAAAACCGAACTAGATTTTTTTAAAAAATTAGCTGACGGAACACTTCAAAACTTTACAGGAGAACAAAGAAGAGAAACTGAAAAGTTCATCAAAGAATCTATTGGGACAAAAGAAGATTTCTTAATGACAATTCTTACAACCGCAACAAATCTTGAAGAACTAATTGATTCAAAACCAACCGCAAGAGGTCAGGTCCTTTCAAGGTTTATGGGTCTTGATTTTTTAAGAAGAAAAGAAGATGTTGCAAAATCAATTTACTCAGACTTTTCAAAATCAATGTTATCTAACATCTATAACACGGAACAGTTAAAAACTGATAATGAAAACAGTGAAATAAAAATAACTGAACTGAAGTCTAATATTGAGATATATAAAACCGAACTAAAAACAATAGAAGAAAATATTGTTAAAGGTAAGGACTACCGTGATGATATGATGTCTAAAAAACATACTGATATTGATGTTGAGTTAAGTAGGTTAAACCCAAGTCAGGTAAAACAAGAAATTGAAGGACACGAGTTTCAAATTGAACAAACAAAATTAAAACTTAATGAACTTAACGTTGTTGAACCAAAAGAATATTACAAAGAGGAGGAACACGATAAAACTAAAGAAGAATATTCAAGACTTAATAAAGAGTTAATTCAGATTGAAACAAAAATAGAAGAAGTTGAGAAACTAAAGAGTTCTGTTGAGGGTGAAATCAAATGTGAACATTGTGGAATTAATTTAATGAATGCTAGTATTACACAACAAAAAATATCTGAACTTGATGGTTATATCATGCAAAAAGACAATGTTTGGACCACAATGCAGGTTTTATCAGGCATAGAACAAACGTTTGTCAGGTTGAAAAAGGATTTTGATGAATATGAAAAAAACAAACTTATCAAAGAAAAACACGAAGCAACAATTGAAAACTACCAACTAAAAATAGGTGGACTTCAAACAAAACTTACGGAATATGATAAGATGTTGGATAAGATTAAAGCGAATGAACATGTTGACTCGATGTTAATAAAGGCTAATTTGAGATTAGAAGAACTTGACAGACAAAAAACACAAAAACAAAACCAAATTAATGGTGATGAGTATTCAATTAAAACATTAGAAGAGAAAATCAAAACAAACTTGAATAACATTATTAAAATTACTGAAGAGGAAGAAAAAGAAAGAATATATAAGATATATTTGGAGGCTTACGGCAAAAACGGAATCTCAAAGATCATTATGAAAACAATGATCCCACTTATTAATTCAGAACTACAAAGATTGATGGAAGAAAGCGCTTATTTTAAACTTCAGATTCAAATCAATGATAAAAATGAAGTTGAGTTTAGTATGATCGATAATGGTACTGGAGTTGAAAAACTAATGTCATCAGGAAGTGGTTATGAACGCACAATTGCATCATTGGCTTTACGTTCAGTATTGAGTAAAATATGTAGTTTACCAAAACCAAACTTGATTGTTTTTGATGAAGTATTTGGGAAAATATCAAACGAAAACTTAGAAATGGTTCATAATTTCTTTATGGGCATTAAAGATTTCTTCCCAACTATTTTACTAATAAGTCACAATCCTATTGTCAATGCCTGGAGTGATAACACAATAAGAATTTCAAAAGAAGATAATATTTCAAAAGTTTTTCAATAATATTTATTTTAAATAACATGCTAAGAATATCAAAAAAAATATATAACTTTGTACTATATATAAAAAGTAAATTAATGAGAAAAAGAAAACCAAAACAAGATCCCTCTTATATGTTATTTATTTTTGGAGATTTTGACGAACAAGAAAACTTGGCAACAAATTTGTCGTCTCAGTTATTGACAGTCGTATCTTCACCATTTTTAAAATTTACATATGGCGAGTACGGAGTTGTTTTTCATTTTAGAAGTAAAGAAACGTTTTCTGACCTAAAAGAGTATATCGATATGGGTATGTCAGAAATTACAGAACAATACTTTTTAATGGAAGTAACTAAGAACGTGGATATAAAAATGCCAAGAAAACTAAAGAAAGATTTTTTGAATATTGACGGAGAAGAAAAAAAGAGAGAAAACAAAACAGGAGAAATTAATGTAGAAAGTAAATTAAAAGAAAGAAAAGAAGAATTAAAAAATTTTACGTTTGAGTTTCTAATGCCCGCGGACTTTAATCAAATGGTTCAAAAAGAACCGGATTATTTACCAACGGTAGATGAAATATTAGACAAAATATCAGAGAACGGAATTGAATCATTAACAGAGAAAGAAAAAGAGATTTTAGACAATTATGGAAAGAGAAAAGATGGAGGACATTAAGTCGTCAAACCCTTTGAATCAAGATGAGATTCAAATTTATTTAAAAGACATTAGAAAACTGAAGGTGATGACACCTGACAGAGAAAAATTCTTAGCCCAACGTATAGCATCTAATGATTGTACGGAAAGAGAAAGAGAACAGATTCAGAAAGAAATGTTGGAAGGTAATTTACGATTTGTAATTACTGTGGCAAAACAATATCAAAATCAAGGTATTGACTTGGCTGATCTAATCGCTGAAGGAAACTTCGGACTTATGAAAGCTATTAAAAACTTTGATTGGACCAAAAACAACCGTTTTATATCATATGCGGTATGGTGGATTAAACAATCAATTTTACAATCACTTAATGAAAACTCAAGAACAATAAGACTTCCGGTAAATGTTGTTCAAGACATGCAAAAAGAAAAAAAAGAAAATGAAAAAACAAATAAAGATCTTTCTGAAAAGTTTGCAACGTTACCAAGAATGATAGATCTTGATATGCATATTAATGAAGATGGAGATACTTTAATTGACATAATTAAAAACGATAATGTAGAATCACCTGACGAGATATTTTCAACAAAAGACCTATTGAAAGAGAAGATGATGAAAATTATGGGTGTACTTGACAATAGAGAAAGAACTATAGTTGAAGATTACTACGGAATTACTGGCACACCAAGAACATTAGAAGATATTGGAACAGACTTTGGACTTACAAAAGAAAGAGTTAGACAAATCAAAGAAAAGGCTCTTCGTAAGTTAAGAAATGAATGTTCAGATTTATTTGAATATTTATGATAAAAAGTTTGGTAGATTAATATAAATATTATATCTTTGTATCAACAAAAAAAGTTCTTATTGTCAGAATACATTAAGAACAACCACAGTCAGAATACTGTGGTTTTTTTTTAAACAAAAATTTGAAGCTGACCCTTACTTACGGTAAACCCTTCTTTTTTCATAACTGTTATTATTATAAGGTCCCAGTGATTTATATAATTTTTCTTCGGTTCAATAACTACATTAAGTTGATCACCTTTTAACCTACTTACAATAAATCTTTTACCTTCTCTGATTTTACCTTCAATAATGTTGTAAACAATATCATCTTTCGCTTCTTCTAATAACCTCACAATGTTTAAATCGTAGATTTTATTTCCTGATCCGTGTCTCCATTTTCTATCACTTGTGTGGCCCCATTCATCATGATATAAATCAAAATCAAAACTTATTTCATTGTTAATTTCATGAAATTTTTGTTCTTGTAATATTGTTTTTTTAATTATGTCATTTAAACCTCTCATGTAAATAAATATGATATTCTTTATTATAAGTATTTATTAACTATAATAATATAATATGAAAGAAAAGTTTTTACCTTGGTTTTTGTTATTTTGTGCTCTTGGGTTATCAGGAACTGCCGCTTATTATAGTGTTGTTGGGTTAGCGGTCGTATTTGTTGGTGCTGCAATTCCTGTTATAATTATGGGCACATTTTTAGAAATTTCAAAAATCGCTATAGCCACTTATTTACACGACAAATGGAAAGAGACCTATGGAGTTTTAAAGATATATATGACAATTGCGTTAATAACGTTGTCAATAATAACTTCTTTAGGTATATATGGGTTACTTAGTACCGGTTTTCAAGATAATATTGCAAAACTCGAAATCGGTGAAAAACAAGTGAAAAATGTTGAAGTAAAAAAGAAAAGATTTGAAGATATAAAAACTGAACTGAATAAAGAAAAAACAATACTTGATGGTGATATTACAAAATTAAGAGATGGATTATCAAATAACACAACAACACAAACAGTAGATAAAAGAACCGGACAGTTAATTACAAAAGCAAATAACGAAAATAGAAAATCATTTGAAAATCAATTAAAAGAAGCTCAAGTTAGAAGAGACACAATATCTAAAAAAATAGACGCATTTAATGACAGTATCACAAAACTAGATGTTGACATATTAAATATGGAATCAAAAGAGATTGGTGGTGGAGAACTAGGTACTATTAAGTATTTAAGTGAATTATTAAGTTGGGATATTAAAAAAACCGCTAACTTTTTCATTTTAATTTTAATATTTGTTTTTGATCCATTAGCAATAACACTTGTAATTGCTACTAATCAGGCGTTTAAAAACACAAGAAAAAAAGATGATACACCCACCAACCACCCCACAACCAACCCCCAAGTTACCTTGCATGATACCATACAAGATACCGACCAAGTAACGACTAAGTACCGACCAAGTACAGACCAAGTAGAACCTGTAATTATTGAAAAGATAGTTGAGGTACCTGTTGAAGTTATTAAAGAGGTTCAAAAGGTTGTTGAGGTACCGGTAAATAATAAAAAAAATATTACACCGATTGAAGAATTATTTGAAACCGAACAAATATTTGATTTACAGATGCAAAATCAAATAAAAGAAGAAGAAGAAGAGATTCAAAATACCAAAATAAATAATGTACAAGTAGTTCAACAAGAACCTAAACGACTTTCTTATTCAAATAGAAATGGTGGATCTTTCAGAATTAACAGAGTTTAAACCTTTGGGTTCATCTAAAAACAAAAAACAAATAATTCTTTGTGAAACCAAAAGAAATGTAAAAAATTATATCAATTCTTTAAAATATAGATATAATGGGGAGAATAAAAATCTACCAAATTTTATTATATCTAGAGATGGTGAAATTTATAAGATAATGGAACCATTATCTTATGCTAATTATATGAACGATTCTGTTTTAGATAAAAAATCTATTATAATATGTATGGAAAATTTAGGTTGGTTAGAAAGAAAACCACTTAGTTCTATATACATAAATTGGATTGGTGATATTTATAAAAAAGAGGCGTTTGAAAAAAGATGGAGGGATAGAGTTTTTTGGCAACCATATGACGAAGAAAAACAAATTGAAAGTTTAAAAAAACTTTTAAAAAATTTGTGTGATGAGTTTACAATACCAAAAATTTGTCCTGAATCTAATGTTAGACAAGAAGGTATTGATAACTTTTCTGGTATTATATCCAAAAGTTCATACGATTTCAGGTCAAGAGATTTAAACCCTTCTTTTAACTTTAAACATTTGAAAAAATTTTTAGAAAATGATAAATGAATATGATGAAATAAAAAACCTTATTAAAAGAAGTAAAATGCTTTTTGAACAAAAAGGACCAATAAACTTGGCAAAAAGTATAGAGTCAGATATTGAACAAGTTGACCCTGAAGAGGTTAAAAAGGACAAAAGTAAAACATATAGAATATCTGGAGGACTTTTAACTATACACGCAAAAGACAAAAAAGAACTTGAATTAACCACAGACGAAAAAACTAATTTCCAACAAACAATGGACGAATTTGTTACTGATGTTTCAGATTTGGCTGAATTTGGTGTTTTAAACATATACGAAAATGAAGTTCAGTGGAGTGGAAAAATTATGGATTTTGATATTGAATTTTTCTATTCAATAGGTGAAAACAATGGAGTGTATGTGAATGGTGATATGATCAAATTAGATGAAAAACTGACAGAACTAGTAACAAAACTAACAACATATTACGAAAAATTTAAAGCAAAATGGGCTAAAGTAATAGCATTAAGAAAAAAAACAAAAATGAAAAAAGAAAAATGAAAAATTTCATAAAAAAGTATTTTAAAGAAATTTTATTAGTTGCGACAATTGGTGTTGTAATTTTTTTATTGGTTAAAATACTTACACCAGCACCAGATAAAAGCGAATTGTTGAAATATAAATTACAACAATTAGATACAAAAATAAACGATCTAAAACAACAACAAAAACAATTAGACGATTCTATCACATCTTACAAAAAAGAGGTAGAAAGAATTGATGAAAACATTGAAAATATTAGATCTCAAAAAACAGTTGTTAATAACTATTATGAGGAAAAAGATAAAGACATCAAGGGTTGGTCTAATAAACAAATAGATAGTTCATTAAGAAAACGATACAAATTTTAGATTATGAAAAACATTTTAATTTTTATTTTATTTTTACTTCCTTTAAATTTATTATCACAAAAAGAAATAAAAAAAGATACGACAGAAATATGTTTTCCAACTGAGGTGGGAAGACAAATAGAATCTGATTTGAATGAATTAGATAAACTTAGAGAGTTAAAAAAACTAACAGATTTTGAAATTATTGAGTTAGAAAAAAAGATAGTTAAGCAAGACTCAATAATATCAAAACTAGAACAAAAAGACATTAACAACCAATTGATTGTTGCTGGTGTTGAAGAAAAATTTAAATTAGTCGATCAAGACAATAAAGATTTAAGAGGTAAGTTAAAATGGGCGGGAATAAAATCAAATATTATTGAAATTGTTTCAGGAACATTGATGGCTACATTCGTATATATTCAATTATTCAAGTGATGTTAAGTAAAAAAAGAATTTATAATCTATTAAACGAAAAAGAAACTAAAGAAGCAACAGGTGCCGCATCTGCTGGTGGTTTCTCGGCACCATTATTTAGTATGTGGTCTGACGATGAAGAAGCGAAAGAAGAATACAAAAGAATGGAGGGTGAGTTTACAGAAGCAACCTCATCGTCATCTGTTGGTGCCTATGACACACCTGGGTTTGACGATGTAAAAATGAAAGGAAATAACCCTGTTGGTAGAGGAAAACAATTTAAAAAACCACTATACAAAGGTGGTGGGTTCGTAACTTTTAAAAAAGGTTGTAAAACATTTCCATATTGCAGTCAAGGTAACAGTAAAGACAAACCGGTTAAAGTTTCGACAACTTTATCACCATTGAGTGAAGCGATACAGAATGTTTCAAATAAAACTGGATTGAGTGTTGATGAAATAAAAAAAATAATACTTTCTAAAATCTAAGGTGATTTATAAACGTAAAGATATTTATATGGTATGGACAGAAAAATTTTAAATATAGTAAACAGAGTTATTGGTGGAAAAACACCAAACAGAAGAATATTCGAATCAAAAAAAGAAATGTGCTCTGAGTGTGGAAGTACAATGAGAGAGGGGGAGTGTATGGAATGCGGTAATACCATGAGAGAAGGTGAGTGCATGGAATGTGGAAGTACAATGAGAGAAGGTGAGTGCATGGAATGTGGATACACTAAAGAAACTGAATTAGGAGAAAAACTTCACGGTAAACAACACAAGTTAGACAAAAACAAAAACGGAAGATTGGATAGAGAAGATTTTAAAATGCTTAGAAGAAAAACTGAAGTAAAAGAAAAGTTATATGGTAGACAAAGTGTATTAGATAAAAATAGAAATAAAAAAATAGATGCTGAGGACTTTAAAATATTAAGAAAAGAGTCGGTTTATGGTGTTGAAATTGATAATAAAACACATTACTTTAAAGAGAATGAAGTTATTAATATAATTGAAAATATTGTTTTAGAAGAAAAGAAAAAGAAAACAAGTAAAACAAAAATACCTAACGTAACTAAATCATCACTTGAAAAATCTAAAAAAGAAAATGATGATTATATTGCTAGTGTTGTTAAAAAAATGAAAGATTATCTTAAAGACGGATCTAAAGGTGAGTATGAAATGATGCCAAAAGGTTTTCCTAAAGGGAATGGTGAATTAGAAAAAATGAAAAAAATGGCATATACACCATCTGATACCGCACAAGAATATATTGATAATTTTACTGCTGCTGGATTAGAAAATCTTGATTATGATGAAATTCACCCTAATGAGGATTGGGTAACCGATAATTTGGTTGGTAGTTCAAGAACTGGTAATAATCCAGAATGGGCAAATGCGGTTGAAACGGGTGTTGGAGAAAGAAGAAATAAAATTAGACAAAATAATTTATTGGCCAAAGTTAAAAGAATGGCATATCAAAAAGACGATCAACCAGTAAAAATAGATTCTTCAGGAGAAGATTTTGCCGATAACGTAGATAGTCTTTTGAAAAAATACGGAAGTAAACCAAGTAAATCTAAAAATGTAAAAAAAGAGTCATTTGAAACAAAACAAGATAATATTTTAAATGAAGATTTAAATAAAATGAAAAAATTAATTGGGTACGGGAAAAAGACTCAATAATTAGTATTTCATTTTTAATCTTATCGCTTTATAATTAACATTATGAGCGGAGAAAACTTCAAAGGATTTTTTGATTGGTTAGCGAAACCTATGGAACAAGATGATATAGATGCTTGGTATCTCGCTAATAATATTATACCTGAATATACAGAGTTATTTAGAGATTTTTGTATATCTTTTTTAAATCTTTTAACGAAAACATATTTAGGTGATGATATTGATGCTAACAACGAAACTAAAGTTGTGATGTCAGAAAAACAAAAAAAGGAACACTTCCTTTGGTGTTGGAATAAAACAATCGAAAATTTTAATAAAGAAAATATAACTTTTGTTTTTGAAGAAATTGACTATAACTATTTTGAATCATTTTTTTATGAGATATTTTATAATCAAGAAGAGGAAAATATAAAATTATCATTAAACACTTTCTTTGACCATCTTTTTAATGATAACATTAAAAAAACAAAGGCCGACATTGAAATATTTACTGACATTTATAAAAAATTAGAGAAATCACTTAATTTTGAACATTAGTATTTACTATCTATATTCAAACATTTAGTTTATTATAAAAATAAAGAAAATTAATTTTTAAAACATGGAAACTTTAGAACAAATTAAATTACTTACAGAAACATTGAATTCAGAAACTAATAAATTTTTTGAAAAAGGAAATCAATCTGCCGGTACAAGAGCAAGAAAGGCGGCACAAGAACTTAAAGAACTTATGCAAGTATTAAGAAAAGAAATTTTAAATCACAACAAAAAAGATAAATAATGTTAGGTATAATCTATCCGTTAATTACTTTCATATTTATTTTATCACTTTCAATTGTAATAAAATTCATAGTAAGTTTATCACTGTCAGTTTTTTCAAATCCACCGAAAAAATATGAATTTAAAAACTATGAACAAACATTATATATTATTTTGATAAGTTACATAATAACTTTTTTAATATACATTTAAAATGACTTTTTATCCTTTTATAGAAAAAACAAATAAGTACCTTAAAACGGTAAGAATCATAAAAAATTACGTAAGTTTTGATATGGTGTTTCCTGAAAGTTGGGTTATAATAAAAAAACTACCTGAAAACGTAGAAATTTTACAAACAGAAACACCTGAAGGTCAAACATTAACTTCTTTTGTGTGTCAAAACAATAAAGATTTTATAAATATTTTAGAGAAAACTTTGGATTTGGTTATTAAAACTAATATTGAAAGAGAAGAAAAGGAAAGGTTGTTTAAAATGAAAGTAAAAGAATTGCAAAACATATTTGAAAAAGAAAAATTAGATAGTTTAAAATCATTAAAATTTGATTTAGAAGAATTTAGAAATATTGTTGAAGATGAAAAAGAAGTTAACGAGAGATCTAAGTAAAGAAGTAGATAGATTAAGTTCAGAAATAAAAAGAAATGAATTAGAGAACGAAATCTACAAAAAAAATATCTCAGAGCAATTAAAAAGGTTAGATAAAAATTCATTAATAAGTACAGATAAAAAAACTGTAAATTTAACTTTATGGCAGAGGATAATGAAAGTTTTGGGGATGAACTAGTAAAATTAGCAAATATTGTTGAAATTATAGAAAATAGTTTTATTGGTAATCAATTTAGCGAAGTTGAATTTAAATTAAGCGAAGAAAAAATGACGTATCTTTCTAATAATTTAAATTACCAAAAAAAAGACAAATTAACTATTAATATAGGTAATGTTAATTTTATCTTTTCGAAAAAGTAGTTTTTAACCGGTATAATCTTTTTTTATCAAATCCCTTACCCACCAAAATATTGTAAATCCATTTTCTTTGTGCTGATGATGTGTAATATACAAAAATAGCATCAGATCTACCATTATCTATAAAATAGTCTTCTAACACGGTTAAAAATCTTTTAGATTCGTCTTTATTTTTTAATGAAAACAAATAAAAATTTTCATTTTCCTGAACAAATATTTTATTATTAATTACAGATATGTTTTTTAATTCAGAACCATTTAAATAAATCTTTAAAAATTCTAATAGAGTTATTTTTTTTTCTGTTTGCCAATCATATATTTTTTCCTCCACTTTATAACTTTTTAATTCTAAAAAAACATAATCTGAATTATTTAAATTTACTGGTATGTTTCTACCTAAATCATCAGTCAAATAAATCGAACCCTGAATTTTTTTTTCGTTAGTTATCAACCCTAAAAAAAAATTACAATTATTAAAATTTTGAACTTGTTTTTCAAAGATTATTTTTTTATTTTCATTTATTAGGGTATTATACTTTTTAATTGAATTTTCTAAGGTATTATACTTTTTAATAAGTTTTTTTTTCTTATTATTTCCAAATAAAATTATATTATACTTTCCGTACAAAATGAAAAATTATTACGATGTTTTAGGTGTTACTGAAAACGCAACACAAGATGAAATAAAAAAATCATATAGAAA
>Ga0209990_10002076_pt1 | contig 16060 bp, 7 predicted proteins | sample NOAtaG_6_FD_187304 | JGI IMG/M metagenome (GOLD analysis project Ga0209990, IMG submission 187304) | Freshwater lake microbial communities from Lake Erie, under a cyanobacterial bloom - NOAA_Erie_Diel5S_2200h metaG (SPAdes) (version 2) | ecosystem: Environmental > Aquatic > Freshwater > Lake ...
TGTGACGACACCAGAAACTTTGGCATTACCAACAACATCTAGTTTTGATGTTGGATTTGTTGAACCAATACCAACGCCAATAGCGTTGATTCTCATTCTTTCATTGGAGAGTAATGTACCTCCAGTGAAGAACGAAATATACTTAGCAACTGATGCATTGATAGCACCGATGCTCAGGTTACCATCAGAAGTATATAAGTATCCATCATTCGCACCATTAATTGTCCATGAACCAACAGAGAATCCACTGTTGTTGATACCTAAGTCAATAAAGTTTGTTGTATCACTACCATTATTTGCAGTGATAATAACGTCACTAGATGCATTTGTTCCTGAACTTGTGTTTCTTAAGTTAATCTGAGCATATGAGTTTGCAGTTGTTGTAAAATCAGCAAGACAATTTGTAAGACCAGAAGTTGCAGAAGTACCAGTATCAGTAACTGTAAGGATATATGTTGGAACTGTGGTTCCAATGCCAACAGAACCAGAAACATAAGCACCACCAGATACTTGAAGTTTTTGATTTGCAGTTCCTGTTGAAGTCGCTGTTCCTACAAGGAATGTTCCAGAACTATCAATTCTTCCTCTATCGTTTGCTCCACCAGTCTGGAAAATTAGACTTCTAGTAGCATCTGCTTTTAAAAGTATGTTAGTTGATCCATCAAGACCAATACCACCAAAAAATCCAGCACCACTCCATAATTCCAATCCACCAGATGTACTATCAACTCTTATTTTTCCACCTAATACATGTAATTTATCTGATGGATTTGTGGTTCCGATACCAACAGAACCAGAAACATAAGCACCACCAGATACTTGAAGTAGTTGTGATGAGGTTCCTGTCTCAGTTGTTGCTCCAATTAATAGATTTCGGTTTGATGTAATTCTTGCTGCTTCTGATGATGGACTTGTAGTGTTTCCAAGTGCAGGCATTTGTGCAAATAATAAATTTCCACTCCCATTTACTATTGCCCATGGATTAGTATTTCCACTATCTAAAATGCCAATTCCATTATTTCTTGATCCGCCAATAATAAGATTTGCACCATAATTAAATGAAGACCATTGTGGAGCAGTACGAATATCAATAGTTCCTTGTGGATTTGTAATTCCTACTCCAATACTTCCAGTAGCAACACCAACACCAGCAAAATAACCACCACCATTAACTTGAAGTCTTTGTGATGCGGTTCCCGTATCTAAAGTACTTCCAATCGTTACATTTCCACCAGCAGATAACAACGAAAGATTTCTATAAGCAACACCCTGTTCAACAGATTCAATTGCCCAGTAAGGTTTAGTTACTGAAGAACTACTTCTAGATACTAAGAACTGGAATGGATTTGTCGCATCATTAGAACTTATTACAAAAGGACTTCCATCAGTAGAAGTCTTTGCTGAATTACCATATACTGATAATTTGTATGCCGGATTGGTTACTCCAATTCCAAGACTAGAAGAAACATAAGCACCACCAGTAACCTGAAGTCTTTGTGCTGCAGTATTTGTAGATGTTGCTGCTCCAATCAGTACAGGACCATTGGTAAATGTAGAAATACCAGTGACTTGAAGTTGTGAAAGAGATCCAATACCACCAATAACATTTGATGATGTTGTTGCCGTTCCAGTAAGAGCACCAATAAATGTTGTTGCAGTAACAATACCAGTAATCAATGTATCACCAACAACATGAAGTTTTGATGTTGGACTTGCAGTTCCGATACCAACATTATCACTCTCATTGATAATAAATCTTGGTGTGTAAGTTACAGAAGAACTATCAAAAACTGTTGTTCCTATTGGAGCAGTTGTAGTTGATGTTGGATTTGTAACAACAGTAACCTGGACACTATTTGTAATATTATAAACAAGTTTTGTATATTGACTTGACTGATGTTGTGCCCAAATTTCAGTGGTATTATTCGTAGAAATACCAATAATTCTTGCCTCAGTTTTTACTGAACCATAAGATTCATACTTATAATCAAAACCATCTCTGTTAGAGAAAGTCATTTTGAATGGAGTCATTGCGTCCTTGACCCATCCACCCATTACACCTTCGATGGTTAGATGGTCAAATGTTGCAGCAGATGTTTCAGGAAGTGTTGCTATCTTATAATAAGTTGTTGATGCAGGAGCAGCAACAATCCATCCATTACCAAATGTAGAGTTTGTATAATCACTTCCAAGATATGCTGATTTTGTTGCTACTAATGTTGATGCTGTTGCAATACCAGAAACATTTAACTGTTGAGTTTGAAGTGTTCCATAAACCGTTGCACCATATCCAGTTGTTTCGAATTCTTTAGAGTTGTCATAATAGAGTTCTACTGCACCATCTGTGAGAAATTTTGCGAGATTTTCATTTCCACTGGTTTTTTGTAAGATAATTCCAGCAGCATTACTTTGTAGATATAAATTACCAGTTCCAGAATCTTCAACAAAACTATTACTTCCATCGTGATAAATTCTTAAATCATTTCCATCACCTAATAATATCTTATCATTATCCCCAAGATACACATCACTTTGGAATGTAGAAACACCCGTTACAAGAGTATCACCGACAACATGAAGTTTTGATGTTGGATTTGTGGTTCCTATACCAACAGAACCATTAAAATATCCACCACTATTAACTTGAAGTAGTTGTGATGCTGTACCTGTGAGAGTTGAAGAACCAATAACTAACTCACCACTACCTTTGAGGTCTGCGAGTTGTGTGGTTCCTGCATACCATTTGAATTGTGATCCGGAATCTTCAACAGAGGACCATAAAACATTAGCGTTAATACCAAATGCATAATCAACTTTAGAAGCACCAACACTGGGATATAAAACAATCTTGGTTCCTGCACTTCTTGTTGTAAATGTAGGAGCAGCAGCACCATTTGTATTAAAATCAATACGGTTTCCACTTGCCCCATTTAGGTAGATTTGTCCCCCACCAGTTGTTGCGGAGTTTGCACCATTTAGAGTAAGTCTTGAAGAGGTTGTGATACCTGATGCATTAATATTCCTTACAACTGCTAAATCACTTTCAGTAAATTGAACGGCACCAGAAGCAAATCTGGTTCCTGTTGGGAATTGAGTTGAACCAATGCCAACAGCATAATTACTTAACCAAGCATCAGTTCCAAGTCCAGCAAAGGTTCCAGACTTGAACCACATAATTTTCTTATATGTGGCAGGGTTAGTTTCAATACCCGCAATGAATAACTGAACTAATGGAGTTCCTTCCGTAGAAGCAACTGCAACACCGCCGTGATTTGCTGTGTTATCGTTAGAAACATCATTACCATTTGCATCAGTTCTATAACCAAGAACAATATCTGGGTCAAATACATTTAATGATTGTGAGAAAATTACAGCAGCGGTTCCACCAATCGTAATGTTACCATTAACATTTAAGTTACGATTGACTTGAAGATCTCTTGTAACTGTAACGTCTTCTGGAGCTGTAAATTGGTTTGGAACACTCAGAGTTGGTGTTGAACCTTCACCAGTTCCACTAGTGACTGTGATCTGGTTTGCAGTTCCAGAAATTGACTGAACATAATCACCAGAAGTATAAGTACCAAGACCAATTGAATTTGGAGTAATTGTTGCGGCAAGAGCAACGTTTCCAGTACCATTAAATGAGATTGCAGTTGCAGTTACAAAATTTCCAGTAATTGAAAAATCTCTTGCATTTTGAAGTGCAGTTGCAGTTGTAGCATTACCACTAAAACTTGTTGCAGTTACCACTCCAGTAAACTTAGCATCACCAACAACATCAAGAACTGAAGTTGGTAGTAGACTGCCAATTCCAACATTATTAGTAGTATTGATGACTACAGTACCAACACCAGCAGTTGGCCCAATATTGATATTGGTAAAGGAACCAGAAAGACCACCAGTTCCTAAGTTAATTGTTTTAGTATTTCCAGAAGCAGTAGCACCTGCTTGAATATCAGTTGTTTGTGATGTTGTTGCTCTACCAAATGTAATCGTTCCAGTTCCAGAAGTTCCACCAAATGTTAGTGTTCCTGATGTTTGATTGGTTCCAAAAAGATGAGTGCCTGAAGTATTACCACTTAATGATAATAAAGATGCAGCACTTAATGTTCCGTTGAATGTTTGTGTGTTAGTAAATGTCTGTGATATATTAAGAGCTGCTAGTGTATCAGTTGCAGTGATTACAGGTAAGTTGAGAGTTCTATTAGCAGTAATTGCACCACCAGTAATATTATATTGGAAAGTATCTGCTAGGTTTCTTATCTTGAGTCCTGATGATAAGAAGGTTCCTACACCAGCAACATATAAGTTATTAGCAGTAACAACACCAATTGTAGCGACACCAGAAACATTCAGTTGCGATACCGACGCAATACCACCTATAACACTTGTAGATATTCCTGATATAGTTGCAAATCCAGCAGTAGAAACAAAGTCTGCAAATGTAATAGTTGCAATACCAGAAGGTCCTGTTCCAGCAACTGAAACAATATTACCAACAAAATTTAATTGAGAGAAACTATTCGCTGTACTGACAATCGTTCCTTCATCACGAATTGTAAGACCAGTAATTGCGTTTGATGGAGCAGCATCAACCCAAGATGGAGGATTAGTTCCACCACTAGCTTGAAGAACTTGTCCTAAAGATCCATTTGCCAAAAATGCTGTTGTATCAGCAGCAGATTGATATACAATAGTTCCACCAGATCCACCCTTAAGATTCGTTGCGATTCCAGCGGTAGATGCATATCCTAATAAAGTTCCAGAAAAAGTTGTTGCAGTGACAACACCAGAAACTTTAACATCACCAACTACATCAAGTTTTGAAGTTGGATTTGTGCTTCCGATGCCAACAGAACCAGAAACATAAGCACCACCAGTAACCTGAAGTCTTTGTGATGCGGTTCCTGTTGAGGTTCCAGAACCAATCAATACAGATCCATTAGTAAATGTAGAGACACCGGTGACTTGAAGATCTGTGAACGTATTTGGTGCATTAGCAATAGCACTCTCGATCGTTGCAGTAGTTGTTGCATCAAGAGAAGCAATGTTTTGAAGTTGCCTTGCTGAACTAATGACTTGAGTGGCACCAATGTTTAATGATCCAACAGTACCAACACCAGAAACATTCAGTTGCGATACCGACGCAATACCACCTATAACACTTGTGGATATTCCTGATACAGTTGCAAATCCAGCAGTAGAAACAAAGTCTGCAAATGAAATTGTAATTGTTGCAATTCCAGCAGTTGCAGCTGCAGATACAGTTGATCCAACAAAATTTAACTGAGTAATACTATTGGCAGTGCCAATTATTGTTCCTTCATCACGAATTGTAAGACCAGTAATTGCGTTTGATGGAGCAGCAGGAACCCAAGATGGAATACTACCAACTCCATTTGATTGAAGTATTGAACCTAAAGAACCATTTGCTAAAAATGCTGTTGTATCAGCAGCAGATTGATATGGAATATTACCAACAAGTCCACCTTTAAGATTCGTTGCGATTCCAGCGTTAGTTGCAAAAGTGGCAGTTGTAGCGTTACCACTAAATGTCGTTGCAGTGATAACACCAGAGACTTTAACGTCACCAACAACATCAAGTCTTGAGGTTGGTGATGTAGAGTTAATACCAAGATTTCCACTAGATGATAATAAGAATCTATCAGCGTCAGCAATTCTAAAATTAATGCCTGTTGGAGAATTTATAAAGAGACGACGATCAGCAGGTGATGAAATAAAGTTGTAATCACTATCAACAGTGCTATTGTTTAATGTAATTCCATTATATGTACTATAAACTTCACCAATTCTTATAAATCCATTTCCACCTTGAACATCTAATCTTTCTTGTGGATTAGTAGATCCAACACCAATATTTCCTGCTGCAGTCGTGGTTAGAACTGTTGCACCTACACCTACTTCTAACCCACGTTTTACCCTAAAGTTCTGATCGGCCAAGGTTCACTATCCCCTATGGTTCACTTTTATCTATTTATCAAACTACAATCGATATGAAACTAACTTTAAATGTCGTTGAAGAAGCACTTGAAGGTGTAGCAAGTAACCTTAAGTTTTCTCCAGAAATATCTACATCATAACTTGCAACAGTTGCATTATTGTAGACAGTTCCATATTCAGTCAGATAAGCAGTGACGCCATCGTGAATCACAAGTATCTTTGTTGAATGATAATTTGTTCCTCGTGTTCCTTGAACCATATATTCAACAGAACGATACAAGGATGTAGAAAGTCCAGTGTGAATTGCAGTCTGTGATGTTGTTGTAGTTGTTGAAGTTGCAGACCCTACTCTGGTCGATACAGTATCGTAAGTTGGTGATGTTGTAATACCAGAAACATTAAGTCCTTGTGATTGTAGTGTTCCAAAGACAGTGGCACCATATCCAGCAGTTTCAAACTTTTTAGAGTTATCATGATAGAGTTCTACAGAACCGTCACTATTATACTTTGCGAAATAATCTCCAGAAGTTGTACTTTGGAAGAATATACCATCATTACCATATATCAGTAATTTTCCAGTTCCAACGTCAGAAATTGTGCTATTAGATCCATCATGATAGATTTGTAAATCATTACCATCACCCAATATTAACTTATCATTATCACCAAGTTTTACATCACTCTGAAATGTAGATACACCAGAAACATTTAATTGTCCTAATGTTCCAACAGAAGTCAGAGAAGAATTAACAACGCTACTTCCAAGAGTGGTAGAAGTTAAAACAGTGCTTGTGCCAGTTTTAAATGCTCCACCACTGGTCACACCAAGACCAATTGATGATTCTAGAGTATTTGCTGAGTTATTATAAGTAAATGTTTTACGAATATTAGCAGAACCAATACCAATACCAGCACCATCAAGAAGTGTATTAGTTCCTACTGTTGATGCAATACCAACATTAAAGTCTGCTAATTCAATGGTTGTGGAGTTAACAACAAACTGAGTTCCGTCAACATATAGGTCACCACGTATTCTAACAATACCACTAGTTGTACCAACTCCAACTGGTAGTGGATCAATAATAATTTCTTGAGGTCCACTGATTGTATTAGTTGTAAATCCAAGATTACCAGAACCAGTGGTAAATTGGGTTGCGGTTATAATACCAGTAGAATTAATATTAGTAATAGAAGAATTCGTTACATTCAGTGTTGCAATGGTTCCAACACCACTGAAGTTTAAATTAGTTCCAGTTGCATTAGTAAGAGTAGAAACACCAGTATAATTAATATTAGTGCCACCTAGATTAGTAATTGTACCAACAGTGCTGTTCAGTGTTGCGATTGTACCAACACCACTGAAGTTTAGATTAGTTCCAGTTGCATTAGTAATTGTACCAACAGTGCTGTTCAGTGTTGCGATTGTACCAACACCACTGAAGTTTAAATTAGTTCCAGTTGCGTTTGTAGTGGTGCTTGTTGTAACATTTAATGTGGTAATTGTAGCGATGCCAGAATTAATTTGTCCACTAAATGTCGTTGCAGTGACAACACCAGAGACTTTAACATCACCAACTACATCTAATTTTGATGTTGGTGTTGTAGAGTTGATGCCAACATTACCAGAAGTGTTAATTCTTACTGCTTCTGCACCGCCAGCACCCAAGGCCAATTGAACAGATGCTGCTGCTCTTATAGTTGAAACAAGACTAGAGTGTGTAATACTAACATCACCTTGTCCTGAAGATACAAATCTTCCATCACCCTGAACCATTAATGTGCTAGTTGGATTTGTGTTACCAACTCCAAGATTACCATTAAAATATCCACCACTATTGACTTGGAATAATTGTGATGCAGTTCCTGTAGAATTTGCTGTTCCAACTAAAATTACACCATTAGAATCAATACGATGTCTAAAAGTATTTTGAGTTAGAATATCAATTACTCCTGCATCTTGAGTAACTAACCTTAATGAACCAGTTCCACGATTAATAATATTAAAATTGCCATTATCACCACCATCACGAATTAATCTTGTTGCATAATCCGAATATGTTGAATCTGCTCCATGAAAATCTAGGAATGTTGAAATATTAGTAGCACCAATACCAATTTCTATATTTCTTCCATTATCACCACCAAATTGGACGGATGTTAGTGCGGTTCCTGCCTTTACAGTTCCAATAACATCTAAAGTTGTTGTCGGAGATGCAGAACCAATACCAACAAGACCAGCATTTGTAATTCTTAATCTTTCTGCGCTGTTAGTAAAAAATGTATAAGTTCCTGCTGCATCATAGTTTGAAAATCTGAATACGTTTGAAGGACCTACATCAAGATAATAACCAGTGCTTCCATTAATGTATTCAAATGCAATTTCACCACCCTCGTTAGATTGATATGCTTTCAATCTTAAGAAGCTTCCAATACCAACACCAGAATTTCCAGTTGTTGTAATAATACCAGAAGCAATATTAATATTGTTGTTGAATGTTGATAATCCAGAAACATTCAGTTGTTGTGCTGTTAAACTAGTTGCACTTGTAATTCCAAGAGTGCTAATACCAGTTACATTCAGATCAGTAAATGTATTAGGTGCATTAGCAATTGCTGCTTCAATTGTTGCGGTTGTTGTTGCATCAAGTGAAGCAATGTTTTGAAGTTGCCTTGCTGAACTAATGACTTGAGTGGCACCAATGTTTAATGATCCAACAGTTGCGATACCACTATAATTAACATTAGTTCCACCTAAATTAGTTATTGTTCCTACAGTACTATTAAATCTTGTAATCGTACCAATACCAGTATAATTGACATTGGTGCCACCTAAATTAGTAAGAGTTGCACTAGTGCTATTAAGTGTTGCAATAGTGCCAACACCACTAAAGTTTAGATTAGTACCATTTACATTTGTAGTAGTGCTTGTTGTAGCATTAAATGTAGTAATGGTGCCAACACCACTATAATTTAAATTGGTTCCTTGTGCATTTGTAATAACACCGGTAACAATATTTCCAATACTATAGTTTGCAGTAGTGCCATTAATTGTTGTAATGTTTCCAGTCGTTGCTGTAACAATACCAGAAGCATTAATGTTTCTAACAACTGCTAAATCTCTTTCGCTAAATTGAACTGCACCAGCAGCAAGTCTAGTTCCTACTGGAAACTGTGTGCTACCAATACCAACCGCATAATTAGATAACCAAGCATCGGTTCCAAGTCCAGCAAAAGTTCCTGCCTTAAACCACATAATTTTCTTATATGTGGCTGGATTTGTTTCAATGCCAGCAACAAACAGTTGAACTAATGGTGATCCTTCAGTGGATGCAAGAGCAACACCACCATGATTTGCTGTAGTGTCATTTGAAACATCATTACCATTTGCATCAGTTCTAAATCCAAGAATAATATCTGGATCAAATATGTTTAATGATTGTGAAAAAATTATTGCTGAAGTTCCACCAATTGTGACATTTCCAGTAACACTTAAATTACGATTGACTTGAAGATCTCTAGTAACCGTTGCATCTTGTGGGATAGTAAATTGATTAGGGATACTTAAAGTAGGTGTTGAACCTTCTCCTGTTCCACTGGTAACGGTGATCTGGTTTCCAGTTCCACTAATTGACTGAACATAATCACCCGTTGTATCTGTACCAAGACCTACAGAATTTGGTTGAATTGTTGCAGCTAAAGATACGTTACCTGTACCATCAAAACTAATTGCAGATGCTATAACATCACCAGTAATTTGAAATGTTCTTGGAGTTACAAGTTGTGTTGCAGACGCTGCAATACCTGTTAAAGCACCGATAAATGTTGTTGCAGTGGCAACACCAGAAACAAAAAGTTGTGATGCAGTAACAACACCTAAAGTTGAAATACCAGAAACAACTAATTGTGAAGTGGTTGTCAGTCCATTAACACCTAGTTGTGTTAAGGTTGTAATTCCAGAAGAATTGATATTAGTAATAATACCAGTAATAACTCTTAAAGTGGTGATTGTACCAATGGTTCCACTTAAATTCGTGATTGTTCCGTTTGTAGAACTTAAGGTGGTGATTGTACCAATGGTTCCACTTAAATTCGTAATCGTTCCGTTTGTAGAACTTAAGGTGGTGATTGTACCAATGGTTCCACTTAAATTCGTAATCGTTCCGTTTGTAGAACTTAAGGTGGTGATTGTACCAATGGTTCCACTTAAATTCGTAATCGTTCCGTTTGTAGAACTTAAGGTGGTGATTGTACCAACACCAGTATAATTGATGTTAGTACCACCCAAATTCGTGATTGTTCCGTTTGTAGAACTTAAGGTGGTGATTGTACCAATGGTTCCACTTAAATTCGTAATCGTTCCGTTTGTAGAACTTAAGGTGGTGATTGTACCAACACCAGTATAATTAATATTGGTTCCACTTAGATTTTGAATCGTACCAACATTACTATTCAATGTTGCTATAGTGCCAACACCACTTATATCAATATTTGGAACCGTAAGTTGAGAAGAACTTAAAAGTGTGGCTCCATTAATTTTATAAACTTTGTCAGTTGTAAGGTCAAAATTTTCACTCGATTTAAAAGCACTATCCCCATAATCCCATGTTAAAGTTTTACGAATATTTTGTGATCCGATTCCAATTCCAGCACCATCTAATAATAAATCATTTCCTACTGTTGTTGCAATACCAACATTAAAATCAGCAAGTTCAATCGTTGTAGAATTAACAATAAACTGAGTGCCATCAACATATAAGTCACCCTTAATTCTTACAGATCCACTTGTTGTACCAACTCCAACTGGAAGTGGATCAATGATAATCTCTTGAGGTCCACTAATGGTATTTGTAGTAAATCCAAGATTACCAGAACCAGTGGTAAATTGTGTTGCAGTGATGATACCAGAAGAATTGATATTAGTAATAATACCAGTAATAACTCTTAAAGTGGTGATTGTACCAACACCAGTATAATTGATGTTAGTGCCGTCTAAGTTAGTAAGAGTAGCGACGGTACTGTTAAGTCTTGCTATAGTGCCAACACCACTATAATTTACATTAGTACCACTGAGATTTGTAATGGAAGCAACGGTACTATTGAGTGTTGCAATCGTACCAACACCACTGTAATTAATGTTAGTACCACCAAGATTTGTAATTGTACCAACAGTATTTTTAAGCGTATCGATTGTAGCGATGCCTGTTATGTTTCCATTTCTTGCATTAAATTCATCAAATACTAAATCATCTGCAATATATAAATCTCCACCAACATATAAATCTCCACCAGTTGTCGTAATACCACCATTTGCGGCAAGTGTGGTAATACCAGAAACATAAAGTTGAGAAAAAGAAGATGATGAACTTACATTAATGTTTGTTGCAGTAACTACACCCGTAAAATATCCATCGCCAACGACATAAAGTTTTGATGTTGCATTAGTAGTTGCAATACCAACATTTCCAATAACTTGAATTGAAGTTAAATTTTCACTATAAGATGATATACCAACCTTAAGATTTTTTTGTCTGCCGCTGACGTACTTTGCCATTTTAGTTAAGTGTTTCTAGAATGCTTCCTAAAAATTTAATATCAGTATTGTTACTTGCAGATAATACAAGAACATCACCAGATTCCAGTGCTAATTTTCCTGAAAGTAGATTTGCCGTGTCACTTGCAGGAACTGGAAAATTCTTTAAAATTTCAGTTGTAACTGCAATTCCTAAAGTTGTTCTTTTATGGAAAAAAGATATTGTTTGAGTATCATTACCAATATTTGCAACTTGTGCTAATAGAACCACCCCAGTATAACCAATTGGTGCAGTATAGATTCCAACTGGATCTGTAGTTGCAATTTTTGTAACTGTTCTGAATACGTTAAGAGCAAGTGCCATTCTTTTATTCTCCTCCTAATGCTAGAATAAATGGTGTCATTGTTGAGAACAAACTTTTTGAGTAAAATGTTCCAGAGATTGTTCCTGTCGTCTGATTAATCACAACACCATCACCAATTCTAAAATTACCAGATTGATCAGTGCTTGTGAAAACAACTAGACCACCATTTCTCATATCAATTTCATTGTCTTGAATCGAAACACCGCCTTGAGCAGGAAGAGCAGCATTGATATTTGTACCTGAACCAATATATTCAAAAGAATGTCCAGATGCTAATACTCGACTTTGCTTAAAGAATAAAACCGTAGTTCCAACACCAACTGCAAAAGGAACATTATCATTGACTGTAATTGTACAAATTCCAGAAGAAATTGGAGTCGAATTCAGAATTGAATAATATGTTGGAAGTGTTTGTAAAGTAGCTGTTGCTGTATTTATTCCCACGTCAGGAGACGAAATTGTAATTGTTGGTGGTGATGTGTATCCTCTACCACTTGATACAATTTGAATATCTATTACAGAACCATTTGAAATCTCTGCAGCAGCAGTTGCTTGAATTCCCCATTCAGTCGATGGTGGAGAAATTGTCACAATAGGATTAGAATTATATCCAGTTCCTCCAGAACTGACTTGGATTTTGCCAACAGTGTAATATAGATTACCAAAGTAAACAACTTGCCCATCAAAAGGTCGGACAACATTTATTTTTGCAAAACCACCTGCAACATAATTATGAGGAAGAGTTGAAACTCCAGTGTAAACTGAAAATGTTGTTGGACTTGATACAGACTGAACTTCAAACACATGTCCATAATTTCCGCTAGGGAACGTATATCCAACAAATTTTGCGGTTCCACCAGACACATAGGTATGAGGTAATGTTGATGGACCAACGTTTACGGTGAATTGATTAGATGCTGGAATCGAATCAAGTCTGAATACATACCCTTCCCTACCACTTGGATATGTCACAATACCAGGTCCAGAAGGACAAGTGAATCCAAGTCCAGCAAGACTAATTCCCATACCAACACTAAATTGATGGTTGGCAACAGAGGTTGTAACTGTAACAATTCCAGTCACATTATCATAGACTGCATTAGTAACTACCCTTACAGGTATATCTGGTGGATCTCCAGTTGATGGGCAAAGGAATGCAAGATTCTTAATTGTAACTCCCATTCCAACTTCAAACCCATGAGGAGTTGCAGTTGTGATTGTTGTAAGTCCAGTAGTATTGAAGTAGGTTGCTGTAGCGATTGCCACTGGTGAAGTTGATACATTAATAGTAAATGTATCACTATTAACTGCTGCAGATGTTGTTATAATTCCTGCATATTTTTTAGCACCAACTCCATCAGAAACTAAACCATAATTACCAAATGATGCGTTGGAGTTTGTTAGATCACATGCAGCACCAGATCCACAGAATACGGCAGTGTCTGGGCAGATTGTGAAGAGTGAAACTAACTGAGCATATCCTTCGTTCGTGATTGAGACTCCGATACCACCCTGATTGTACTGAGTATAGGAGTCAAGAACCATTGATTTGGTCGGACCAATTGAATGATTCCCATCAATCTTCATTCCGATGCTGTTTGGAATGAAGTTGGTGCAGTTCTGAATGTATGGTGACTGATTGTTATAGACTGGTTTGGTTGGATTGAAGGCAAAAATGGCACCTGTGTTTGCCGATCCCACAAATGACATTTCGGCAATGTAGTTTCCAGTGCCGACATAGAAAAGATCTCCCTGATTTTGTGGAGTAATGGAGACTTCTCTTAGACTATCACCTACAATACTGACTTGATTTGGAATTTCAATTGGATTATTTTCTACATAAGATCCAGCACTAACTCTAATAACGGAACCTGCTGTTGATATTGCGACTGCTCCTGCAATGGTTCCTTTTGCGTCTCCGAGTTTGAGTCCTGTGTTTGTATCGTTTCCGTCTTTTGTGACATAAATGACATTGGTTACTGTTGCTCCTGCACCGATTCTAATAATGTCTGTGCCGATTCCCAGACGCTCTCTCTTCGCAGTTAGTTCGCCGTCGTAAGTATTATATGCTAATTCAGCACTTAAAAGTTGGTCTACTGTGGGTCTTTTACCGGGTACGGCAGACCTTTTAATCCGAATCGGAGTTGCCATTTATTATGTTCGGTATTTACCAGGAAAGCAGTATATACTGCCTTTCATATATTTATTCAAGAAGCATTATTACGTCTTGGACGATAAGCAAATAGATTCATTGGAGGATCTGGTTTCATCCATTCTTCTATTTTATCAAATCTTTCTTCACTATAAAAGTCCTGCTGAACATACCATAGTTTCCAGTGCTCGTGTCCTTTTGACTGGTTACAATTGTGGCAACAGCAGACTACATTCTTTGTAAAGTCCATTCCACCTTTGGACTGTGGGACAATATGATCTATTGTAAGGTTTTCTTCTGACCCACAATAGGCACACTTGTTGTCCCAACTTTCTTTTATGTTTTGCCTCCACATTCGTTTCGCCTCCCCAGAACTTGTTGCGTGTAAATGAAACAAGTATTCTTTTGGAGAATGTAGAGGTCCCATAAGTTACTGCGACTTATCAGTATTTATCTTCTTACAGGCACTTCGCGCCCAAGCACGACTCAAACTATCTACGTGAGAACAAGGTTTATTTTTCTGACCACAGTGAGGACACACGGCATCTTGTGGATCTTTAATATATCCTTCTGGTGTGTACACTTTGTTTTTCAGATTTTTTATTTGTTTGTGTTTTCTGTGATTCATACCTTCACAGGTTGTCCTTGACCTTCTGGAAGTTTGATCTGAGGTAGTTCATTAATCCTATCCACCATCCAATTATCTTGATGTTCTTGATATTCTCTAGTATCAATTACAATCTCATTTGTCGGCAATGCCTTTGGAATCTCAACATCAATTACTGGACTCATCAGAGTTTTGTTTTTTACAATCTCACGATTTGGTCCATCCAGATGCATCACCATTCTTGCATCTTCAAAATTTCCACAATCACAAATCTTTCTATGAGTTCTTCTTTCTCTTACTGTGTAGTAATCTTCACTGTTGTACTTGTTCATTATTAGATTCCTTTTTTTTATTATAAGATACTTTGGTAGGTCTGTAAAGTTGTGGCCAAGTATCTCTGATAATTTCTGCGAGTTTATAAGGTGTAGTTGAGGATATCATAATAGAGACATTATAAACATAAAGATTCCAAAAAGTTGGAAGAGAAGGAGGATGAGGAGCATAAAAAAAGGAGTTCTGGGAACTCCTCTTATTTATTTTTAGGTTAAGATAAAGTCTTATATCTTAATCAAAGGGCATTACCTCGTGGTAATACTTCTTCTGGGAATACAAAGTTTTCGTGTGGTTGATCAACTGGTGCCATCCAAGCACGAAGACCTTCATTTAGAAGAATATTCTTAGTGTAGAAGGTTTCAAATTCAGGATCTTCTGCTGCTCTAATCTCCTGACTTACAAAATCGTAGGCGCGAAGGTTAAGAGCGAGACCAATAATCCCAATAGAACTAGTCCAGAGACCCATAACGGGAACAAAGAGCATAAAGAAATGAAGCCAACGCTTATTGGAAAAAGCAATCCCAAAAATCTGCGACCAGAAACGGTTTGCAGTAACCATTGAATACGTTTCTTCTTCCTGTGTAGGTTCAAAAGCTTTGAAGGTGTTTGCTTGGTCTCCATCTTCAAAGAGGGTGTTTTCAACCGTTGCACCATGAATAGCACATAATAGAGCGCCTCCTAGTATACCAGCAACTCCCATCATGTGGAAGGGGTTGAGGGTCCAGTTGTGGAAACCCTGAAGGAACAAAAGGAACCTGAAGATTGCTGCCACACCAAAGGAGGGAGCAAAGAACCAACTGGATTGTCCCAGAGGGTACATCAGGAAGACGCTGACGAAGACTGCGATAGGACCAGAGAATGCAATTGCGTTATAAGGTCTGATGCCTACCAGGCGGGCGATCTCAAACTGCCGAAGCATAAATCCAATCAGAGCGAAAGATCCGTGGAGCGCCACAAAAGTCCAGAGTCCCCCAAGTTGGCACCACCTGACGAAATCCCCTTGAGACTCAGGACCCCAAAGTAGAAGAAGAGAATGACCCATAGAATCTGCAGGCGTTGACACAGCAGCCGTAAGGAAATTAGCGCCTTCAAGATAACTAGACGCCAACCCA
>Ga0209990_10002082_pt1 | contig 16044 bp, 19 predicted proteins | sample NOAtaG_6_FD_187304 | JGI IMG/M metagenome (GOLD analysis project Ga0209990, IMG submission 187304) | Freshwater lake microbial communities from Lake Erie, under a cyanobacterial bloom - NOAA_Erie_Diel5S_2200h metaG (SPAdes) (version 2) | ecosystem: Environmental > Aquatic > Freshwater > Lake ...
GTGCGGTTGATTTCGTCCATGTTGCTCATCGCGTCGTCATCCTCGGGCCGGCCACGTGCATCGACGCCAGCCCGCCGGCCGTGTCGTAGAGAAACAGTTCCATCGCCTGCCGCGGGCCGATGTAGCCTTCGCTCGCGTGCCAATCGTCGGCCGGGCAGATGGCCGGTGCCGTCCGCACGATCACACCGTCGATCGTGTCGATCGGCCGCGTCACCTCCGCGGCCTGATGGTGAAGGTGGGCGGTGTGCCATTCGCGATAGGGGCACTTCGACCACCGGTCGGCGGCCTCGATCGCCATCAGCTGCGGCAGCTTCTTGCGGGCCTTGGTGTGGCCGTGGGTGAAGCCCAAAAGATTTCGGCCGTGGGTGAGGTACTTCCGCGGCGTGAATTCGCCCTCGACACGCACCCGCTTATCGTTTCGAAACCTCTCGGCAAGGATCCGCTGAAAGGCGAACGTCATTGCCTCGTCGTGATTGCCGGCGACAACGAGCGTGTCGCACTGGGCCACGTTTGAGGCCGCATCGACCAGGGCGAGCATCGCGTCGGTGCCGGTGCCGAGCATCTTCGGCAGCCGGCCGTCTCGTTCCAGCGGCGTGCCGCCCGTGGTGGTGCCGTGCGGACTGTCATAGTGAAAGACATCTCCGAGCATCGCCACCGTGATCCGCTCCGGGGCATGCACGGCCGCGACCTCGAGCAGTTGTTCCGACGCCTCCCTCACGAGCCGGGCCGCGATGTCCAGGTCGTAGTCGGCCCCGGCCGTCCGCCGCCACGCATATTTGCCGAAGTGTGGGTCGGCCACGATGAGCACGGCCCAACCGTCGGCATGTTTCTCTCGTTTGGCCTTTTGGCGAATCGGCTGGCGAATCTCACCTTTCGCCGCCTCGATCATCGCCTCGACGCACTCACGGACGGTCGGCCCCGGCCGCGGCTTCAGCCGCACGAACACGCGGTGCAGTTCGGTCACCACCGGCTCGCCGGTGGCCTTGTCCGCCGTGAGACCCTCCCACTTCGTGGCCTCGCTCGCGGCCACCTCGAACTTTGTGAGGTCGGCTTCGATGTGCTTCAGGAGGTCATCGACCGTGCGGATCCGCGTGGACACGCTGCGGGCCTCACGGCCACCGCCTTCGGTGTCCTTCGTGTTGACCTCTTCGATCGTGATGTCACCGCCCGCCACCGCGGCCTTGGCGACTACGCTTTTCGCCGGAGCCAATTCTGCACCCCCTGTCTGCCGACGGTTGCGATGCCCAGTTCCTTTAGCGTCTTCGCGATCGCGTCGGCTGCCGGTGCGAGCCGGCTTCCGAGTCGGCCGTCCTTCCAGGCCGCCTCGAGCTCGTCGAGTGTCGGCTGATGCTGCTGGTCGATCCGATGCCACCATGCCGTCAGCCTTGGCACTCTGAGTTGCGAGATGGCCATCTCGACGGCGCTGTCCGGCTTTGGCTTGCCCATGGCTCCTCCGCAGGTGGGGGTTTCGCATCACAGACTGCCACACCTGAAAACGTGGTCAATGCCGACTATTCGACGATCAGCGTGGCCGACGAGCTGTGCCCGACCTGGCCGGCGGCGGTGAGTTTGAGTCGGTAGCGATAGCCGTTATCGCCGGCCGCGACAGTGAATTGCAGGGTGCTGTCTGTGCCGCCAAAGTCTGACCACGTAGCACCCGAATCGGTGCTCCGCTGCCACTGATAGCTGCCTCCATAGGTGCGGCCGTAGGTTTGTCCGGTAGCGCTGCCGGCGGCAAAGAAATAGGCCGACTGACCGACCGACCGAATGATGCTGGATGGGCTTGAGCCAAACGAAATCGTGACGCTGTCGTGCTGGAGCGTGCCGGACGGGCCGTTTACTGTCTTTAGGCCATTGAGCACGACAAGCCTGTAGAGGTCGCCGTCGTTGGCGATCGTCTGGCCTGTTCTTTCAAGCGATACGGTCGTGCCGCTAAAGCTGTCGAGCACGAACGTCCCGCTTGAGCCAGATACCGTCGCCCACGTAGTGCCGCTGTCTGTGCTGCGCTGCCAGTAGTGAGAGAACTCGGTTCCGTTGAGCGAATAGTCTCCGCTGACCACAGCATTGAACGTCGCCGAGCCATTCTCGGTGGCGTCGGCGTAGTCGACCTGCGAGTAAAACGGCCATCCCAAAAACGGCCAAGCGATCGTCAGATTGCGAGTCGGCCAAGACGGGCCATTCCCCCACGGGTCAAAGCCATAGGCTCCGACCTTTGCGGCGTACACATCCGCAAGTCGCCAGACACCGCTCGCGTTGCCGCTGGCCGGCGAAAACGACGCGCCAATCCGGCCGCCGAGCCTGCCACGCATTACGACAGTTCCTCATACGAACAAACGGCCTGGGCGGAACTGGCCGAACCGGCAGTAACCCGCAGCGAATCGCCTTCCATGAGATAGATTTGGTTTTCCTTGCCGATGACGACGAGCGAAGAGTCTGCGGGCACGTTGATCGTCGAGGCGAGGCGATATGCCGTCGATCCGCGGAACAGGTCGACGTTTATGTCGACGGCCGCCGACCCGTGAATGTTGCTCACGACGAGCATATTCACCTTCATCACCTTGCCGCTCGATGCGGCGTTGCTGGTGATCGCCGTGGCGGTAGTCGTCACGTCGAGAACGTCGGTTTTGCCGTAGACGGCAGAAATCGAATTGAGATTTGGGTTTGCCATGTCAGGAGAAGGCTACGAGGAGTCCGAACGTGAGGCCGCCGGCAGGGCCGGCCGGCCCTTGGCTGCCGGTATCGCCCTTTGGGAGCACGAGATTGAGCGTCTGGTTTGGGGCGGTGCCAGTGATGGTCGCCGATGGCGTGGTGCCGCTGCTGACCGTGCCGATCGCGAGCGTGTTAGCGGGGCCAGTAGGTCCGGTGATGGCTGTCAGCGGCACGAGGTTTATCCATGCCGTGTCGCCGACGTTTCGCCACTGGAGGTGCGTGGCGGTGGCCTGAAGCTCAATGTCGCGGCCGTTGTCTCCGGTTGCGCCTGTCGCCCCGACATCACCTCGCGGGATCGTCAGCGACAGCGTCTGGCTTGGCGGCGTGCCAGTGATCGTCGCCGACGCAGCCGACCCGGCGGCACCCGTCGTAACCGTGCCGATGGAAAGCGTGTTCGCCGGCCCGGCCGGGCCTGTTTGGCCCGCTGGGCCGGCCGCGCCAGTGTCGCCTTTTGGAAGCGTGAGGTTGAGTGTCTGGCTGGGGGCGACTCCGGTAATCGTCGCGGCCGCCGTCGCGCCGCCCGTGACCGTTCCAATCGCGAGCGTGTTGGCCGGCCCAGGATCGCCCTGAGGCCCGCGGTCGCCGACCTCCGCCCCGACTTCAATCTCCACTGGAGCGGCCGGCGAGCCGATAAGCACGTCGACAACTTCGCCGTCGACCACGTCCACGATCACGTCCGACATGCGAGCCTCACGGGAGCCGAGTGTCGATTTGGCCGGACACAATCGTCCGCGTCACGCCGCCGGGGCTCACCCACTTCATCCACCAGCGGTAGTTGCCGCCGGCCTCGAGCAGGTTGGTCTGTGTTTCGGTGAGCGTCAGCACGACGGTGGTGCGGGTGACGTTGTTGACCGTCGATTCGCTCGACGTAAACGTCGGCGAAGTTATATTCGTCGGAGAAATGAGCGATGCGTTGTAGATCCCCGTGGACAACGTATAGCCATCGAGATCGCGGTCGATCCGTACAGACCACGAAAACTCGTCGCCCTTCACAAGCGAAATATCGAGCACGCCGGGGATTTGCTGGATAGAGGCCATGGCTATATGTTCAGTATATCTGCCGCTACGTCTTCCGAATCCGCCAATACCACGTCCGCGTGCCGTCTGGGATTCCAGCCGCCCGGATCATCACGTCTTTGCCTTCCGCCAGCCGTTCCTCTTGGAACTTATTGAGCACGAGCACGTCCGAAATGTCGGCGCAAAACTGGTGCATCAAGGTGCGTGAGTCGGCCTCCGTGGCGTCTTCAAGTTTTTGCCATGCGGCGAGGCCATTTCCAGGCGGACGCCGAGTGTAGACGCCGATGTCGTTTACGCCTCCTATTGGCCCCCCCGGCTCGCCGAACGCGCCTGGGCCGCCGAACGTGGATCCACGCGGCGCGTTCCAGTTCCAGACGAATGCGCCGCTCAGAAGAACGTCGTCGTCATACGAATACAAGGCTTCGCCAAAACTGCCGTCAAGGGTCGCGCTAAACTCAGTCGGCTCCAGCTGCCAATCGACGTAATCGACCTCGGCTTTCATGGTGACGCGGATCGACAACGACATAACAAGATCGCCAAGCGTCGTCGTCTTGAGCGCCGGATATGTGCGGTGATCTCGCCACGCGGACAGGCAGGCTTGCAAGCCGGATTGTGCGACTGATCCGCCGGCGAGCTTGCGCACGATGCCGCTGTCTTCGTGCCGTATTACGGACCAGTCATCTGGCCACACTTCTGGCGGGCGACGGTAGAGCCACCATGGCACAAGCCTTCCAACTAGTGAGGGCGGGTTAATTGCTCCAGCCGCCCACGTGTCACCAGGCAGTAATTCAATGTCTTCTTGAGGGCCGCCGGCGGCATTAAGTATCGTGCCGTCTGCTCGCATAACATTGAAGCCGACAAGCATCGGCTCCCACTCAAGCACTTCGGCCTGCGTGTACGTCTTGTTCTCAAACGTGTATCGCACCCGATACCACTCGCCCTCGTAGTCGCCGCTAGTTCGCACCGCGTCGGGCGGCCGTGACACGGCTTCGCGGATCGGCAACTGCGCGCCACGCACCGACTCAATCGCCATCCACACGTTTTGCGGCAGCGTCTCGCTCTGGAGCGTCTTGGCAAACGAAATCGGCTCGCCGTCTTTGGCGAGGAGTATGGCGGCCGTGGTTGTTGCTGGGCTTGCGTCGTTGTTGGTCGGAACAACGGCAAAGTCGCCGACGTTGCCGTAGTCTGTCTCCGTGAAATCGGCCTCGGTATCGCCCTGGTAGGCAACAAGCTCGACCTCGAAGCCGTCGATGTCCTCATCGCAGCGGATAGCGGATGCGTGCCGCTGGGCCACTGACGGGGCGACGCACGCCGAAAGGGTGGCCGGAGGGCATGGGTCGATCGTAGTCGTCAGCCCAAAATACGAATGGCGTGGAGGTGGCGACGTGAGCGGCGGTACGCCCGGCACGTAGCCGTCGCGGATCAGTCGCGGCGAATACTCGCCAATAGTCACAGGAACGGTCACGGTCGCCGATGCCGATACGGTGGACAGCTTTTTGGAGGCATCCTCAAACGCAGCCTTGCCGAGCGTCACCGTTCCGGAGAGGCTTGCCACTCGCCCGATGGCATACGCCCCGGTCGTCGAGCTCGTGTCGATAAGCCGCGGCCATCCGCTTTCGTCGGCCATGAGCCACGACGTTCGGGCCGCGAGCACGCACGGCTCTGGATCGTAGGGAAACCCGGCTAGGTCGACTGGCGGATCCCCCTCTTCAATGTCGTGATACCCGACAGGACCGGTGCTCACGCCGAGGGCTCGCCCCCAGTAGGATCGCTTGGTCTGTTCTGGGTCTTCAGGGTCTGGGTAGACGTAGATCGTTTTTATTTGGCCCTGCGCTGGGCGGCGGCCAATCGACGAGAGCTCGATGGTCACAATGTCGTCGGTGAATACCTCGCCCGCGGGGTCGTACTTCAGCACCAAAAACGACCGCTCTTCTTGGGCAGCGGTCGGCACCGTGACCTTCCACTCCCGGCTGCCGTCGCCGACTGCCTCAATCTCAATGCCTTCCACATCTTCCTGCGTGCCGTCGGGCAGCCATCTCGTGAGCGTGAACTGGTCGACATTCACGCCTTCTGGGTCAATCTTGCGATCAAACGTCAGCGTCACAGACGACACCTTTTCTGACTGCCTTCGCGCCCGCCAGTATTCGCACGTTTGAAGGCCAACATCCGTGAGCGTGGCCACTGCGCCGCGATGGTTGTCGGCAGGGATTTGATGCGACTTCCATGGCACTGCCGGGATGCTTAGTGGAGCGTTTCCCGCTTCATCGCTTGTTTCGGTCAAGTCTATATTCAGCAGGAACGCAACAAACAGGCTTATCCGCGGACTGAGCGTGTAATTACCTGGGCCTGTTATATGTCCGCCGCTTGACGCATCCCGAAAGGTCACCTGCTGGCTCGGGCGGGCCAAGAAGCCTGCTGGCCTCTCGTCTGGCTCACAGACGTATTCTTTCCTTCCAAGGTTTTTTCCAGACAGCGGCTCAGTGGAGATAACGCGGCCGGTTGGGAGATATTTCGGCTGGCCAAAAAAATTGAGCTCCCAGAAGAGATCGTCCGGAACCGTATAGCCAACGACAGGTTTTGTGATGTCGCGAATAAAAGACGAATAGGTCTTATGGAGCCCTGGGTTCCATCGCCTGAAGTCTGGGCCTGAGCCTTCCCATGGATCCTCAGCAGGCACGGTGACGACAAGATACGAGCCCTCGGCTTTCGTTGCGTCCTGTACCTGTTGCTGGGTGGGGTTCGTGGCCGCAAAAACCTCGACGCCGTTTCTGTAATAGGTCGATCGGGATTTTGCCCAGTTCTGTCCGTTGTAAGAGCTAGGAACGCCGCCCGGCCCTCGGCTGGCAAATGCAGTGCAAAAGCCAGTCGCAGGAATCTCATCCGCCGCGCCACTCGCCAGGCACACAATCCCAACATCGAGGCCGGCTGGAGTGCTGAAGCCTGAGTAGATGTGGCCGCCAACGATCAGCATCGTCTGGCCGCGAAACTCCAACGACCTTTTAGCGTCAAAACCTTCGGTGTTGGGCGGGGTGTTTCCAGAGAAACCGCTTACGCCCGGAAGGTGCGCGGCCCACGCCAGTTCGTTGCCAGGGCCAAGCGGCTGAAGCGAAACCGATTCGGCGTAGATGACGACCGACTCCAAGCCTTCCATGGGCCGCTCTATAAAGTCCTCAAGCGGCGTGCCTGGGTGGGCAGGAAGGTCGCGAGGCTCGTGTACCATCGAAACGCTTCCTGCCGGCTCTGGCAGGTCGCTCAACGCTCTAACGAGGAACGGCTTAAAGTCGCCGCTATACGGATCAAGCGGTGAGCCGAGATCCAGCGATTGAACGATGGACGCCTGAACGTCGACAAAGTATGCGTTACGGATATAGTGCGATCCGATTCCGCTGTAGCCAAGGTAGTAGCCGCGAGTCGGCTCTAGTGAATTGGGCCAATTCGTCGTATTGAGCGTCTGTGGATCTTCTGGGTCAAAATAAATCATCCACGAATCCGCAAAGCCCTCAGGCGCGTCACGCGCGATAAGCTCGCCTCTGGCCGTGGCTTGCGTTGTCCCAAAAAGCGATACGGACGCCGCAACGTTTTTCTCCGCCTGCGTCGGCGGATGCTCCTCGTCGTAGATGTAGACGTTGCCCGTTTCCCGCCCCGGCACAGGCGTCCACGTCGCATCGACGCGTACGCTAAATGCCCCGAGGTCAAACGACGAACTGCCGCCGGTCGCCGTGCCCGCGATCGTTCCGGAAACCTCATACGCATCCACGATCCACGACCGCGATGTCGTGACCGTCTTTGGATGCGCCACGGCGCTGCAGTCGATTAGCGTGCCGCCTTGCACGAGCAGCGACTCAACGGCCGACAACGTGTACCGAGAATTGCCGTGGACGTACCGGTGCAGCACGTCCACGACGATGCAGCCGCAGCAGTTGCAGTTGGACATGGCTATCCAATCACGGCGGCCAAAGCCCCGTCAGACACGAATCCGTCCATCCACACGACGCGCAGCGGCCCGCACTCGGCGGTAATCAACTGCGTCACGTCGCCGGCTCTTCCGCGAGCGTATTTGTGGGCCGTCGTCAGGATTTTGATCTTGGCTGGGAATCGCCCAGAAACAGCGACGCGGCCGACCGCACCAGCGGCTATCGGCTCGACGGCAACGCCAACGGCTTGATCGCCGCCCGCAGGCATCACGCCCGAGAGCACGATCTGGCGCACAAACTCACGGGCACGGCCAGACGCTGCATCTGTGCCCTCCAACGTCCCGCCAACAGGGCTAATGATTGGCCCGCCAAGCCCCAGCACGCCGAGCCAGGGTACGTCCGCGCCGCTGTCGTTGCGGACGAGCACGATGTTGCTGGCACGCTCAGGCTCCTCGATCGGACCGCCGCCAAGCCCGGCATTCGTACGCAGCAGCCTATTCAGGCCGTTCACCTGCTCCGCAGCGAGGCGGAGCCGTTGGCCGGGTAGGACGTGGTGGCGAGGGTCAATCGGCATCGTTCACTCGCTTACGTGACGTTGCCACCGCCGGCCGGGGCCTGCTGGCCGCGAATGCCGCTGCGTGTCCTTCCGACCTTCTTGGCCGGATCAGCAATGAGCAATCCCTGAGCGAACCAATCACGCTTTTCAAAAACCTTATTCTTGTAGACGTACTGCGGCCGCTTGATGAGATTGCTGCCGCTCACAGAGTCTTGGTACTTGATCCAGATGTATTCCCAGCCCTCTTTCGGGATTTCGTAGCCGAGCCCCGGCGTATACCACATGTTGCCCTGAGTGTTCTGATTCGGGCGGCATTCAAACTCAAACGTCACCGGTGCGTACGGCTGATCGCCCTGCCATTGGCAGCGGCCGCCCATAAACAGAGCCTCTCCTGGCTCGAACACTCGGAACTTCGCGTCGTTCACGGTGCCAGTAAGTCGGTGAACGGCTCCCACGAATGCGTCAGCCAGGGCAATCGACGCCGGGAGGACCCAAGTCTCTGAATACCGCATCCCGGGCCGAACCACGTCGATGCCCTCAACGGCGTTGCCAGAGACGTTGATCGCGTTCTCGAACGACGGAGTGTCCGGATCCTCCGGATACTTCGTCTCCTCGAGGGCCTGATAGATACGCTCCGTGTGGCCGGTTGTGTCCCAGGCGATTCCGCCGGGCTGCGGTTGTTCCATTCCGCCGCCGCCCCCACCCCCACCACCGCCGCCCCCGCCGTCGTCGAACTTTGGCACGAGCGTCTGGTAGGTCGCCGTGCAGTCGAAGTAGCGATTGCCGACGCCGGCCACGTCGAGCCGCTTCCGCACCCAGAAAATCCCGGCCCCGTCGCTGAGCACGTAGGGCGGTGCGTATCGGCTGATCTCGTCAACGCAGTGGTTGAATCCCATGCATCGCCCGATGAGGTAGCGACGCTTCACCTCGCGCGTCTCGCCCATCTCCATCTCGTTGGTGACGGAGCCCGACATCGAGTCTTGAAGTTCGCAACAGACTTCCACGCTCATGCGAATGTTTCTCCGACACGCGCCGTGTTGTCTGCGATCTTTTTCAGGATGTTGCCGTTCGTTTGCACGGCGGCGGTAGTAGCGGCGATTCCGGCGACCACCGCCTTGAACCCTTCACTTGAAATCTGGGCCAGTTTCTGAATCTCCGACACGAAATTCATGCCGGCCTGCACCCCGCCCGCCTGTCGGCTGATTTCAGGAGCGGCCGCCGCCGAGACCACGGAACCAGCGCCCATGGCCCCGACGCCTGCACGCACGTCGCCCATCGCACCGACGGCCGGCGAGCCTGCCACCGCCCCCGTGGCGAGCTGCTGCTGCAAGGCGGCGATCTTGGCCTCGATGGCGGCCGTGTCTGGCAGCACGGCCCCGTCGGCCGTCCGACGGGCGGGGTCGACGGCGTCGACCAGCGGCATCGCGTCGAGCGTCGCCCTCGCGGCCTGCTGTTGCAGGGCGGCGATCTGGTCTTCAATCTCGCCACGGTTGGCCAACTGCTGCACCATCTGGGCAGTGTTCGCGGCCGTCTCGCGCGACGAGTCCTCGAGCGTGTTGAGCTCCGGGCCGATGCCGAGCCCCTCGCCGGAGCCGAACGTGCCGACGGAGCGCCCGCCGCCGGCACCGGCACCAGCCTGGTCGGCGGCGGTGGCCCCTACGGGCATCACGCCGCGATCGGCGGCTGCCGCGGCTGCCGCACCAGCGGCCGTGGTGGCTTCAATACTGCCGCGAACGACGCCGTTGGCCCGGTCGCGGGCCCGGTCGGCGTCCCTCTGCATTTCTTCGATGGTGTCAAACCAGCCCTGTGCGTTTCGGTCGTCGGCTGCCTGCCGATTGGCGGCAGCTGCACCACGGGCCGCGTCGCGGTCAGCGGCCCGTGCGTCCGCTGTCGGGGCACGCTCACGGGCACGCGCCGTCTCGGCGTCCACCGCCTTGATCGCCTTCCGGAGGCCGTTGATGGCGAAGTTCCAATCGAAGGCCGCCTGGAAGTAGAGCCCGAGCTTTTGGAATCCGCTCTGAAGCGTGAGGATGTCGGCCCCGAACAGGCCCATGAACCGGTCAAGCCCCTCGGCCAGCTTGTCACCGATAAACGCCGCGGCATTTGTGACGAGCGTGCGGACGTCGCGAAAGGCCATATCCCAACCGGCGACGATCCTCGTCAGCACGATGTTCATGTTGGCCTGCATGAGGCCCCACGCCGCCCCAAAGTCGAGTCGAGACAGGGCCGCTCCAATGGCGTCCGTCTCCCGCCGGAACGACGGGCTTAGCTGTCGGCCGATCACGATCGCCGCACCGACGCCCGCCGCGAATGTCGCGACGGCCAATCCGGCTGGCGTGAACAGGGCCGGGAGCAGCCGCACGCCGGCGGCGATCAGGCTGGCCCCCTTGCTCATCACTTGCAGGCCGACGCCGCCCACGATGGCCGCGGCCCCGAGCCCCAGCATCCCGCCGGCGACCGCTGCTACGGTGGCGACGAGCTGCGGGTTCCGCTCGATGAACATCGTCACCACTTGCAGCATCCGCCCGAGCCCGTTGACCGTGGCCGTGGCCGTCTCCCCCATGCTCGTGATCGTGGCGATCTTCAGGTCGGCAAAAACAGCGCCCAGCCGCCTCACGGCACCGCCAAACGAGTCGAGCACCTGGGCAGCCTTGCCGCTGGCCGCACCTGCTGAAGTTTGGATTTCGCCCATGATACGGGCGAACTCGCCGCCCAACTGCGACAGCGTGAGGGCGGCCCTCGCCCCACGGATGTCGAAGATGTCCATGAATGCCGCCACGCGATCGGTGTTGGTCATGCCGGCCGTGGCGGCTCCCATGTCGCGCAGCACGTCCATGAACGGCCGGAGGTTGCCTGTGGCGTCCCGCACACTCACGCCCAAGGCGTTGAACTTGGCCTCCTCGGAGGACATCGCCTCGAGCACGCGGGCCATCTGGGTGCCGGCCATGCTGCCGCGGATGCCGCCCTGTGCCAGGGCACCCATCGCCGCGAGCACGTCGTCGAGCGATTGGCCTGCGGCCTGTGCCTGCGGGCCCACGTAGCTGAGCGACTCGCCGATCAGGTCAACGCTCGTCACCGACGCATTGGCGGCCGCCTGGAGCCTGTCCGCGATGCTGCCGAAGTCGCCGGTCGAGAGCCCGAACTGGCTCATCGTGCCGATCACGACTTCGACGGCACGGGCGAGCTCCATGTTGTCGGCCGCGGCCAGGGCGAGCACCGGCCCGATGCCGGCGATCACGCCGTCCGCGCTCACGCCGGCCTTGGCCAGTTCGTTCATGGCGTTGGCCACTTCCGTCGGGCTCTGGCCCATCTGAACGCCCATCTGCCGGGCGGCGGCGTTGAGCTTGGCGAACTGATCCTCTGTGGCCTTCGTATTGGCCCGCACCTGCGCCATCGATAGCGTGAAGTTCGCCGCCTCGCGGGCAGCGAGCACGAACGGAGCCCCGAGAGCGGCCCCGCCCAGCGACAGATTCGTCCCCATCTGCCGCATGGCCGTCCCCACGGCCTTCAGCTTGTTTTGCACCCGCGTCATCGCCTGCTGAAACGCGCCGTCCTTGGCGAAGATTTCAACATAGGCTCCACCCGCACGAACGGCACCGGCATTCGCGGCCATTTACTTCGCCCCCTTCGGCACGAACTTTCCCAGGCCGAGAGCCCGCAGCATGGCGGGCGTGGCTTCAGGCAGTTCAGGGGAGGGGAGGTACGGGTGGAAGTCGGCCGGCTGCGGCGGCGTGCCCTTGTCCGGATCGGTGTGCATCGCGGCGAAGAGGGCCATGAGGCTGCTCGTGTGATTCCACGTTTCGTTACTGCGGCCCCAGGCCATCCACTCCAACTGCCGCAGTGTGTACGGCCACGGGTCTACGCCGCATTGTCCTGCGAGCTCGAAGCAGAGCTCGTATGGGTCTGGCGGATCAACGTCTCGAAGTCGATCGTCTCCAGCTTCGTCTCCACCTTTGCGAGGTCTTCGGCGCGAACCTTTGCGTGGGCGGCCTGATACTTCGCCAGCATCCTCTTCAGCAGCCCCTTCCGGGGCTCCTGGAAAAAATCGGCAACTTCGCCGATCAGCGCCTCCACTGCCTGCTCGATGCAGGTGCCGTCGATGACCGACAGGAAGTCTTCAGTCGTCTTGCCGGCGGCCTCGAGCTGCGGGCGGATCACCGCAGCCAGCACAAGGCAGAATTGCACGTCGTCGGAGAAGAAACCCTGAACCTGTCGATCTGTCGCAAACAGGTCGGTGAGTTTCAGGCCCGTTTCGTCGAGACACCGCTTGACGGTGCCGACGGTCACGTCGACCGTCCACTCGGCTCCATCCTTCGTCTTGAACGTTCTCATGTGCCGTACACCATGCTCTTGAGCGTGACTTCCCAGGCGACGTTACCGTTGATCGGCGACTTCACCTGCACGTTGCTGACCGAAAATTGGGCACTGAACAGCCCAGCGACCGCCAAGGTGAGGAGCTGGCCTGTGGCTGGGTGTTTGTTGAACTTGCTTGCGAAGGTCGCGTAGTTCTCTTCCCAGTAGATGAGTAGTTTCACCGTGGCGCTCGCGCAGATGACGATGCTGCTCGTCCATGCGTGCTGCCAGTTGGTGATGTCGAACTCCTTGCCGGACAGGTCGAGGTCAAAGTCCCGCATTCCCTGGATGGCCGCTCCATTGAGCGTCATCACTTGGTTGTGGCCGAGGACGATGCGGGCCATGCGTCAAGCCTCTGGGGCTGCCTTCATGCCGTAGGAGACCGTGTATTCCCGCATGCCCTTCGGCGTTACGCCCATCTTCACCTCGGTGACGATGGCATCGAGCTGCATCGTGCTTCCGTCCAGGCCGCCGATGACGAATGCGCCGCTGTCGCCTCGCTGTGCGTCCGTGTCCGTGCAAACGATCTCGAACGTGATGTCGACGAGGCCGATCATCGTTTCGATCTGGGTGAGCGGCGTGGCCTTGAACACCGTCACGTCCTGCTCGCTGCCTGAAACCTTGAGCGACGCCGACTTGATGTCGTCGTTATCGACGCCAGGGGCCGTGGTGATCTGCTTGCGGCCGATCTTGTACGTAGGCATGTGCGGAGTTGTCCTTTCGTCAGATGAAGTCGATCTGATCGGCCGTGTCGAGCGGCGTGCCCGGGGTGAGCGTGAGCTTCACGCTCACGACGCCGTCGTCCGGCTCGTCGTACTGGGCGTCGAGCACGATCACCGTTCCGCTGTACGCAGATGAGGTGACCGCAACGCTCTGCCCGAGCTTGTAGCTCGTGGTGTCGTCCACGAGGATCGTGGCCTCAAGCGTGATCTTGGTCAGGCCCGCCTCGACGTGCTTTACGGGCTTTGAGCCGGAGCGGGTCGTGGCGTCGATCGTGTCGCCGCCGTGGGTGAGCGTGAGATCGCTCACGTTCGACAAAGCGCCCGAAATCGTGAAATCCTTGCCGAGGCTGATCGTGGCCACTGTGCCCTCGCCGGTTGACGGTATGGCGGCTCGCTGGCCACCTATACGTCAGTATACCGGTGAGTGTGTCACAACCCGCCGACCTTGAAGCGGTTGGCGAACTCTTTGGCGATGCGTCCCGTCGAGATGGCCTTCGCGAAAGCGGGCCGCATGTAGGGCCGCTCCGGATAGGGCACGTTCTCGCGGAAGCTCGTCTGCTCCCAGCGGTTGAGCCGCTTCGGGCTGCGGCCCACGCGCCAGTAGCCGATGATGCCGGCCCGGTAGCTTCGCGGCCACCGCGGGATCCACGCCCACCCGATCATTTGCTCGGTGCCGCCGAACTCGTGCAGGGCGGCCAGCCACGCGATGCTCGGCGAGCCTTGCCCAACGACCACCGATTCCGAGGTCGGATCGTAGGCGTAGACGATGCCGGGCCGGTCGCGGAGGTTTCCGCGGTGGGTGTGCGGCGGTGTGCCCGGAGCCGACGGGGCCTTGGCCTGGATCTCGAGCAGCCTACGCCGCAGCTGGTTCGCCTGCCGGCGGTTTCCGCTGGCCTCGCTCATGCCGATCAGGTCGCGGATCGTCTGGTCCGGGTTCTCGTTCATCACCTGTAGCTTCGGCCGGGCCATGCCCTGCCGCTTGATCGACCGGCGGGCGATCTGCATCACCACCGACCCGCCCTTGTAGAGGGCCGCCCGCTTTGCCTTCGACATCGCGTTGATGACCCGCGACCGGTCGAAGAAATACTCGTAGTTGATCCCGGCCGGAATCCTCGCGCCGGCGTTGAGGCTCAGCCCGGCCCCTAGGTTGGGCATCGAAGGCAGCAGGGCCCCCATCAGCCACCCCCAAGCACGGCCGGCGGTGCGGCGACCTTATCCTTCGGGACGAGGTAGGTCACCTCGATCTGCGACATGAACACGTTGCGGTCTTGCAGGGCGTCCCTGTCATAGGGCATCGGCAGGGCCAGCTCGCTCCAATCGGTCCCCTCCGGGGCGTCCTCCGGCTCGACGATGTGCGACCGGATCGCGTCGAGAATCGCCTGGTTGAGATCCTCGAGGTCGGCGATGTCGTCCTCGCTGCCGACGTGTTTGGCGATCACGACGCCCAGCGTGATTTCGAAGAAGTCGCACCCGCGCGGAGCCCGTTCGTTGGCCTGGTTGACGGCCACCGGACCCGGCACCACCGAAACCTTGAGCGTGCCGAGATCCTCGAGCTTGTAGTCCGGCGTCCGGCGGTAGACCGCCGTGATGGCCGGCAGGGAGTCGGTCCAGGTGTGGTCCGACATGGCGGCAGCGAGGCCGGTGCCGATCTGACGGGAGAGGTGCGGGTCGGTTGGCATACCCTTATTAGACCACGCGAGCGGCAACACTTTCGCTCGGTAACGCCTCTTCACACCGCCGACAGTAGCGGAGTCTCAATGTACGCGCCCCACTGGTCGGCCATCGCCGCTGCGATCCCTTCGTAGGTCTTGCTTCTGATCTTCCAGCGGTCGGGCGACGGGGCCAGTTTGTTCTGCCCGCTCGCGGTCTGGTTCTCCCAGCGATCCCGGTGCTCCAGCACGTTCGTCGCCCGCAGATGAGGCAAGCCCTTTAGCCAGAGACAGGTAGCCTTCGACTCTGGGTGGCCGAACTGCCAAGGCTGGATGGTCTGGTCGGGCTTCCGCCAGAGCGATGACATGATGCAGACCGGGTTTTCTATGGCAATGTGCGGTATATCGGCCTTTGCTAGCCGCATGAAAAACGACACGCTCGCCTGCTGCCTGCCGTCCATTCGCTTCGCTTGGAAGTGCCTCGCCCCGCTTACGGACAGGTCGGTGCATGGCGGGTGGGCGATCATCAAGTCCCACGGGTAGTCCAGAACATCGCGGACATCGCCTTGGTAGTGCGGGCCGGGCGTCTCGGTCGGCAGAAGGTCGCATGACATCGCCTCATGCCCGAGAGCCAAGAAGGCGTCCCGCACGGCACCACTGTACTCACAAGCGATCAGCACCCTTGCCATGACCGCAGATTACCGAGCGTGGCAACTGGGTCAACGCTCGTTCAGAAGCGCGACCGCACCTGATTTCTATCGTTTGGTCCGCTCCAGAAGCGCCCGCAGCGCTGACGAAATACGCAGGCACTCGTCCTTGTCTGGTGGACGATGATGGCCGATTGCACTCAGTTCTGAGTCGGCAGCGACAATCGCTTCCAGTTCCGCGTCGGTGAGCGTGAGCCGATGGCTCCAAGAATCAACGGTTTGTAACGACCCGTCCTCGTTCACTCCGATGATCGGCCGTGCTGGCGTCCACTTGTCCATCGCGTCCCTCTCTGATTTCAGTAGCGCAATTGCTAAAAGTCGCCGCCGCATGACCCAGAATCAAAACTGCTTCCTGAGTCATACGAGCCACTGTCGTAACTGCTGCCTCCAGAATCGTATGAACTAGAGTCATACGAC
>Ga0209990_10002086_pt1 | contig 16028 bp, 13 predicted proteins | sample NOAtaG_6_FD_187304 | JGI IMG/M metagenome (GOLD analysis project Ga0209990, IMG submission 187304) | Freshwater lake microbial communities from Lake Erie, under a cyanobacterial bloom - NOAA_Erie_Diel5S_2200h metaG (SPAdes) (version 2) | ecosystem: Environmental > Aquatic > Freshwater > Lake ...
GAAGTTGATCAGGGCGCCGCTCGGCTTGGTGCGGTTCCAGGAGCCGCGCGAGGCCACGAAGATGCCGCCCTGGTACTTGGCCGGGAACATCTTGCCCGTGTAGAACGTCATGCCCAGTTGCGCCTGGTGCGCCGGGAAGTTCACCTGCGGCTCGATCATGCCGGCCGGTGCGGGCAGGTCCTTGAGGTCGGGCGCGGCGGCAGTGCCGGCGATCTTGACGCCGCCGTTGGTCCACGGAAAGCCGAAGTGCTGGCCGGCCCGGGTCGAGCGGTTCAGTTCGCCCGGCGGGATGTCGTCGCCCATGCCGTCGACTTGATTGTCGGTCCACCACAGCGAGCCGTCCTTCGGATTGAAGTCCTGGCCGACCGAGTTGCGCGAGCCGCGTGCGAACACCTCGCGCTTGCTGCCGTCGAAGGGGTTGATGCGGATGATGCCGCCGATGCCGATCTTCTCGTACAGCTCCACCTTGTTGCGCGGCTGCACGTTGAACGGCTGGCCGAGCGTGATGTAGAGCATGCCGTCGGGGCCGACGCGGCAGGTGCGGGCGCCGTGATTGAAGCTCTCTTCTTCGACCGGAATCAGGCCGCCCTGCGGCACCACCTCGATGACGGCAACGTCCGGGCCCTCGAAGAAGAACTCGGCGGCCGGGAAGTTGAGCACGCGGTTATGCTCGACCACGAGCAGGAAGCCGTCGCGGGTCCAGCACACGGCGTTGGGATTGGTGAACTTCAGCGACGGCGCAAACGACTTGACCTCATCGGCCACGCCGTCGCTGTTGCGGTCGGACACCGCCCAGACCGAGGTCTTGCGGGTGCCGACGAACAGCATGTTGGCGCTGGGCGCCACCGCCATGTGGCGTGCGTCGGGCACGACCGCGAACAGGTCGATCTTGAAGCCGGGCGGCAGCTTGATGTTCTTCAGGTTGGCGCGGATGGCGTCGGCGTTGCGGCCGGTCTGCGGCACCACCGGGATGTTCAGGTCGGTGGTGGCGACCCGGAACTGTTTGAGCTTCTCCAGGTTCTGCGCCTGGGCCGATACGCCGGCGGCGGCCAGCAGGCCGACCAGCGCTGCGATCGCAGTGAGTTTGGCTTTCATCGCTTGTCCCCTTGCGGAATTGTTGGCGCGCGATTGTCGAGATCGCGGGGCGGTCCGATCGCGGCCGCCGCACTCATCATGCCTGAGCCGGAGCCCGGGTGGGGTACCAGATGATCCCCGACCGCAGGACGGCCCGGCCAGCACGCGTCGGGCCGACAGCGGCACGCCCCGCCCCGGGAGCCGGCCCGGGCACCAGCGCGCCGCCGCGGGTGATCGCCGCGGCGCAGCGGCGAGGGCTGCGCCCTGAGCGCGCCTTGCACCGCGGGGCCGGTCGGGCGCGCTCAGCCCGAGACATGCGGTCGGGCGCGAGCAATCGAGTACGAGCAATCGAGTACGAGCAATCGGGCGCGAGCAAGCGGGCGCGAGCAATCGGGCGCGAGCAATCGGGTACAGGCAGCCGAGCCGTAGAAGCCGGCTGCCCGAGCGCCGCCCGCCGCCCGCCGCCTGCGGCCCCCGGCCTGCAGGCCCTGCCGTGGCCCTGGCCGGCGGCCGCCTGCGCTACAGCCCGCCCAGGCACACGTACTTGACCACCAGGTACTCGTCGATGCCCAGGCGGCTGCCCTCGCGGCCGTAGCCGGACTGCTTGACGCCGCCGAACGGCGCCACCTCGGTCGAGATGATCCCGGTGTTCACGCCCACCATGCCGTACTCGAGCGCCTCGCTCACGCGCAGCACCCGCGCCAGGTCGCGCGAATAAAAGTAGGCGGCCAGGCCGTACTCGGTGGCGTTGGCCAGCCGCACGCCTTCCGCCTCGTCGGCAAAGCGGAACACCGGTGCGACCGGGCCAAAGGTCTCCTCGCCGGCCAGCGCCATGGTGTCGTTCACCTCGGCCAGCACGGTGGGCGCGAAGAAGGTGCCGCCGCGCTCGTGCGGCTTGCCGCCGGTGAGCACGCGCGCGCCCTTGGCCACCGCGTCGTCCACGTGGCGTTGCACCTTGGCGAGCGCCGCCGCGTCGATCAGCGGCCCCTGCTGCACGCCGGGCTCCACGCCGGGGCCGACCTTCAGCGTGGCCGCGCGCGCGGCCAGCCGCTCGACGAAGCGGTCGTAGACGCCGGCCTGCGCATAGAAGCGGTTGGTGCAGACGCAGGTCTGGCCGGTGTTGCGGTACTTCGAGGCCACCGCGCCCTCCACCGCGGCGTCGAGGTCGGCGTCGTCGAAGACGATGAACGGCGCGTTGCCGCCCAGCTCCAGCGACAGCTTCTTGAGCGTGGGTGCGCACTGGCGCGCCAGGATGCGCCCGACCTCGGTGGACCCGGTGAACGACAGCTTGCGCACCACTGGTGAGTCGCACAGCACGCCGCCGATGGCGATCGACTGCGCGCCGTCGGCCGGTAGCACGTTCAACACCCCCGCTGGCAGGCCGGCGCGCTGGGCGAGCTCGGCCAGCGCGAGCGCCGACAGCGGCGTCTGCTCGGCCGGCTTGACGACGATGGTGCAGCCGGCCGCCAGCGCCGGGCCCACCTTGCGCGTGATCATCGCGTTGGGGAAGTTCCACGGCGTGATGGCCGCGCACACGCCCACCGGTTCGCGCTGCACGACGATGCGCTTGTCGGCTGCGTGGGTCGGGATGGTCTCGCCGTAGACGCGCTTGCCTTCCTCGGCAAACCACTCGATGAAGCTGGCGCCGTAGGCCACCTCGCCGCGCGCTTCGGCCAGCGGCTTGCCCTGCTCGGCGGTCATGATCTGCGCCAGGTCTTCCTGCGCCGCCAGCATCAGCTCGAACCACCGGCGCAGCACGGCGGCGCGCTCCTTGGCCGTGCGGCCACGCCAGGCCGGCAGGGCGCGCGCGGCGGCGGCGATCGCCGCCTGCGCCTGGGCGGCGCCGCAGTTGGCTACCTCCGCGAGCTGGCCGCCGTCGGCCGGGTTGGTCACGGCAAAACGGCCGTGCGCGCCGTCGCACCACTGGCCGTCGATGTAGGCCTGGGCGCGCAGCAGCGCCGCATCGGCCAGGCGGGGAAGGGCGGAGACACATTGCAGCATGGGAGCGACCTGCGGGGGGATGGACCGCCGCCGCGACGATGAGCGGCCTCGTCGCGGCGGCGTGGCACGAGAGCGAAAAGCCAGCATAAACCAGCGCCGTCGGTGCCAGCCACCGCGTCCTGCCCCCCGCGTCCTGCTCCCCACGCCTACCCCCGATTCCGTCGCCGTGGCCTGCGCGCTATCCTCATCGCGCAGGGCCTGCACGACGCAACCCGCACGACGAAGGCGCCGCCATGCAGTACGACTCGCTCGCTGCCGACCTGAAGGTCTGGCTCAAGGACAACATCGAGCGCGGCTTTGCGCAGGACACGCTGGTGCAGTCCCTGCGCGCCGCCGGCTACCAGACCCGGTTTGCCCGCGAAGCGGTCGAGCTCGCCTACGCCCGGCATGCGCCGGCCGGTGGTGGCGACAACGGCGGTGGCGGCAACGACGGCGATAGCGGCGACGACGGCGATGGCAATGCCGCGGTGGCCGTCGCAGTGCCGGCGCGGCGGTCGGTCGCGGCGGCCGGTGGGGCAGCCGGTGGCGCGGCAACGGGCCCGGCAACGGCGGCGGCGAGCACCGTGGCGCGTGCCGCTGCGGGCGCGGCGCCGCCGAGCGCCAGCGAGATCATTGCCGACAGCGGCAATGTGATCGAGACCTCGGACCGCACGGTGAGCATCCTGGTGGCGCTCAACGCGCCGCGCGTGGTGCTGTTTGGCGGGCTGTTGTCCGAGGCCGAGTGCGACGAGCTGATCGCGCTGTCGTCGCGCAAGCTGCAGCGCTCCACGGTGGTCAACGCAGCCACCGGCGACTACGACGTGCACCCCGACCGCACCAGCAGCGGCACGCACTTCCAGCGTGGCGAGAACCCGCTCGTCCGCACCATCGAGCGGCGCATCGGCGAGCTGGTGGGCTGCCCGGTCGAGCACGGCGAGCCGATCCAGATCCTGCACTACACGCCTGGCGCCGAGTACAAGCCGCACTTCGACTTCTTCGACCCCGCACTCGAAGGCAACGACAAGGTGCTGGCCATGGGTGGCCAGCGCATTGCCACGCTCATCATGTACCTGAACGACGTGGAAGCCGGCGGCTCGACCGTGTTTCCGGACGTCGGGCTCGACATCCTGCCGCGCAAGGGCAACGCGCTGTACTTTGCCTACACCACCGAAGACGGCCAGCTCGACCGGCGCACGCTGCACGGCGGCAGCCCCGTCCGGCGCGGCCAGAAGTGGATTGCCACCAAGTGGCTGCGCCAGCGGCCGTACACCGGGCCGTCGGCATAGCGCGCGGGAGCTGCCCGGCCGTGCCCGGCCGCTAGAAGCGCAGGTGCAGGCCGAGCATGAGATCGCCTTGCGTCAGTGTGTCGCCGCGGATGCTGATCGAGCAGCCGCCGCTGCACAGGAACTCGCCGGCGCTGTTGATCAGCACGACATGCCCGCGCGCCTCGGCGCGCAGCGCCACGCGGCCGGCGCCCACCAGCCACTGGTAGCCGAGCCCAAGGCTGAGCGACGGCCGCGTCGCGCTGCCAAAGCCCGCCAGATCGGGCATGAAGTGGGTCAGCCCGATGCCGCCCGCGGCATACGGCCCCCGGCCGGGGCTGTCCTCCTGCCAGTACACCACGCCGCCCAGTTGCGCGCTGCGCACCGTCAGCGGCACCGTCAGGCCGCTCGTTGTCCGCAGACGGCTCTTCTGCTGCGTGAGCAGTACCTCGCCGTCGCGCTGCGCATCGAGCGCCCAGCCCAACGCCACGCCGACCATCGACGAGTCGCGCAACTGCACCTCGCGCGGCGGCACCTCGCGCGGCGTGCCGCCGCCGCTGCTCTGGCTGCCGGCCAGCTCCAGCCCCGCGCTGCTGCGCGCGCCGCCGTACAACGTGACCGTGCCCTGGGCGCGGGCCGCCGGGACGACTGCGGCTGCCGCCAGCGCTGCGAGCAGGAAGGCACTGAGCCAGGTGCGGTGATGCATGGTTGAACCTCGTCGGTGCGGGCGCGGCTGGTTGGTTTGCGAGCGGGCGCACCGCGCTGCGGTTCCACTTCCTACCCGCCGGCCGCGCCGGCGAGGGGGCGGCCCCACTCGCGGAACCGCACGAAGATTCTGCTGCAAAGGCAAGCGGCTTGCCGAGTGGAGCGCAGTCGTCGCCTTGCGCGGGTGCGATCGTGTAGCGCGCGGCGGCAACGTAACGCTGTACTCGACTCGAAGTCGGGGCGCTGGAAATGAAAGAGCCGGGAGGAACGGCGGGATGGTGGGTCGTGAAGGATTCGAACCTTCGACCAACGGATTAAAAGTCCGCTGCTCTACCGACTGAGCTAACGACCCATCGCAGGAAGGTCTCGCGACAGATGGGTCCGGAAGGTGCGACCGCGTGTCGAAACGAGAGGCGCGGATTATCCCGATCGCGCCGGGGTTGGTCAAACCGACATCGCGCAGAGATCGCGCCGATGCCGCGCGCACCTAGGCCATGCGCTCGATGCGCCAGTTTTGGTAGCGCAGCGCCAGCAGCGCGCCGACGACGATCGCGCCGATCGCGATGAACGATCCGGCCGCCAGCAGCGACACCCCGGACAGCCCCTGGCCGACCGTGCAGCCCATCGCGGTCACGCCGCCAAAGCCCATCAGCACGGCACCCACCAGGTGGTTGGCCGTGTCCTCGGTGTTGCCGAAGCCTTCCCAGCGAAACGTGCGCGTCGAGAGCGCCGAGGCGGCGGCACCCGTCACCACGCCGAACACGGCGACCACGCCCAGCGTGAGCACCTTGCTCTTGTCGCTGAAGAACATCAGCCAGTCGAGCACGTAGGCCATCGGCGCCACGAAGCTCAGCGACTCCATGCGACCGCTGTTGGTGGCCAAGAAGGTTTCTTCGAGCGTCTCCGGGTGCTCGGTCAGGTGGCCCAGGTGGCCGGAGACGAACCAGATCGCCGCGATCACGCCGCCGATGACGAAGCCGGCCAGCAGGTTTTCCCATTGCCGGAAGTCGCGCCGGACCAGCGCGAAGGCGATCAGCGCGCCGCCGATCAGCAGCCCGAGCGTCCACTGCAACGCGGGCTTGGCCAGGCCCGTGGCCGCGGCGGCCAGCGTGGGCAGGTCCTGGGTGGTGGCCAAGCGGGTGCCGAGCGGCTCGATCACGTTGACGCGAAACACGCCGAGCGCGCCGCGCAGCGTGATGTAGGCCGTCAGGCCGAGCACGATGAACACCACCAGCGCCTTGAGGCTGCCGCCGCCCACGCGCACCAGCGTCTTGGAGCCGCAGCCGCCGGCCAGCACCATGCCGAAGCCGAACAACAGCCCGCCCACGACGTAGCCCAGGAGGGTGAAGCGTGGCGTGGCATAAAGGCTCTTGCCGGGGTCGATCTGCCCGGTGGCCGCCAGCGCACTGGTGGCGACGATGGCCACCCCGATGGCCAGCAGCCACTGGCGCATGCGGGTCCAGTCGCCAAAGTTGGCGATGTCGGCCACCGCACCCATGGTGCAGAAGTTGGTCCGCTGCGCCACGAAGCCAAACAGCACGGTGAGTGCAAAGGTCGCCCACAGCACGGTGGCGGTCAGGCCCGGCAGGGCGGCGGCTTCGATCGGGGGCACGGCGGCGGTTTCGGCGGCGGTTGGAAAGACGAGCTCGCAATGCTAGCGCCTGCGTCGGGCGGCATCGATGCGCGCCGGTCATGTCGCCATAGCCGGCTGCTCTGGCGCGGTCAGCGCGCCCGCGCCGGCAGCCAGGCGGCGCCTCAGCGCGTGCCCAGGGCGGCCAGCCGCTCGCGCGCCACCTTGGCGCTGTCGCTGTCCGGGTAGTCCTTGAGCAGCCGCTGCAGGGTGGTGCGCGCGGCCGGGCGCTGGTTCAGCTCGGCCTGGCTGGCGGCGATGTTCAGCAGCGCCTCGGGGGCACGCGGCGAGTCGGCAAAACGCTCGACCACCACCTGCTGCGCAGCGATCGCGCTCTTGTAGTCCTTCAGCGCGTAGTGCGCGGTGCCGGTCCAGTAGTGCGCCGCCGCCACGTAGGCCGACTGCGGATAGCGGACCAGGAAGCTCTGAAAGCCGCGGATCGCGCCGGCAAAGTCCTGCGCGCGAAACAGCACCAGCGCGGCGTCGTAGGCGGCCTGCTCGTCACGCGCCATGGTGACCGCGCGGCCATCGACGCTGACCGGCTTGGGCTCGAGCGCCTTGAGCCGCGCGTCGAGGTCGCCATAGAGATCGCGGCTGCGCTTCTGCTGATTGGCCAGCTCGTTGGCGAGGGTGTCGATCTGCCCGCGCAGGCGGGCGATCTCCTGGCGCAGCAGGTCGTTCTGGTTGACGAGCTCGAGCTGGCTGCGCTGGGCCGTCTCCAGCTTGCGCGCCAGCGCATCGATCGCCTCCTGCGCCCGCTTGTCGTTGTCGGCCACGCGGCCGCGCAGGTCGATGATCGCCTTGCGCGCCTCGTCGTCGCCGAAGAAGGCTTGCGCGGGCGCTGCGGTGAGCAGGGTCAGCAGGCCCAGCAGCAGGGCCGCGACCGTGGCGGCGGCCAACGGTCGGGCAGGGCGGAGCGGGCGTTCGGCGGTCATCGCAGCGGCTCTCCGGAAAAACGAACACGGCGCGCCGCGGGGCGGCGCGCCGTGGATTATCGGCCCGCCGCGGGGCGGGCGTAGCGCAGAGGAGGCCCTCAGCGGTAGACGATGTCGGCGCGGCGGTTCTGCGACCAGGCTTCTTCGGTGGCGCCGCTGGCGCGCGGCTTTTCTTCGCCGAAGCTCACGGCCTCGACCTGGTTGTCCGCCACGCCGAGCAGCGTCAGACGCTGCTTGACCGCCTCGGCGCGCTTCTGTCCCAGCGCCAGGTTGTACTCGCGGCTGCCGCGGTCGTCGGTGTTGCCTTCGACCACGATGCGGCGGTTCTTGTTGGCGGCCAGGAAGCGCCCGTGCGCCTCAATCACCGGCGTGAACTCGGGCTTGACCACAAACTGGTCGAAGTCGAAGAACACGCTGCGCCGTGACAGCGGGCTGGCGGGGTCGTTGAGCGGGTCGACGGTGCCCGGCGCGGCCTCCACGCGCGCCACCGCGCGCGGGTCGGCGGCGGGGGTTGGCGGAGTGGTTGCCGGGGTTGCCGGAGCGCTCTTTTCGGTGACGGGCACCGGCGCGTCCTGCAGCGGCGTGCTGGCGCAGCCGGCCAGCACGAGCGCGGCGAATGCGGCAGCGGCGATCGAAAGTGTGGGCGCGGTCGGCTTCATGGTGCTTCTCCTGATCTACTGGATGAACGGTCCCCAGGTGGGCTCGCGCACGCTGCCCGCAGGGCCGGACAGCCGCGTGCGCACCCGTCCGTCGGTCGAGGCGCTGGCGAGGATGCCACGGCCGCCGACCTCGGTGGCGTACAGCACCAGCCGGCCGTTGGGGGCAAAACTGGGCGACTCGTCCAAGACCGTATCGGTGATGGCGAGTTCCGTGCCGTTGGCCAGATCCAGCGTGAACACCTGAAAGCGGCCGCCGCGCCGACTCACGAAGGCGAGCAAGCGGCCGTCGGGGCTCAGGCGTGGACTCACGTTGTAGTCGCCATTGAAGGTGACGCGCGCGACGCCGCTGCCGTCGGGCGCCATGCGGTAAATCTGCGGACCGCCGCCGCGGTCGGAGGTGAAGTAGATGAAGCGGCCGTCCGGCGACCACACCGGCTCGGTGTCGATGGCGGCGGATTGCGTGAGCCGGCGCGGCGCGCCGCCGCCTTCGGCGCCGACCAGGTAGATCTGCGTGTTGCCGCTCAGTGTGAGCGCCACCGCCAGTTGCCGGCCGTCCGGCGACCAGGCCGGCGCGCTGTTGCTGCCGCGAAAGTTGGCCACCGGGCGGCGCTGGCCGGTGGGCAGGTGGTGCACGTAGACCACCGGCTTGCCGGTCTCGAACGACACGTAGGCCAGTTGCGTGCCGTCGAACGACCAGGCCGGCGACATGATCGGCTCGCGCGAGCGCAGCGCCACCTGCGCGTTGCCGCCATCGGCGTCGGCCACCTGCAGTTCGTAGGCGCTGCGTGCGGTCTGCACCACGTAGGCGATGCGGGTGGCAAACACGCCGCGGTCGCCGGTCAGCTTCTCGTAGATGCGGTCGGAGATGCGGTGCGCGTTCAGGCGCAGCTCGGCCGCACTGCTGACATACGACAGGCCGTCGAGCTGCACCTGCTTGACGGTGTCGTACAGGCGGAAGCGCAGGTCGAAGCGGCCATCGGCCAGCCGCGTCACCGAGCCGACCACCAGCGCGTCGGCGCCGCGGCCCTTCCATTGCGCGTGGTCGACCGCCGCCGTCTCGGCCATTGGCGCAGCACCGGTATCGATCAGCCGGAACAGCCCGGAGCGTTGCAGGTTGGCGCGGATGATCTCGTCGACCCTCTCGGGCGGCGTGCTGCCGCCGGCGTCGAAGCGCGCCACCGCCACCGGAAACTGGTTGGAGCCGACGCCGGTGATCTCGATGCGCAGCTGCGCCTGCGCCAGCAGCGGCAGTGCCAGCAGCGCCAGGGCGGCCAGACAGCGCCGCAGCAGCGGGGGGCGTCGGATCAGTGCGACCATAGGCAGGAGTATATGAACCGGAGCCGCGGGGACCGGAAGTGCGGAAGCCGGAAGTGCGGAAACCGGAGGTGCGGAAACCGGAGGTGCGGAAACCGGAAGTGCGTGCAAGTGATGGTCGGTGCGCTGCGGTAGCGCTTTGCTCGGGGACCGGCGTCCCGATGGGTCGCCGCGATCGCGCCGCTGGTGCGGTCCGGGGCTGCCGTGTGCGGTGTCACCGCGCCTCGACCGGGTACATCCGGACGTCGATGGCCCGGTCGATGCTGCCGTCGCGCTTGCGCGGAAACGGATCGCAGCGCCGGATCGCCCGCTCGGCGGCCGCGTCGTAGCCGGACAGGCCGCTGGCACGCAGCAGGCGCACGCCGGCGACCGAGCCATCGGGCAGCAGCTCGACGCGGAAGTCGGCATAGACCGCGGGGCTGGTGCCTTCGGCGACGGTGAACGCGATGTGCGGGCGAATGCAGGCGATGACCTGCGCCGCGTAGCTGGCATCGGCGCCGCGCACGGTGCTGCCGCCGGCGGCCGCACCGGTCGCGCCCGCGGCACTGGCCACCCCCGGCTGCTCGCCGGCGCGGGCCTGGGCCATGATGCGGTCCAGATCCCTCGGCGGCGGCGGCAGCAGCGGCGCCTTGGCTTCCTCGCGTCGCGGCTCTGCCTTCCTGGCCTCGGCGCGCGGCTCGGCCTTCTTCTCGTCCTTGCGCGGCTGCTCCTTGCGGGCCTCGCGCAGCTTCTTCTGCTCGAGCGCAATGTCGGCCAGCCGCTCGGGCTCGGCCGGCACCGGCGCGGGCGCCGGCGGCGGGGGCGGCGCGACCACCTCGGGCGCCGGCAGCGCGGGCAGTCCGCTCCACAGCTCGGCCACGATGGGCGCCTGCGGCTGCGTGCGCCACTGCACGGCCAGTGTCATGGCGCCGAACAGCAGCACGTGCATCAGCAGCGCCAGCCCGAACGGCGCGGCCAGCGGGTCGTGGCGGCGCGGCGCCCGCCCGGACCCGAGTGCGACCGCCGCCATCAGCCGGCCGGCCGCACCGACAGGCCGACGCGCTGCACGCCGGCCTTCTGCAGGCGGTCCATCACGTTCATCACGTGCTCGTACTTCACGTCCTTGTCGGCGGCGATCACCACGGGACGGGGGGCGGCGGCGTTGGCCTGCTGCGCGGCGCGCACCCTTTCGGCGACCTCGACCACGCCCTGCGCCAGGTCTTTCTGCCCGTCGCGCAGCGTGATGCTGCCGTTGGCGCGGATCACCACCTCCAGCGGCCGGTCCGGCACGCGCGAGCTCTTGCCCACGCTCGGCAGGTTGACCAGGCTCGGGTTCACGAAGGGCGCCGACACCATGAGGATGACCACCAGCACCAGCATCACGTCGATGTAGGGCACGACGTTGATGTCGGCCAGCATGCGGCGGCGCGGGCCGTTGCGGCGGGCGAGGATGGCCATGGTCAGTGTCTCGTGCGTGGGCGCGCGCCTGCGGCGCGCACGCGCACGAGGCCAGTCGGTGCGGTGCCCTGCGGGCGGCCGGGCGGGCGCCGCACAGCGAAGGGCCACCACGCGGCCGCCATGCCGGTCGTTATGACCGCCATCATCGCTGCCGCTGCAGGATGTTCGAGAACTCCTCGATGAAGGTCTCGAAGCGGTTGGCCAGGCGGTCGATGTCGTGGGCGAAGCGGTTGTAGGCGACCACCGCGGGGATCGAGGCGAACAGGCCGATCGCGGTGGCCACCAGGGCCTCGGCGATGCCGGGGGCCACGCTGGCCAGCGTGGCCTGCTCGAGCGAGGCCAGGCCGGTGAAGGCGTGCATGATCCCCCACACGGTGCCAAAGAGGCCGATGTACGGGCTCACGGAGCCGGCCGAGGCGAGGAACGACAGGCGCGATTCGAGCGCGTCCATCTCGCGCTGGTAGGTGGCGCGCATGGCGCGCCGCGCGCCGTCGAGCGTGGCCTGCCGGCTTTCGCTGTCCTGGCCACGCCCGCGCAGCTTGAGGAACTCGGTCATGCCGGCCTCGAAGATGCGCTCGAGCGCGCCGGCCTCGCGCCGGCCACGGCTGGCCTGCTGGTAAAGCTGCGACAGTTCGGCGCCGCCCCAGAACGTCTTCTCGAACTCGGCGGTCTCGCGCCGGGCGCGGCGGATCGCCAGTGCCTTGCCGAAAATGGCGGTCCACGAGGCCAGCGAGATGACCACGAGCAGGGCCATCACCAGTTGCACCACCAGGGTGGCCTGGGTGAGCAGCGACAGGATCGACAGGTCGGCAGCAGCGTTCATCGGGACTTCGGTGCGGGGCCTGATGCGGCCAGTGCGCGGCGCAGGCCGGCCGGCATGGCCGCCGGTGCCAGCGTTTCGGCACTCACGCAGGCGACCTTGACCTGCCCGGCTGCCAGAAGTTCGCCGTCGCGCACCAGTTGCTGCTCGAAGTGCAGCGAGGCCGCGCCGACCCGCACCAGCCGCGCGCTCACATCGAGCCGGTCGTCCAGCCGCGCCGGCTTGAGGTAGCGCACCGCCAGCTCGGTCACCACGAACTGCAGCCGCTCCTGCGCGGCCAGCCGCGCCTGGTCGAAGCCGAGCGCACGCAGCCACTCGGTGCGGCAGCGCTCGAAGAACTTGAGAAAGTTGGCGTAGTACACGATGCCGCCGGCGTCCGTGTCCTCGTAGTACACGCGCAGGGGCCAGCTAAAGTCGGCGCGAAAGTCGGCGTGGGGGTCGCCGCGAAGACGCTGCATCGGGGTTAAGTGTAGCGGGCAGTTGTAAAGTGTCGGGTGTTGCGTGCAGCCCCCGGCAGAGGTAGGCCGCGCAGCGGGGAGTGCGGCATGGTGTCTGTATGGCGGCGCGCGGCGGCGGCGGCCTGCCTGGCTGCGGCCGTAGTGCCCGGCTGCGGCCAGGTCGTCAACAGCCCGCATGCGCAGGGGGCCGAGCGCACCAACACGTTCTTCACCGCCTTCCAGGAACGCTCGCCCAAGTACTTCGACCCGACCGCCTCGTACTCGCTCGACGAGACGCCGTTTACCTTCGCCGTCTACGAGCCGCCCTACCGCTTCCACTATCTGAAGCGTCCCTATCAGGTGGCTCCGCGCGCGGCCGCTGAGGTGGCCGCACCGCGCTACTACGACAAGGACGGCCGCGCGCTGCCGGCCGATGCGTCCGGCCCGCAGATCGCGCAGGCGGTGTACGACATCCGCATCCGCGCGGGCATCCTGTACGCCCCGCATCCGGCCTTCGCGCGTGACGATCGGGGCGCGCTGCGCTACCACGCGCTGCAGCCGCACGACCTGCAGGGCAAGCGCACGCCCTTCGACTTCCAGCACCACGGCACGCGCGAGCTGACCGCTCACGACTACGTGTACGCGATCCGCCGGCTGGCCACCACGCGCATCAAGTCGCCGTCCTTCTCGCCGCTGGCCGAGCACATCGTCGGGCTGAAGGACTACGGCAAGGCGATCGAGGCGGCGGACCTGAAGCTGCGCGGCGGCCGGCCGCTGACCGACCGCAACCTGCCGTTTCTAGACTTTCGCCAGCATCCGCTGGCCGGGGCCGAGGCGCTCGACGACCACACCCTGCGCATCCGCCTGAACGGCAAGTACCCGCAGTTCAAGTACTGGCTCGCGATGACCTTCTTCGCACCGGTCCCGTGGGAGGCCGACGCCTTTTATGCGCAGCCGGGCATGGCCGAGCGCAACCTGAGCTTCAATGCCTGGCCGGTGGGCACCGGGCCGTTCATGCTGGTCGAGTCCCAGGAGAACCGCCGCCATGTCCTGCGGCGCAACCCCAACTTCCGCGGCGAACCCTACCCCTGCGAGGGCGAGCCGGCCGATGCGGCTGCCGGGCTGCTGGACGACTGCGGCAAGCCGATGCCCTTCGTCGACGAAGTGGTCTTCGCCGTGGAAAAGGAGAAGATCCCGCACAAGACCAAGTTCCTGCAGGGCTACTACGACAACCCGGAGATCTCGCGCAACGACTGGCTGCTGGAAATCGACTACGACGTCCGCAACTCCGAGCGGGTGGCGCGGCTGCTGGCCGAGCGCGGCGTTCAGATGCCGCGCATGCTGGAGATCTCCAACTGGTATCTGGGCTTCAACGGGTGGGACCCGGTCGTGGGGCGCGGCAAGACCCCGGAGCAGGACGAGAAGAACCGCAAGCTGCGTCAGGCGCTGTCGATCGCCATCGACTGGGAGGAGTTCGTCCGCGTGTTCGAGTCCAAGGCCGCCGGCGAGCCGGCCATGGGCCCGGTGCCGCCGGGGGTATTTGGATTTCGCGCCGACGCCGTCAACCGCACCGTCTACGACGTGGTGGACGGCAAGCCGCGCCGCAAGAGCCTCGAGCAGGCGAAGAAACTGCTCGCCGAGGCGGGCTACCCCGACGGCCGCGATGCCCGCAGCGGCCAGCCGCTGGTCGTGAACTACGACTACCAGCGCGCGCTCACGCCCGAGCTGCGCGCCGAAGTGGACTGGATGGCCAAGCAGTTCGGCAAGCTCGGCGTGCAGTTGGAGCTGCGCGCCACCGACTACAACCGCTTCCAGGACAAGGCCGACAAGGGCAGCCTACAGATCTTCTGGTGGGGCTGGTTTGCCGACTATCCGGACGCCGAGAACTTCCTGTTCCTGCTGTACGGCCCCAACTCGCAGGCGGCCACGCAGGGCAACGGCAACAACACCGCCAATTATCAGAACGACGAGTTCGACCGGCTGTTCGAGGAGCTGCGCTACCTCGATGACACGCCGCGCAAGCAGGAGCTGATCGACCGGATGATCGCTTTGGTGCAGCACGATGCCCCCTGGGCCTGGGGCTACAACCCCTACGCGGGCTCCGTTCACCACGGCTGGGTGGGTAACGTGAAGCCCTCTTCGCTGGCGTCCGACCGCCTGCAGTACGTCAAGGTGGACGCGGCCCTGCGGGCGGCCAAAGTCGCCGAGTGGAACCGGCCGGTCTGGTGGCCGGTGGCGCTGCTGGCGCTGCTGCTGGCGGCCGCGGTCGTGCCGGCGGTGGCGAGCTTCCGTCGGCGCGAGCGCGAGACCGCTGCACGCACCCCGGCGGTCACGGGTTCGACGGCCAGGTAGGGCGCGCGATGCTCAATTACATCGTCCGCCGCGTTGCCTACGCCGTGCTGATCCTGCTCGGCGTCAATCTGCTCACCTTTACGCTGTTCTTCGCGGTCAACTCGCCCGACAACATCGCGCGCCTGAATATCGGCGCCAAGCGGGTGTCGCAAGATGCCATCGACAAATGGAAGGCCGAGCGCGGCTACGACAAGCCGTTGTGGTTCAACGCCCGCGCCGAGGGCCGCGGCAAGCTGACGCAGACCCTCTTCCACGATCGCTCCCTGCGCCTGTTCACGCTGCAGTTCGGCGCCAGCGACAGCGGGCGCGATATTCGCCACGAGATCGCCACGCGGCTGCCCGCGAGCCTGGCGCTGGCCGGGCCGATGCTGCTGCTCACCGTGTACGCCGGCATCGCCTTCGCGCTGCTGCTGGTGTTCTTTCGCGCCAGCTATCTGGACTTCTGGGGCACGGTGCTGTGCGTCCTGCTGATGTCGATCTCGAGCCTGTTCTACATCATCATGGCGCAGTGGCTGTTCGGCAAGACGCTGCGGCTGGTGCCGTTGTCGGGCTATGTGCCGGGGCTCGATCTGCTCAAGTTCCTGGTGCTGCCTCTCGTGGTGGGCATCGTGTACCAGCTTGGCGCCGAGGCGCGCCTGTTCCGCGCCATGCTGCTCGAAGAGGCCGGCAAGGACTACGTGCGCACCGCCCGCGCCAAGGGCCTGGCCGAGCCGGCCGTGCTGTTCGGCCACGTGCTGCGCAATGCCTGGCTGCCCATCCTGACGCATGTGGGCGCGCTGCTGCCCTATGCCTTCCTGGGCTCGATCGTGTTCGAGTCGTTCTTCGGTATCCCGGGTCTGGGCACCTACGTGGTGGAGGCGATCGCTGCGCAGGACTTCGCCGTCGTCCACACCATGGTCTTCCTCGGCTCGCTGCTGTACATCCTGGCCTATCTGGCGACCGACATCGCCTACACCTGGGTCGATCCGCGGGTGCGATTGCAGTAGGGACGAAGCCGGAACGCGATGAGGCGCTGAGCGGCGATGCCGAAGTTTGTTTTCCTCTGGACCGATCTCGTGCTGTGGCTGCTGGTGGCCGCGGCGATCGGCTATGGCGTACACGCGCGCCGCACGCCGAGCCTGCGCGTCACCTGGCGGCACGTCGCGCGCAGCGCGCCGGCGATGGCCGCCGCCGTGGTGCTCGCGGTGTTCATCGTCGTCGCGCTGCTCGATTCGGTCCACTTTCGCCCGCGCCTGGACGGCGCGGGCGACGGCGGCGTGGCCTATGCCACCCGCACGCTGTCGCTGCTCGACGTGGCGCTGTCGCACGCGCGCCAGGCGCAGGAAAAGACGTATTCGCAGCCGCTGGCGTACTGGTCGTTCCAGAAAGAGACCGCGATGGTCGATGGCCGCGAGGTGCGCGCGCACCCGCGGCTGCGGCACGG
>Ga0209990_10002093_pt1 | contig 16009 bp, 12 predicted proteins | sample NOAtaG_6_FD_187304 | JGI IMG/M metagenome (GOLD analysis project Ga0209990, IMG submission 187304) | Freshwater lake microbial communities from Lake Erie, under a cyanobacterial bloom - NOAA_Erie_Diel5S_2200h metaG (SPAdes) (version 2) | ecosystem: Environmental > Aquatic > Freshwater > Lake ...
CGGCAGCGTTGAAGGCGGCTCGCACCCTGGCGCCGCCGGACCCGGGTACCAGGCCGCCCCAAGACCCATTGGTGGAATCGACCAGCACCGCATCGCGTGTGTGTTCGCTGGGCCACGCGACAAGACCTTTGCCGTCCGGGGTGGGCAGCACGAACTCGGCCCCGCCTGCCAGCGGCGTGGTTGGGCCCGCCCGCCGGCCGCCGCTTGCGTCGAGCAGGACCAAGCCCCACTGGGGCAAACCCCAGCGCCGATCCGCCTGCTCGTGGGTCACCACAAAACGCGCCTGCTGATCCACGGCCAGCCAGTTCGCAAGCGGCTCTCCGGCTATGGCGGGGGCATTGATTTCCTGCGGGGGCGATGCCGCGTCACCGCCCACCAAAAGCAACTTCCCTGCAAGCAGCAGCACCAACCGATCGTCCGTCGAACCCGGGACAATGGCCCGAGGCGAATCCCTGCCGGGAACGCGCACAGTCCGGGTTGGCCGCAAGGATCTTGTCAGGACGCCCAACCCAACGGGCCGCACCGGGATCCAGCTCACCACGATGCTGTACCCTCTAAAACCGACCTCAACGCCGGCAGCCAGCACGTGATCGCCGGCGCGCGTGAATGCCAGCGCGGACGGCACGAAGGGCAAGGTGACCGCGTGGACTTTGCGACCCGTCCCGTCGAGCAGTTGCAGCAACCGCTCGTTGGTCTCTCCCTTGACCGGCCCGCTGACGGCGATGAGGCGCTGGTCTGGGGCAACGGCATAGCGCACGTGATCGACCTCGACGTATTCCCAGAACGTGGCCCCGAAGTTCATGAACGGACGGTAAGCGCTCCCGTGCCTGAGCGTCGCGGGGACATTTGTCCATGCCGGCTTCTCCAGCGATTCACGGCGCCAGCGATAGATGCCCGTGGAATCCGCCGCAAAAATGATGCCGCCGTCCGCGGAAAAACCGGCTTGTATCACGCAGTTCGCAGGAAACCCCTCCCGCGCGTTGGCCAGGTGTCTGAATTGCGGCTTGAGGGCGCGATCAAGAAGGCCCGTCTTCAGATCCCACAGCCATACGACGTCCCGGGTGGAGCTGAGCATCCAGCGCCCTTGCGGATCGATGGAAACGTGTTCCGGGCGGTCCAGGTGCGCGAAAGGCGTCGGGGCGGAACTGAATGCCGGCGCCAGCCCCGCCAATTCAGGTTTGGCAGCCTCCTGTCGCTGGCAAGGACGGGCCTCGGCTTTGAGGCTCTCGAAAACCTTTGCCTGGGCTGGGAACGTTGCCCCAGCCATGAGAAGCGCCAGTCCCGCGGCCGGGAAACGGCGATGGCTTGCCCGACCGCCGATCATTGGAGACGGACAAGCATGCGAGGATCGCCGTAGCGGCCTACCAACTCCCCGCCGCCCAGCTCGCCCAACCAAGCGTAGGCCGGACGCATATTCCCCTCGAGCCCCTGACCATAGACCCCGCCCGCGACAATGTCCCACAAGACCTGGAGGCAGTTGTTTGCCTCCGGCGCGCGGCCGACGCTACGGTCGTCGGACCCGAACTGCCGGCCTCCGGCATCATCACTTTGAGTATCGGCCAAGGAACGCTCCTTCCATGCCGCCGTTGCCCGCCATCGGGTCAGGGCGTGTCGCGGGAGCCAGAAGCTTAGCGGGTTCTGCCCGGAGAAAGTCATCATCGTGCCGTCACGGCCTCCGGTCGCGTCGCTCGATCCGTCGGCGAGGATGGGCTCCGGGTTGATCAATTCGATTAACATCGGACCATGCCGTTGGCCGACATCCGGCTCCAGAATGCGTTGTTGCTCCGCGATCACTTCGCTCGCAAGTGGCGTGCGGAAGACAACGAGCGCGCCCGCTCGCTGGAGACGAGCTTCGCGAAGCTGATCGGGGTCAACCCGAGCCACTGGAGCCAGATCAAGAGTGGTCATCGCCATATCGGCGAAAAGCTGGCGCGGCAGATAGAGGCGAAATGCCGGGTTCCGGCCGGCAGCGTCGATCGGGCCGCTGCCGAGGCCATGCCCGCCAGGATACAGCCGCGCCCCGTGGTGGAGTGCCGCGACGCGGACGAACGGCATGCGCTGCAGCTTTTTCAGGTGCTCTACCGTATGAGCGCGCAGGCAGCCAAGTCTCGCCTGCTCGAAGTGCTTCAGGGCGAGTTGCTTAAGCAGGACGCCAGCGCCAAGGCTGCCACCCGCGGGCCTGCCGCGCCCATTCGCCGCGGGGCGCGTTGACAGACACCGCTAAAGCGCTTTAGCATCTTAAAATTCTTGCTCGGTAAACAAACGACTGGTGAAGCAGATTCAAAGCGTCACCACCCAAATCGCGCTGTCTCCAACAAATACCCGCCCATGATCTGTCCATCCGCCAATGCCTTGCCGTCGCCGCGCCCTGAGCGCTCGGCGGGTGCGATCGTCCGTGGCTTGATGGCGCGGACGGGTCTCGTCCGCCCCGAGATAAAGCCAGCGGGACGCAACGGTCGTCCGTTTGCATTAAATCCGGGTGGAGGTGCGGGCTAGAGCCGCATCTTCGCTGTCAAGGCCCTGGTGGCCGAGAACGCCCGGATCGACGAAAGTCCTCCGGGCGTTTCCATTTCTGACCGTCGGTTTCGCGTTTCTCCCGGCTTCAACGGAAGCCGGGTGCCTCTTCCGAGGCAGATCCTTAACAATCTGGATTGCCAATGAGCCGGGCCACGGCGCATCCCGGCGTGCAGGGGGTTGTTGTCCTGCACGCCGAGCGCCGTGGCCCGGCGCAGTCGCGGGCGTGGTGTTCAGCGGCAGCACAGGAGCACGCCATGCTCGAAGTCCGGGTTCGAGTCCCGGCGCCCGCGCCATTCGTGAGCGCATCGCAGCCGTGTAGCGGCCAAGGCGGTGCCCTGACGAATGCAGCCAACATGGTTCCACCGGTCACTGCCGGTGGCCGGCCGAAGGTCGTGAACCGACCCCAACGGGCGGGGTTAGAAACGCGGGCCCGCTGGCCCTCCATTTGGCTCCCTTCTTCCTCGCACAGGGGCGCAAGCGCCGGATGGCTCCCTGTGTTTCACCGGGCTCTCGCGCGGGTCCGGTGGGTGGCGGTCCGGCGTCGAGCAATCGGTGGCCACAGGAATTCTCTTCCGCGCGCTGCGGGCGAACCCACGGCAAACCCCAACCCCAACCCAAAGGAGACAGTCATGGATTTCAGCGCTTTGAGCAATGTCCGCGCCTGGACTCGGGGCGTGGAAGTGGAGCACGACGCCGTCGCGCAGATCAGGAACATCGCTTCGCTGCCCGTCCTGGCCGGGCCCGTGGCGGTAATGCCCGACGTGCACCTGGGCAAGGGGGCGACGGTGGGCTCGGTCATCGCCACGCGGGCGGCAGTCATACCGGCGGCGGTGGGCGTGGACATCGGCTGCGGCATGTGCGCGGTCAGGACTTCGCTGCGCGCCGAAGATTTGCCCGACTCGCTGTCGGGTCTGCGCGCATCGATCGAGTCCATGGTGCCCGTGGGCTTCAGCGCCCACGACCAGCCCGTGAGCACCCATGGCGACGGCTTGTTCGGCATTGCGCTCAAGCGCAGGGGCGAAGCGCTCCATGCCCGCTACGACAAGCTTCGCATCATGGCGCGGGTCGGAAAGTTCAACCACGCGCGTGTATGGGCGCAACTCGGCACCCTGGGCGGCGGCAACCACTTCGTGGAGCTTTGCCTGGATGAGTCCGGCGGCGTGTGGATCATGCTGCACTCGGGTTCGCGCAACGTGGGCAAGACCATCGGCGAAACCGCCATCGGCATGGCGCGCGAAGAGGCGGTGCGGCGCGAGCGGCACCTGCCCGACCGAGACCTGGCGTGGCTCGACGAGGGAACCGAAGCCTTTGGGGAGTATGTGGAAGGTCTGCGTTGGGCGCAGGACTACGCGGCCCATAACCGTAACCTGATGCTGCACGCGGTGCTCAAGGCGATGCGCGCACGGTTCGGGCGTCCCGTGGGCGCCGCGGAACATGCGGTGAACTGCCACCACAACTACGCCTGCATCGAGGAGCACCTCGGCGCCCGGGTATGGATCACCCGCAAGGGTGCGGTGTCTGCGGGCGCCGGGGAACTCGGCATCATCCCGGGCTCCATGGGTGCGAAGTCCTACATCGTACGCGGCAAGGGCAACGCCGAGTCCTATTGCTCCTGCTCCCATGGCGCCGGCCGGCGCCTGAGCCGCGGTGCCGCCAAGCGCGCTTTCTCGCTTGACGACCTGCGCGAGCAGACCGCCGGTGTGGAGTGCCGCAAGGACGAAGGTGTGATCGACGAGATTCCGGGTGCGTACAAGGACATCGACTCCGTGATGGCCGCGCAGTCCGACCTTGTGGAAGTCGTGCACACCTTGAAGCAGGTGCTGTGCATCAAGGGTTGAGGCGAAGCGGGATCGGACGCCGTCCGTGCTCGCCCCTGCGCCCCTGGCCCGGATCGGCTGCAGCGGTCGCGGTAAGTGCTCGCGTGCTCGGTTCGTGGCGCGCAGTGGCCGAACACGACATCCAACCAAGAGAGGAGATCGAAATGGTTGCCGTGCTGCGACTCGACGCTGCGGGCGTGCCGCATCGGTGGATCAGCGCGGAAGATGCCGTCACCTGCAGCGCCAGAGGCCTGGTGCTGTGGGAGATCGGCGCGCCCATCAGGACGCTGCGCGGCGGCATCAACGCGCGCACCGGGGTGCGATCGCGCATGAACGTGAGGCCAGTCATCGCGCTGGCGGGTGCAAGCTGGTGTGCACAGGAATTCCGCACCCCGGCGCCGCAGCGGCGGCTGGTACTTGCCCGTGACCGTTACACCTGCGCCTATTGCGCACAGGTATTCCCGGAGTCGCAGCTTACGGTGGATCACATCCTCCCGGCCTCGCGCGGCGGTGCGTACAGCTACATGAACCTGCTGGCCGCCTGCCGCGGCTGCAACGGCAAGAAGGGCGCGCGGACGCCGGAGGAGGCGGGCATGCTGCCCATCTGGCTGCCGTACTCGCCGTGCAGGAACGAGGCGTTCCTGCTCAGCAACAGGCGCGTGCTTGCCGATCAACATGAGTACCTGGCGGCCCGACTGCCGAAGCATTCGCGGCTTCGGCTGCAGTAATCCGGGGGGCTTTGGAACCCCGGCGCGCGTACACCGCGTGCCGGGCGCCCAAGGCCCGCCTGGCTGGCGAAGCGGTATGCAACGGGGAACGGCGCATCAGGCACGCCTGATCAAGCCGGCACCCAAAACCTCGACCCCATGGAGGCAAACATGAAAACGAACATCCCACACTGCTTTCGAGACCGAGCCGCCACGGCAGGCCATCTCCAAGCGCCGGCGCGGCGCTGATACGGAGGCCCGCGTCAAGCGCGGCCTGCGCATCATCGGCACGGGCAAGGTCCTGGTGGAAAAGCTCGGCCGCATGGATCCATGCCCGTGCGGCTCTGGCCGCCGGTTTCAAGAACTGCTGCATGCACACCGGCCGGTTTCGACGGCATGCGGCGCAACGATTACCACCGCGATTGAGGATTCGTGCTTGACGCGGTGCTCCCGAGTTCTCACGACAAACCGCCGACAGCGGGTTCGTCTTCTGGCATGCGCCGGGACGACCTGGCGCGTACTCCCGCCCCTGTCGTTGGAGACACGCGTACCGCGGTGGGGCGTCGAGTGAACAGTCTCGGTCTGGCGAATCGGTAGACGCGCGCGCCCAAGGGCGCGCAGTGAGGGTTCGAGTCCCTCGATCGAGAGCATCCCTAGCTCAGTGGGTAGAGCAATGGCCTCATAAGCCATCGGTCGCGGGTTCGACTCCCGCGGGATTCCGCTCCGCAAGGAGCATCTGCCACACCAGGGTACGGCCTCGGCTGTCGTGCGTTTGCCTGCGCGCCACACGCGCAGGGCCGGCGCACGCCAGCACCGCCCCCCAGGCTCGCGCCGCGTCGGCGCGTTTCACCAAGCCGGGTCCTACGGCGGCGATCACGCCAGCAGCATGGGCGTATCTCCAGCGGTACGACCGGCCCCTGTGACACGCAAAGCGATGGCCCGCCTGTGGGGCGGGAGGCCCATGCCCGCCGCTTTTCCAGCGCCCTGGCCGGCGCTCATTGGCAATCCGGATTCGCGGCCGGCCCGGCTGGAGCCGCCGCCGCCCCATCCGCCAGCCCATGGCTGGTGTCCAGCCGCTTTGTTCGAGGGAACATCATGAACGCTCCGTTTCGCGAGTTTCTGGTCAAGAAAGACGAACGCGCCCTGCTGTTTCGCAAGGGCGACTTTGTGCGCGTGCTGCATGCGGGCGAATACCGCTTCTTCGATCCTTTCAAGCGGCTGACGCTCGAGGTCTTCCCGCTTGCCCGTACCGCCTTCGAGCACCGGCTGGCGGACTACCTGCGCGCGGCGGAGCCGGCCCTGGTGGAGCGCGAGTTCCACGATGTGCTGCTTGGCGCGAGCGAGGTGGGGCTGCGCTACGAGAACGGCGTGCTGGTGGAGGTTTTGGCGCCCGGCACCCGCCAGCTGTACTGGAAGGGTTTCGTGCAGGTGCGGGTGACGCGCGTGGACATCAGCGAGCTGCTGGCATTGCCCCACAACCTGGTTCAGCAGCTCGGCAGCGCCGCCGGCCGCACGAAGGTAGCGGGTGCCGAGCAGGTGCTGGCGGTGCAGGTGCCCCAGCACCATGTGGCCCTGCTGTTCGCGGATGGCAAGGCGCACGGCCTGCTGCAGCCGGGACTGCACGCGTTCTGGAAGTTCAACCGTGAGCTGCGTACCGAGCTTGTGGACCTGCGCATCCAGGCGGTCGAGGTGGCGGGCCAGGAGATTCTCACCAGGGACAAGGTGGCGCTGCGCATCAACTTGAACGCGGGCGCGCGCTTCGTGGACGTGGCGACCGCGTTCGCGCAGCAGGCCAAGCCGCTCGACTGGCTGTACCGCGAATTGCAGTTTGGCCTGCGCGCGGCCGTGGGCACCCGAACCCTCGACGAGTTGCTGGAGGACAAGGGCGCCGTGGACCGCAGCGTGGCCGAGCACATGGGTGCCCGGGTGCGTGACAGTGGTCTGGAAGTGGTGAGCGTCGGCGTGAAAGACATCATCCTTCCGGGTGAGATGAAGGCCATCCTCGCAAAGGTGGTGGAGGCCGAGAGGATTGCGCAGGCCAACGTCATCCGTCGCCGAGAGGAGACCGCGGCCACCCGCAGTCTGCTCAACACCGCCAAGGTGATGGAAGATTCGCCGGTGGCCCTGCGGCTCAAGGAACTGGAGGCCCTGGAGCGCGTGACCGAGAAGATCGACCGGATCTCCGTTTACGGCGGCCTTGACGGCGTGCTGAAGGATCTCGTGAAGATCCGTGTCTGAAGACCGTGCGGCGGCGCCCCCGGCTGTGGACAGGGGGCGCCGTTGCAGGCGCCACGGCGTTGCGTGTGGCACGGTAATGCAGTGGGCCTTATTCTCCCGGGCGCCGGGTTAACCGCGCCCGCGTTGCGCAGGCCGCAGGAACAGGGCCAAGGCTCTGCACACCCAACGACGTATCTATCTCTGGAGATCACAGTCATGAAGAACAGGCCTCACGATTCGCGATTCCATCCGGCCCCCATGGACGATGCGTCCCGCCGGCAATTCCTGCGGGCGGCGGCGGGCCTTGGCGCGGCCTCCGCCCTGCCCCTGTTTCCGGGCGCCGCGCTGGCGCAGGGCGATCCCGCCCGGCTGCAGAAGGTGCTGGACGATTCCGTGGCCGCGAACCGCTTTCCGTTTGTGGTGGGCATGACCGGCAACGCCTCGGGCGTGACCTTCTCGGGTGCCTCAGGCGATGCGGCGCCGGGCCTGAAGGCTGCGCCCGACACGGTGTTTCGCATCTTCTCCATGACCAAGGCGGTGGGCTCCACCGCGGCGATGATCCTCATCGACCGGGGCAAGATGTCCTTTGACACCCCTGTGCAGGAGGTGCTGCCCGAGTTCGCCGACATCCAGGTGCTCGACGGCTGGGACGGCGACAAGCCCAGGCTGCGGGCGCCCCGGGTCAAGGCCACCGCGCGCCACCTGGCCACCCACACCTCGGGCCTGGAGTACGAATTCTGGCGTCCCGAGGTGGCCGAGTTCCTGGGCAAGACCAAACGCCCGTCGATCCTGGCGGGCACCAAGGACGCGCTGTTCTACCCCATGACCACCGACCCGGGCGTGCGCTGGGGCTATGGGCCCTCCATCGACTGGCTGGGCCTGATGGTGGAGAAGATCAGCGGCCAGCGCATCGACGCGTTCCTCAAGGCCAACCTGTTCGAGCCTCTGGGCATGACCGACACCGACGTGGAAGTGCGGCCCCACATGCAGCCGCGCCTGGCAGCGGTGAAGGCCCGGGGCGCCGACGGCAAGTTCGGCGACTTCCCCCTGGCGCCGCCCGCCAGCCCAGAGGTGTACGGCATGGGCCACGCGCTGTACTCAACGCCCCAGGACTACATGCGCTTCCTGCGCATGTTCCTCAATCGCGGCACGTTGAACGGCAAGCGCGTGCTCAAGGACAGCAGCGTGCAGCAGATGCTGGCCAACCAGATGGGCCCCCTCAAGTTCGAGAAAATGGTCACCGCCGTTCCCCCGGTGACAGCGGATTTCGATCCCTTCCCCGGCACCGTCAAGACCCACAGCTTCGCCTTCATGCGCAACGAGTCGGACATCCCGGGGCGGCGGCGCGCGGGCTCGCAGAGCTGGGCGGGGGTGCTCAACACCCACTACTGGTTCGACCCGCGGAGCGACCTGGCCGGGATCATCATGACCCAGACGCTGCCCTTCGTGGAGCCGCCGCTCATGGCCGCCTACGAGGAGTTCGAGAAGGCCGCCTACGCCCGAGCCTGACCTGGCGCACGGGGTCGGCGCCGCAGGCGCCGCGGCCAGCCGCTACAGGCTGGCCGTGGCGGTCCGCCAGGGTCTGGGCGGCACCATCTCCGCGCCGTGGCCGGAACAGCCGTGGCTGGAGGTCTCGGCGCGTACCCGAACGCTCCTATACTCAACCTGTTCGAAAACCCACGCGGGTTGGTCTGCTGGCGCATCCCTGCCCTGGTGGTGTGCACGGGGCTGGCAGGCTCTGCATGACCACGGCCACCGGCCGATTCCCCGACAATTTGGCGACCGTCTGCATGCTTCAACTGGACATCCTGACCGCGCTTGCGATCTGCGGCGCCGGCGCCCTGACCGGGGCTGCTCTGTTGCGGCCCTCCCTGGCCCATGACATGGGCTCGGGGGAGGTGTTGCGCATCAGCCGCGGCGCCTATGCGCTCATTGGCGTGGGGGCAACGCAGATCGTGCTGCATCCCTCGCCCTTGCCCCTCTGGAGCCTTGCCACGTTGTCCTATTCGACGGTGTCCGGGCTGGCGGTGATGGCCTGGGCCATGGCAGCCCTGTCGGGTGGCGTGGTGTCACGGCGTTTGCTGGCGCCCATGCTGGCGTTGTTGTTGCTCGCGCTGCTGGCGGTGCTGCCGCTGGGCGTCCGGGGACTGACGTGGTTCGTTGCCTGGGGTTTGTCGGCGGCCAGCCTGCTGGTGGTTGTGATGGGCCGCCGGCTGGTGCTGCGGCCACGGGGCCTGGACGAGGCGTTCGCCGGCATCGTGATTCTCATCACCGCGGTCAGCAGCCTGTTGCGGACTATCTATCTGTTCACCTGGGACGGCCCGTACGAGCCGCACCTGCTGCACGTTCCGCCGTACATGCACACCCCCTATGCGATCATGTACGGCGTGCTGTCTCTCGTGGTGAACATGCTGGTGTTCAACATTCTCGGCAGCCGTCTGCAGGTCAAGCTGCGCCGGCGCGCGACTACCGATGCGCTCACCGGCGCCCTGTCGCGCCCGGCGTTTGCCGAAGGCGCCGCGCAACTGATGGAGCGGCTGCAGTCCGGCAAGGACCGGCTGGCCGTGATCATCATCGACATCGACCACTTCAAGCAGGTCAACGACCGCTTCGGGCACGCCGGTGGCGACGCGGTACTGCGGATGGTGGCCGCCCTCCTGCAGGCCCAGCTGCGCCCTGAGGCACTGCTGGCCCGGTTCGGCGGCGAGGAATTCGTCGTGCTGGCGCCCGTTGCCGACGTGCCGGTTGCCCGCGGCGTGGCGGAGCGGCTGCGCTGCGCGCTGGCTGAGGCCCAGTGGGACGCCATCGTGCCGGGGCTGGAGGGGGTCACCGCCAGTGTCGGTGTCACGCTGCTGGAGCCTGGCGAGTCGGTGGAGCGCGCCCTGGCCCGCGCCGATGATGCCCTCTACCGCGCCAAGCACGGCGGGCGCAACCAGGTGCAGATCGGCCTGTTCGCGGCCTGAGGGCCCGCTCCCGGCCTGCGGCTGGCGGGGTGCGACAACGTGTCGCATTCCCCTGGGGCTGCTGCTTCGCGACACTGCTGGCCTTCGCGCCCGTTCGCGGCGCCGTGCCGTACGTTTCGCCTGCCGAGCCGCCATGCACCCAGACCTGTTCCTGCCGCACCGCCGCGCCGCCATGCACCCAGACCTGTTCCTGCCGCACCGCCGCGCCCGGTGTTACCTGTTCGCGCTCGTGGCTGCCTCGCTGGGGGCTTCAGCGCTGACGCCGGGACAGGCGGCGGCCCAGACGGCGTCGCCCCCCGGCCTGTCCGCGCCCGCCGTGGTGGTGACGGCCACCCGCGAGCGCGTGCCGCTGGTGCTCACGCCCGCCTCGGTGGGTGTGGTGAGCGAGCAGGATATCGCCGGGTTGCGCCCCACCCATCCTTCGCAAGTGCTTGGCCGCGTGCCCGGTGTGGCCGTGGCGGTGACCAACGGCGAGGGCCACACCACCGCCATCCGCCAGGGCTTCACCACCAGCCCGGTGTACCTGTTCCTGGAAGACGGCGTGCCCACGCGCTCCACGGGTTTCTTCAACCACAACGCGCTCTACGAGATCAACGTGCCCCAGGCCGGCGGCGTCGAGGTCACGCGCGGGCCGGGCAGCGCCCTGTACGGGTCCGATGCCATCGGCGGGATCGTCAACGTGCTCACCCGCCGTCCGCCCGAGGCGCGGGAATTTTCGCTCTCGGCGGAGGCGGGCGCCCACGGCTGGGCGCGGCTGCTGCTCGACGGCGGCACGCGCTCGGGCAACGACGGCGTGCGCGCCAGTCTCAACCTCACCCACACCGACGGCTGGCGCGACTTCACTGGCTATGACCGGCAGGGCGGCACCTTCCGCTGGGACCGGGAGATCGACTCCGACACCGCGCTTCGCACGGTGCTGAGTTTTTCCAACATCGACCAGCAGACCGGCGCCAACTCGCCCCTGGTGGAGGCGGACTACCGCCACAACCCCACGCGCAACAACACGCCCATCGCCTATCGCAAGGTGCAGGCGGTGCGGCTGTATTCCGCCTGGGAACGGCGCTTCGGGGCGAGCCTGCTCAGCATCACCCCCTTCGTGCGCCACGACGCCATGGACCTGCTGGCATCCTTCACCCTCGCCTCCGATCCCACCGTCTTCGACACCTCCAACCAGTCCTACGGACTGCAGGCCAAGTGGCGCAGCGACTTCCAGCCGCTTCAGGCGCGGCTCATCGGCGGCGTGGACGTGGACGTGAGCCCCGGCGGGCGGGTGGAGGACCGGCTCAACGTGAGCACCACCGGCAGCGGCGCCTCGCGTGTGTATCAGTCCTACACCGTCGGGCCGCGCATCTACGATTACGACGTGACCTTCCGCGGCGTGTCGCCCTACCTGCATGGCGAGATCTCGCCGCTCGCGCCCCTGCGCCTCACGGCGGGGGTGCGCTACGACGACTTGAGCTACCACTTCGACAACCGCTTCGGCGCTACGCCCGTGGCGGCTGCGGGCCGCTTCTACGGCCAGGCGCCCGACACCACCCTGGGCTTTTCGCGCCTGAGCCCCAAGCTGGGCGCCACCTGGGCGCTGGCGGATAACCTGCACGCCTTTGCCTCCTTCAACGAGGGCTTCCGGGTGCCCTCCGAGAACCAGTTGTTCCGCCCCGCCAGCGCCGCCACCGCGGCCCAGGCCAATGCCTCGGCGCAATCGGCGCTGCGCCTGAAGCCCATCACCGCCACCCAGGCGGAGCTGGGCCTGCGCGGCCGGCTCGGCCCCGTGGCCTTCGACGTGGCGGTCTACGAGCTGCGCAAGAAGGACGACATCGTCTCGCTGCGCGACACGGTCACCAATCTCACCGAGTCGGTGAATGCGGGCGAGACCCGCCACCGCGGCATCGAGCTGGGCGCCGAGGCGCCCTTGTCCAGCACGCTGTCCGCCGGCATGGCGCTGTCCTGGGCGCGCCACACCTACGAGCAGTGGCAGGCCTTCAGCACGAGCAGCGGCCAGAACGTGGATTTTTCCGGCAAGCGTATCGAGGCGGCGCCGCAGTTCCTGGGCAATGGGCGCCTGACCTGGGCGCCGCGCGACGCGCTGCGCCTGCAACTGGAGTGGATTCGCATCGGGTCCTACTGGATGGATCAGGCTAACAGCACCCGCTACGGCGGTCACGACCTCTTCAACCTGCGCGGCAACTGGGCGCTGGGCCGGGGCGTGTCGCTGTTCGGCGCGGTGCTGAACCTGGCGGACCGGCGCTACGCCGACAGCGCTTCCATATCTTCTTCCACGCCGGTGTATTCACCCGGCCTGCCGCGCGCCGTATATGCCGGCGTGGAGCTGCGCTGGTGAGGCGGCGCACCGCCTGCGCGTTCGCCGCGGCGCTGCTGCTGGGCAGCGCCGCGGTCCAGGCGCAGCACGCCCACGGCGGCCTGGGCGCTTCGGCGGCCTTCGATGCCCAGGGCCGGCTCTGGGCGGCCTATCGTGACCAGGGCCGGGTGGTGGTGCGCGCCTCCGAAGACCTGGGCGCGAGCTGGTCCGAGCCGCGCTTCGCCAGCCCCGAGGGCGAACCCGTGGCCGCCGATGGTGACGCGCGGCCCAGGATCGCCACCGCGCCCGGCGGGCGGGTGTACGTCACCTGGACGCGCCCCCTGTCGCGCCCCTACACGGGCGAGATCCGCTTCGCCCGTTCCGTGGATGGCGGGCACAGCTTCTCCGAAGCGCTCACGGTGCACACCGACCGCCAGGAGATCACCCACCGCTTCGACGCGCTCACGGTACTGCCCGATGGCCAGGTGGTGGTGGCCTGGATCGACAAGCGCGACCTCGAGGCGGCCAGGGCGCGCGGCGAGGCCTACCGAGGCGCCGCCGTGTATGCCGCCGCCTCGGCGGACGGCGGCGCCAGCTTCGCGCGCGACTTCAAGGTCGCCGATCACAGTTGCGAGTGCTGCCGCCTCGCGCTGCTGCCCCGGGCCGACGGCAGCATCGCCATGCTGTGGCGCCACGTGTTCGAGCCCGACATCCGCGACCACGCGCTGGCGAGCTTCCGGCCCGACGGCCAGGTGCAGCCCCTGCGGCGCGCCACCTTCGATGACTGGCGCGTGGACGCCTGCCCGCACCACGGGCCGTCGCTGGCCGAAGACGCCCAGGGCCGGCTGCATGCGGTGTGGTTCACCCTGGGCCCGCGCGCGCCCGGCGTGCACTACGGGCGGCTGGTGGAGGGCGGCGTGGAGGCCGGGCGCCGGGTGGGCGGCGAGGATGCCGCCCATGCCGACATCGCCGTGACGGGCATGCGCGTGGCGGTGGCGTGGAAGGGCTTCGACGGCAGCCGCACGTGGCTGCGTGCGCTGCTCTCCGAAGATGGCGGCGAGCACTGGCAGGAACTTGCGCTGGACGCCACCGAGGGCGCCTCGGACCAGCCGCGGGTGCTGACCCACGACGGCCGGTTTTTCGTGTTCTGGCACACCCGCGAGCGTGCGCTGGGCGTGTGGCGCCTGCCGTGATCACGCGCCGGCGGCTTCTGGGCCTGGGCTTGATGCTGGCCGTGGCGCCCGCTCGGGCTGGCGCGCTGCGTCCCTTCGGGCTTGGCAGCTTCGAGGAAATCCGCCGCGCCAACGCCGGCCGCGCCCATGTGGTGGCCTTCTGGTCCGTAACCTGCGCGCCCTGTCACGAGGAAATGCCGGTGTGGCGCGAACTGCGACGGCGCCGGCCCGACGTGCCGCTGGCTCTGGTGTCCACCGACGGCCTGCCCGAAGCCGCTGGCGTGGAAGCCCGGCTGGCCGAGCATGGCCTTGCCGATGCACCCGCCTGGATCTTTGCCGACGAGCGCGTGGAGCGGCTGCGCCACAGCATCGACCGCGGCTGGCGGGGTGAACTGCCGCGCACCTACCTGGTGGATGCCAGGGGAGGCACGGAGGCGCTCACCGGGCGTGTGCAGTGGCACGCCCTGGCCGACTGGCTGGCGCGCGCCCCGGCGCGCTGACACCCGGGGCCTTCGCGGGAGGCCGCGCGCCCCTCAGGCAGCCGCGGCCGAGCCGCCGAAACGTTCGGCCAGGATGCGGCTGGCGGGTACGCCCGCCCCCAGCAGCGTGCCGGTGACCGCCTCCACGAAGGCCGTGGGCCCGCACACGAGGGCCCGCAAAGGCCTGTGGCCCCACCGAGCCAGTTGTTCGGCCACGGCCCGTTCGTCGAAGCGTCCTTCGTAATCGCCGGGCCGCTCGGCGGGTCCGCGGGTGGTGGCGATTACCACCCGCAGCGCTGGATCGGCGCGCTCCAGCGCATCCAGCTCTTCGGGGTACGCCGCCTCCTCGAAGCGCCGCACGGAATACAGCAGCAGGGTGGGCATGCCCGGCGCCCGCGCGGCGCGCTCGCGCACCATGGAGAGCAAAGGCGCGATGCCCGAGCCGCCGCCGGCCAGCAGCAACGGCCCGCGGTCCTCGGGGCGCCACAGGAACACCCCGCCCAGCGGCCCCTTCACCTCGAAGGTGTCGCCCGGCGCTGCCACGTCAACGAACCAGGGCGACACCTCGCCGCCGGGCAACGACTCCACCAGCAGCTCCGTCTCGGCCGCACCGGGCGCGGAGGCGATGGAGTAGGGGCGCCGGGCGTGGTAGCCGTCCGCGGCGGTGAGGCGCACGTCCAGGTGCTGGCCGGCCACGTGGGGCGCGGTGGGTGCTCGCAGGAAGATGCTGCGCAGGCGCGGCGTGCACGCCTGGGTGCGGGTGATGGTGGCGGCCACCCAGGGCAGGGCCCGCGGCGCGCCGCCAGCGAGCACGGCGCTCATGAATCGGAGTCGTAGCGCTGCTCGCGCCACGGATCGCCGCGCATGTGATAGCCGCGGGTTTCCCAGAAGCCGGGCTCGTCGCGCTCGGTGAACTGCAGCGCGCGGATCCACTTGGCCGACTTCCACAGGTACAGGTGCGGCACCAGCAGGCGCGCCGGACCGCCGTGGGCCGCATCCAGGGGTTTGCCCTCATAGCGCAGCGCCACCATGGCCTGGCCGCCCGTGAGGTCGGCCGTGGGCACGTTGGTGGAGTAGTCGTCGAAGGACCAAGCCAGCGTGAAGGGCGTGGGTGCGGCGAGCCCGGCGGCCGCCAGAATGTGATCCACCAGCACGCCTTCCCACGGCGTGTCGAACTTCGACCAGGTGGTGACGCAGTGGATGTCGCAGGTGAGGGCCGTCTGGGGCAAGGCGTTGAAGGCCTCCCAGTCCCAGCTTGCCACCTCGCGCGGGCCCACCTTGAGGGAAAAGCGCCACGCGCGCAGGTCCACCGGCGGCGTGGGGCCTGCGGAGAGCACGGGAAAATCCACCGTGCGCGACTGGCCGGGCGGCAGCCGCCGCGCCAGGTCGGGGCCCAGGGGGCGGCCGGTGAAGCCTCGAGTGGTCATGGCATTTCCCGCGGAGTCGATGATCGAAGGGCCGGAAGGGTAACGCATCCCGGACGCGGGGTTGCCGCGTCCGGGTTCGCCGCCGCGCGGCGACCGCCCCGCGCTCAGGCGCGGGCCGGCGTCACCGCCAGGCGTCAGCGTAGTCGCGCGCGAAGGCCGCGAAACTCCGGGGCGCGTGCCCGGTGAGCTGCCGCACATCGTCGCTGGTGCCCGCCGCCCAGCCGTTTCGCACCACATCGTTCAGGTTCGCGAGCCAGTCCACCACCGCCAGCGGTATGCCCATGCTGGTCATGGCTGCCCGGGCCGCCTCCGGCGGCACGTTCACGTAGCGCACTTCGCGCCCCAGGGCCTGCGACACCGCGGCCATCTGCGCGGCATCGCTGAGCGCCTCCGCGCCAGTGAGGGTGTAGG
>Ga0209990_10002094_pt1 | contig 16005 bp, 9 predicted proteins | sample NOAtaG_6_FD_187304 | JGI IMG/M metagenome (GOLD analysis project Ga0209990, IMG submission 187304) | Freshwater lake microbial communities from Lake Erie, under a cyanobacterial bloom - NOAA_Erie_Diel5S_2200h metaG (SPAdes) (version 2) | ecosystem: Environmental > Aquatic > Freshwater > Lake ...
CAAAAAAGAGTACACAATCATCGGTGATGCTGTTAATGTCGCCGCCAGAATCGAATCGCTAACTAGAAAGTTAAATAGATTTTTAGTATTTTCGGCAGCAGTAAGTGAGGAACTCAGTGATCACTGGAAATTATTAAAAATGGGTAATTTCTTTGCTAAAGGCAGAGAGGCGATCGTAGAGGTATATTCCATTGACGATCCTTTGGCATCTCAAAAATCAGATTTTTACAATCTCAAACAAGAGATTAAGAAACAGCTTGAACTCATAGGTAAGCAAACCCTAGAACCTTGTAAGCAACGCAAAACACTATTTATGTTGTACGATCGCTAATAACGCTAATAACAATTACAGTCCTCTGCGCCTAAATAAACCACGATATTTTTATTGAAAGTGTTACTAGATTAGACTTTCCAAAATTTTTTTGGTTTTTACTTCAACGCAAGGATCTGTAATACCAAACCGCAAAAGTGTTGGCAAACTTGCGTGGTTTCCAAAATTAATAATAGGCGATGAATAGGCGATTAATTAACTCCATGATGTCAAACCTTTTAGATAACCGCTATCGCATCACTAGCGTCCTCAGTAGTGGTGGCTTTGGCGAGACCTATTTGGCAGAAGATACCAAAATGCCCTCTAATCGTCGTTGTGTAATCAAGCAACTCAAGCCCGTTGCCGATAATCCTCAAATGTATGACTTATTAAAGCAACGATTTCATCGTGAAGCGGTGGTGTTGGAAACTTTAGGCGAGGAAAGTCGCTACATTCCTAAACTCTATGCTAATTTCATAGAAAATGGACTGTTCTATTTAGTCCAAGAATGGATTGATGGTCTAACTTTAACGGAAACTATAGAGAGGAATGGGAAATGGAATGAAGATGCTGTGCGCTACTTAATGAGTAGCATCCTGCAAACATTGATCTATGTCCATGAAAGGGGCATCATTCATCGTGATATTAAACCCGACAATATTATTCTGCGTTCTGGTGAACCCGTACTGATTGATTTTGGCGCAGTCAAAGAAACTTTAAATGTAAGTACAATCCGCAGTTCTGCTCAACAGGCTCACTCAATTGTGATTGGGACACCTGGGTTTATGGCTTCGGAACAGGCGGCAGGTAGACCATTTTTCGCTAGCGATCTCTACAGTCTTGCTTTAACCGCGATCTTCGCACTGACGGGCAAATATCCACAAGAATTAGGTACTGATCACCTAACTGGTGAAGTGCTTTGGCAGAACCAAGTTACTGGTATTAGTGCTGATTTAAAAACTATATTTGCAAAGTCACTCCAATTTGATCCCCGCGATCGCTACAGTTCGGCGCGAGAAATGTTGAATGCTTTGCAGGTTAATCAATCCCCAAATCAAGTAAATGCAACTAAGGTTCCTGACCAAGCTGCCATGTCTAATATGCAGACATTAGCTGTAACGCCAAGAAACTATACATCTACAATTCAAAATCAACCTGATATCTACGTCTATCAGCCTCAAAATGATCCTAAGAAGAAAATCCTTGGTCAAGCATTAGCCACGATGATCGTGGGGGGTGCAATTGGTGCAGCGATCGCCCTAGGTGTTGTCATTTCGCAAAATGGCGGCATCATCGCCTTCTGGAATAAAATCTCTCCCTTTAATAAATCAGTTCCAAAAGCTCCATTTATTTTTCTTGCAGATTCAGCTTTTGTTGATGTAGACAAAGCTAATGATCAAGTCAAAAGGTTGCAATCAAAAGGATATAAGAATGCAGCAGTATTTTCAGTATTTGGTGGTGATGGTTTACTACAGCAAGTGTATGTTGATTACTTCCCAGATCGTCAAAGTTGTTTCGTCAAACTTGTAGAATACAAAAGATCAGTTTCTGATGCGTATTGTGCCTTGGCTACTCCTGATGGACTTACAAAAGATAAATTTTCGGTAAAAGTCTTAGCCTATGAATCCCTATCAGATCAAACCCCAAGTTCAATTCCAAAAACAAATACTACTCCGTCTACAACTCCAACTCTAGATACAACAAAAACGACTGTAACTCCACCTCCACCTCTAAATCCATCTCCGACAAAACAGTCTAAGGCTTCTCCTGAGGAATTTATCAAAGAATATTACAGTTTGATCAACACTCAACAACTCACAGCAGCATGGCAGAATCTTACTCCAAAATTTCAACGTGATGGAGCAAATGGAATTAACAGTTTTACAAATTGGTGGCAAAGTGTTGATCAAGTAACAGTCGATAGTATGAATATTATTGAATTGAAAGATAACTCGGCTGTCATAAATATCAGTTTGACCTACAAACAAGGGAAAAAAATTAGTTCTGAGATTTTGCGAATAAGTTTGCTTTGGAATGAAACCTCAAAACAATGGCAAATCAATGAAACTAAGAGACAGTAAGATGATTGAGTAACCCTATGAAGATTACAGCGATCGCACTTGCGGGTGGTAAAAGTTCGCGGATGGGAAGCGATAAAGCTCTATTAGAAATTAAGGGTGAAACATTATTATCAAGAACAAGTCACATCGCCTTGCTAGTAGCTGATTCTGTCTATATCGTGGCTCGTAGTCAGCAACAATATCAACATCTCACTACCAACCATCTAAAATCTATTCATTTAGTTGTTGACAAAAAACTTGATGGTGCATTAATGGGATTTTGGCAGGGAATTCAGGCGATCGCTAATTCTCCTCCAGATTGGTTACTATTATTAGCCTGCGATTTACCCAACATCCAAAGCGATATTCTCCAAACTTGGGCTAGCCAGTTAGATAATTTGCCTCAAACTGTGATCGCCTATTTACCTCACCATGTGGAAAGCGATTCTAATCAATCACCCAAGCAATGGGAACCTCTCTGCGGCTTTTATCGATGGCAATGTCAAGCGTCACTGGCCGAGGTTATCGAAAAGGGCGAGCGATCGTTTCAGAAATGGCTAGATACTCAAGAAGTTGTAGAAATTCCCTATGTACCATTAGACATGCTTTTTAACTGCAACACACCTTATGATTTTCTAAAAGCTGTACAAAGTAAATCACAGAGCAGTTCACTTCTGTAAGACCTTTAGGATTGAGCGAAAGTTAAATTTTTTCACCACTAATAATAAATATTGGACTAACAGCAGCAAAAACTTGACGATTGCCACGAGTTTCTAGGCGGTTGACAGAAGACTGCACTACTTCCACGTTACGGGCGTGCAGTTTCGCAAAGCTTTCCGAAATTGCATACAAACCTTCGAGACTATTAGTAGTAGCGATCGCTCGACCATCAAATTGCAAACGCTCCCAACCATATTCCAGAATTTCTGATACAGATCGCCCACCCTCGATACAAATACGATCAGGAGCTACAGTCAAGTCAGTTAAACATTCAGGTGCACTACCAACTCTAATTTCAACATTATTCACGTCAAATTTTTTGCAGTTGGTCGCAATCAACCCTGCTACATCTTCATCACGTTCGATCGCCACAATCTTTCCCTTAGGACAGAGCAAACCTATCTCCACGGGAATTGTTCCTGTACCTGCGCCAATGTCCCAAAGAATTGAATCTACCTTTAAACGTAGTTGCCCCAAAATTAGCAGGCGAGTTTCACATTTGCTCATAGGAATACCAGGCAGGCGCTCGAAGAGTTCGTCAGGAATACCAGGCGTGACATATGACCAGATGGGTTCAGACATGAGCTTAGCGCACTAGATGATTAAACATGCTAAATATAGCGTTTTTCTAACCACAAGATGAATAATGAGTTGAGTGACTAGGGACTTGACGAGGAAAAAGGTACTACCGAGTTTGTATGGCTTCGACTTCGCTCAGCCAAAGTTAGCTGAGCGAAGTCGAAGCTGTAGGTACTTCAATTAATCGCAAGTCCCTAAACGCTATATGTAAGTCCTATCTTTAGCTAAATTCTCTAGGATTTTCTTCATCACGAACATGAAAGCGAAATCTTGCTTCTTGAATACAGGGACGCATTTGTTCGTAAAGTTCCCTGACATCTATGGGTAATCTTTCTAATAATAATTTCGGGGCTGACAAATCTCGGGTAGTCAACAGGATATTCCCTGTACCCATAATCCGTTGATTTAATGGCTTTTCTAGATGAATATCATCAACTTGATAAATTTCGAGAGTTTCGATTGCTCTTGAAAAGATCCCAGTTTCAATCACAATTCGCTGGGTAGTAATTAAATATTGAGTATTAGTCGATTTTAGCCAAAACCAAATCGCACCAATTCCTAAAGTCAATACGGCAACCAATAACCTAGTCATGCTACCAATTACAGCAGGATGACCTTTAAACAAAATACGTTCTTCGGGTAAAGGGACTTTTGACATAGTTAGTACATAAACTAAAAAGGAGCGTCTAGCGCTCCTTTTTAGTTTATCTGTTTTTCTGAGCCCATACACGGATTGGTAGTCCCCAAACATAAATGAAGCCTTCGGCAGCTTTATGGTCGAACTGGTCGGCACTGGTGTAGGTGGCTAGGTCTTCGTCGTATAGAGAATTCACGGATTTACGACCAACGATGATGGCGTTACCTTTATGGAATTTAACGCGAACCACACCTGTGACGCGCTCCTGACTTTTATCAATAAACGCATCAAGGGCTGCTTTGAGAGGGCTGTACCACAAACCGTTGTAAATGATCTTGCCATAGTTTTCCTCTACACCACGCTTGTATTGGGCTAAGTCAGAGGGCAAGGCAAGACTTTCAAGATCACGATGAGCATGGATTAACACCAACATAGCAGGGGCTTCATAGATCTCGCGGGATTTGATCCCAACCAAACGATTTTCTACCATGTCGATGCGTCCATAGCCATTACCACCAGCGATCGCATTCAGTCTGGTAATTAATTCCACTGGCTCAAGGGCTTGACCATCCAGTGACACGGGCAGCCCTTTCTCAAAGCCAATTTCAGTGTAGGTAGGCTCATCGGGGGTATCAGCAATCGCCTTAGTGAAGTCATAAATTTCTTCAGGTGGCTCATTCCAAGCATCCTCTAGAGGACCTGCCTCAATGCTACGTCCAAGTAAGTTGCGATCAATACTAAAAGGTGAAGATTTCTTAACTGGAGAAGGAATGCCAAACTTCTCTCCATAGGCGATCGTCTCTTCGCGGCTCATCCCCCATTCACGGGCAGGGGCGAGCACCTTAATATCTGGATTAAGTGCAGCGATCGACACATCAAAGCGCACTTGGTCATTGCCCTTACCTGTACAACCGTGAGCTACTGCATCTGCACCATATTCTTCAGCAGCTTCCACTAAAATTTTAGCAATGAGAGGGCGTGCTAGAGCCGTAGTTAAAGGATAGCGATTTTCATAGAGCGCATTTGCCTTAATCGCAGGAAAAGCATAGTCAGTAACAAATTCTTTAGTAACATCTCTAACTAGAGAAACCGAAGCCCCTGAGTCTAGAGCCTTCTGTTTAATCGGTGCTAATTCATCGCCTTGTCCTAGATCTGCTGCAAGGGTAATGACTTCTTCAACACCCCATTCTTGCTTCAGATAAGGAATGCAAACAGATGTATCAACGCCGCCCGAATACGCAAGTACGACTTTTTTCGCCCGACCCATGGATCTCTCCTCAACCGATTTCTAAACCTAAAAAAAGTAGCCCGGGTACTACGCCTACCTCAAGCATCCCTTAGTGCTGCTGTCTTCCGACCCTGACACGATTTGGGCGTTAAGATCGCATAGATCCGAGCCATTTAATACATTAGCACTAAGCGCGAAATTTAAACCAGAACTTAGACTAATTGTTGGCAAATCCACACATAAGGGGACTACGATTTTGGTATAGCACGCTAAAAATATAAAGAAGGCAGCCCATTAGGCTGCCTTCTTTATATTGCGAGTTTTTGTTTAGATGTCTCGAGTTGCTTCCATAGCTCAGCAATTTGTGTATACGCCTCTTGAGATGAGAGCTTACCACCAGTTTCTAAGGCACAAATAATACTGACCCGATGCGAAAACTCTTGCAGGTTGGAGTTAAACATTAAGTTCTCGGGTGTAAATTTACCGTAGTAACGAGAACGGGGAAACATAACTTTGGTTGCGGTAGACATGATTTTCCCTCCTTGGATGGCAACTCAGGGTAACTAGATTTTAGGTAGCCTTAAAATCCTGAAAGGTGAGATGGCACATTTAGTGCTGGTTATGACCTTTTTTGGCAGCTATTTAGGTTTTAGAGATGTGAACGATTTTTATTAACCTAATCTTAACCTAGACTCAACTTGTTATGATGTTTCAGTTTGTTATAAGTTCCCAACATAGTTGCAAATTTTTATTTAAGTACAGCCTATTGAGGCTTTGATTAGTACAGAAATATTTTTAAAAGTGACGCGAAGCACCAATTTTAAAAATATTTCTAGGTTCGCTCATCTAGGTAAATAACGTCAGTTCGTGTTAAGCTGGTAAATTTTAAAAGCCTAAGAGTAAAAGCCTTGCTTAGCAAGGCTTTTACTCTTTTGGGCTTTGAGAGAGGGTTTGCGTAGCAAACCCTCTCTCAAAGCCTGTTTCAAATTATCCCGAACTCGCGTTAACTAGAAATAAGTAGCTCAACTTAATTAAAACTAAAAACCAGATTTTGTTCCGCCCGCGTAGCGGGCGGAACAAAATTCTCGGTTTTTAGTTTACTTATGTCTAGCTACTTACTTGTATAAATATTAAATGGCGGGCGATGCCCCATGATTTAGCAAAATGGCAAAGTGTATACACCTACTTTCGGGCATGGGAGAAGGATGGCACATGGCTGAAGATGAACGACGAATTACGCACCTTTCTGGAGCCAAGTTTGGAGTTTTCTACAAGTGATTTGGATTGACAGCACTTTTGCGGGAAAGGACTTTATCGCCGATTGAGTAAAGACTATGAATTTTTGTCACCACTAGCGAAATGATGCTCTTTGCCGCTATGTTTCATCTTATGGTTTGCCGTCTAAGCTCCAGATCCAAGCTTGATTAGCCTACCAAAAAAACTTTTCAACCACTCTCTAAAGCATAGTCAGTGCATAATTAAATTTGCGGTTATGACTGGAAACCACGCTCTCAAAAATTACGTCCTAGCAATTTATGAAATCGCAACAACCACCATCACAGCCTAAGTCCCCGAAACCGCCAAAGTCCAAGTTGATGACCCAGATCAATCAACTGACAAAGGTAGTGAATGGGGTATTAAAAATTAATCCCAAAGAGCGTGTCCCCAAGCTAGAAGTACGTCGATCGCAAAAGGATAAGCCTGAAACTTATGACTTAGTAGGCGATCGCTATATATTAGGACGTAGTACCAGTAAATGCGATATTGTTGTGCAAACACCACTGGTAAGCCAAGTTCACGCCCAACTAGTGCGCGATCGCACCAAAAAAAAAGCGCAATTTATTCTTCAAGATCAGGACTCGACTAATGGCATTTATCGAGCTAAGCAAAGGCTCAATTCTGTGCCGCTACGTCACAAAATGAAGATCACCCTAGGTCCTCCCGAATTAGCAGAGGCTGCGACAATTCGCTATATTGATCCGCCACCTTGGTATATTCGCACGGTTCAGTATACGGGTATTGGTATTGGCGCGATTGCGGGAATGATTGTATTTGCGATCGGTTATGAGGTGGGGCGTGTTCCCGATCTGAAGCCATTGCCCGTTACCCAACAGGGTCCTGTGGAAGTCTTGGCAGGCGACGGCGTGAAACGTCTTGACCCTACAGATATTGCTAATCACACAGAATATAATACTCTTGCTGAGTTTGGGAAATTCCTTCCCAATGCGGTAATTGCTTCTGAAGATACTTCTTTTTATTGGAATATTGGGGTTGACCCTGTAGGTGTAGCAAGAGCGATCGTCACAAATGTGCGTAGTCGGGGTGAGCGTTTAGAGGGTGCGAGCACCATTACACAGCAGTTAGCCCGCAACCTACTCGGCAAGACCTATGTGGGAACCGATGATTCCGCAGGTCGGAAATGGCGGGAGGCAGCAGCGGCGATCAAGCTTACCTTTACCTATAACAAAGAGGAAATCCTGCGTCTCTATCTAAATCGCGCCTATACAGGTAATGGGGTCTATGGATTCAAAGATGCAGCTAAGCTCTATTTCGGGAAAGAAGCTTCAGAACTCAATCTCTCAGAAGCCGCAACCCTAGTAGGGCTTTTACCTTCGCCTGAAACTATCAATCCTTTTAAGAATAAAGATCTTGCCATCGAATATCGCGATCGCATTCTCAATCGTATGGCAGAGCTAGGCATGATTAGCGATAAGGATGCGGATCGGGCAAGGCGCACAGTCTTAATTCTCAATGAAGCCGCAAAAACTAAACTCCAAGGCTCAGTAGCTCCCTACTACTATGGCTATGTTTTTGATGAATTGGAGGAGATCCTTGGGAAAAACTTTGCACGGGAAGGGAATCTGATCGTTGAGACTAATCTGGATATTGCCATGCAGAAAGCATCTGATGAAGCTTTACGTGATGCTGTGGCTCGTGACGGTGGAACCTATGGTTTTAGTCAAGGTGCGATCGTAACGATCAACACTAGTGATGGCTCAATATTAGCGATGACAGGTGGTGTCGATTACAAATCTAGTCAATTTAATCGTGCCGCCCAAGCCCTTCGCCAATCTGGTTCCACATTTAAATTATTTAGCTATGCTGCGGCAGTCGATCAAGGCATTTCCCCTAGTACTGCTTTTTCCTGTAGTGCATTGTCGGGGATTGTGGGTTGTCACAATGGGGGGAGTGGGGCAATCGATATGTATCGCGGCTTTGCTCTCTCGGAAAATGTTGTCGCAGTTCGGATCGCAGAAAGAGCAGGTCTAGAAAATGTAGTCAAAATGGCAAGAACTTTAGGAATTACAGCCAAGCTTGATTTGTCCAGCAATATGGTTTTAGGTGGCAATGAGGTCAAAATCTTAGAAATGGCTGGAGCCTATGCTACGGTAGTCAATGAGGGTAAATATATCAAGCCCCATGCCATTCAACGCATTCTCGATAGTGCTGATTGCAAAAATCCCAAGGATCGCCAAACCTGTCGTGTCATTTTTGATGCGAGTACCTTCATCAAACCCCGTCAGGTAATTGATGCAGGTGTTGCTAGCACGATGGTAGATATGATGCGTGGCGTAGTGCAGTATGGAACAGGGAGATCGGCTGCGATTCCTCAAGGTACAGTCGTTGGTAAGACGGGAACTACCGATGAAGGAAGGGATCTTTGGTTTATTGGTGCAGTGCCACGACGTAATCTCTTAGCAGCAGTATGGCTGGGTAATGATGAGGGGGTAACAAGAGGCTCAAGTGCAGTTGCCGCAGGGGTTTGGAGCGATTATATGCGTCAAGCAGTCCGATGATTTCACAGAGAGAAGGCAAAGTATTCTCTCTGTGGATATAAAAACTTTTGCGAAACTTTTGTCAAAAGCGCTTGACGACTGCCATAGGTGCTGTAGTATTGATTCCGACTCATCAATAATGGTTTGTAGAATCGCTCCCAAAAGCGGGTGATTCTACAAACCTCAAGAAAAATAATTGATTTAGGATTGCTTCACGGTTTTCAAATTGTTATAGACAACTTGAAAAAGGCAAAATCCATACTTTTTTCAGTCTTTGACTTTCACTTTGTCTATGCCAAAGCGAAAGTTACGGTAATACTTGTAATACTTATTAATTAAAGCTATATAGGAGCTATTGCGATGAATAAAGGTGAACTAGTAGATGCGATCGCCGAAAAGGTAAATGTATCTAAAAAGAATATTGAGGCGATCGTTACTGCTGCCCTCGAATCAATTGTTGATGCTGTGGCTGATGGGGATCGTGTAACTTTAGTGGGATTTGGTTCCTTCGAGCCACGCGAACGCCAAGAGCGCGAAGGTCGCAACCCCCGCACTGGCGAAAAAATGGTCATCGCCGCGACCCGTGTTCCTGCTTTTTCTGCTGGCAAGCAATTTAAAGAAAAAGTTGTTGAATAATTTAGTTGAATAAGTAAAAAAGGCGGCGCGAAGCGCCGCCTTTTTTAATCTGTAGTAGCAAACTTTACAGTCACTTCCTAAACATTCGACTGATAAACGCTTGGCTTCAAAGTAGTACGGCTCAAATCTAGTTCCAGATCAAGCCTTGATTTTATTGATGGGTCTTCTTAATCCAAGTATCAATATCTGCTAATAGCTGATCGCCTATTTCCCAAGGTAATAAATGGGCGGTTTGGGGATAACAAATAAATTCACAGTTTGGCAGCAAATTGGCAGTTTCCGCAGTTGATGACGCTGTGATATGCCGATCCTTTTCGGCGGCGATCGCTAAACAGGGAATTGGAATTTTGCATAAGTCATGCGTGCGATCATACCCCTCTCGCAGAGCTTTCATTAGAGCACGATGGGCATAGCGAGAAGTCTGGAGATAAGCTCTTGTTCCTGTAGTTGCAATAAGATCATAGGCTGTTTCGGTATGCTGCTGGATTAAATAGCCAATTAGCGATCGCTTACCAAATAACTCAATATGCCAACGCGGTTTAGCAGAACTTTTAGCAAAAATCTGGGATAAAGCTAAGTGTGAAATCACAGCCATGAATAAATTTGCATATTCCCACCAAGCAATTTTCGGCAGACTACTCCGTGGCTTCGCCGCAGTCGCAATCAGAATTAAACCGACGATTTTAGGTTTTATTAAGAATTCAGGATTATTTACTAAATTTTGCAGTGCTAATTCAATTGCTAAAATTCCACCCAAAGACCAGCCCAAAATCAAATATTCCGTGCTCTTGCCATCTTCAAGTTCCTCCTGATCACGTATCAATAAATTCCAGAGATCCTCAATATGAGAGGACATCGTAAACTCAGTCTTAACTTGACGATTACCATACCCCCGCAAATCTGGGGCGATCGCATCAAGCCCGCGATCCCGAAAATAGCTGACAAATATCTGCATTGCCTCACTATTGCCTGGATGTCCATGTAAACAGAGCACCTTTAATCGACGATTACTATTCATCTACGCTTCAATACTGATAAAGCTTTACTTGTGAAATGTATCGGAAAATACTAATCTAAACTCAATTAATCTAAATTTTAATATTTTTATAATATTTCCTTCTGACCATTGCTGCCCAAGTGCACACAGACAAAACTATGATTGCTATGCAATGACTAGGGCTTCGGCTTTGCTTAGCCAACAATTTACTTTAGCTGAGTGAAACCGAAGCTTTTTGTCAATATTTAGAATTGTTATATTTTGCTATATTTTTGAAATTGGCGCGAAGCAATACTTTCAAAAGTATTTCTGTACTATTCAAAGCCTCAATAGGCTTTAGTTTAAACAGTATTGCTCAAATTGATACTCAAATTTTAATTTTTTAGATTTTCAATCCTTAGATCTATTGCATTCAGAGATTTCTAAAGTTATTGTTACAAAAAAATCAAATAAATAGTAGCAAATATCAAGACTAACGAGTATACTCCCTTTCAAATTATCCTATCGAGTATTCCTACTCATATTTGGCATCCGCAACCGTGAGATAAGTATAGTGTAGGATAATGCCACAAAAAACTGACCCTTCCCCTATAGTGAATGCATATGGCAAGCACACCTAAATCAAAAACAGCAACTTCTGTAGGTAAGAGTGCACAAAAAAACACGAAGCAGCACTCTCCTAAGACACCCAAATCAGCCAAACAGGGTCACCAAATAGGTAAACCAAAAGGCACTATGGGGCTGAGTTTATTGTTAATTGCAATCGGTACATCGCTATTAGGGTTAGGTGGTTTAGGATACTTATTTTATCAAGAATTGCTAAGCAGTTCTCAGCGAGAAATGAGTCAATCCGCTGAATTGCAATCAACTCAAATTGAGTCCAAGCTAAATAGCGTTCGTCAATCTGCTGATACAGTTGCTCTTAATGTCAAAGCTCTTTTCCAGCAGACACCCAAACAGAAAACTGTAGATCGGTATCAAAAGCTGGTGATTGATGGAGTCCAAAAATCAGATTTGGTCGCAGGTATAGGTATTGTCCAAAATGAAAACCTCCTATTTACAGTTCCCAAGCCCACAGTGCCCTATGTATTGAAGGAGCAGTCAGGACTCAAACTTGAAGGTGCTACCCAGAAGTTAACAGCTCCTAATGACAAACTCTTGGTAGGTAATCGTAGCGATTTTCAAAATAGTCCACTTTATAAATCTCCTGCTACCAATTCCAAAGAATCTTGGTCAGAGCCATATAGTGCCTTAGGTAAAACGCTCGTTACTTATAGCAGCCCTATCCTAGACGGACAAAAAGTCTTAGGTGTGGTCAATGCTGATGCGATCGCGAGTAATTTGGTGGCTATTTCTAATGTTAGTGCTAATAGTGAGAGCAAAATTGGCATTGTTGTTGTTAGTGCTAGCGGTAGAGTGATCACATCCTCAGATCAATTGGCGACACAGTTACAGAATCCTGCCACAGCCGAAGCAATCAAAAATTTGGTTCAACAAGCTAAGTCTCAACCCACAGGTATTGCTCAAACAGGAGGAAATCTCTGGGCATATCGTAAAATTCAAGGCAGTGACTGGATCGTAGCTTCTTCCCTACCAGAATCGGAAATCACGAACAAGTTGCTGCTCTTAGTTGGTGGAGCCGCCATTGGTATCAGTACTATTTTAGCGATCGCGATCCTTAGTTTTATTAATTCCCTAAAGAAGCGTCTTCAGCCTCTTACCGAAGAATGCGATCGTTTTTTAGCCCAACAGGGAACTACAGATTTAAACCTTGAGGGTAAGGATGAAATTGATCGGCTAGGACTATCGCTGAAAAATACTTTGCAAAAAGCAAAAAACAATGAGTTGAGATTGCGAAGTGAATCAAATCAAACAGTAGACTTGGATAGCTCTACCTCTCCCCAAATTCAGGAAGACTTTGTAGAAGCAGAGTTAACGAAGGAAGAAGTTGGTAATTTACTAGATGTCGTTTCTTCAATGATAGAAGGCGATCTCACTGTTGAAGCAGAGGTAAATGATCGCGCCGCAGGACTAGTCTCAGATACCTTCAATCGTTTACGCGAAAAACTGCTCGAAGTTATTTCGAGCGTACTGGGGACTGCCCAACAAGTAGCTCAAGAAGCTTCGGATCTCGAAGCACTAGCCCAAACAGTTATGCTTAACACATCCGAGCAGGCGCAATCTTTAGTTCAAGGACAGACTCTCGCTGCTCAGGTTGTGGAAATTGCTCAGAGATCTTCAGAGCAAGTAAGTATTGCGAACCAATCCCTCCAAAAAGTGCTCAGTACTGTAACATCAGGACAAGCTGCCATTGATAACCTCACTGAGAACGTTACTGTGTTGCAGACAGGTTCAGTACAGATCGGGCAAAGGATGAAAACTCTTAGTGAATTTGTAGCCTTAGCGGATCAGTTTGTTCAAGACCGAGGACAAATTACTCAGTTAATCCAAGTTCTCGCTCACAATGCTAGTCTCGCCGCATCACGAGCCTTAGAACAAAAAGATTCTAACCATTTGGCGGGGGTTGCACGTGAATTTGAAGCGATCTCAGATCAAATCAATGATTTAGCAACTCAAACAAATGAAGGATTAACTTTTCTCCAACAGCGCACATCGCAAATCCAAACAGTAGTAGCAGCGATTGATGCCGAAGTCCAAAATTTAAGTGGACTGGTCTCAGGTTTCACTACAGACGTAGAGTCTTCTCAATTAGCGTTTCATAGCATTCAATTAGCAACTGAAGAGGTTTCTCAAATCGGGCAAACTATTACTAGCTCTAGCTTAGAAATCACCGATGCAGCAGGTTCAACTGCTAATTACTTTAGTGAAGTTGCTCAGTTAGCGGATCGTACGGCGGATCTCACCAGAACAGCACGTCAACATGCGGAAACAATGGGTAATCAAGCCCAACAACTCCTAGAGGGAATTCAGTTCTTCCGCCTGCCCGCAGGGACTACTTATGCCAAAGAAGCCGCAGCAACTGCTACAACAATTTCGCAATCAGGTAATCCTAACGAAGACTATACTGCATCTGAAGATGTAAATGATAATACTGCGGCTGACAATCAATATCTCCAATCTATTTTAGATGAAGGAATTCGCGAGGATAGTAATGACTATGCCATATCAGTCAATCATGTTCCAGAAAATGCTATATCAGAAGAGAATGCTGTCAATAATTTCTTAAATACTCCTTCCCATGATCAGTCCCCAGCAGATGCAAATATTTATTCTGAACTAACCGACACCACTGTTATCGAAGAATCACTGCTTGCAAGTCTAAGAGTTGAAATTGCTAATGAATTAGCAGAACTTGAAGATATTTCAGGTCAGGAAGAGAAAGTTACAGAGCCTCCCTCAACCTTCAAAAATTCACTAGAAGGAATTGATGAGTTCTCGATTTCTGAATCATCTAGTGATCCCCTCATTGAATCGGCTGTTTCTTCATTTATGAGAGATACAGACTTTGGGAATCTATCATCATCGTCCAAAAAATCATCAACAAATCTATCAGCATCCGTTGATTTCTCAATCCCTGATTTAGATGATCATGACTTTGAACTTTCCAATATTGATATAGAATCTATGCTTGATAACTCAAATTTATTCTTTGATGCGAATCAAGCAGAACCAACTGATGATGTTGAATTAAACTTTGACCCATTTGTGATCGAGCAATCCACTGCAGATGCCAATTACAATGCTACAACTGATAATTATGAGTCTACAGCAGATGACACGGTCGATTTTAACTTTGATAATTTCAGTGCTAGCGCAGGAGATGATGACGATTACAAATCTTCACTGGTTTTTTCCCAACCTTCAAATGAATCTCTAGAAAGTCTTCCTAATGAAGCTTTCAACGATATATTCGATAACATTTTTGATGAAGAGCCTTTTGATTTTGCCCAATCTACTAATGAATCTCTAGAAAGTCTTTCTAATGAAGCTTTCGACGATACATTCGATAATATTTTTGATGAAGATCCTTTTGATTTCGCCTTTGACAAAGCTTTATCTAGTCCAAATATGATAGATCCATCATTGGAGTCTAGCAATGATAATTTTGGAAATAAAGTCAATGATCAGTTTGAATCCTCTTCTAGTGAAGATCATGACTCCTATGATCAATTTGATTCATCTGCCAACATAGAGTCAAATGTAGAGACCAATTTTCTAGACGACCAGCTCGCTGATCTCACATCCGAATTTACGGAAGAGGTCAATGCGGAGGAGACGGCAAACTTCTCTGGTTTACCGAGTGCTATTCCTGATATTTATTTAGAAGATGTTGCCGAACAGGCATTGCCAGACGAATTTGACTTTGAAGAGAATTTGTCTGTCGAATCTAGCCATAGTAATTTAGATGATTCTAGCAATATCTTTGATGAGCCTAGTTTTGAATCACCTACAGAGAAGCCTGTTGATTCCAATATAGATTTTGGCGATCCTTTCTATGTTGCTGATTTTTCTGAATTATCTGATTCAGATAATCTTATTGAGCAACAAAATTATTTATTCACAGAAACAGCGATCGCTCCAGAAGCGAATATTCAAGAAAATAATTTCTTCGATTCAGCATTAGAGAAATTGCATGAAGAATCTACTTTTGACTTAGACGATTATGCAACGAATTCTGACCAATTAGAAACCCCTCCGAATATATTTGAAGATAACTTTGCAGAAGCAAATATAGGTAATACCTACATCGATAATATCTATGAAAATGTCGGTGAATTTGCCAAGCAATTTGTTGATTCTACCAATATCTCTGATCAGCTTGATCAGTTAGAAGTATCTACTGATGATTTAGATCTACCTAGTTTCTATGACGAAAGTGTGGAACTTGCTGATAATTTTGAGTCAGATAATTTATATACTCAGGCAGATGATTTTGTACGAGAGATTGCGATCGCCCCAGACATTGATCAGCAAACCTTACCAATAGCATCAGCTTCCCTAGACGAGTATTCAACAGGATTTAACTCTGACCTGCAAGATAACGATTCAAATCCTGAGGAAGCAACCACTTCTGACATCATACAACCAGAAGTATCGCCTT
>Ga0209990_10002099_pt1 | contig 15975 bp, 7 predicted proteins | sample NOAtaG_6_FD_187304 | JGI IMG/M metagenome (GOLD analysis project Ga0209990, IMG submission 187304) | Freshwater lake microbial communities from Lake Erie, under a cyanobacterial bloom - NOAA_Erie_Diel5S_2200h metaG (SPAdes) (version 2) | ecosystem: Environmental > Aquatic > Freshwater > Lake ...
CACCCCTTCAATAGTATCCACTACCACCTATTATGTAAGTTGTACGGATGCCAATACGTGTGTAAGTGCCAGAAGTTCGGTAATTGCAACGGTTAACCCCTTACCTTCAGCGCCTTCAACAACCGGAGCCAGCCGATGCAGTACGGGTACAGTAGCTCTTTCGGCCAGTGGTTGTACAGGTGGAACTTTAGATTGGTTTACAGCGCCATCCGGCGGGACTTCAATAGCAACGGGATCTTCGTATACCACCCCTTCAATAGCTTCCACTACCACTTATTATGTAAGTTGTACGGATGCCAATACGTGTGTAAGTGGCAGAAGTTCGGTAATTGCAACGGTTAAGCCGCTGCCTGTTGCTAACGCTGGATCTGATGTGTATGCATGTTCTGGTGATTCTTATATCATTGGTTCGGGAAGTACTGCCGGTACCAGCTATTTGTGGTCGCCTACCAGCGGATTAAGTAGCGCAACAGTATCTAATCCTTTTCTTCTGCTCACTAATTTTGGAACCGCCGATGTTAGTTATTCCTATATCGTTACTGCTACTAAGAATGGATGTTCTAAAACAGATACTTTAATTGTAAAGGTTAAGCCTTCGCATACTGCTAATGCTGGTTCTGATATAAGCGTATGTTCGGGGTCTCAAAATAACATCGGATCAGCCAGTGCCCTTGCCACAACCTATTTATGGTCACCAACAACTGGTTTAAGTAGTTCAACGGTATCCAATCCAAAAGTTCAGCTTTCTAATTTTGGTTTAGTGGACACTACATGGCGTTATGTTGTGTCGGTTACCAAAAATGCTTGTATTAAAAGAGATACGGTTTTGGTTAAAGTAAAACCTTTACCTGTAGCTAATGCAGGAGTCGATAAAAATGTATGTTCCAAAGATACGGTTATAGTTGGAACCACTGCTTTAACAGGCTATACGTATTCATGGTCTCCTTCTACATTTTTAAACAACGCAACATCAGCACAACCTCGTTTTTCTCGCACGCTTACTAATTCAACGGTTACTACCAATAATTATACGGTAACGTCAACCTTTAACGGTTGTACAAATAAAGATATTGTTGTGGTAAAAACTTACCCCAACCCCGATCCGGTTATTACTGGTAATAACAGCGTTTGTTTAAATTCCTCTAATATATATTCGGTTGCAGCCTTATCGAACAGTACTTATACGTGGTATGCAACAAATGCCAATATAACTTCGGGACAAGGTACTCGATCGGCAACGGTTATTTTTAATTCGCTTGGCTCTTCTCAATTAGTTATTGAGCGAAGAAATACTATTGCTGGATGTGTTAATTTTGATACTCTCTATGTTTTAGTTAACGCTCTGCCTGTATCTTCTATAGCCGGAAATACAACCGTATGTGCAGGAACACAATTAGAGCCGTATACTTCATTTTTTAATGCCGGTAACACCTATACTTGGTCAGTAACGGGTGGAACTATAGCAACCGGACAAAACACAAATGCCATTGCAATTAATTGGTTTACTACTCCTGGCTCCAGATTGATAACATTAACTCAACGAAATGTAAACGGTTGCTCCGCTACCGCAACTATGGGTGTTTTAGTTAATGCAACTCCTTCACCGGCTATTACCGGACAGGGTACTTTATGTCAATATACCCGAAATCAATTGTATAGCGTATCTTCTGTAGCGGCTAATACCTATCTGTGGACCGTTACAAAGGGTGTTATTATAAGCGGACAAAACACTAATAGTATCAGGGTAAACTGGGATAGCTCGGGAACCGGCCTGGTTAGTGTTGTACAAACCAATAGCAGTGCTTGTAGTAAAACAGCCTCTAAAACTATTACAATTAATCCGAATACCTTACCAGAAATTATCGGAAATAATACATTCTGTAATTCGGATACGGGTTTATTTACGGTAAACGCTGCAGGGGGTAATACCTATACGTGGAGTGTAAGTGGGGGAAGTATTTTAAGCGGTCAATATTCTAATTCACTTTTGGTTAAATGGACCACTGCAGGTGCTCATAAAGTAATCATCTCACAAAAAAATGCAATAGCTTGTTCCAATACGGATACACTAAATGTTACGGTTAATTCGTTGCCAACTATTGCGCTTGCTAATCAAACTGTTTGCGAAGGCAGTCCGGCCACATTAACTGCCACAGGTGCCTTAAATTACAGTTGGAATATTGGACAACTAACTTCTGCCATAACCGTTACACCAAGTGTCTCCTCTAATTATACGGTATACGGTACAAATGCTAATGGATGTAGCAGTATTAAAACAGCCAGTGTAACCTTGTTATCTAAACCGTTGGTAACAATTAATAATCCTTCAATCTGTGTCGGATCAACGGCAACTTTAACAGCCGCTGGCGCTCAGTCTTTTTCCTGGAATACCGGTGCTAGCTCCATAAGCATTAATGTAACGCCAACAGTAACAACTAATTATACAGCTATAGGAACAAATTCTGCCGGATGTAAAGATACCGCTATTTCAATCGTTACCGTTAACGCTCTGCCGCTGGTAATAGCAAGTGCTGACGATACTATATGTAAAGGTGAATCAGCAGCTGTTTCTGTAAGTGGAAATGCAAGTTCATATAGTTGGAATACTGGTTCAACAGCAACCTCCATCTCGGTTGTTCCGATAACTACTACTAGCTACACCGTAACCGGCACCATTGGTGCTTGCACAGCCAACGATGTGGTTAGGGTAATAGTAAATCCAAAGCCCAGTCCATCTATTGTAGGCGCAGCAAGTGCTTGTCAGTTTGCTTCCAATGTTACATATAGTGTGGCGGCAATAACCGGCAATACGTATGTTTGGTCGATAAGTGGTGGAAATATTATAAGTGGTCAAAACACCAATAGCATTAAAGTTAATTGGCTAGACCCCGGTTCGCAAACAATTACGGTTTTACAGACAAACACAAGTAATTGTTCTACCTCTGCATCAAAAACTATAAATATCAATTCAACTCCTGAACCATTAATTTCTGGAAATACTACCTTCTGTAAAAATGATACCGTATTATATTCTGTTAGTTCAATCCTCGGAAATAACTATTCTTGGTCTGTTTTAAATGGTGTTATTTTATCAGGACAAAATACAAACAGCGTTGTTATAAAATGGACAGGTTCGGGAACCGGAAGAATAATAGTTACTGAGTCGAATCCCAGCGCATGTTTAAATAAGGATACTTTATATACGACCATCAATACTTTACCGTTGCTTACCTCTACAAGTGTAACGGTATGTAACGGTTCTTCGGCAACTTTAAGTGCTACAGGCGCTCAAAATTATATTTGGTCTAATGCTCAAACAGGTGCCAGCATCGTAGTTACTCCTTCTGTAACAACATCCTATACGGTTAGTGGAACAGATGTAAACGGATGTATCGCTAATGCTGTATCTACCGTAAATGTCTTAAGTAAACCAACCGTTTTGGCTGTTAATGATACAATATGTGTTGGAGATGTTGCAACCTTATCAGCAAGTGGTACTAATAACTATCTGTGGAATACGGGAAATACTGGCAACTCGCTTTCGGTTGCACCACTAACCACTACTGTCTATACAGTAATTGGCACTGCATCTAATGGTTGTAAGGACACAGCTTTTGCAGATGTTATAGTTAATAATTATCCTACAGTTAATGCCGGATTAGATGAAACGGCATGTAAGAATACCCCGGTAATGTTAATAGGTAGTACAAATGCAATTAATTACTCGTGGAGTTCTGGTTCTGCAAGTTTAACTGATATTGTTACTCCTGCTGTAACTACTCATTATATTTTTACAGCAAACAGTAACGGGTGTATAAGTAAAGACACTACAACAGTTTTTATTAATGATGCTTACACGATTTCTAATCCTCAACAAGTTTGCGCAGGCAGTTCTTATTTTATAAATGGTAATACATATAATGTTAGTGGTATTTATTTCGATACCTTGGCAACTGTAAATGGATGCGACAGTATAATTGTAACCAATTTAGTAGTAAATAATGTTTATGCTTTTACAAATCCTATAACAATATGCAGCGGTGAGTCGTATTTTATTAATGGGAATATTTACAACACTAGCGGAGTATATAAGGATACCTTGCAAAGCGTTAGTGGATGTGATAGTATCATTACCACTTTATTAACAGTCAATCCAGTATATTCAAACAATAATCCTCAAATTATTTGTCAGGGTGATGTTTATTCCTTTAATGGAAATAATTATACGTCCACTGGAAATTACAACGATACGCTTGTTACCGCTAATGGTTGTGATAGCATCATTGTTACTCTGTTAACCGTAAACCCTGTTTATGTTATAACCAACCCACAAATAATTTGTCAGGGCGCAACATACAATTTTAACGGAAATGCTTACTCAATTTCCGGAACCTATAATGATACCTTAGCCAGCATTAACGGTTGCGACAGCATTATTATCACTCAGTTAACGGTAAATCCTGTTTATTCGGTAAATAATCCGCAAACCATCTGCGATGGTTCATCTTACACAATAAATGGTAATGTCTATACGATATCCGGAACCTATAGCGACACTCTATCGAGTATTTCGGGATGTGATAGTATTGTTAGCACGCAATTATTGGTAAATCCGGTTAATACGACTAGCAATCCACAGGTTATTTGTAGTGGTGAAGTATATACTTTTAATGGCAATATTTACAATGCATCAGGAATTTACAAGGATACCTTGCAAAGTGTTAGTGGATGTGATAGTATCATTACCACTTTATTAACAGTCAATCCGGGATATTCTATCAATAATCCACAGGTAATTTGTCAGGGTAATGTTTATTCCTTTAATGGAAATAATTATACTACCACCGGAAATTACAACGATACGCTTGTTACCGCTAATGGTTGTGATAGCATCATAGTTACTCAGTTAACTGTAAATCCTGTTTATGTTGTAACCAACCCACAAATAATTTGTCAGGGTGCTGCATACAATTTAAACGGAAATGCTTACTCAATTTCCGGAACCTATAATGATACCTTGCTCAGTATTAACGGCTGCGATAGTATTATAGTTACGCAGTTAACCGTTAGTCCGCTTCCACAGGTTAATTTAACTGTAACCGATGCTAATTGTCTTAATGCTGGTGGTTCTGTCAGCACTTTAATTACACAAGGTACACCCCCATACAGCTATAGTTGGTCTAACGGTCAAACCACAAGTTTAATATCCAATCTTGGTTCGGGCACTTACCATATTTCGATAACCGATGCAAATGGCTGTTTAGGAAACGGCACAGCTTTAGTTAATACCATCACCCCTTCGTCAAGCATAGTGGGCTATGTTAAATTAAATGGTAATCCGGTTACAAATGGCGTAGTAAAAGTATACCGTAAAAAGAACCAACAGGCCTATCCACTCTATGACGTAAAACAACTGGATAATAATGGTTTTTTCAGATTCGATAATTTACCTAACGACACATTTATTGTAGGCGGGGCTCCAAATCCGGCCAGTTATCCAAACACTGGAACAATATACAATGGTAATGGACATAAATGGGAGTTAGCCACGGTTACCATAACCGGTTGCAGTAGTATTGATACATTGCGTATCAGCTCATTTACTCCAGTTACACAAAAGGGGAATGGAAAGATTACAGGCAGAATAATAGATATTTCGGATACCTCTGCGCAAAGGCGTCCTGGAGAACCCATTAAAGGGGCTGGAGTTACCTTGCAAAAGAAACCCGGAGGAAATCCGGTATTGAGAGTATCCTCAGATTCAACCGGGACATACTCTATGGATAGTGTTGCAGTGGGTAATTATGATTTATATGTTGATGTACCCGGATGTGGAATGTTTAACAGTTACGTAATTCCATTAACTGTAACCGATAACTTTTTTGAAGAGCGTAATTTTTATGTGGACTCAATAGAAGGTTTTATTGACACAATTGACTATGAAATCGCCTTTTTACCTTGTAATTTTATACCGGTGTTTAATGTAATGAGTTACTGCGCCGGAGACCAAATAACTTTCCAAGATAATTCAATAGGTACCGACACATCTTTAATATACAGTTGGGATTTTGATAACGATGGTGTTATAGATTTAACCAATCAGGGTAATGCAACTTATTCACTAGCAAATCCCGGTAATTATACGGCAAGCCTCGAATTAATTGATTTGGTAAACGGATGTAGTAAGAAGTATTTACGTAGTTATGAGATAAAGCCTCTGCCGGTCCTTCAGTTAGATTCGCAGGAAGTGTTTTGTAAAGGACAAACAGCCAACTTGCTTGTAACGGGAGCAGATAATTATTTGTGGGAATCTTCCCCATATTTAAACGGATCTACTTCAGATAACCCTCAATTATCAACCACTGGAGCATTCAGCCAATGGTTTAATGTTAGAGGAGAAACTAATGGTTGCTATTCCTACGATTCCATTTTTGTTGAAGTAAAAAATGCGCCAACGCTTAATTTTAGTAGTAATCCGGTTTCAATATGTCAGTTTAACGATGTTGAGTTTGTAAATCAAACCCAAGCTTTAGGTTTTGACCCGGCTTATCAATGGGATTTTAACGGAGATGGCATAACCGACGATACCAGTTTAACTATTGCTTCTTATGCTTTTGAAAATTTCGGAAATCAGTTCATTACACTAACTGGTATATTTAATAATGGTTGTGAGGTTTCCAAAACCATTCCGGTTAATGTTAAAGAAAACACCATTCAAGTAAGCGCCGGATTTGATCGTACAATAGTTTGTGGGGATAAAGTGACCATTCAGGCTTATTCCAATACTCAGGATGTAAATTGGGAATGGTCGCCTAATTATTTTATCGATAATAATTTTGTAAGTAACCCCATTTTATCACCCGATACTACTGTGCAATATATAGTGAAATCAATTAAACAAGGTTGTTATTCGTTAGATACGGTTCAGGTTAATGTTATTCCTTTAAATGTAAATGTTGGAATTGATAAAGATTTAGTTTGTGGAAACTCTACCAACATACTGGCTACTTCTAATGGAGTTGGAGGAACTATCTATAATTGGATAAGTGGAGGTAATTTAAATTCGCAAACCAGTTTAAATGTAATTGCAAATCCTACAGAAAGTCAAACGTATGTTCTGATGGCAGTGAATAATACATGTGTGGCTTACGATACGGTATCTATTTATGTAAAACCCATCCCGGTTAATGCAGGATCCGATAAAACAATGATATGCGGGCAATCCGCTACGTTAAGCGCAAATACATCAGGTGTTTCGGGTGTATCTTATAATTGGGAGCCGGCAACTTTTGCTCTTACTCCAGGCAGCGCAAATACGGTGGTTAAGCCAGAGCAGAGTACTTACTTTGTTGTTAAAGGAATGCTTGGCGCATGCGTTGCTTTTGATACGGCCTATGTAAAGGTAGATCCGTTTACAGTATATGCCGGTCAGGATCAGTATTTAAATTGTGGCGATTCTAAACAACTGGTGGCAAGTAGCTATTATTCAAGTGGTATAAACGTATTATGGCAGCCATCTTCTGTCTTTAATTTACCTTCTAAATTAAATCCGGTTGTTAAATCAGATAGCACAGTAAAGGCAATTTTACAGGTAACAAAAGACAATTGTGTATCTACGGACACCGTTATGATTTATATCAAAAATGAAATACCTATTTCTTTTAATGCCGATAAAACTATTTTCGCTAGTAAATTTCCACCTTATACCGTTAAGTTCACGAATACAACTCCAAACTTAAACGAATTAACTTTCTACTGGAATTTTGGAGATGGAACACCCTTAATAAGTGCCAAAAATTATACACACACCTACAATCAGTCTGGAAATTTTGATGTGAGCTTAATAGCGATGTCGCAAAGTGGTGCCTGCGGTGATACGCTTGGCTATAATGATTATATTATTACCTGGACACCAACAGCAATTCCAAATTTACTATCGGAAGAGGGGGTTAATTTATTCCCTAATCCAAACCAAGGTAAGTTTATAATTGTAATTGGAAATAATATTCTACCGCTCTCCATTAAAATTACCGATGTAACCGGGAAATTAATCGAAGATCTCAAAACTAATTTTGTAAGCAGTTATAATAAGCTGGAAGTAGATTTAAGTCGTTATAATTTGCCAAAAGGATCCTATATGTTAAAGATCTCAACAGAGGAGGGAGAAGTAGTGAAAAAGGTGGTGATTAATTAATCCGGAATAGGCTTTATAATGTGCATATTCCGTCCAAGGGCTAATAAATACCTCTTAACATCAAGGTTATTAGTGATTGAACTTTAAGTTTATCTTAGTAGCGCTTTATTTAATTATTCCATAAACAAAAAGGATATTGAAATCATTCTCAATATCCTTTACTCAATCCTGCTTTTTGATTAATCTCTCTTAGATTTTTACCAACTATTTTTCCCATTAAACCTATAAATAGTTTAACGGCTTATCTTAACTAGATTCCGATAAGGTCCTAAAATCATCCTTAAAAAGAATTAAAATATTTATTTGGTAAATTGAATTTCTTGGGAAATAATTTCCATACCCAGAAATAAAGAAGCCTGTTTATTAAACAGCTCATTATTTTCTGTGGTCAGGTAAATGGTATTTCCGTTTCTCGTGCATGCTTTATTAAGAGCATCATGTCGATTTAGATAATCTTTTAAACTTTCTGCAACAATTGTATCCTGGGTAATTATCTTAACGTCCTCCGGAATGTGTTTTTTTATCTTTTCAATTAGGAGTGGATAATGGGTACAGGCAAGTAATAAACAATCAATCGAATTATTTTTTTTAAATAATTCGTCAATATATTTTTTTACAAAATAATCGGCACCCTCGCTCAGGTGTTCAAAGTTTTCTACCAGAGGAACCCAAAGTGGACATGCTTGTTGATATACATGAAGATCAGGGAAAAACTTATTTATCTCTATGGTGTACGATTCGGATTTAACCGTGCCGTATGTACCTAATACCCCAATATTTTTTGTAGTTGTAAACGATCCAATTATTTCTGCGGTAGGTCTTATGATGCCCAATACACGTTTTTCGTTGCTTATCAAAGGCAAATCGTTTTGCTGAATACTTCGCAGGGCCTTTGCAGATGCAGTATTACAGGCTAAAATAACTAAATTACAACCGCGCTTAAATAATTCATTAACACTTTCTAAAGTAAATTTATAAACGGTATTAAATGAACGAGTACCGTATGGGGCTCTTGCATTATCACCTAAATAGATGTAGTCGTAATCGGGTAATTGCCTCTGCAATTCTTTTAATATGGTTAAACCACCATATCCCGAATCAAAAACACCTATGGAACCCGGATTAAGCATTCTTAATTTTAGTTTCAATTTTTGTAGTAGAAAAACCCTCTAAATATTCAATTAATTCTAATTTACCTCCGTTTTTAATTACAAAATCAGCACCAATAACTTGGTCTGGTGTATAATCGGCGCCTTTAACTAAAACGTTAGGTTTAATGGTTTTAATTAGCTCAAGCGGTGTACTCTCATTAAAAATGATAACTGCATCAACAAAAAATAAAGAGGCCAGAATAATGGATCGGCTTTTTTCATCCTGTATGGGTCTGCTATTGCCTTTATTTAAGCTTCTTACCGATTCATCACTATTAACGGCAATAATTAATTTGCTTCCGAGGTCCTTTGCTTTTGCCAGATAATCTATATGACCTTGGTGAATAATATCAAAACAACCATTAGTAAAAACAATTTTTTCTTCTTTAAACCTCCAGGTTGCCAAAACCGGTTTCAGGCTGTTTATACTAAATATTTTGGTTCGTATTATATCCGTACTTTTCATTAAGAATGCTTAGTATTTAAGTCTTTATTTAAGATTGGGAAAAGTAAGAAGGCCAGTCCGCCCAGTGCAATTATTAAAATGGTTTGTGCCGACCAGATTATCCACCCAAGAGCAAATCCCATATTTTCACTAATCCCATATAATGCAAATACCTGCATAGCAATTAACTGATATGCCCCCAATCCGCCCTGCGTAAAAATAAATCCAAAGGTCCCCCATACTAATACAGCGAGGGCGGCGTCAATACCTAAAGAGCTGGTTTCAGAAAGAGCAAAAAAGTTGATATAGGAGGTAGAAAGGTAGAATAGCCATATTACAAAAGAATTTACAATAAGTAAAGGTTTGTTTTTTACCCTCACTACACTCGCCATACCACTTAAAAATTTTTGGAGTATGAGGACTATTTTATTTTGAGAAGGCTTATCGTTAAAATTTTTCTTTCTCAGTTTCAATAAAATAAATATACCGAGTAAAAATAAAATCGAACAAACGATATATAGATATGGATTTTTAAGGATAGGAAATTTCAAAAGCAAAGGAGTTAAGAAATTTAATATGTATGCATAATATAAATCGAATTGGGTAATTAAAACAATTGCGAGGAATAATAGCATAGTAAGTGTATCCATTATTCTCTCTGTAATAACGGTACCAATGGTGCTTTCGAGGGGTGTTTTCTCGTATTTATTTAATAAGGCACAACGAGTAAATTCGCCGAGTCTGGGAACGGCCAGATTTGCAATATATCCGGCTAAAACTGCCATAAATGTATTATGTAGTTTAGGTTTAAATCCAATAGGCTCTATAAGTTGATTCCATCTGATGGCTCTAAACACGTGGCTGAATACACCCAGCAATAAGGAAAGCGAAATATAAAAGTAATTAGCGTTAGCAAATGCGTTCTTAATTTCGAGGATATCTTTATTGCTAAGATCTTTTAATACCAGCCAAATCAATAAAACACCAAGCCCCGTAAAAAACAGAAGCTTGAAAAGTGTTTTTAAGAAATTTGGCATTTTTAGGATAGTCGGTTTCCCTCAGCAGGAAAAACGATGCTTGGTTTAAATTGTTTGGCCTCTTCTGTATTCATTTGGGCGTATGCCACTACAATAACATAATCTCCTTCCGAAACTTTTAATGCAGCCGGTCCGTTCATGCATATTACACCGGAACCTCTTTCACCTTTTATCACATAGGTAATAAGTCTTTCGCCATTAGTGTAATTAAATACATGCACTTGTTCGCCTTCAATTAAATTGGCTCCATCCATTAAATCTTCATCTATGGTTATAGAGCCGATATAATTTAAATCGGCCTGAGTAACTTTTACCCTGTGTATTTTAGATTTTAAAACGGTAAGTAACATAGGCGGCAAATTTAGAAAATAAAAAGGATTAAACTATAGTAACATATTGTCTATTAATCGAGTTTTCCCGCACCAGGCAGCTACACAAGCTACCGGATGTGGATGATCCGACCAGTTTTTTAAAGGTCTAAGGTTTTCCGGATTAACGATCTCAAAATATTCGCAACTCAGGTATTGGGTGTTTAAATAATTAAAGCCTATTTCTTTAGCGCTTTCAATAGAAATTTTCTCCTTATTTTCTTTAGCTGATAAAAGCGCCTTGTAAATCAATTTAGCTTCCCGGCGTTCGTCTTCACTTAAACGCACATTTCGGCTGCTCATTGCTAAACCGTCATCTTCGCGGAGGGTAGGACAAGCTACAATGTTAACCGGTATATTTTTTTCTTTAACCAGGGCCTTTATAATGGATACTTGTTGAAAATCTTTTAATCCAAAATAAGCATTATCCGGATTTACAATATTGAATAGTCTAGACACCACAATGGCTACACCCTTAAAATGACCGGGCCTGAATTTTCCTTCCAGAAAAGTTTCTAGTTCTCCAAAATTAAAATCTTCTGATGCTTTCTCAGGATACATTTCTTCAACCTCCGGACTAAAAATAAAATCGCATCCGGCTTTTTTTAATAATTCACAGTCTTTTTCAAAGGTTCTGGGATAAAGGGCCAGGTCGTTTGCATTGTTAAATTGAATGGGGTTTACAAAAATGGAGCAAATAACCACATCGTTCTCCGCTTTTGCCCTATTTATGAGAGAAATGTGCCCTGCGTGTAATGCTCCCATGGTGGGAACAAAGCCAATCTTTTGCCCTTTTAACCTGATTTGACGAGTAAAATCTTGGGTTTCAACAATTTTTTTTGAAATAAGCATTCGAAAATGGATACTACATGGCTTAAATTAGGGGCAAAGCTAATAGAAAAGTTGATTTTGAGGCGAATTATTTGTAAATTCGTGTACTTAATTTTAAAACTCTACAAATGTCTAAAAAACCAAGAGTACTTTTTATCTCTCAGGAGATGTATCCTTATCTTCCCGATTCAAAAATTTCCAAAACAATCCGCAATTTAACTCAAGGCACTCAGGAGTCAGGCAAAGAAATCAGAACATTTATTCCAAGATACGGTTGTATTAACGAAAGACGTCATCAATTGCATGAAGTTATTCGTTTATCTGGTATGAACATAATTATTAACGATACCGATCATCCTTTAATTATTAAAGTTGCTTCATTGCCTGCTGCACGTATGCAAGTTTATTTTATTGATAATGAGGAGTTTTTCCAACGTAAACATGTGCATCATGGAGCTAATGGTAAATTTTTTGAAGATAATGATGAAAGAGCTATTTTCTTTTGTCGTGGGGTGATAGAAACCGTAAAAAAATTAGGATGGCAACCCGATATTATCCATTGCCACGGCTGGATGACCTCTCTGGTTCCGGCTTACATTAAAAAAGCCTATGCCGATGAACCCATGTTTGCCAATGCAAAAGTTGTGTTTTCTGCATACAACGATGCTTTTGAAAAACCTTTTGATAAATCGTTCGTAAATAAAGCCGTTATCAATGGAGTAAGTGCTACCGATTTAAAAGCAGGAAAAGAGGCTACTCACTCCGCTCTTAATAAACTAGCCATTCAATATTCTGACGGGGTTATTATAGGTGAAGAAGGCGTATCTGCAGATATTCATAAATTCATAAAAACTTCGGGTAAACCTACTGTTACTTTTGCCGATGAAAATACCTACATACAGGAATTTAACAATTTTTACCAGGCCGTTTTAGAAGAGTCTGAGGTTGTTGCCTAGTATATAAATTAAATACTTAATTTTGAAATGCGGGAAATTCAGTTTTTCCGCATTTTTTTTATGACTTTCAAATTAATTATAAATCGTTTATTAATTCTTTTCGTGCTTGCTTTTTCTGCATGTAAGAAAGAAAATAATTTGGGATTGCCCATCAGCCCCGATCCCGCTTTTGAAGTGTTTGGTAAAAAGGCACTTCGCGCAACTGCAATTACAACTAAATTCGATTCAATTTTAACGGATGAAGCCGCTAATCAGCTGGTAGGTTGTATTCATGATCCAATTTTAGGGATTTCTTTTGCCAGTTTTGCTAATCAGTTTTATTTAGATAATTCAGCAGTTGATTTTGGACCCAATTGTACCTTCGATTCTTTGGTAGTAAGTTATGCTTATGCTACATTACCCAGTTATTATGGCCCTAAAACTAAATTAGACGGTATTGTTAAATTAAAAGTTTTCGAGCTTACTAATCCAATTAATTTCGATAAAATATATTACTCCAATTACAACATTTCCAATCACTATAATGCAAACAGTCCGGTTGGTGAGTTGGTAACTTTTCCTCAACCAGATAAAATACCAACAACCGAAGAAAGTAACCCCTCTCCTCAAATCCGTATTAAACTCTCTGCCGAGTTGGGGCAAAGAATATTAAATGCTTCTGCAAGCGGAACCAATCAGTTAAGAGACAACAGTACATTCCAAAATTTATTTAAAGGATTATTTGTTACCGCAGAAGATCCTGGACTTAACCCTGGCCAGGGCTCTATTTTGTATTTCGATTTGCTCAAGCCTAGTTCTAAATTAACCTTGTTTTATAGGGATGCCGGAGGTAACGCCAAGAACTTCAGCTTCGGAATTAAAAATGCAACAGCAAGGTTTAATATGTTTAAACATAATTATAGCGGTTACGATACGTATAATCAATTAAACGGTTTAAATACCGATACATCCAGATTGTATGTGCAAACCATGGCCGGATTAAAGCCAAAAATTCAGCTCCCTTTCTTAAATAATTTTAAAGATTCCGGTAATATTGCCATAAATAAATGTGAGATAGAATTTGTTGTGGAGCCCAACTTGTCTACACTAAATTATCTTGCTTTCGACCGATTATTTCTAACCGGGGTTGATAGCAGTGGTGGTGCTTTTATTTTAGATGATCAAATAGATGGTTTAAACTTTGGTGGCGAATTTAATCCATCCTCAGGTTCATATAAGTTTAATATATCGCGATATGCCCAACAAGTGGTAAGTGGAAAAAGAAAAAATTACGGGCTTTATTTAGTTGGAGGTAATGCCGCCAACACATCTACGCGAGTAATTATTAAAGGAAAGGAAAATATTTTAGTAAATTTAAATTATACAAAGTTTTAAATATGTGTGGTATTGTAGGTTATATTGGTAAGCGTGATGCTTATCCTGTTGTTATTAAAGGGTTGCGCCGTTTGGAGTACCGTGGTTACGATAGTGCGGGTATTGCTTTAATTGACGAATCCGGTAATAATTTAAATGTTTATAAATGCAAAGGTAAAGTTGATGATTTGGAAAATTTTGCCAAAGGAAAAGATATTTCCGGACAGGTGGCTATAGGCCATACTAGATGGGCCACACATGGAGTTCCGAATGATGTAAATGCACACCCGCATTATTCACAAAGTAGAAACTTAGTGATGATTCACAACGGAATTATTGAAAACTACGATACTATAAAGAAGGAATTATCTAAACGCGGTCATACGTTTTTATCGGAAACAGATACCGAGGTTTTAATTCACTTAATTGAGGATGTATATGAAAAAGAGGGATGTGATTTGGCAGAGGCCGTTCGCCTAGCTTTAAATCAGGCTTTTGGGGCTTATGCAATTGTGGTGATGGCTAAAAATAATCCTGATCAATTGATTGCTGCCCGCAAATCAAGTCCGCTGGTTATTGGTATTGGCGAAGGTGAATTTTTTATTGCTTCAGATGCCTCTCCAATTGTAGAATATACTAAAAATGTGGTATATCTGGATGATGAAGAAATTGCAGTTGTAACTCGTGATCGTGAACTGAAAATTAAAACTATAAAAAATCAGGAAAAAACTCCCTATATCCAAGCACTGGAACTTCAACTCGAAGCTATTGAAAAAGGGGGTTACGAACACTTTATGCTTAAAGAAATATACGAACAACCGCGCTCTATTCGCGATAGTTTGCGTGGTCGTTTAAAGGAAGATTTAGGTATTGTTCAGCTTGGTGGTATTTCCGAATATATTCAGAAAATAGTTAATGCCAGAAGAATCATTATTATTGGTTGTGGTACTTCGTGGCATGCCGGTTTAGTTGCCGAATATTTATTTGAAGATTTAGCGCGTATTCCGGTTGAAGTAGAATATGCTTCCGAATTTAGATATCGCAATCCTATTATTAACGAGGGGGATGTGGTTATCGCAATTTCACAAAGTGGAGAAACTGCCGATACACTTGCTGCAATAGAGCTGGCTAAGTCCAGAGGAGCAATTATTCTGGGCGTATGTAATGTAGCCGGTTCTAGTATTGCCCGTGCTACACATGCAGGTTCTTATACGCATGCCGGACCCGAAATCGGCGTGGCATCTACTAAGGCATTTACTGCACAGGTTACAGTTTTAACATTAATGGCCTTAAACATAGCACAGAAAAAAGGTGGATTAACAGCTTCCAAGTTTCATCAGCTAATAAATGAACTTAATGTTGTTCCTGAAAAAATAGAACGTTGTTTGGCTAATAATAAACATATTAAAGACATCGCATCTAAAATGAAAGATGCTACAAATGCCATATACTTGGGCAGGGGCTATAATTTTCCGGTCGCTCTGGAAGGAGCTCTTAAATTAAAGGAGATTTCATACATACATGCAGAAGGTTATCCGGCTGCCGAAATGAAGCATGGACCCATTGCTCTTATTGATGAACAGATGCCGGTTGTTGTAATTGCTACTAAAGGCCCTCATTACGAAAAAGTGGTGAGCAAC